>Ga0172373_10001710_pt1 | contig 35122 bp, 30 predicted proteins | sample Lak10m_2_FD_114546 | JGI IMG/M metagenome (GOLD analysis project Ga0172373, IMG submission 114546) | Freshwater microbial communities from Kabuno Bay, South-Kivu, Congo - kab_092012_10m | ecosystem: Environmental > Aquatic > Freshwater > Lake | place: Democratic Republic of the Congo...
CTCTTCTTGCAGTGTGCCGCGCTGAATCGCATGATTCAAGTGGCCAAGCCTGATAGCTATCCGGTTGAAGCTTAATTCACTGGCCTGAAGGGGGGAACCCCTGACCCTGAATTATTCATGCAACAAAGCCCAAATAAATGCCAAAATCTTTAGTAGCCGGAAATCTTATTTAAAGGTTTTGAATAACGATGCAGCGTAACTCCGGTAGCTATGTTGAGGGGGTGGCAGGAGGTGAGGTAGTTCAGGCATTTGTGCCAGCTCCCTTACCCCCCATTTTTTGCACCCCTCAGCCTAAATTCCTCTCCCATGGCTCACCACGATCGCGGCTGAAAACTTAGGTCATTGGCCAGGGTAACGGTGTCACCGGTTTGTTTAATCACCCAGAGCCCTCGCTGGTAGGCGTAGCGATCCACACCGCGATCAATTTCAATGGCGGCGACGGCCCCGTAGATACGGTAATCGCCGTAGTGGGGAAAGGCCAGACGAAACCGGCTAAGGGTGTCTAAAAAACCATCCACATCCCCCTGGCTGAGGCGGGACTTAACCTCAATGGCCACCGCCACGTCTCCATCCACGGCCCAGATGTCAATTTCCATGGGGGCTTCGAGACGGTTGGATGTCATCCGTCGAGCGGTTTCCTTCACCTGAATGTCCCGTTCTTGAAATAACCGCACCACCCCCGGCTCCACCAGGTTTTCGACAAATTGACCCCAGCGGGTGGTTAGCCCGGCGACCTCCCGGCTGGTGTTAGCCGCCACCTTTTCTAGCTCCTTGAGGCGACGGTCAGCCTCAGCCCCACGACGGTCAGCCTCGACAGCCCGACGGTCAGCTTCGGCGGCTCGTTCGGCGGCCAGCCGGTCGGCTTCAGCAAGACGACGATCAGCCTCAGCAAAACGGCGATCGGCCTCGGCTTGGGAGGCTTTAAAGAGGGCGTAGATATCGTCCAGGGTTATGGATTCAGCCATGGGAGGAAGGAGGGTAATAGTTTTATTTTATTTAAAACACCCTGGGTTGAAACTCCTGATCCACCTCCAGGTCGAAGACATCATCATGGATGCGGGCGACGTAGAGACCCTCTCCGATCGCCTGGGCCTTGAGGGCGGGGGGCCAATCCACCGCCGCCAGGATGCCGTAGAGTTGCTTATCCCGATGCTCAGGGAAAAAGTCACGAAAACGGCTTAGGGTGATCTTGAGTTGGGTAATCGCCTCCTCCCGGGGATGGCTTTTCACCTCCACCAGAAACGCCCGATTGACCTCCCCATTGGCGTAGGCCAGTACATCAATTTCCAGGTGTTCGCCCTGTTGCTTGGCCCGCACCCGGGGGGTCACCACCGTCATGCCAAACCGTTGCTGTAGGATGGCTTCCATGGAAGGCAGAGCTAAACCCTCCGTGAAACTGCCAAACTTGGACCCTAACCCGCCAATTTGTTTACCCAATTCCTTGATCTGGCGATCAGTCTCCTTGAGCTGGAGGTTAGTCTCCTTGATCTGGAGGTCGGTTTCCTGGAACTTGCGATCAGTCTCCAGGGATTTTTCCCGCAGTAGAAGGGCGGTTTCCTTCAACTGGCGATCAGTTTCCTTCAGCTGGCGATCAGTTTCTTGAAAGAGGCGCAGGATGTCGTCGTAGGTGGGTTGGGCCGTACTCATTCGCCAAACCAGAAATAATTTAAATGTATTCTAGCAGCGGAGGCCAGGGAACTGTCGACTAACCGTTCTCGGGAAATGGCCCTAGCCGCAGTGTTATCGGGGCTGCTGGCGGTGGCCCTGGGAATTCCGGTGCTGCGGCTGCGGGGCATTTATCTGGCGATCGCTACCATTGCCTTTGTGGAAATTCTGCGGGTACTCTCCCTAAACCTGGAGATCACCGGCGGCGCCGTGGGCATTTTCGGCATTCCCCAACCGTTTCCAAGCCCCATCGCCTACCTCTGGGTGGTGCTGCCCCTGCTACTGGTGACCATGGTGCTGTGTCATCGGCTGGAGGGCAGCCGCACCGGACGGAACCTGCGGGCCATCCGCGAAGACGAACTAGCGGCCGACACCATGGGCATTAACCCAACCTTTTATAAGGTGCTAGCCTTTACCCTGGGGGCGATTTTGGCAGGGGTGGTGGGGGCGATCAGCGCCCATTTCCTCAACACCTGGAACGCCCGTCAGGGCACCTTCGACGCCAGCATTATCTACCTGGCCTTTGTGCTCAGTGGCGGCTCCCGCACCTTTGTCGGCCCCGTCGTGGGGGGGATGGTGCTAACGGCCCTGCCGGAACTGCTGCGGGCCCTGGCGGGGGTGGCCGGCCTACCCCTGTGGCTAGCGCAGTTTCTGCTGGATGGGCGGTTGATCATTTTTGGTCTGCTGATTGTGCTCAGCACCATCTTCTATCCCCAGGGTTTAATCACCCCAGAGTTGCTAGGGGGTCTCAGCCGGCGTTTTCGTGCCGTCGCCAAACCCTCCTTACCGCCATAGCGGTTATTTGAAAAGCCAAGGAGGGTCTCAAACCACCCCTATAGAGTAGGATAATATCCTCAGAATTCTATGCTTTTGCCCCCTCTTGGCGGCGAACCCTACCTGGGACAACCCTTTTCAAACAACCTCGTAGCCTGGTTTTAGTTGAGGTGCCTATGCCGTCCAGCCAACCCACTCCCCCAGAGGGTTCCCCCCACCCCCTTCTCAGGGTTGACCATATTACCCGACGGTTTAGTGGTCTGGTGGCCATCGATGACGTTTCCTTTACTGTGCACTCCGGCGAGATCTTTGGCCTGATTGGGCCCAATGGCGCCGGTAAAACCACCCTATTTAATATCATTACCGGCCTGATCACCCCCAGCGAGGGGCAGGTTTTCTATGGCAGCCGGGCCATCACCCGTCTCCCCCCCCACCGGATCGCCAGCCAGGGCATTGCCCGCACCTTTCAAAATCTACGTTTGTTTGGCAACCTCTCCATGGGGGAAAATGTAGCGGTGGGTCGCCATGTCCACAGTCAAGCCGGAATTGTGGGGGAGATTCTGGGGAGTCAGCTAGCCCGCCGCGAAGCCCACCAGACCCGCATCCGGGCGGGTGAACTACTGGACCTGGTGGGGTTGGGGGGGAAGGCCGATCAGATCGCTGGAGACCTGTCCTACGGTGATCAACGCCGGCTGGAGCTGGCCCGGGCCCTGGCCCTCCAACCCCAACTGTTACTCTTGGACGAGCCGGCCGCCGGGATGAACCCTAAGGAAAAGGCTGGACTCAGCGATCTGATTCGCCGTCGTTTTGACCTGACCATTGTGCTGATCGAACACCATGTGCCCCTGGTGATGGGTCTGTGCGATCGCATTGCCGTCCTCAATTTCGGTCAGTTGATCGCCCTAGACGCCCCCGCCACCCTACGTCACGACCCCGCTGTAATTGCCGCCTATCTGGGAGACTGAGGAGGAAAACCACCATCAACCCACTGCTGGACCTTCAAAATCTTTCGGTTAACTACGGCGCTGTCCAAGCGCTGCAATCCGTTAATCTGCACATCCACAAAGGGGAAATTGTCACCCTGATTGGCGCCAATGGCGCCGGTAAGAGCACCACCCTGAGGGCCATTTCCCAGCTGGTTAAACCGGTGAGCGGCCGTATTCTCTACGATCAACGGGATCTGACCCCGGTCTCACCCCACCGGGCGGTCAGCCTTGGCATTGCCCACAGTCCGGAGGGGCGGCAGGTTTTGACCCGCCAAACCGTGCTGGCTAATCTGCAGCTCGGCGCCTATGTTCGCTCTGACCGCCGGGGCATTGAGGCCGATCTGGATCGACAGTTTCAAATCTTTCCGCGGTTGGCCGAACGCAAACACCAGTTGGCGGGCACCCTCAGTGGCGGTGAACAGCAGATGTTGGCCATCACCCGAGCCGTGATGAGTCGGCCCCGGCTGCTACTGCTGGACGAACCCAGTCTGGGCCTGGCCCCCCAAATCGTTCGAGAAATCTTTGCGGTGATCCGACAGTTGCGGGATCTGGAGGTAACCATCCTGCTGGTGGAGCAAAATGCCAGCCTGGCTCTGCAAACCGCCGATCGGGTTTACGTCCTGGAGGCTGGCCAGATCAAGCTATCTGGGCCCGCCGCTGAGCTACTGCAGAATGAGGCGATCCGTAAAGCCTACCTGGGCTAGGTAGGTAGGCTAGGGATGGTGGTCGGGCAAGGTTGACATTGAGCCGTCAATGTCTCCACGCTGCTCCACTTCTCTCCACACCGCTCTAGTTGCCGATCGCCCCTGCCGATCACCAGGTGTGACGTTGCGTTACTTTAAGGTAAGAAGTTTAAAGTAACGCAACGTAAACGTTTAATCCTCTTCCCAGGACTGGACCGCCAGCAGATCAGAGATGGGATCCTGAGTGGAAAAATCAAATTCTTCTAGCTCCCGCTTCCAGTATTGCCAATCGTCACCAAACAAAAAGGCAATTTTCCAAATCGGGTCACTTTCTCGAATAGCTTTGGACTTTGCCACCAGGGAGGCTACCTGCCGTTGGAATTTCGCCATAGGGTGCAGGACGACTAAGTCAGCAATTACTTGGGTCATACTTAAGTTTTCAGTTTGAAAAAGCTTTAGAACAAACGCTAAGAACTTAAACGATTGCTACAGACTACTCACTGTGGGGAGCTAATCGTTCTCATTCCATACAAAACGTGAGCATAGCACAGGTCTTTGCAAGTGAGACAGGAACTACCAGAAAAGTCATCAATTCTCATTTTAGAACTTTTGTAGGAGAAATGGCGTTTCTAACCTAGATCGCCCAACGGAAGCAGTCAAGGTTGCCATGATCAGCATTGCTGCAGAAAAATAGCCTGGGTCACTTCCCCAGGAATTCACCATGTTTGGCTTAGCATTCCTCGCTACACTGGGAGGGAAAGCCTTACCCGTCCCTACTCCATGGCCCAGTCCGCTCCCTCTCCCGCCGCTGCGATCGCCCTGCCGCGCACCAGTGAGTCAGACTCCCTGAAGCGGATTCGCCATACCTTCTCCCACGTGATGGCCATGGCGGTGCAGCGGCTTTTCCCTAAGGCCCAGGTGACCATTGGCCCCTGGATTGACTACGGTTTCTACTACGACTTTGATCACCCCGAGCCCTTCACGGAGGCGGACCTGAAGTCGATCAAAAAGGAGATGATTAAAATCGTCAAGCAGGGCCTGCCAGTGGTTCAAGAAACCGTGACCCGGCAGGAGGCGGAGCGTCGCATCACCGCCCTGGGAGAGCCCTACAAGCTGGAGATCCTGCAGGACCTGCAGGAGCCTATCACTCTCTACCACCTGGGGGATCAGTGGTGGGACCTTTGTGCCGGGCCCCACGTAACCAGCACTGCCGATCTCAATCCCCAGGCCTTTGACCTGGAAAGTGTGGCGGGGGCCTACTGGCGGGGGGATGAGCACCGGGCCCAATTGCAACGAATCTACGGCACCGCCTGGGAGACCCCCGAGCAATTGCAGGAATACAAACGCCGACGGGAGGAGGCTAAACGGCGGGATCACCGTCGACTCGGTAAGGAGCTGGGGCTATTTATCTTTAGCGATGTGGTGGGCCCCGGCCTGCCCCTCTGGACCCCCAAGGGCACGGTGTTGCGTTCCACCCTGGAAACCTTCCTCAAGGAGGAGCAAACCCGGCGGGGCTACCTACCGGTGGTCACTCCCCACATTGCTCGGGTGGACCTATTTAAGACCTCCGGACATTGGCAAAACTACCGCGAGGATATGTTTCCCCTGATGGCGGACAGCGACGCCGATCGCCTGGCGGAGGAGGGTTTTGTGATGAAACCCATGAACTGCCCCTTCCATATTCAAATTTATAAGAGTGAATTGCGCTCCTACCGGGAGCTGCCCATGCGCCTGGCGGAGTTTGGCACCGTCTACCGCTATGAGCAGTCTGGGGAGCTGGGGGGGCTGACCCGGGTGCGGGGCTTTACCGTGGATGACTCCCACCTGTTTGTCCGGCCGGATCAGCTGGATGATGAATTCCTCAAGGTGGTGGATTTAATCCTAACGGTGTTTCGCAGCCTGCAGCTGAAAACCTTTAAGGCTCGGCTGAGTTTTCGTGACCCCGAGTCCAGCAAGTACATTGGTGATGACGCCGTCTGGGAGGCCTCCCAGGCCGCCATCCAGAGAGCGGTGCAAACCCTGGGTATGGACTATTTTGAGGCCCCTGGGGAAGCCGCCTTCTACGGTCCTAAGCTGGATTTCATTTTCCGGGATGCCCTGGACCGGGAATGGCAGTTAGGCACCGTTCAGGTGGACTATAACCTGCCGGAACGGTTTGACCTGGAGTACGTGGCGGAGGATGGCTCCCGCCAGCGCCCGGTGATGATTCACCGGGCCCCCTTCGGCTCCCTGGAACGGTTAATCGGCATCCTGATTGAGGAGTACGCCGGCGACTTTCCCCTCTGGCTAGCACCGGTGCAACTGCGGCTGCTGCCGGTGACCGAAGAACAACTGGGCTTTGCCCAGCAGGTGGCGGCGCAGTTCCTGGCCCTGGGGGTGCGGGTAGAGGTGGATAGCAGCGGCGATCGCCTGGGCAAGATGGTACGCAACGCTGAAAAAGCCAAAATTCCGATCATGGCGGTGGTGGGGGCTAAGGAGCGGGAGGGCAACGCCCTCAGCCTCCGCACCCGGGCCCAGGGAGAACTGGGCGCCCTGCCAGTCAATGAGGTGATTGCCCGGGTGACTGGCGCCATCACCCATCGTCAGGACTTCTAGTCCTTCACGGCATAGGTTCGGCAATCCTTCAATTAAAATACAAGTCAGGAACTATAACTCAGTAATCAGGAGTCACGGGCCTAGCCAGCTTCTGACCACTGACCCTTTCCCTGTTAGCTGCCTAGGGCAAAGGGCTAGGCCCGTGCCCATCACCCTCTCCCCATCACCCCCTTTCTCCCCCATGATCCTCACCGTACCCGCCGATCCCTACCCCTACCCCTTTGATGGGGATCTGAGACCCGCCAATACCGCCCTGCTGGTGATTGATATGCAGACTGATTTCTGCGGACCCGGGGGGTACGTTGACAAAATGGGCTACGACTTGAGCCTCACCCGCGCCCCCATTGCACCCCTGCAGCGGGTACTGGCCCGTCTGCGGCAGTTGGGGTTTACCATCATCCATACCCGGGAGGGCCATCGCCCCGATCTGGCAGACCTGCCCGCCAACAAACGCTGGCGATCGCAGCGGATTGGCGCCGGCATCGGCGACCCCGGCCCCTGTGGCCGCATTCTGGTGCGGGGGGAAGCGGGGTGGGAAATCATTCCGGAACTGGCCCCCCTACCGGGGGAGGTGATCATCGACAAACCCGGCAAGGGGTCCTTCTATGCCACCGATCTGGACCTGGTGCTGCAGGGCAAGGGCATCCGCAATTTGATTTTGACCGGCATCACCACCGATGTCTGCATCCACACCACCATGCGGGATGCCAACGATCGGGGCTACGAATGTCTGCTGCTTTCCGACTGCACCGGCGCCACCGATTATGGCAATTACCTGGCCGCCTTGAAAATGATCACCATGCAGGGGGGGGTGTTTGGGGCGGTGGCCGACTCCCAGGCCCTACTAACTGCTCTGGCGACGGGGGTGTAGGGACTAGCTCCCCACACAAAAAAACACCAAACTGCCCATCTGCGTGTATCCTTTATCAGGATTATCGTTGTCAGGATCGGCGGCTACCCCATGGATAAACCCCCTAAGTCCTCTTTGCTGGTTTGGGCCCTGATCGGTGCCCTGGCCACCCTACCCCTCGGGGCACTGCGTTCAGACCAGCGCTGGCTGGCCCAGGATAGCCCCACCCCGCCCCCCACCTTTACCCTGCAGGAGACGGTAGCAGCGGGGACTCGCCTGCGGATTGACGGGTCTGGGACCATGGCGGTTTTAAACCAAACCCTGGCGGACAGCTTCAAGCAACGCTACCCTGGCACCGAGGTCACCCTGGCCAGCAACGGTGACGGGGCGGCCCTGGCGGCTCTCCAGGCGGGGACTATTGACCTGGCGGCCCTGGGGCGGTCTTTGAGTGATGCGGAAAAGGCTCAAAACCTCACAGAGGTGCCGATCTATCGGGAGAAGATTGCCATTATCGTCGGCCGTGACAACCCCTTCCAGGGGGATTTGACCTTTGGTGATTTTGCTCGCATCTTTCGCGGTGAGATTACCAACTGGTCCCAGCTTGGTGGCCCTGACCTACCCCTACGGTTTATTGATCGGCCCGCCAGTAGTGATGTGCGGCGGGCCCTGGCGGACTACGAGGTGTTTAAGCAGCAGGCCTTCCAGTCGGGCAGTAAGACGGTGGTGGTGGGGGAAGACAGCACCGCCGCTGTGGTGCGGGAACTGGGTAAGGATGGCATTAGCTACGCGATCGCCAGCGAAGTTACCAACCAACCGGCGGTCCGGTCAGTGACCATGCATAGCACTAAACCCGACGATCCCCGCTACCCCTACTCCCAACCCCGCAACTACGTCTATCGGGGGGAGGCCAGCATCCCGGTGGAAGCCTTTCTCGGCTTTGCCACCAACCCGGCGGGTAAAGAGGCGGTGGCCGCCGCCCAACGAGCTGAACGGGCCAATGTGACAGCGGGGGCTAACCGCCACCCCGGGGCGATTAGCCTGGCCCCCGACGGCAGCACCCTGGTGCGTGGGGGCGACAAGGGCCAGCTGGAGTGGCTAGATAGCAATGGCCAGTCCCTTCGGACCGTAGCCAATGCCCACCGCGGGGTGGTGTCCGCCGTGGTGATCAGCCCCGACGGCCAAACCGTGATCTCCAGTGGGGCTGATGGCACCATCCGCCGCTGGGATAGTATCGGTAACCCCGTGGGACCTCCCTTGACCGGTCGTGGTGGCGCTATTCTAGCCCTGGCCCTCAGCCCCGATGGCCAAACCCTGGTGAGTGGCAACGCTAACGGTACGATAGAGCGCTGGTCCCTGGCCAAGGGCACCCCCCTGGGGAACCCAATTCCGGCCCACCAGGGCGCGGTCCAGACCCTGCACTATGCCCAACCCGGCCCGGGGCTGTTCAGCGGCGGTAGTGAGGGTAGTTTAGCCCTCTGGTCCCCAGAGGGGCAGCTGCTGAAGCGGGTTGAGAAGGCCCACGCCGGTGGAGTTACTCAGATTACCAGTAATCCCGAGAGCCAGGTGGTCACCTCTAGCGGCAGCGATGGCACGGTGCAGTCCTGGAACCAGGCCACCCTGGAACCCCAGGGGGAGCGGATTCAGGCCCATCCCCAGGCGGTAACCGCCCTGGCCTATAGCCCCGATGGCGCCACCCTGGCCACGGCGGGGGCGGACCGCACCCTGCAACTCTGGGGAGGGGATGGGGCACCCCTGCAAACCACTCCCATTGCCCTCGATGCCGTTGCCAGTTCCCTGGACTTTACCCCCGATGGCCAGCTGGTGGTCGGCACCGCCGATAACCAGGTGGAACGGCGGGATGTCCAGGGTAATCCCCTGGGGGGCTTTGATATCTCAGCCCTATCCCCCCAACTCGCCGACCTATGGCGCCGTATGCAGGGCCTACCCCGCAGTACCTGGTGGATCATTGCGGCGGTGCCGCTGCTGTTGTTTTTAGCGGGGTTACTGGGGTCCCTGTTTGGCATCCAGCGGAAGTCTAAAACCGACCCAGACCTGAGCCTGGAGCCCATCCCCGGAGCTAACCTGGGCATTGATTTCTCTGGGGTAGGAGAACGGCCTGCCCTGACTCCAGAACCCGACCTACCCCCAGAGGCTGCCCTCATCCCTGGGATGACTCCAGAGCCCAGCGGTTTTAGCCAAAGTAAGCTAGAACAGGCCCGGGCGGATCTGGCGGAAGGTAAACGGCTGATGCGCAGCGGCCAGTATGACCTGGCCCTGATTCAATTTAGCAGCGCCATCGAGGCCACCGAGGTGGAACGGATGAATGCCCAGGCCAGCGGTGCCCCCATCAGCGGCATTAATACCATCGCCTCCCAGGCCCAGGCTCAACGGGGTCACGCCCTGGCCATGCTGGAGCAGGTGGCGGAGGCCATGGCCAGCTACAACTTGGCCCTCAGCCTGGATGCCTCCAACGGGGAGGCCTGGGTAGGCAAGGGCCGCCTGCTGACCGGTATGGGGCGCTATGAGGAGGCCCTGTTTTGCTTTGATAGTGCCCTGGAGCTGGATCAGTCCGCCAGCGCCGCCTGGTATGGCAAGGGGCAGGCCCTACTTCACCTGGGTCGCCAGGCGGAGGCCCAAACCTGCCTGGCCCAAGCCACTAACCTGGGGGACCAGGGCATGGGACTGTCTATCCCCCCCGAAATTACCCCAACGCCACGCCCCGTCCAGCCGGTGACGGAAATTTCTGCTCCGCCTACCTCCAGCTATGACCCGGATATCCCCCTCGAGCTGCAGCAGATGGTCATGGGTCTGCCCTCCGCCGATGCGGACATCATCCACGGTAGCTCCCTGGAGCCTAGCCTACCCCCGCCGCCTCGTCCTGTTTGGCCTCCGGCAGAAATTTCTGCCCCGCCCGCCTCTAGCTATGACCCGGATATCCCCCTCGAGCTGCAGCAGATGGTCATGGGTCTGCCCTCCGCCGATGCGGATATAGCCCACGGCAACTCCCTGGAGGCTAGCCTGCCGTCGGAGCTAAGCCAGGTGGCCTCAGGGGACTTCTTCGCCTACCCGGGCTCTGGCTCTGCCGCCCCTATTGCCTCCGTCACCAGCCTGGAAGAGGAGTTGCTAAGCCAGGTTAGCCTGCCCTCGGTGGACCTGCCCACAACGGATTGGTCGCCACCGGTGGCAGAGCCATCCTCACCAACCGACATGCCCCCGGTGGTGCCTTTGGAGGAGGGTGACTTTATCCCTCCCCCCCCCGAGAATGCTAGCCTGAGCAGTGATCTACCGCCCGAATTGTTAGCGGCCATGGCCAGCATTCCCCCCGGATCGCCGGATCGCTTTGATCTGCCGCCAGCGGCGGCGATCTCCGCCCCAGCCACGACCCCGGCTGGCCCCCGCAGTTGGGTGCGGCTATCCATCGATCGGGATAAATCTGACCGTTTCTACGTACTCTGGAACCTGGAGGAGGCCGATCGCCTGCAGGCTAAGCAACAGGGGGGGGAAACCCTGGCGGTGCGTCTCTACGATGTCACCGGCCAGGCCACCCACCTGCCCCTCCAGCCCCCGGTGTACGAACAGCGGTGTCACGATGATCTGGCCCAGGACTGGTATTTGCCCATCCCCCAGTGGGATCGCATCTATATCGCCGTGCTGGGCTACCTGGGGATGGCAGACCACTGGGTGGCTGTTGCCCAATCCGCCGAGGTACCAGCAATCTCATAGCCTGCGGTATAGATCGCTTGACAGGGGTCCCCTCCCTGGCGGATATAGATAGGGTAGGTAAGCTAAAGTCAGGTCAGGGTGCCGGTGGATAACAGCGATCGCGGTGGAGTAGGGATAGCCAGACGAATAGGGTTGAGGGTCCGGCCAGGGCAGCACTCCCTGGTGTCCTGGGCCTGGCTTTGGGGTTGGCGAAGGCTAGGGTACCAACTCGGCCTATGGGGGTTAATCCTGGCTGTGGTGATCACCGTCAGTGGCTGCAACCTGAATCGCTTTGTCAAGGCGGAGGCCGCCAGTTCCCGCCTGGTGCTCAGTACCCTGAGTGACCCCAAAACCTTTAACCCGGTATTGAGCCAGGAATATCCCAATATCTTTGGTTTTACCTTTGAGGGGCTGACCGGCACCGATGGCCTCACCGGTGACACGATCCCGGCCCTGGCGGAGAGCTGGGATATTGCCGACGAGGGTAAAACCCTGGTGTTTACCCTACGGCCAGGGCTGCGCTGGAGCGATGGCGTCCCCCTCACCGCCGATGATGTGGTATTCACCTACCAGGTGGTGTTCAATCCAGAGATTCCTAGCAATAGTCGGGATGGTTTCCGCATTGGCCCCCAGGGCCTGCTACCGTCGGTTATTAAGCTGGATGATCGGCGGGTCCAGTTCTCCCTACCGGAACCCTTTGCCCCCATGCTCAGGAATACGGAGCTGAGCATTATCCCGGCCCATATCCTGCGGCCCAGGGTGGAGACCCAGGGGGCCGATGGTAAACCTGAGTTTCTCAGCACCTGGGGTACCGACACGCCCCCAACGGAGATTATTGGTAATGGCCCCTACCGACTGGGGCAGTATAGTCCTGGGGAGCGGGTGATCTTTGAACGTAACCCCTACTACTGGCGGCAGGATCAGCAGGGTAAGCCCCAGCCCTACATTGAGCAGATAGTCTGGCAAATTGTGTCCTCCACCGATACCTCCTTTCTACAATTCCGCTCCGGGGGTCTGGATTCCGTGGGGGTACAGCCGGATTTCTTTTCCCTGCTGAAGCGCAGTGAGGGGCGGGGCAATTTCACCATTTATAATGGCGGCCCTGATCTGGGCACCAACTTCCTGTTTTTTAACCTCAATCAGGCTAGTCGCCAGGGCAAACCCCTGGTGGATGAAACCAAGTCCCGCTGGTTTAATAGCGTGGCCTTTCGCCAAGCGATCGCCTACGGCATTGACCGAGCCACCCTGATTAACAACATTTTCCAGGGTTTAGGGGAAGCCCAGAACTCCCCGATTTCAGTGCCCAGCCCCTACTATGCCCCACCGGAGATGGGGGTGCGGACCTACGACTACAACCCTGATAAGGCCAGGGACCTGTTGCAATCCGCCGGCTTTCGGTACGACGCCAGCGACAAACTGGTAGACGACCAGGGCAACCCGGTACGGTTTACCCTGGTAACCAACTCCGGCAATAAAATTCGTGAATCCATCGGGGTCCAGATCAAAACCGATTTGGAGAAAATTGGCATCCAGGTGGATTTCCAACCCCTGGCCTTTAATATTCTGGTGGACCGGCTCACCGATAGCCTGGATTGGGAGGCCTGTGTACTGGGGCTGACCGGTGGCCTAGACCCCAACGGTGGCGCCAACGTCTGGCTACTAGATGGCTCCCTCCATGCCTTTAACCAACAGGCCGGGCCAGGTCAGGACCCCCTGCAGGGGTGGCAAGCGGCGGACTGGGAGGCACGCATTGCCGCTCTCTACGTGCAGGCCGCCCAAGAGATCAACGATGACAAACGGTTTGACCTCTATAAGGAGACCCAGCAACTGACCCAGGAATACCTGCCCTTCATCTACCTGGTCAACAACCTCTCCCTCACCGCCGTACGCAACACGGTTAAGGGCATCCAGTACACCGCCATTGGCGGTGCCTTCTGGAATATCCATGAACTGACCCTGGAGTAGGTTCAGCCATTCGGGTTCCGTGGTACAACCAGGGTGGTTTAACCTGGGCTGGGGGCGATGGCTTTACGGATTGGTAACGGTTACGACATTCATCGGCTGATGGCGGGGCGGCCCTTGATCCTGGGGGGGGTGACCATTCCCCACGATCGCGGCCTGGAGGGCCACAGTGATGCCGACGTGCTCACCCACGCGATTATGGATGCCCTGCTGGGGGCCCTCAGCCTGGGGGACATCGGCCATTATTTCCCCCCTGGCGATCCCCAGTGGGCAGGGGCGGACAGTCTCAAACTATTGGCCCAGGTCCAGGCCCTGGTGGCGCAGCAGGGCTGGCGGGTGGGCAACATCGACACGGTGATCGTGGCGGAGCAACCCAAACTTAAACCCCACATCAACGCCATGCGATCGCGGCTGGCGGCGGTGCTGGGGGTAGCCCCCGACCAGGTGGGGGTTAAGGCCACCACCAATGAGGCCCTGGGGCCAGTGGGGCGGCAGGAGGGCATCGCGGTCTACGCCGTTGCCCTGCTCATCCAGGGCTAACCGTAGGGACAGCTGGGGGCCTGGACCAGGGCCAGGACGGCGATGCAAAATTCTGACTACAATGGGGCGTAGGTGTTTTCCCTGCCCTGGTCTTTCCTATCCTCTTTTGTTGGGCCCTGCCCTCCACCATGACTAACCCCGAGCCCCCCCGGCCCCGCACCTTCCTCAAAACCATCACCCAGGCCCTGCAATCGGTGCCCGCCCGAGTGGATTTTGGCAAGCTGGCGGTGAAGCCAGGGGCCCGCACCGCGGAACTACAGGTGCTTGCCAATGGGCAGCAGACCACCTACCCCCTACTGGGGGACCACTACCTGCTGGGGCGCAGTTCCAGCCAGTGCGACATCGTGGCCGCCAGCCCGATCGTCAGCCAGGTGCACGCCACCCTCACCCGTGACCCTAATCGGCCGGGGCAGCCCTTTGTACTCAAGGACCGTAACTCCACCAACGGCATCTATCGGGGCAAGCGCCGTCTGCAACGCACCGTCATGAACCACGGCGATGTCTATAGCCTGGGGCCGGCGGAGCTGGCGGATGCGGTCACCCTGCGCTACCTAGACCCGCCCCCCTGGTACATCAAAACCGCCCGATCGCTGCTCTACGGGTTCACCGGCCTTTCCCTGGCGGTGGGGGCCTGGGTGGTGGCGGTGGAGTGGCCCAACATCCCCATGCGACCCCTGCCCCAATCGGTACAGGGGCCGGTGATGGTGTTCGCTGAGGAGGAGGGCAAATCGGTACCCCTACGCCCCCAACATCGCCAGCGCCACCAGGAACAACCCAACCTGTCTGGGTTTTCCCCCTACCTGCCTAAGGCCCTGGTGGCCTCGGAGGATACCCGCTATTACTGGCATCTGGGGGTTGATCCGATCGGTATCGCCCGGGCCTCCTGGGTGAACTTCCAGGGCAGAAAAATTCGCCAGGGCGGTAGTACCCTGAGCCAGCAACTGGCCCGCAGCCTTTATCCAGATTATGTGGGGGGGGATGACTCGGCAGGGCGCAAAATTCGCGAGGCGATCGCTGCCCTGAAGCTGGAAACTTTCTACAGCAAGAAGGACCTGCTGCTCACCTACCTCAATCGGGTCTACCTGGGGGAAAACCTCTACGGGTTTGAGGACGCCGCCCAGTTTTACTTTGCTAAGTCCGCCCGGGACTTGACCCTGTCGGAGGCCGCCACCCTGGTGGGGATTTTGCCCGGCCCCAATGCCTTCAACCCGGTGCAGGACTACGAGGCCGCCGTCTTTTACCGCAATCGGGTGCTAGACCGGATGGTGGCCCTGGGCATGGTCAACCTGGAGGAGGCCCGACGGGCCCGGCGATCGCGGATCGAAATCAGCCCCGAGGCCACCCGCCAGTTGGGCAGCACTCGAGCCCCCTATTTCTACAGCTATATCTTTGAGGAATTGGAGACCGTGCTGGGCACCGCCCTGGCCCGGGAGGGGAACTTTTGGGTGCAAACCGGCCTGGATCTAGATCTGCAAAAAGCAGCGGAAAAGGCTCTGGCAGAGGATGTGGCCAGCCGGGGAGCGGCCCTGGGCTACTCCCAGGGGGCCCTGGTGAGCCTGGACACCGCCACGGGGCAGATCCGCACCCTGGTGGGGGGGGTCAGCTACGCCGATAGTCAATTTAACCGGGCCACCCAGGCCCTGCGCCAACCGGGCTCCACCTTCAAGGTGTTTACCTTTGGGGCCGCCCTGGAGGCGGGTATTCCCCCCAGCCAGAGTTTCTCCTGCGAGCCCCTGCGGTGGCAGGGCCAACGGTTTGAGGGCTGCCGGTCCGGCTCCGCCCCCCTGGATATGTACGCCGGTCTGGCCCGTTCGGAAAACGTGGTGGCCCTGCGTCTGGCCCAGACCGTGGGCCTGGATGCCATCATTACCCTGGCCCAGCGCCTGGGCATTACCTCCCCCCTGCGGCCCTCTCCCGGGCTCACCCTGGGGGAGAGTGAGGTCACCCCCCTCGAGCTAACCGGCGCCTTTGCGGCGATCTACAACAATGGGGTGTGGAACCGGCCCCATGGCATTGTCCGGGTGCTAGACAGCAGCGACTGCCGCAACCCCGAGGACCCGAACAGTTGCCGGTTGGTTTACGAATTTGGCCAGGCCGGGGATGCCCAACAACCGGTGCTGGACCCCACCCTTGCCCAGACCCTGGGGGGGCTACTGCAGGGGGTAGTGCAGGGGGGGACTGGCCGCAGCGCCTTTCTGGGGTTGGGGGAAGGGGGTAAAACCGGCACCAGCGATGATAACCGCGATCTCTGGTTTGTGGGGTCCCTACCTACGGCCAACCTCACCACCGGCATCTGGTTGGGTAATGACGACAGTAGCCCCACCCGTGGTAGTAGTGGCCAGGCCGCCGCCGTTTGGGGCAACTACATGGGGCGGATCATCCAGTAGGGGAGGTATGGCTGTCACTGTTTCGATTATACTAATCGCCTTTTCTACCGATGACCTGCTTTCCTGTGTCTGGCTACCAACTACGGCGTGGATCCCCCCTGGACCAGGCTAGCCTGGTTAAGTTCATGGAGTGTAACTGGCGGGAATTGGCCCCTGACCACCCCCGCCAGCACCTGGCCAGCACCGTTGATCGCTACCTGGCCGCCGACACTCCCCTCTGGTGGGTGCAGCCCCAGGCTAGCTCAGCGGCGATCGCCTGCCTTTGGCTGGGCTGGGCTACCGACCAGGACAATGGCCAGATCCATCCCTACCTGCTGCTGTTATACGTCAACCCCGACCACCGTCGCCGGGGCCTGGCTAGCGCCCTGCTGGAAACCGCCCATAGCTGGACAATGGAAGCTGGTTACCAGCAGATCAGTCTGCAGGTGTTGAGCCATAACCAGGCGGCCCAGTCCCTCTACGAGAAATTGGGATACCAACCCCAGGCGATTTTAATGAGACGCCGGTTGCCTAGCGAAACATGCTGCTAACGGAGCTCTCCTCGTGGATGCGCCAGATTGCCTCACCCAGTAAGTTAGCCATGGATAGCACCGTCAGTTGATCAAACTCGCGTTCAGCGGCCATGGGGATAGTGTTGGTGACAATCACCTCTTCAAACAATCCGCTGGAAAGCCGTTCGATCGCCGGCGGGGAGAATACCGGATGGGTGGCACAGGCGTAGACCTGGCGAGCCCCCTCCCGTTTGAGTAGACGAGCTCCTTCGCAGATAGTACCGGCGGTGTCAATCATGTCGTCTACCAGTACCGCCGTTTTGCCCCGTACATCCCCCACCACATTCATCACCTCCGCCACGTTATGGGTCTGGCGACGCTTGTCGATGATGGCCAGGGGGGCATCGTTGAGTTTTTTAGCAAAGGCCCGAGCCCGAGCTACCCCCCCCACGTCAGGGGAAACCACCACCAGGTCAGTCAGGTTTTTACTGGAAATATAGTCAATCAACACCGGTGTGCCGTAGACATGGTCGCAGGGAATGTCGAAGTAGCCCTGAATTTGGGCGGAGTGTAGATCGATGGCCAGAACCCGGTTAGCTCCAGCCTTAGCAATCAGGTTAGCCACTAACTTTGCTGTGATCGATTCTCGCCCGGCGGTTTTACGGTCAGCCCGGGCGTAGCCGTAATAGGGCACCACCGCCGTTACCTGTCGAGCTGAGGCCCGACGACAGGCGTCCACCATGATCAGCAGTTCCATCAGGTGATCATTGACAGGATTGCAGGTGGGTTGAATTAAGTAAACATCGCAGCCGCGGATCGATTCCTGAATCTGGACGTAGAGCTCTCCATCGGCGAAACGCTTGCGCACCATTGGACCCAAGTCAATGCCGAGGTACCGGGCTACTTCCCTGGATAACTCCACATTGGCAGAACCGGAAAATAGCTTTAAGCGATTATTGTCGCCAAGGGATGGCAACAGCGGGGTCTGCAACGGCAGGGTAGCAGAACGGATCACAGCAAGCCCTCTCAGCATCTTCACCTAGCAAATCCTAGCATCTCAAATTCAAAACTTACTGAGCATTTACCCCTATTAGTCCTGGAAAATTTCAGAGTTTGTCGAATTGTAGCTTTAGCTACCCAGCTTAAAGGCCTCCACCGCCAGGGCGTAAACCGCCCCCAGCTTGGCCCCGTTTAAGCAGTCTAGCCAGAGGGGTTTGGGGATGCGGCGCACCATATCTGGATCACGCCAGCGCCGACTGTAGACCAGCCAGCTCACCGCCTCCGCTGAAATCACCAGCAAGAGCGCCACCAGGTTATCCTGTCCCGCTGCCTGACCCGAGACAGCGGCAATAGCCACACCAAAAAAATAGCCCCCCAACAGCCCAATCAGCAATAAAGACACCCGCCGCCAGGGGTTAACCAACCAGAGTCGTAACTGATCTCCCAGGTCATCAAACAAAAGGCTGAGTCGGGTACGCTGCATAGCTGTGTCAAAAAGCGTTACATTGCCAGAAGGATAACGGCAAACAGTTGCTAGTATATAACTGTCGCTGACATCACTAAACCGACTAAGCCGATAATTAGGGCTTGTGCACCCTGCGCAAGTTCGGGATGAAGTGGATAGATTGCTAAGTGACATCCACCATACTGGATCTAGTCTTAGCCAGACCCAAGGTCACTGCCTTAGCTAAAATCGCTCCCGGTTTCCGGTTTTGCCCTAAGTTTACCGCAATGGATATACCGCAATGGATATTAAACTCATTTTAGCTGTCCTGACCGGCCTATTCGTGGTGGCCACCCTTTTCTTTGGCACCAAGAATGGATTTTACGACACCGATAATTACCACGGTAACGGCTCCGCTCACTAACCTTTTGGCTTAGGTGATCCATGGTCACTCTTTGAGCCTACAGGTCAACATTTCAAGATAAGTCAAAGGCCGCCTCTGCTTCGAGAAAGCTGGACTTGCAGATAGGACGCCAGGTTGCCAGGGCGGCTAATTGTTGGTGAACCCGGGGTGATCATCGGTGAGCGAACTGACCTGCTTTCCCTTTGCCCTAGGCCATGGGCAGGAGGGTGTGTGTCTCTACCTGCAAATGGGCGATCGCGGCATCCTGCTGGACTGTGGTTTGCCCAACTTAGCCCCTCTCGAGGCGGTCAGCTCCATGGTGGAGTCGGCGGATCTGCTGTTTTGCAGCCATGCCCATCGAGACCATGCCCAAGGGCTGTGGGCCTTTGCCCAGCGCTTTCCCCAGGTGCCCATCTATGCCAGTGAGGTCACCACCCAGCTTTTACCCCTTAACTGGATGAACCAGGGCCAGACCCTCCCCCCCCAGTGGGGCCATGCCCTACCCTGGCATACCCCCCTGGCATTAACCGATGACCTGACCATCCAAATCTGGCCAGCCGGCCATTTGCCAGGGGCCGCCTCCGCCCTGTTCACCTACCGGACCCCCCAGCGTGCCTATCGGGTGTTTTACGCGGGGGATTTCTTTATGTCCAACTCTCGTCTGGTGGAGGGGCTGCCCCTGGAGGCCCTGCGGGGGCTGAGGCCAGATGTGTTGATTTTGGAGGGCAGTGCCGGTACGGCTCGCCACCCCCACCGCCGCCAGCAGGAAAACCAGTTGGCGGCCAATCTCTACCACCTCTGGCGGCAGGGGCGATCGCTGCTCTTGCCCGTACCCACCCTGGGGCTGGGGCAGGAGTTGGTGGTGCTGCTGCGCAGTCATCACCAGTTTACCGGCCAGGACATCACCGTCTGGGTGGATAGCTTGGTGGCGGCGGGCTGCGATGCCTACCTGGACCTATTGCCCTACCTGCCCAGCAGCATCCAGAACTTTGCTCGGCACCAACCCCTCTTCTGGGACGAGCGGATTCGACCCAGGATGCGGCGCCTGCCTAACCCTGCCCAACCGGCTATGGATCATCCTTGCATTGTGATCGGTGATCAGACCATGGACCTGAGTAGTTACTGTCGATCGTCCGCCCAGCCCTGGTCGATTTTGTTGCCCGCTGACCTGGCCCAGGAGATGCTAGTGGCGGGGGAGGCCAGCCCCACCTCCAGCTTTAACTGGCTCCAGGGTCTGGGCCCCGAGCTGGCCACCGGCCAGGTGGATCTCCACACCTATACCCTCACCAGCCACAGCGATCGGGTGGGCACCACCCAATTAATCCATAACCTGCGCCCCCAGCACGTGGTCTTGATCCACGGTCAACCCAACCATCTGGCGGATTTGGCGGGTCTGGAGGAGCTCCAAACCCGCTATCAGTTACACCTGCCCACCGCCGGTAAGCCCCTGGACTTTGCCCTGGGCGATCGCTTCCTGCAACCGGCCGCCCCTGACCTGATGTTTGAGGCGGAAATTCTTGAGGCTGAGGAGGGGGTGCGTCTGCAACTCCCCGATACCCTCACCGCTGATCCCCGTTGGCGACGTCTGACCGACTCCGGCTTGGTGCAGGTCCGCTGGCAAGGGGATGAATTGGTGTTGAAGGGGCTGAGTCAGCGGGATTTGCAGCGCTGGTTGGGGTTGGAGGATGGGGCACCGTTGCAAAACTGCTTTCACTGTGGTCACCGGCAGGGGGGGCGGTGCGGCAGTATCACCTCCCCCCTGTACGGCATGGGGGTCAGCCCCACCGCCTCCTGCCAGGCCTTTCAATCCGCCGCCGCGGAACCCCAGGATGCCTCAGAGCCCTAGGGTCCTCTCTGGCTCCCCGGCTTCCACTGCGCGAGCTGGGCCTGGGGGAGAAGCTAGGGAAGGATAAAACCTCTATAGGCTTCGAGCTTGAATGGGGTTGAAGTTCATTTCACCCAGCTTTGAGATAAAGTGGGCTACACTCCCATAACCTTTCCAGGTTTATTCCAGCCCCTATGGATTTTATTCAAAACCCCATCTTCCTCACCTCCGCCGTGCTCCTGGGATCCCTGATCGCTTTCGTGGCGGAGTGGTTGCCCGTGGACCTGACGGCGATCGCCATCACCACGGTTTTGATCCTGTTGGGGCTGGTGACTCCGGAGGAGGGCATCGCCGGCTTTGGCAACAGCGCCACCATTACGGTGCTCTTCATGTTTATCCTCAGTGCCGGTATTGCCAAAACCGGGGTGATTCAAATGGTGCGCGATCGCCTGATGGTTTGGGGGGGAGAACGGCCCAGCCAACAAATCCTGGTGATGGGGTTACTGGTGGGCCCGATTACCGCCTTCATTAACAACACCGCCGTCGTAGCGGTGTTTCTGCCCATCGTGGAGGATTGGTGTAAACGCCGGCACCTCTCCCCCTCCAAGCTCCTGATTCCCCTCTCCTACGCCACCGTCCTGGGGGGCATGATTACGGTGATCGGCACCTCCACTAATATTCTGGCCAGTGGGGTATCCAAGAGTTTGGGCTTTGGCGAGTTTAGTCTGTTTCAATTCACCGCGGTGGGCTTAATCACCTTTGCCGTTGGCTTGGTCTACCTGGCCCTGGCGGCCCCCCCCCTGCTGCCGGCCCGTAAAGCCCCCATCGCTAATCTGAGTGACTATGGCCTGAAGGACTACGTCACCGAGGTGGTGATTGGCCCCAGTTCTAACCTGATTGGCCAAACCCTAAAGGCTAGCGAAATTCAACGCAAGTATGACATTGACGTGTTGGAACTAATCCGGGGGGACAGTCGCTTTGCCCAACCCCTGGCGGATAAGGTGCTGGCGGTGGGGGATATCCTGCTGATTCGCAGCGGTCGGGAGGATCTGCTAAACCTGCGGGACCAGCGAGGCCTGGACATCGTGCCGGAGATCAAGTTCAGCCAACCTCTAGAAAAGGAACTCAGCACCGGCGAGGAACAAATTGCCGAGGTGCTAATTTTGTCCAACTCCCGCCTGGTGGGGGCAACCCTCAAGGAAATGCGCTTTCGCCAGCGCTACAATGCCACGGTGCTGGCAATTCGACGGGGGCAGGACCTGGTACGGGAACGGTTGGGGAAGGTGCCCCTGCGGTTTGGCGACCTGCTGCTGGTGCAGGGGCCTCGGGATAGCCTGACCGGTTTGCAAACCACCCGAGAGTTGCTGGTTCTGGCCCAACGGGAGGCGGAAAACCTGCGCACCGATAAGGCCTGGTTGGCGATCGCTATTATTCTGGCGGTGATCATCGCCGCCGCCCTGAACTGGGCGCCTATCCTGGTCACCGCCCTGGTGGGGGTGCTGGCCATGGTGATCACCGGTTGCCTGAAACCCGGCGAACTCTACGGGGCGGTGCGATGGGATGTGATTTTCCTTCTGGCTGGCCTGATTCCCCTGGGCACCGCCATGGAAAATTCTGGCACCACCGACTGGTTGGCCAGTCACCTGGCCAGGATCGGGGGAGATGTTCCTGGCCTGGTGCTGCTGATCATTTTCTACCTGGCCACCAACCTGCTGACGGAAATTTTGTCCAACAACGCCACCATTGTCCTGATGGCGCCCATCGCCGCCAGTGTGGCCCAAACCCTGGGCCTCAACCCCCTCGCCTTTATTTTCGTCACCACCTTTGCTGCCTCCAATAGCTATCTGACCCCGATTGGCTACCAAACCAACACCATGGTCTACGGCCCAGGGGGCTATAAGTTCTATGACTTTCTCCGGGTGGGTCTGCCGCTAAACGTGATTTTGACCCTGCTCACTCCCCTGTTGATCAGCTGGTTCTACGGGCTCTATCCGCCCTAGAATTAGCCATCAGGAGGTTAGGCTTCTGTCTTCTGAGTTCTGCCCCAAGAAAATAGTCCCTCTTGGGGCTGTTACCGAGATGGGCTGGTATTAACCAATCTAGCTAGGGGCGACAGGGCTCCTAGCCCCCTGCACAGGAGTTTCTATGGTGTGGGGTTATCTTCTGAAAACTGGGTAACTTAACCTCATATAGCCCTGGCTCGAACCCTGACACGTTGATGGGTGAGGGTCAAGGCGGAGGGGTCATCCCTCATCTTTGCCAGGCTAGGACTATAGCCAATGCCACCCACCAAACTGGTCTATTTGGCCAATGGGGTGAGGGTTGGCATTGTTAAGGTAAACCTACTATCCCCATCTCTTAACGATGACTGCTGCTCTATTGCGTCCACCGACCATGGCCAATGCCACCCCCTCCAGTCTTTCCCGGTGCTCACCGGTGTTGACCCCCCTGGCCTATTTTCTAGGGCAGCAGTTGGTTATCCCCCTATACTTTGGCGAGGTAACAATTGTGGGTCAACACCACCTGCCCCAGACTGGCTCAGTGATTTTGGCACCGACGCACCGAGCCCGGTGGGACTCGATTATGCTGCCCCTGGCGGCGGGTCGATGCGCCACTGGACGGGATCTGCGGTTTATGGTGACCGCCGATGAGGTAACCGGTGTTCAGGGTTGGCTCATTCAGCAATTGGGGGGGTTTCCCGTCAATGTCCGCCGACCGAGTATCGCCAGTTTGCGCCACGGTATTGATTTGTTGCTGGCTGGAGAAATGTTGGTGATCTATCCAGAGGGGGGGATTTATCGGCAGGACCAAGTCCAGCGTCTCAAGCCTGGGTTGGCCCGCTTGGCCCTGCAGGCCCAGGCCGCGGCCACCGATCAGGGGGTGCGGATTGTGCCGGTTGATCTTTACTACGGTGCAGCCTATCCCGGTTGGGGTTGCCCCGTGCAGGTGAGCATGGGTGAGGCGATCGCTGTTAACGGCTACCTTAACGGCAACACTGCAGCCGAGGCTATCAAAGCGGCGGCCCAGGACCTCACCCAGGAGCTCTACGGTCGGTTAGAGACTATGGTTAACCAGCGACAACAGGGGCAAGCAGTCCCTCGCTAGTACTCGGTGGCGTAAATTAGACGGCCCTTAAAGCAGCACTATTCTTTTAGGGAGGGTATTAACGATCGTTTCATTCCCTTTTGATTCCCGATCCCTGGGACTATATTAAGGATGGAGCTGAAAAGTTCCCCTGGCAGATCAAACAGCCAATGGTCCACACACAAGAAGGAGTGAAGGCGCTGTTAACTTCCCATCTGTCTCGTCTAACCCTCAACACCCAATCTTTCCACCAATACTTCCTACCCTAGATTAGGGGAGCGATGAAGGGTCTTGACCGGCAAGGCTTTGAAGCCCTTGGGTCAGAGCTTTCCCCTCCACGAAGTCTCAACCCAAAGAAGGAAGTGCCTTGGTCAAAAAGGTTGGGTGTTGTCCTATTGGCCTTACACTTTCCCTTGGCAATTGTCCTGATTAATTATCCAAGGATAACTCCTGTAATTTAGCCTTTACCGCTTGAATATCCTGCCACATTAGCCACTTGGGGCCGCCCTTTTCTCGGGATTGATTACGTAATAGGTAGGCGGGGTGAAAGATTGGCATGCAGAGCCGACCTTCCCATTCAAACCACTGGCCGCGAATCTTGGTAATACCCTCCTTTAAGCCCAAAATTCCTTTGACGGCGGTGGCGCCGGTCAGCAGAATGATTTGGGGGTTCACCAGGCGAATTTGCTCCAGCAGATAGCCCTTGCAGGCGGCCGCTTCCGTAGGGGTTGGGACCCGATTGCCAGGGGGACGACACTTGACGATGTTGCAGATATAAACGTCCCTGGCGGGGTCTAGCTCCACTGAAGCCATAATTTTATCCAGCAGTTGGCCCGACTTGCCGACAAAGGGCTTGCCCTGCTCATCCTCCTGTTGTCCAGGACCTTCTCCAATAATCAGCAGGGGAGCCTGGGGGTTGCCCCGGCTAACCACCACGTGGGTGCGTCCAGCGCCCAGGCCACAGCGTTGACAGGCCTGACAGTGGGCGGCCAGGGCGGTTAGATCCCCGTAGGTGCCGGGGGTAATGGCGATCGCGGCGGTGGTGGGAATGGCATTATAGGCCCCTGACGAGGCATCACTAACCCTGCCCCCCTCGGCCCCAAACATATTAAATTGCTCCTCTTCCATAGGTTCCTCCACAGTCCACAACCTTGGCCATTCCCTGGGGGAGTGATGATTTAACCAGGCTCGCTCAAGCTACTCAGGTCGAAAGCTTCCCACACTCTCGCGCCGAAGTCTACCCCCTGGCAAGGGGCTAGGGTGACAATCTTCCGGAAGAGGTCACCTGGGTTCGCTGCATCGCCGCCTACACCACCCTGGAGATGCCTGCCCTGGCTATTTCAACTAGCTCTTATGTGGCGATGGCACCGGCAGCAGGCGCCGGTCAGACAAGGTGGGCCGATCAGCACAGGGTGAAGGCAATGTTCTCCCAGAACTGGCTAAAGCCATAGCATTACGGTCTAAAGCATAAATAAAACCCCCGGTATAAAACCGGGGGAAACCCCATCAGGAGACGCCTAATTAAGGTTCAGACCATGGTTGAAACTGTCATTCAGCGCTCTACCTAAGCCTACCCAGTCACCGTTTGAATAGCACTGTTGAGGGGAGAATTTCATGGTAATCACACAGTTTTCAGGGGGCTCGGGTGAAGGTCGACTAACCTGCTGGCTGGCCCTGGCATAGATCTACCTCCCCCTCCTGGCTACTGAACTCTGACTCCCCTGGAAGAACTTTTTCGCCTAGGCCAGACAGTACCAGACAGTATTAGTCTTCCTGCTCCACAAACTCGGGGCGAGCACTGCGGGGAATCAGCCAGTCTGGATTTTCACCGCCAACCAGGCAGGTCTCGATCACCACATAGTCGCGGCTGAGTTGCTCTAGGGCATTAATTAAAACATCCAGGGCCAGGGCGTCACTGGTACCTAAATCAAACCAGCACCGGGCCCACCGCCCTTCGTATTCCACCTCCCCCATGTTGTGCATCAGAGACACCATGCTATCGCTTAGTTGCTCCTGATCGTAGGGCATATAACTAAGTTCCAGACCGGTGTCCTGGACCTGCAGGTTTTCGGCGTTAAAGCCCCCTAACTTGCCCAAGAAGAACCAGGAGGAAAACACCTCGTCAACGTATTGTTGCTCCTGGGGGGAAGGCACCGTGTTAAACCCCAGCCAGATCCAGAGGTTGAAAAAGTCACACTCGCGAAACTCTACCTGCATGGTTACCCTATCTCCCTCCCCTAACCCTGATTGATGCCAGAACGCTCTGCACAGATTGGCCCCTCCACCCCCTCCGCCAGGCATTCCTCAAAGCGCATCTGTCGTACCGTGGCGCCTGGCAGTTGATCAGCGTAGGCGAGGGCTTGGGCGTAGAGGGGTAGGCTGGCCTGCATGTCCCGCTTCAGGAAGAGGATTTGGGCCTTCAGATAGATCAGGTCGGGGTTGGTGGGGGCCGCCTTCAGAGCCTTATTGACTTCTACCAGGGCCTCATCGTAGCGCTGTAAATCCCGCAGGCCGATGGCAATACCCCGATGGGATAGGTAGGTGGGGTAACCATTTTGCAGACGGGCAATGGCCTGGTCTGGATTGGCGAAGGGTAGGTTGACCGCTATCAGCAGGTCCATAAACCCCTTTAACAAACTCAGCTCCGGATCGGTGGGGTTGATCTTTTCCGCCGCCCCCAGCTCACTAAACACCTGCTGGAGCATACGCAGGGCGGTGGGGGTGCCCCGGGTAATCCCCTGGGTTTGCAGCACATGGGCCCCCTCTAGAAAAATGCCCACCGCCTTGTAGAGGTGGCCCCGCAGGGGATCCTTGCCCTTTAGGGCATCGGCAGTCTGTTGGGTTAAGCGTGCCTGCTGGAGCAGGCCGTCCAAATCATTATTCAGGTAGCTGAGGGCAGCGGTGATGGCATAGTTGATCGGTTCCTGGGGTTCCTGGGCGATCGCCGTCCTGGCCAGCTGGCGAGCTGCGCTATAGTCGCCCTCGTAAAATAGGGCCTTAAAGACCGCCTCACTGGCTGGCCCAATGTCGTGGGGCTGGTTCACCCTGAAGGGGTCGGCCCCCCAGGCAGGGATCGCCCCCCAGCCCACCAGCAGGGCCGCCAGGGTACTACCCAAAAATTTGCGATAGATAGAACGGTTCAGGATCTGGGGGGCCATGGTACAGGAGCAGGAAAGGAACGGAGGACAGGGATAGGGGTGCCGGTGATCGCCAGGGTTGGTCCAGGCTGAGGACAGGGCTAATTGGTGAAAGCTAGGACAGTCTAGGGGTGCTGGCTGGCCTCCCCTGTTGGGGCTGTCGCTAGGCGATAGCCTGATTGACTTGCCGTAGATAGGCTTGAATGAAGGGTTCTAGCTCACCCCCCATGACATCCTCAATGGCCGTGGTTTCTACCCCGGTGCGCAGGTCCTTGACCATTTGGTAGGGATGGAAAACATAGTTGCGAATTTGATTGCCCCAGGCCGCCTCCACCATATCACCCCGGATCTCGGCGATCGCCTGGGCGTGCTGCTCCTGGGCGATGATCAGCAACTTAGCCTTGAGGATGGCCATGGCCTTCTCACGATTTTGTAGCTGCGATCGCTCCTGGGTACAACGGACGGAAACCCCCGTCGGTAGGTGGGTAATGCGCACCGCCGTTTCCACCTTATTGACGTTCTGCCCCCCGGCCCCGCCGGAGCGGGAGGTTTTGATCTCCAGGTCCTTGTCCGGAATATCCAGGGTCACCCCCTGATCCAGAATGGGCATCACCTCCACCCCAGCGAAACTGGTCTGGCGCTTACCATTGGCATTAAAGGGGGAAATCCGCACCAGGCGATGGGTACCCTTCTCTGATTTAAGATAGCCAAAGGCGTAGCGGCCAGTAATTTCCAGGGTGACAGATTTAAGACCGGCCTCCTCCCCCTCCGAGAGCTCTACCAGGTGTACGCCGTAGCCCTGCCCCTCGGCCCAGCGGGTATACATGCGCAGCAGCATTTCCGCCCAATCCTGGGCGTCGGTGCCACCGGCCCCAGCGTTAATGGTCAACACTGCCCCCTTTTTATCGTAGGGGCCGGAGAGCAGCTGCTGGAGTTCCCATTGATCCAGTTGGTGGCCTAGCTGGAGAATGTTATCCTCCGCCTCCTTGAGCAGGGCCTGGTCTTGATCGACCTGCAGCAGTTCCAGGATTACCGTGGCATCCGCCAGGGAACTCTGCCACTGGCTCAGTTGGCTGAGGTTAGCCTTGTAATCACTCAGCTCCTGTAGGGTATCCTGGGCCTTTTCCTGGTCATTCCAGAAATCGGGCTGGGCCGCCACCTGCTCTAGATCCTGGATTTTTGCCATCAGGGCAGGGGGGTCAAAGATAGTCCTGGGCTTTACCCAGGCGGTCGGTGAGCTGGTCGAGGTGACGCTTTAAATCAACGGTGTCGAACATTAGGAATGGCCGGTGGGGCAGGGCATAGGGTTGGAGCCAGGGCCACCCAGTTTAGGGGATTGGCCCTGGCGGCTGAGGGCCTCGACCTAATCACGATTAATGGCGATCAGCAGGCGGAGGATGAAGACAAACAGGTTGATGTAGGTGAGGTACATGGACAGGGCGGCGGACAGGTACTGCTCGTCCTTATAGCTGCGGGGCAGGATAAAGAAATCCACCACGGCGGCACCGACAAAAACCAGGACCCCAAAGGCGGAAATGGCAATGTCAAGGAACTGGGGAATGGGGCCGCCAAACAGAGTAAAAACAAACTGCCCCAACACCGCCAGGAGTACGCCAACCACCCCCAGACCGACGGTGCGAGAGAGGGCCAGCCCATCCGCCTCGGACAAATTTGAACCAATTTGTCGCCCCAAAATAAAGACCACACCACAGGCTAGGGCCGCAGCGGCGATGCCGGTAACCCCCACGCCAGCGGTACCCAGGGCGACGTAGAGCAAGCCACTCAAGGTGTAGCCCGTCAGCAGACTGTAGGTGGCGAGCAGGGGTAGGGCGGTGCCGTTGTTACCCTTGGCGGCAATGTTGCTAGCCACAAAAAATAGCACCAGCTGGGCGATCAGGGCGACCCAGAAGGTGGGCATAAATAGGGCAGGGTTGTTGGCCATCATGCCCAGTCCGCCAAAGCAGCCCAGGGCGGTGATGATCAGGCCTCCACCCACAAAGGGCAGGGCTTTATTGATCACATTAGGGCCGATCAGGGCCTGACCCTGGGCCTTGCGGATAGCTTCGCGGAAATTACTGGTATTACTCACAGCCTTGTCCTTGTTTTCTAATGCGATATGAACAGGTTGATCAAGATAGACCCCATTGGCATCATAGCAAGGGGCTAGCAGCCAGGGACAGGTTAAGGGGGTCCTTAACCCTCTTTCTAGATTTTAATCACCTTTTCCCCGCCAGGCAGGGGCGAACCGGTACGGTGATCCAGACCGGAAAAATTTTCTCCGTTTCCCCGGTGGGAGGTGGAGGACAGAACGCAGCCGGTGGTAGCCCGATCCCTGACCCCTGACCCCTGTGGTAGATTATTCAAGACTTCACTCCCATCAGCCTAGCCGGTGGATGGGGCTGTGTTCTGAGCAAACTGACAAAACGGGCCCATGGTTAAGGATCTGCTTGGTGTCGGGGTAGTGGGTACTGGCTTTGGTCAGAAGGTTCATATACCTGGGTTACAGGCCCACCACCGGACCCGGGTGGTGGCGGTCTACCACCGTGACCTGGCCCGGGCCGAGGCGATCGCCGCCGCCCATGGCATTCCCCAGGCCTGCGATCACCTGGAGGCGCTGCTGGCCCTACCCCAGGTGGATGCGGTCACCATCGCCACCCCGCCCTTTTTGCACTATCCTATGGCTCGGGCCACCCTCGAGGCCAATAAGCACCTGTTGCTGGAAAAACCCATGGCTCTCAACGCCTGGGAAGCAGGAGCCCTGGTGGGTTTGGCGGAGCAACGGGGACGGATCGGCACCCTAGACTTTGAATTTCGCTTCGTGCCGGCCTGGCAACGGCTAGCGGAGTTGCTAGGGGCGGACTACGTCGGTCCCCTACGGCTGGTGAAGGTGGACTGGACCGTGCCCGGCCGGGCGGACCCGCACCGCCCCTGGAACTGGTACGCCCGCCAGGATCAGGGGGGTGGGGCCCTGGGGGCCTTTGCCTCCCATAGTTTTGACTACCTGACCTGGCTGTTTGGGCCGATTCAGCGCCTCTGTGCCCGGCTCAGCACCACCATTGCCCAGCGGCCAGACCCCACCAGCGGCGAACTGCGATCGGTGGATGCCGATGACACCTGTAGTCTGATGCTGGAGTTGGCCCAGGGTGTGCCCGGCCAGGTGGCCATTAGTGCCGTCACCTACGCTGGCCGGGGGCACTGGTTGGAGGTCTATGGTGATCGGGGCACCCTGGTGCTGGGCAGTGATAACCTGCAGGACTACGTCCATGGCTTTCGCCTCTGGGGTAGCCAGGGGGGCGCCCCCCTGGCGGAACTGGCGATTCCCGACCGGCTCCAGTTTCCCCAAACCTACGGCGATGGCCGCATCGCCCCCTTCATCCGGGTGGTGGATCACTGGGTGGAGGATATGGACCAGGGTCGCCCCACCGCCCCCAGCCTGCGGGAGGGGTGGCGATCGCAGCAACTCATGGACCTGGCCCACCAGTCCCACCAGCAACACCGCTGGGTAGACTGTGGGGATGTCCTGGCGGTCAGTTGACCGGTCAGCCGCTGATCTTTGCCATGGAGTCCTGCATTTGCCGTGGAGTTTAATCATCTACACCTCTATGTTGATGACCTGGGCCCCTGGCGGCGACGGTTTCTCACCGGCTGGGCCGCCACTCCCGGTGGCCCCCCTAACCCCGCCCTGGATAGCCACCTGCTGATTTACCTCGGTCAGGTGCCCCTGCTGTTGTCTGACCGGCGCTGCCCTGAGGTTGAGGCCTATCTGCAGCGGCACCCTCCGGGTATCGGCGACCTGGCCCTGCGGGTGGAGGATCTGGAGGCCAGCCTGGGGCGTCTGGTGTCGGCGGGTGGGCACCTCCACACCCCGATCACCAGCGATCGCCTGGGGCGAGGGCGCTGGTGTCAGGTGCAGGGCTGGGGGTCCCTACGCCATACCCTGATCGAGTCCTACCGGGGGGAAGCCTGGGTCCCTGACCACCCTAGCCCCGCCCTGCCCGCCGCCGCCACCCCGATTGACGGCATCGACCATGCCGTCCTCAACGTCTCCGGGGGGGATTTTCCCCGAGCCCTGGCCTGGTACGTTAACCAGCTAGGCTTTGAGCCCCAGCAGCGGTTTACCATCACCACCCCCTGGTCGGGCCTGGAGAGTGTGGTCCTGGCCCATCCCCAGGGGGGAGCCCAGCTACCGGTCAACCACCCCACGGGCCCTACCTCCCAGATCCAGGAGTTCCTCCACTGGAATCGGGGGGCGGGCATCCAGCATGTGGCCCTGCATACCTCGGATATTCTCCATACGGTTCACCAGTTAAAAGGATCCGGGGTGGGGTTCATTGATGTGCCCCCCAGCTACTACCAGACCCTGGCCCAACAACCCAGCTACCGGATTGATGGGGCCCTGGCGGCGGCCCTCAACCAGCTGAAAATCCTGCTGGATTGGGATGCTAGCGTTCCCCAGGCGACCCTGCTGCAAACCTTCACCCAGCCCCTGTTGGATATTCCCACCCTGTTTTTTGAATTAATCCAACGCCAGGTGGTGGAGGTTAACGGTTTGCCCTACCGCACCCGGGGCTTCGGTGAGCGCAACTTCCAGGCCCTGTTTGAGGCGATCGAAGCGGAGCAACGGCAACGCAGCAGCGGTGATTTGCCTAGGGGGTAGGGTGCCCCAGGGCCATTAAAACTCAATGTTGTCGGGGGTACGGGGGAAGGGGATGACATCGCGAATATTCCCCATGCCGGTGATGAACTGCACCAGCCGTTCAAACCCCAGGCCGAAGCCGGCGTGGGGGACGCTGCCAAACCGGCGCAGGTCCAGGTACCACCAGTAGGGGGCTAAATCCAACCCCGCCGCCTGCAGGCGATCGCTGAGCATATCCAGCCGCTCCTCCCGTTGGGACCCACCAATAATTTCCCCCACCTTCGGGGCCAGCACATCCATGGCCGCCACGGTTTTACCGCCCTCGTTGAGGCGCATGTAGAAGGCCTTAATGCTGGTGGGATAGTCGGTGACGATCACCGGTTTTTTAAACAACTCCTCCGCCAGGTAGCGCTCATGTTCCGACTGCAGGTCAATCCCCCAGGCCACGGGGAACTCAAACCGGCGATCGCTCTGCTGCTCTAGCAGCTTCACCGCCTCCGTGTAGGTAATCCGCTCGAAGGTATGGTTGAGGATATTTTCCGCCGTGCTGAGGATAGAGTTGTCAATGCGCTGGTTAAAGAATTCCATATCCTCCGGGCAGTCCTCCAGCACCGCCCGAAAAACAGACTTGAGGAACTCCTCCGCCAGGTCCATATTACCGGTCAGGTCGCAGAAGGCCATTTCCGGCTCCACCATCCAAAACTCCGCCAGGTGGCGAGAGGTGTTGGAATTTTCGGCCCGGAAGGTGGGGCCAAAGGTGTAAACGTTGGTAAAGGCCATGGCCATAATTTCCGCCTCCAGCTGGCCACTGACAGTGAGGTAGGCGGGTTTACCAAAGAAATCCTGGCCGTAGTCCACCGCACCGCTGGCGGTCAGGGGCAGGTGGCTCAGATCGAGACTGGTGACGGCAAACATCTCCCCCGCCCCTTCACAGTCACTGGCGGTGATGATGGGGGTATGGATCCACAAAAACCCCCGTTCATGGAAGAAGCGGTGAATCGCCTGGGCGCAGGCGTGGCGCACCCGAAACACCGCCCCCAGGGTATTGGTGCGCGATCGCAGGTGCCCCAACCCCCTGAGGAACTCAAAGGAATGGCGCTTTTTCTGCAGGGGGTAGGTATCGGCGGGGGCGACCCCGACCACCGTCAGCTCCCGGGCCTGGAGCTCCACCCGCTGGCCCTGGCCGGGGGAGGCCACCAGTTCCCCCACCAGGGTAACCGCCGCGCCGGTGGTAAGGTCCTTGACCCGGCGATCGTACTCCGGCAGATCCGCCCCGATCACCGCCTGCAGGCCGGCTAGACTGGAGCCGTCATTCACATCCACAAAGGTAAACCCCTTGGCTTCTCGTCGACTGCGCACCCAACCCTGGACCGTGACGGTTTGACCAGGCTGCCCGGTTTGTAAGAGTTCTCGAATCCGCACCATTGCCGTGATCATCCAGGGGTAAGGTTCAGTTCTCCTATGATATCGCACCCACCCCCAGGCCCCAGGTGGAAGGATGAACGCTTTGCCCCGGCGGGGGTGCTGGCACCCAGGTCCAACATAGACCCACTGCGGCTGGAGATTGAGGCGATGGTGGCGGCGATCGCAGGTGAGAAAACTGCAGACCTCTTGGATGCAAAGCCAGGTCGGGAGTGTTACTCCCAGATCAGGGTGAGATCCATAACAAAGTTAGGTAATAGGGTTTCACCAGATAGGCGGCTGGGCTGATTGAGTAGTTGCACCGGTTGTCTGGGACGATAGCAGTAGACCTGTTGGTGCTCTGAATCGATCAACCAGGCCAGTTGGGCACCATTGTCGATATATTCTTGCAACTTGGCTTGAAGGATGACGAGGTCATCGCTGGGGGATTTAAGTTCCAGCACAAAGTCAGGACAGATGGGGGCAAATTTGCGACGTTGGGCGGGGGAAAGTTCTTCCCAACGGCTTTTTTCAATCCAGGCGGCATCGGGAGAACGGATAGCGCCGTTGGGGAGGGTAAAACCCGAAGGTCACCCCCAGTTTGCCCTGTTGGTTCCAGTGCCATAGTTGGGCACTGAGGCTTAAATTTTGACGCCCACTTTCACTTCCGTCGGGGGACATGGCGATCAGTTCTCCTTGGGCGGTGCGTTCCAGGCGTAGGTCAGGGTTCTGCTGGCAGAGTTGCTCAAAGACTGCATCGGTGAGTTGCAGGGTGGGTCGAAGATTGAGAGCAATTATGGGCTTCTCCTTTGGAGATTTTTTATGTTCTTGCTGTCTTCGGGGTGATGCTCATCCCAGAGGCACGGAGTAAGCCGTACCAAGTTGTTTAGACAGTTAGAGGTTGGACCGATCGCAGGGCATCGCTACCCCCAGGGACCCTCCTTTAGTTTACCCAACCGGGCAGTAACCTGGATCTGACCGTCTGACCCCTGATTGCTTGGTGGTTCTGCTGGGGAGACAGGGCGTAAGGACCAGTCACCCTGCCTGGGAGCCATAGTGCCAGTCGGTGAGGAAGCCCTGGTTAGCGGCCAGGGTGATCAGGGGGGCAGGGTTTTGTCGTAGGCGTTGCGCAGGTGTTCCAGGTTGAGCAGGTCGTGGGGGTTGGCCAGGTGGAGGTAGGGTTCGACCTGCTTGCTCCACTGGGCGGGGGGTAGGGTGGCGTGGGTGATGGTGTGTAACTATGGGGAAACCAGGCATTGGCCAGCATTTCGACGATTAGGTCGAAAAAGGCGATGGGGCTGGTGGGCTGGCAGGGGTAACGGCGGAGGATATCCAGGAGGAAGAGGAAGAAGAGGTATTTGTAGGAGTTGGTGGTGTGGTTGAATAACCGGGCCAGGTCGGGGATGTTGAGGGATTCGCTGGGGGGGTCGATATGCCCCTGGAGCCAGGCGGTGAAGGTAGTGGGGGTGAGTTGGGTGGGGGTGATGGGGTGGGTGGTTCTGATCACTCCCTGCTGACGCTACCTTTGATCTAATTGATTCATGCCCGACTGGATTTGTTCTTCGACACGTGCAACGACATCTGCACGTAGAACGGTTTCTGGTTCAGTTTTTTCCCGTGTTGGAGAGTGATCAGAATTTTGTGTAAACCCCGGTTTTGGTAACCAGAAATCAATGGTTTCAGCCTAATCTGGCACCGTTTTCTGAACACTCCCGTTCTTCCAAGCGCTCTAGCGACGCGATCAACTCCGAACTGACTCAGGATGCCAGGCTTGCTGCCCTGAGCCTGGGACACCCCACACTGCCCTGTCGCTAGGCCCGATCTAAAGCAGTGGTTAATGCGTTTAGCATTCCCGCCCCAGGGAAGACTATCTACAGACTCGCACCCACACAACTGTTATGGAGTAAATACTATGAATGACAAGGCGACCCTATTTAAGCAAGCGCTATTGCCCCCGCTACTTAGTGATGGGGCCAAAATGCTAGCTCAGTCAAAGATAGAGGCAAAGATAGAGGCCCGCCAACTCCACTGGCTGACGATCATTTTGGATAACGAGATCGCCACACTTTACCCAGAGGAGAATAGCGATGACTGACCGCCTTGCCTCACCCAGTTGGCTAGAACAGTATTAGCTTAACTTTTACGGACTAGAGGATAGAGATCGCGCCGGTCCAACCTTCGACCACAGCTGCCTCAATAGCGATCGCCCTTACAACCCTCACCCCCCGCCCAGTGGAGCAAGCAGGTCGAACCCTACCTCCACCTGACCAACCCCCACGACCTGCTCAACCTGGAACACCTGCGCAACGCCTACGACAAAACCCTGCCCCCCAGCGGGCACCGCCCTGAGCTACACCTGGAGCTTTGTTGACCTGGGCTACGATATCGGCCTACACCTGATGCAGGAAAGCTGGGCCCTGGTGCCCGGCACCATCGCCTACTGGATGGCCCAGGCCCATGCCTACGACCCGATTCTTTATCCCAGTCTCGACTTTGGCGGCTACTTCATCGTCGGCTTCAGCGACTACGGCGTCGGCTACGATCACCTGATCATCGA
>Ga0172373_10001713_pt1 | contig 35092 bp, 22 predicted proteins | sample Lak10m_2_FD_114546 | JGI IMG/M metagenome (GOLD analysis project Ga0172373, IMG submission 114546) | Freshwater microbial communities from Kabuno Bay, South-Kivu, Congo - kab_092012_10m | ecosystem: Environmental > Aquatic > Freshwater > Lake | place: Democratic Republic of the Congo...
CCTTTACACCGTCAGCGACAGTAATGGGATAAGTGGTAGCGGGTTGCGGCGGTTGGGTTGGTGTCGCAGTGGCGGCATTCTGCATTAACTGCGCCGACAGCTCTTTTTTTTTGAGCTCAATATCACGCGCGATAGCCAAAGCCTCCATCGCATTTGCGTGATCTTCTTTGCTACCGTCGGTGTTTATTTTGACAGAGCCGTCTGTTTGAATATCCAGCAGATAGCTAAATGAGTTTTTTTCAATAGTCATGCCATGCATTTTAGCGCCAAACTCGTAAGATGCGGCGCGTGCGATCAAAGGATTTCTGGTTTTTAGGCTGAGTCGGCGTTCCTTACCATCACGTGTAAAGCGTAAATAGTAGATTCCGTGACGAGAAATCGTGAGATAATGAGGCAGTTTCGCAAGCATGATGTGACACCTAAACGGATCACCATGCTGTAAGTGACGGTATATAACTTGTTGTTATATAAGGATTTTTATAAATTTGGTGCCCAGAAGAGAACTCGAATCTCCACATCTTTCGATACTAGTACCTGAAACTAGCGCGTCTACCAATTCCGCCATCTGGGCATCATGACTACTTGAAAACTTAAGTAGATGATTGAGGCGTTGAATTTTATATTAAAGGTAATCTTTGTCAATGACAAACCATAAAAATAATCATAAAACTAAAAGAAAAAATGATCCGCACGCTGCGCGTGAGGCTAGCAGATATGAAACTCCGTTGCCTAGTCGTGAACTGATATTAGAAACAATGACTGAGCAGGGTATTCCATTGAGTGTCGAGCAGCTTTATATTCTGCTCGATATCAGCAATACCGAGCGAGTGGTTTTTAATAAGCGCCTGAACGCGATGGAGCGCGAAGGTCAGGTCATTCGTAACCGTAAAGGCGCGCTGTGTATTGCCGATAAGCTTGATTTGATCGCAGGTACGGTACAGGGACACCCGGACGGATTTGGTTTTTTAATCCCCGATGACAAAACGAAAACGAACGGCGAAGATCTGTTTTTAGGCCCAAAAGAAATGTCTCAGGTTATGCATGGCGACCGCGTTATGGTGCGCATGAGTGGTCTGGATAGAAGAGGGCGTCCAGAAGGTAAGATTGTAGAAGTGCTCGAGCGCCGCACGCAAAGACTGGTCGGACGGGTGATCAGAACGGCTGGCGTCACTATTGTGGCTGCTGAAGATAAGCGGGTGAATCAGGATATATTGATTCCGTATCATCTGGATATGCAGGCAAAACCTGGCCAAGTGGTCATGGTGGAATTGACCGAGCAACCATCCCTGCACGCACAGCCGATGGGTAAAGTGGTTGAAGTGCTGGGTAATTATGCGGACAGTGGTATGGAGATAGAAATTGCCTTGCGCAAGCATAATCTGCCATACCAGTTTAGCGCAGAGGCTGTGAGACTGGCGGAATCATACCCTAAATTAGTACAGCCAGCCGATTATAAAGACCGCATCGATAGCCGCGAGTTGCCGCTGATTACTATTGATGGCGAGACGGCGCGTGATTTTGATGATGCCGTATTTGCAGAACCCCAAGGCAAGGGTTGGCGTTTAGTGGTGGCGATTGCCGATGTCAGCTTTTATGTGAAGCCAGGGGATGCGCTTGATAAGGGTGCTATAGAACGTGGCAATTCTGTTTATTTTCCCAGACGTGTTATTCCTATGCTGCCAGAGGCGCTGTCTAATGGCTTGTGTTCGCTAAATCCTGATGTGGAGCGCTTGTGCATGATCTGCGACATGCAGCTTGATGGCGCCGGGATTGTGAAGCAATACAAGTTCTATCCTTCTGTCATGCGCTCACAGGCGCGCATGACCTATAACCAGGTGTTTGAGATACTTCAGAATCCTCAAGGTGATCTGGCGCAGGAATGCGCTTGGCTGATGCCCCATTTGCAACATTTAAACAGTGTCTACCTATTGCTGCAGGCGCAGCGTGAAAAACGCGGTGCGATTGAGTTTGAATCGTCAGAAACGATCATGATCTTTAATGATCAGGGAAAAATCGAGCGCATTGAGCCTAGCACGCGCAATGAAGCGCATAAGCTGATTGAAGAGTGCATGCTGGCGGCAAACGTGTGCGCTGCAGAGTTTCTTAAAAAACATGAGCACCCGGCTTTATACCGCATTCATGAAGGCCCAACCCCTGAAAAGCTGGAATTGCTGCGCACGTTTATGGGAGAGTTCGGTTTTGGTGTGGGGGGCGGAGATTCACCGCACGCCAAAGACTACGGCAAGTTGCTTGCAAGAATCAAAGACCGTCCAGACGCACAGTTGCTACAAACGGTGTTGTTGCGTTCTATGCAGCAGGCGGTTTACAGCCCTGATAACGTTGGGCACTTTGGTTTGGCGTATGAAGCCTATGCGCATTTCACTTCACCTATACGCCGCTACCCAGATTTGCTGATCCATCGTGCGATTAAAGCAGTGTTGCATGGCGAGCGCTACAAGGCTGGAGATTGGAATAGCCTGGGTGAACAATGCTCAATGACGGAGCGCCGTGCGGACGATGCAACACGGGATGTGACCAATTGGCTCAAGTGTTTCTATATGCAGGATAAAATTGGTGAGATTTTTGAAGGCACGGTTTCCGGTGTCACCAGTTTTGGCTTGTTTGTGGCGCTGGATGGTGTCTATGTTGAAGGGCTCTTGCATGTCACTGAGCTTGGTAATGATTATTTCCATTATGACAAGGCGCGCCACGAGATGGCGGGAGAGCGCACTGCCGTACGTTACCGCCTGGGAGATCGATTGGCGATTAAAGTGGTGCGTGTGGATCTTGAAACTACCAGAATAGATTTTTCATTAGTTAATAAAAACAATAAGATGGAATGTGAAACTAAAGCTATTTATGATGTTAAAAATAAACAGCCTGATGTAGGCAGGCCACGTCAATCTACTGTAAAATCCGGCACGCAAGAAAAAGACATTGTGGCTGACAAGGTGAGATTTGGTGAGAAATCCGGCGCCAAACCTGAAGGCAGGCATGGCAAGCGTTCGGATGTTAAAACAGCATCCACAAGTAAGTCCAAGCAAAGAAATAAAACCAGTAAATCTAAAAAAGCAGTAGCTAAGACTACTAAACGTAAGGTGAGAAAATGAGTGATGCCCGTATTTTATTTGGCTTTCATGCCGTATTGAGCCGTTTGCGTCAGCATGGCGCGAGCGTGCAGGAAATATTGATTGACCGTGATCGTGTCGATGCACGTATGAGAGATCTGCTGAATATGGCTGAATCAGCTGGTGTACGCGTGATGCAGGTGGAACGTAGCCGGCTGGATGGCATGGCCGGCATGAATGGCCGCCATCAGGGGGTGATTGCACGCGTTGTGGATACGCCTATCCCTTACAAGGATATTCACGACATTTTGGAGTCAGATTTAACCGAGCCGCCATTCTTTCTGATACTGGATGGTGTGGAAGACCCGCATAATCTGGGGGCTTGTTTGCGTGTGGCAGATGCGATGGGCGTTCACGCTGTGATCGCACCCAAAGATAGAGCAGTTGGCCTGAATGCTACTGTACGCAAGGTGGCATGCGGTGCCGCAGAAACTGTACCATTTATCGCAGTGACTAATCTGGCGAGAACGATACGTGAGTTGAAGGAAGCCGGTGTGTATGTGATTGGCACCACGATGGACTCACAGAATACCTTGTTAAACACCAAACTGGATGGGCCGATTGCCTTGGTGCTTGGCGCTGAAGGTGACGGTATGCGCCGATTGACTGCTGAGACTTGTGATGCGTTGATGACGATACCGATGTTTGGCTCGGTAGAAAGTCTGAATGTGAGCGTGGCGAGCGGCATCTGTTTGTACGAGGTACGCCGTCAGCGCAGTCTGAGCGCATAATTTAAGTGACTAAAAGTCACTTGCAATTACTCAAGATGCAGTGTGTTAAGCGTATGTGAGCGTACACGCTTAAGCAAAGCTGTATCATCGATTAATGACTCTCCAAATGATGGGATCGCTGTTTTGATTCTGTCCTGCCAATCTTGATGATGGGCACGGTCTTTGAAGCAACGCTGCATCACGTCTAACATTGCTTGAACGGAAACTGATGCACCTGGTGATGCCCCAAGCAGGGCGGCAACGCTACCATCTTTCGATGTCACTATTTCTGTGCCGAATTCGAGTTTTCCACCCTTTACGTCACATTGCTTGATGATTTGCACGCGTTTTCCCGCATGTGCCAGAGACCAATCAGCGTCTTTTGCCTCAGGATAGTACTGGCGCAAGGTACGCATGCGGTCTTTATGTTTTTGCAGTGACTCGCCAATCAGGTAGCGCGTCAGGTCCATATTGTCTTTGCCGACAGCCAGCATGGATAGCACATTGTTGGTTTTAACCGATTGCAATAGATCCAGCTTGGAGCCTTGTTTTAAAAACTTGGTGGTAAAGCCCGCGTATGGGCCAAACAGAAGGGCTGGTTTACCATCAATCAAGCGTGTATCCAGATGCGGTACAGACATAGGCGGTGCGCCAATGGCCGCTTTTCCATAGACTTTAGCGAAATGGGTGTTGATAGCGGCTTCATTTTTGCAGACCAGCCATTGACCGCTGACAGGAAACCCACCGTAGCCTTTGCTTTCAGGGATATTGGTTTTTTGCAGCAAGGGTAATGCGCCGCCGCCGGCACCCAGGAATACGAACTTGGCCACAAATGTTTTTTGGTGCTTTGCGCTAGAGTCCTTGACGGTCACATGCCAAAGACCTGTTTTATCCTGTTTTAGAGTCTTTACCTGATGGTTCAGTAATAATTGAAAGTTGGCATTTTGCCGCATGCCTGAAACCAGATGTCGCGTCAGTGTGCCGAAATCAATATCTGTGCCGTGGTCAACACGCGTAGCGGCGATACGTGCCTCATTTCTGCCATTCATCACTAGTGGCATCCAGTCTGACAGTGTGGCTGTATTTTCACTGTATTGCATTTCAGCAAACAATGGGTGCTGACTTAACAGTGAGTGACGTTTCTTTAAAAAAGCAATATCATCATCGCCCCAAACCACGCTTAAATGCGGAGTTTTATTGATGAAATTTTCAGGGGCAGGTAGTTTGCCTTGATTGACCAGATAAGACCAGTACTGCAACGACACTTCAAAGGCGGCATTGATGTTGAGCGCGCGTCTGATGTCTATGTCACCATTCTTGGCTTGAGGCGTGTAATTAAGTTCGCAGTAGCCTGCATGCCCTGTACCGGCATTATTCCAGCTATTGCTACTTTCATGTGCAACTTCATCCAAGCGCTCAACCATGATAATCGATAAGCTTGGGTCGACCAACTGCAATAAAGAGCCTAATGTGGCGCTCATAATGCCACCACCGACTAAGAGTACATCTACATTGTTTTGAGTCATAGAATAAATGATTGTTTATACGAGGTTATTTTGAATCATTGGTGTTGGATAGCAGCACATCAATATCCTTGTCATTGATCTTGCTACCCAACAGCACGGACTCTCCCGCGTGTGTGTGATGAAAATCATGACAGGACATGCAGCCGCTGGCAATGCGTTTATGTTTCGGACTGTTGCCGGAGTGGCAGCGCAGGCAGGACTGGCGGTCAGGCATGGCGATTTCTGCACTGCTTTCAGAGTCTTCTATCTTGTGGCAAGAGGTGCATTGTTGCGTGCGATGCATTGCATGGTTGAACTGGGTTTTACTGAACCAGTCCGGATTGATAAACAAAGGCGCTACTTGCCATGTGAGTGCATCTTTCTTGCTGGATTCAATTTTGGCAGTTTCAATCACGTCATGACAGTACGCGCAGCCTTCTGTCTTCAGTATCTCCGAGTAACGTGAGAACTCTTTGGGTGCGTAGAGTTTAAGTGCATTGTAAACATTCTGTTCAGCACCATGAGGCACTGCAATACGTGCACCTTCCGAGCCAACTTCCAGTTCGGCTGCATGGCAGGCAATGCAGTCTCGCTTGAAAGATAAAGGCTTGAAGCGCATTTCTTTGCCTTCAGGTTGGTGGCAGGTAGTGCATGAAAGTTCGCGTACATCCCACATGCCATTGGGACCTTGCACTTTACCGGTATGTTGGGAGTGTGGAAATTTCAGCCCTGATTTATCTATCAGGCGTGCTTTGTCTGACTGCGGTACCCTGATAGTATCAGGTTTGCTCTCTTCTGCTCTCAGCGTGAGCTTGAATTCAGGATGGTCACGATCAAAGTCATGAATATTCGGCAGTTTTGTTTCTGCATTGATCGATTTGATATTGCCATGACACTTGATGCACATGCCATCGTCCTGCTTGGTGAGCGGGGTGGGTGCTTTGTGCTCTCGATGGCATTCTGCGCAGCGCGTGGTGCCAATGAATTTACGTTTTTCATTGAATGCATGATGCTGCAGTTGCTTGTTGGCAATATGCGGTGATGTGTCGCGGTGACATTCCATACAGGCTTTATCGGTCACCTGTTGAGTGAGTGTCTGGTGGCAATTGACGCATTGTGAGGCAAAATGCTGATGCGAGCTTGATATGCGTCCTGGACTCCATACGCGGTCAAATCCGAAGGGCAGTTGTTTCATGGATTCACGCATGTCAGGAATCAGGTTCTGGGCTACTGGCAAGGCGATGAAAAATAGCGCAATAAACGCGGTCATCCACAATGCCAAACGGCGTTTGAATCTTGAAGCGTCCGGTAAAGGCTCGTGCGTGCGTGATTTGATGTCCTGAAAATCGTCAGGCAGGCGATGTGCTAATTCAAGTGAAATTGCCAGATTTACATCGGGAGGCGCAGGCTCTACTGTCAGGCGGTATGGTCCTATCATGACCTGAGTGCCTTGCGTGAGCGGCACACTCTGCTTGGATGCAAACTCTATTTCCAACTCACCGTTGATGGACACCAGATGCATTTCACCATCGCTCACACGTTTGATGACGGCATGGTGCATGGCAATCCGCGGATCTGGCAGGTGTACGGTGCACTCTGCGCCGCGACCAAAGGTCAGTTCTGAAGCGGTTAATGTACGATAGCTGCGGACAGGCAGGCCACGTGAGTTAATATTGATTTTGATTAAAAGACAATTAATCATAGATTACCAGTAAGCAAAAACTGCAAATATATGGGCGAGCATCGCAGCGATGAGCGCGATGGCAAATGGCACGTGGAAATAGAGCCAGAAACTCATGCGGGCGCGGTACATCAGATCTTGTCGCGCACGTCTAACCAGAGATTCGCGGCGTACCATGATAGAGTATAGCTCTCGATAGAGTTTACGCTGCTCACTGGTGAGTTCGTTATCCATCACAGATAGCCTTTTGACCGCCATGGCAGTCGGGCAGTCTGGCTGAAAACCGATCAGCTGTTCATATATCCCCATGCCGATAGAGGTTTCTCGGCAGGCTTTGGTCACTGTGTTGTTGATGTCGTCAGGCATCAAGAGCGAAATCTGGCGTGCTAATTTATCTGCTTCTGCGATACGCAGCAATAAACCGTCCAGATTATCCTCGCCCATGTTTTCTGTCATCTGGCGCGGATAAATCATGTAGGCGTAATTGCCAAAAAAACCGCTAATGACGACTACCAGTAGCAGGGCATAGGTCACGGTATGGATATTCAGGCCAAAATGGAAGCCGCTGTGCAGAGTTGCAATTACGGTCAGCGCTGTACCCAGATAGATATGCGCGGATAACCACGCCTGCGTTGAGCCAGCACTTCGATATCGGCGTTTACGCACACCATACCATGCCATCCAGAACACCATCGCGCCCGAGATGGAGCCGAGCGCGTAGCCTATCCAACTGCCTCCGTAATGCCCGACCGCTGGCTCGAATATCAGAAAAGAGAAAAATGCGATCATAATGATGACTACCGCTATTTTGAAATAGAGGTAGTTTTTATAATCAAAAATATTGCTGCGCTGCATTGATTCGGTTCTTTCTGCTTTTATTCACTGTCATTTTATTCAGGTTAGTGTTCTTTATTATTCTAGTGCTCTTCATAGTTCAGTAATGTCGTTTCACCTGATGTGCCGCTAGCATAGCCTAACAGACCTTCCGGATTAACACGTAAAGCCGCGCCTACAGGACACGCACGCACGCATACCGGACCTTCTGCAATGTCTTTACACATGTCGCATTTCACCGCAACTTTAGTGCCTTCAGTAGAGGCCACCTGTTTTGGCTGAATGCCCAATAGCATTTGCCATAAGCTGCGTTCAGGCTGATCCTGGATTACCGCCATCTGAATCACATCATAAGGACAGTTCTGCTGACAGTTGCCACAGCCGATGCAGCTGTCATCAATGTAGACTTCGCCATGCGGTGCGCGGTGGATCGCATCTGGCGGGCAATCCTTCATGCAATGCGGATGTTCGCAGTGACGGCATGAAGTTGGCACGCGGATGTTCGCAAAGATCGGTCCGGTATCACGGTCCAGACGAGAGGCGCCGCCGTGGGTTGCCGCACATGCTTCCTCACAATGATTGCAGCGTACGCACAGTGACTCATCAATCAGTAAAACATCGGTTGCCTCGCCTACACCTTGCTGAATCAGGAAAGAGATGAGGTTGGATTGTGTGGATTGGCTGCCAAAAGCACCGCTCCCATCTGACGCACTTTCAATCTGCTGGCGTTTCTCTTGCTCCTGCAGATGTTGCAGGTAACGGGCATCCAGTGCGCTACGGATTTCCGGATTGCGTGCGATGATGTCGCGCATGCGGTCTGCCTTGATCAATACGGCATCGGTCGCTACCGCAGCACGCACGGTTGCATAACGTGGTTCGCCGGAGACTAGCGACATTTCACCTACATAGTTGCCGGCGGCGACATAAAACAGTACGACTTCTCTGCCGCCTATGATGCGCGACACAGTCACTGAGCCGCTTTGAATCAGATATAGGCCGTCGGCTTCGTCACCTTCATGGAAAAACTCTTCGCCGGCGCTAAAGCTCTTCAGTGTGGCATGGCTGACGACGTCATTTAGCTCTTCTTCACTTAAAGAGAGGCCGATACACACTTGCACCACACTCTTGATGGCGACCTCATTCAGTATCCGACGCATAGACTGTACGGAACTGATCAGTTTCAGCATGACACGTCTTGGGGTTTCTATCAGCACACAATGTGTTTTTGCGCGCACGGTACCTGGCCGCCTGCGCCCTGATACCAGTGCCATTTCACCAAAGAAGTCACCGGTTTTTAAATGCGCATCCGGAATGCCGTCTTCATCAATCAGGACATCCAGTTCACCTTCAACGATAGAAAAGAACGTCGTACTGTAGTCATTGCGTTTGAAGATGTAATCACCTGGCTGCGGCAGGAGAATGTTACTTTCCAGCACGAGTTCACGTAATTGCAGAGTGCTGAGCATGGCCAGAAGCGGTACGTTCTTCTGTATTTTGACCAATACATCATCAACGCCGCGGTCATCGCAGAAGCTGGCAAATTTTTCGCGTAATAGTGCGGTGTCGGCAGGTTCGACTGAATTGCCCAGAATGTGCTCAATGACCTCGTAACCTTGATTGATGCCTTGTTTGATTAACGGGTAACCTGCCAATGCACCAATAATGTATAAGCCAGGTACATTGGATTCATAACTCGAAGAAAGCAGTGGCAGGGCGCCTATATCAGGTGTTGGGAAAGCTACACCAAATTTTTCCAGCAGAGGCCTTGACGGCAATGCGCCCAAACGCGCGATTACGCGATGGCAGGGAATGCGTTCCACACCATTGGGTGTGCTGGCAAACAGGGTAATAGGAAAGTCACCCTTGCTGTTCTGTTCGATTGATTGCGGCTTGGTCTGCAGCAGCCAGTCCACAGCACCTTTCTGGCGCGCCTCCATTAACTGGTTAAGGTTGCTTTCCTTAAGGTTGCTGAAGTCTTCCGAGCGGTTAAGGATAAACACCTGATTGCGGCCGGTCAGCGCCAAAGCGTTTTCTACGCCACTGTCGCCGCCGCCGACGATCACAATGGTTTCATTCTGAAATTCTTTTGGGTCATCAAGTTGATACTGTACTTGCGGCAGATCGCCGCCAGGGATTTCCAGCTTACGTAAATTACCCTGCACGCCAACGGCCAATATTACATGGTCAGCAGTGAATTTTTTACCATCTTCCAACTCAACTTCCAGATGCTTGGCTGGACGTGATATTCCAATTACCTTGGCTTCATAGCGAATGTTGAGTTGATGCTCCTTGATGGCACTTTCCCAGTTCTCAAGTACAGTTTCGCGTAATGCTGCGGCGAAAGGCAACGGGCTGCGCAGTGGCAGGCCACGTGGCTCAGCCATGACCAGTTTGCCGCGCTGATAGCTGCGGATCGTATTTGCAGCGGCCTGTGATGCTTCGAGCACAAGGTAAGATATGTCATGTTCAGCTGCGCGGATGGCGGCAGATAATCCACTGGGTCCTGCGCCGATGATGAAGACGTTGAATTGGTTACGCATGAATACTTTGATAAGGTTTACACAACCCATAGATGGTGTCATATACGAGGCTGTAAGTCAAAATGCCGACCACAATTTATTGAATATTTTTGTCTTGAAATTTGTCAGGATATCCGGGCGCCTAATCATGAATTCACTTTACCAAACGTCGTTATTGTTATTCTGGTACGCAAATTTTCGAAGGTACTTAATTTTACTGTAGTGCCAACATTATTTTAGGTGGTATTTATGACGCAAATATTGACTTTTAAACAATACATTTAAAGTGTAGATTGATGATTATGAGCATGCTCCCATTTCACTGGCACACACTATCTGTTGATGAGGCCATGCACCGGATGAAATCCAGCATGACTCAGGGACTGTCGTCGACAGAAGTCGAAGCGCGCAGGGTGGTTTTTGGTTTGAATGCCTTACCTGAAAAAGCTGGCCGCTCACCATGGCGTATGCTGCTGGACCAATTTAGCGACTTTATGATCCTGCTGCTGATTGCAGCCGCATTGATTTCCGGTTTTATCGGCGATGTGCAGGACACGATCGCCATTATTGTGATTATTATCCTCAATGCAATAGTTGGATTTATTCAGGAGTATCGGGCTGAACGTGCAATGGTCGCCTTGAAGCGGCTTTCCGAAGCCACTGCCAGAGTGGTTCGCAATAGTCAGGTAGTGACTGTGAATGCGTCTGAACTGGTGCCCGGGGATGTTGTCCTGCTTGAAGCCGGCAATGTCGTGCCGGCAGACTTTCGTCTTATTGAAGCGGCTCAGCTCAGTATCGATGAATCCACCCTGACAGGAGAGTCAGTTGCAGTAGATAAGCAGATACTTCCACTTGTGTCGACAGACTTACCATTGGGTGATAAAACCTGCATGGCGTTTAAAGGCACCATTGTCACTTATGGCCGCGGCCGCGGTTTGGTGATTGCCACAGGCGTGCAGAGTGAACTTGGCAAGATTGCTGGTTTACTTGCTGAGCATGATGTTGCCAAAACCCCATTGCAAAAGCGACTTGCCAGTTTTGGTACCCGCATCGCTGTCGCAGCGCTGGCAATTTGTCTGCTGGTGTTTGTGATTGGAATTTTACGCGGCGAAGCGCTGCTTTTGATGTTCATGACCGCTGTAAGCCTTGCGGTAGCAGCTATTCCCGAATCATTGCCTGCTGTGGTGACCATTTCGCTTGCACTGGGTGCACATAAAATGGTGAAGCAGCATGCCTTGATCCGCCGTTTGCCGGCAGTAGAGACTTTGGGTGCGGTGACTTATATCTGTTCGGATAAAACCGGCACGCTGACCCAGAATAAAATGCATGTTACGGCCATGTATACAGATGGCAGACTCTATCGGGCCTGGCAAGCCGGCAGGGAGGATGAGCCATGGAACCGGCTGTTTCGGGCAATGGCATTAAGTAATGATGCGCATCTTGATCATCACGGCAATATACATGGAGAGGCGACGGAAACCGCATTGCTGCGCGCTGCCCATGAAGCTGGCTGGGATAAAGGCTTACTTGAGCTCAATGCGCCAAGATTGAAGGAGTTCACCTTTGATTCTGAACGTAAATGCATGACGACTTTCCATGCGGATGGAAAAGAGATCGTTGCCTATACCAAGGGCTCGCCTGAAGCCCTTATTTCCAAGTGTAGCCGTGCTCTGACTTCTCACGGCGAGCAAGCCATAGAGAAAGCGCTTTTGCTGCGCACCTCGGAGGCCATGGCAGCCGACGGCTTGCGTGTGCTGGCTTTTGCTTACCGTCAATGGACAGTACTTTCCGAAAGCGTGGATGTGAATGAGCATGAGCAAGACCTGGTGTTCCTGGGGTTTGTAGGATTGATTGACCCCCCGAGGAATGAAGCTAAGGAGGCGGTTTCACTGTGTAAGTCAGCAGGCGTCACGCCGGTGATGATTACCGGTGATCATCCTGCGACGGCTCGCGCCGTTGCACAGGAGCTTGGTATTTTGATGGACGGCAATACGCAAGTCATGACCGGGGTCGAGTTGTCGAAACTGGATCCGCAGGTTTTTGAAGATGAGGTGAGCAGGATACGGGTTTATGCGCGTGTAGATCCTATCCAAAAAATCAAAATCGTACAGGCTTTACAGCACAGAGGTGAAGTAGTCGCGATGACAGGAGATGGTGTCAATGACGCGCCAGCCCTCAAAATAGCCGATATTGGTATTGCCATGGGTAAAGGTGGTACTGACGTTGCGCGCGAGGCGGCACACATGGTGCTGCTGGACGATAACTTCTCATCCATCGTGCATGCCGTCAGGTACGGGCGCAATCTTTACGATAATATCCGCAAATTCGTTCGCTACGCCATCACCACTAATTCGGCAGAGATTTTGACCATATTTCTGGCGCCTTTTCTTGGACTCCCCATACCGTTGCTACCCACGCACATCCTATGGATCAACCTGGTCAGTGATGGGCTGCCTGCACTCGCATTTACTGCTGAGCCGGCTGAACGGGGCATCATGCGCCGCCCGCCCCGGCATCCACAGGAGAGCCTGTTTTCCCATGGGATGTGGCAGCATATGATCTGGGTTGGCTTGCTCATGGCAGGTGTTACGTTGTCTGTTCAGGCGTGGGCTTATCAAACAGGTTCCGCGCATTGGCAAACGATGGCATTTACTGTGCTTACCATCAGCCAGTTAGGCCATGTGCTCGCTATTCGTTCTGAACGGGAGTCGATATTTACGCTGGGCTTTCTCTCGAATAAACCGATGGCGCTGGCAGTGGTGGTTACCTTCTGTCTGCAGATGGCAACGGTTTACATCCCCATGCTCAATCCGATTTTCAAGACTGAGCCGTTGAGCATGCAGGAGCTTGCGATATGTCTTGTTTTATCCTCCGTGGTATTTGTTGCGGTGGAAATTGAAAAATGGTTGATACGCAGGTCGGATATCGTCACGTAGCGAGATATGCGGGTTTAGTTCTTTTGTGACACAGTCTTGAAAAGTTGGGAGCAATCCCCATTTAACAATAAGAATCAATTTGTTATGTATTGGAGGATCAAATGCATACTATCCGTCAACCTGCTGTAGCAGGGGCTTTTTATCCAGGCGACAGTCTTGCGTTAGCCAATCAAATTTGCGCACTGCTGGCGAATACAACGTTCAATGCCGGCTTTCAATACCCTAAGGCAATCATTGTGCCGCATGCAGGGTATATCTATTCGGGTAAAACCGCAGCGAAGGCTTATTCACGGCTAGCTGCCGGCAAAAGCAGCATTAAACGCGTGACATTGCTGGGCCCTGTGCATAGAGTGCCCGTGCGGGGTCTGGCGTTGCCTGGCGTAGATGCATTTGCCACACCACTTGGTGAAGTTGCGCTGGATGCGGAGGCGGTAGCGTCGATTGCGGATATGGATCAGGTGGTGGTGAGCCATGCGGTTCACGCACAGGAGCATTCGCTTGAAGTGCAATTACCCTTTTTGCAAACAGTACTGGGCGATTTTAAACTGGTGCCGCTTGCTGTTGGTGATGCAACACCTGCAGAAGTGGCACAGGTGCTGGATATTTTATGGGGTGGGCCAGAAACCGTGATTGTAGTGAGTTCTGACCTTTCACATTATCTACCTTACGATGTCGCCCGGAAAGTTGATCAGGAAACAGTGCAAAATATCCTTCACATGAACAGTACGTTATCACATAGGCAAGCTTGTGGCGGTACCCCTGTGAATGGGCTGACGTTGGCAGCGAGCCGTCATGGACTAAAGCCGGAGTTACTTGATTTATGCAACTCTGGCGATACCGCAGGTGATAAAGACCGTGTGGTTGGCTATGCTTCATTTATCTTTACTGGAGAAACGAGCCATGTCTGACCGCCATGTTGATCACCGTGGGCAGGTGTTGATCCAGATAGCCCGTGATGCAATTGACGGTGCATTTGACAGACCGCAAAGCACGCATGTCAATGATTTGCCATGGCTGCAGGAAAAGGGGGCAAGTTTCGTCACGCTGAAGCAGAATGAGAAGCTGAGAGGTTGTATAGGCACACTGGAAGCACATAGATCTCTATTTTTGGATGTTTCAGAAAATGCTTATGCTGCTGCATTCAGAGACCCACGTTTCTCGCCGCTCACCGAGCAGGAGCTGGGATACACGGAAATAGAAGTATCGCTATTGTCCCCGATGCGTCCCATTATATTTGCTGGTGAACATGATGCGCTGGCACAGTTGCAGCCAGGGGTAGACGGCGTTGTTTTTGAGTTCGGTCGTTATCGCAGTACCTTTTTACCGCAAGTATGGGAGCAGTTGCCTGAAGTTTCATTGTTTATGGCGCACCTTAAAAACAAGGCGGGATTGCAACCTGGTTTTTGGGATGATGAAGTCAAACTATACCGATACTCAGTGACTAAATGGCAAGAAAAAGATTTTCAGGATCAGGCATGAGTTGCAAATGTATAAGCCAATCAAGGACAAGAGGTTTGAGCGATGATTGAAAATGCACATTACGTTGCCCGCTATTGGCATATGATCGAAGATGGACGCATGCAGTGTGATTTATGTCCGCGCGACTGCAAACTTCATGAAGGGCAGCGCGGCGCTTGCTTTGTGCGCATGCGTCAGGATGACAAGATGATACTGACGACCTATGGGCGTTCTTCAGGTTTTTGTATCGACCCGATTGAGAAAAAGCCGCTTAATCACTTTTATCCTGGCAGCAGTGTGTTTTCCTTCGGTACAGCAGGCTGCAATCTGGCATGCAAATTCTGCCAGAACTGGGATGTGAGCAAGTCGAAAGATATGGATAAGCTGATGGATCAGGCCTCCCCAAACGCAATTGCTACGGCTGCCGAAAGCTATGGTTGCAAGAGTGTGGCTTTTACCTACAATGACCCGACGATTTTTGCTGAATATGCGATGGATGTTGCAGATGCCTGCCATGCACGCGGCATCAAGACGGTAGCTGTGACTGCAGGATATATGCATGAGCAGGCAAGGCGTGATTTTTATGCAAAGATTGATGCCGCAAATATTGATTTGAAAGCATTTACCGATGAATTTTACGTGAAGTTGACAGGCTCACACCTGCAACCCGTGCTGGATACTTTACGTTACCTTAAGCACGAGACAGATGTCTGGTTTGAAATCACGACATTGCTGATTCCGGGGCAAAATGATTCAGATGAAGAGATCACCGCCATGTGCAAATGGATTAGAAAAGAACTGGGCAACGAGGTGCCCTTGCATTTTTCGGCGTTTCATCCGGATTATAAAATGACAGATATTCCGCCAACCCCGTCAGCCACTTTGATGCGTGCTCGTGAAATCGCCATGCGTGAAGGTTTGTTATATGTTTACACCGGTAATGTACATTATCAGGCTGGCGATACGACGTTCTGCCCCGGGTGCCAGAAACCGCTTATTGTGCGTGACTGGTACCAGATTAACCAATACATATTGACCAGTAGCGGGCATTGTTCGGATTGTGGCGCTGCAATTGCTGGCAGGTTTGATTCGCAGGCGGGTAATTTTGGAAGAAAGCGCATTCCAATCGCGATTATGGAGCACGCCTGATGGGGGAGTCTCACAAGAATGAGTTATTGGATTATGGTATCTGTTGTATTGCTAATCAGTTGCAGTTCGGAAACCGGAACCGGTTTGCCAAAGAAATAACCTTGATAGCGTATGCAACCTAGTTGCGCAAGGGCATCACGCTGCGCTTCAGTTTCGACACCTTCAGCTAATACCGACATATTCAGGCTACGCCCCATTTCAACAATTGCTTTGACGATGAACATATCATTCGGATCAATTGCCAGATCCCTCACGAATGACTGATCGATCTTTAGCTGATCAAGTGGCAGGCGCTTCAGGTAGTTCAGTGATGAATAGCCGGTGCCAAAATCATCCATGGATAAGCGAATACCGTAGGCTTTGAGTGTTTTCATTTTATCCAAAGAACCATCGATATCTTTAACGAGGAGGCTTTCCGTAATTTCCAGTTCCAGACGATTCGGGTTTGCGCCGGTTTGCTGTAAAACTTCGATGACCTGATTTACAAAATTAGGATTGTGCAACTGATAAGCACTCACGTTTACGGCAACAACCAGATTCGCAGTACTTAGATCATTGCTCCATGCTTTAAGCTGCATACAGGCGGTTCGTAAAATCCACATGCCAAGTGGATCGATCAAGCCGGTGACTTCTGCCAGATTAATAAAGCTGTTAGGCGGAACGAGGCCTCGCTGGGGGTGCTGCCAGCGCACCAGAACCTCATAACCCAGGAGTTGATGGTTAATGTCCACCTGAGGTTGATAATGCACGACAAATTGATTTTGTTCTAAACCCTCTCTGAGTTCAGCTTCCAAGACAGCCCTTGCTGCGACCGCCGCCTCCATGTCGGGCTGGAAGAAGCTGACCTTGTTTCGCCCAGTGGCCTTTGCCTCAAATAGTGCAAGATCAGCGTGCTTGAGGGCAGATTCAACCGTGGTCTGGCTGCTTGCGAGCACTACTGCACCAATGCAAATGGTTGCCTTATGGTGAATATGGCCAACTACATACAGATCATCACTCAGTACTTTAATCAGGTTGTTGGCAATGTCTTCTGCCTTTTGTGAAATTTTGCTTATGCTGTTTATTTGTGCCGTGCAAAGAAATGCGAACTCATCACCGCTGAGCCGTGCAATGAAGTCGCTGGCGGATACAAAGTTACTCAGACGCTGGGCGATTTGCTTGAGAAGCTGATCTCCAGTGTTGTAGCCATAGGTATCATTAAAGTCTTTGAAGTTATCCAGATTGATCAATAAAAGCGCGCTGTGGCTATTGAACGGCTGACTGTCGCCCAGCAATTTTTCCAGCTTATCGATCAACATGGCGCGATTTGGTAAATGCGTCAAAGAATCATAAAAAGCCAGTTGGTGGATTTCTTCGATAAATTGGCGCTGTTCAGTGATGTCAGTTGCAACGCCACAAAGTGCGTAGACTTTGTTATCAGGAGACTTCAAAGGTATTTTTGATGTGAGGTATGTCTTTGTTTCATTATCGTTTTTAGTGCGATTCACTTCTTCTTTGACATGTGCTTGACCGCTTCCTAAAACCTGTTTGTCAATGTCATTCAGTTTAGTTACCGTGTCAGGATCAAAGAATTCGCTGTCATTTTTTCCTACAATTTCGTCGTAAGTTCTGCCGAACAGTTTACAGACTTTGTTGTTTACATATTGGTAACGCAATTGCACGTCTTTGATAAAGATATAAGCATCTACACTGTCCAATATGGTTTTTAATTTGTCTTCACTGATTCTAAGCTCGGCTGTGCGTTGCGCTACTTTTATTTTCAGTAACCAGGCAAAGCCCGATGCCATCGTGAGCAAAGTGAGCAAACTGCCAAGTCCCCACAAGAAAGCTTCCGGAATAGATGGTGCTTCTGCAGGCGAACCCCATTTCTTGAGTATTTTGAAGTAAGGCGAGTCTGGATTATTTTTCCATTCATCTAAATTTTTATCGATAGCCTGCAAGAGTTCAGGATTTTTACCTTTAGCAGTGGCGTAAAAAAGATTAGATGGCTGAAAGATCAGGCTTGTTTCAATGAGTTTGTATTCGTTCGCAGAAAAATCACCAAAGTGGTGATTGGCGGCGATAGCATCGGCTTTGCCTGTGGCAACTGCTTCAAATCCCTGTTTGAAATTGTTGACACGTATCATTTGGCTTCTAATGCCGAATCCAGCCAGCATCATATTTAGATAGGCTTCTTGGCTAGAATCTTCAAGCACCGCAATACGTTTGCCGTTCAAGTCCAGCATGGACTGAATAGAAACATCATTGCGGCGATATATCTGTGACCAGCTAGTGAGTGCAGGGATATGGTGAAAATCAAAAATTCTGGAGCGGGACTCTATGTAGGCGACATCCGGCATCAAATCAATCGTTCCAGATTCCAGGTTTTTAAGGCAGGATTCCCATTCGCATGAGACCGGCACAAGCGTCCAGCCCTCATTGGATGCGATTTCTTTAATTAGATCTCCGAAAATTCCACTTGGAAGGCTGTCTGTGCCCATGATCAATTTTGGCGGATTATCATAAACACCTACCCGCACCTCGCGTTCAGCAAGGACCGTTGGTAAATAGCCAGCAAGACAAGTCAATAAAATTAATTTAAAAAATACTTTCAAAGCCCATTAATCCTAATATCTAATTGATTAGCCTTATGTTCTAGTGGGCGACACTGATTTTTTATCGCACAAGTGACGTTTATCAATCATTATTAATCTCTGTAAATATAACAGAGTTTAAATTCATATTCTTTTTTATTCGCGTTTATTCCTAACAAAGCAGGCGTTGCAGAAATGCCAATTTTAATTGGCATTTAATCAAAATTTATCTCATTTATGATTGACTTTTAATCACAGAAGGGCAGGAAAGCAGTTTCCACAATATCTGTGGATAACTCTGTGATTATCTGTGTAACTAAAATGCAACATACAGATTTATATAGGTTTTTTAGAAAAGCTTATATTTTATACTGTAAAATTTTTACTTTAAAATCAATGGGTTGGGTATGTTGTGCTTGATGCTCAAGTTACATACACAAACTTAAAGTGAAACTTTAAGTTTGTGTGCATAAGTGAAGTGAGTTTTAGCTATTCATCTGTGGTTTTGTTGGCTAACAGCTTGTTTTAACGTTTAAAAAATTTTCAGTGACATCTGTAGCGGATTAGTCTCTGAGTGTTTCTGCGGTGTCTACAATTGCAGAATAGTAAGTCACGTGTAGAAGCGATTGCACCTGCCAGTACTTCTGTCGCAGAAAAGGGGGACCATTTGAAGCGTGCAAAGTGCGGGGTGCAGGCGCAGGCTTCGGAATTATTCGTGACAGCAGCAATACCTCGCGATTATGTCCCGCAAAAGGTTTTGTATTGCTGATCAAACAAAAACTCAGGTGCTTGCGTATATTTGGATTGATTGGCATGATTACCGAATGGGTCCGACACTGTAGATAAAAGGTCAGTTAATAACGACATGTCTTTGCCATCCACTGCGGCATTTAAGGCTTCTTCTACCAGATGATTTCTGGGAATGACTTTCTGGTTGCTTGCATGCATCAATTTGACACTCATGTCGAAGCTTTCAGTTTGCCGTGATAACCGGGCTTTCCAGCTTTTCAGCCACTCCCTGAAGCCTGCATCCTGATAGATCAGAGTCCCTTTGATGGACTCTTCATTGAGTGACCTGAATGTATTGGTGAAATCGGCATTATTTTTTTGCATATACATCAACAGATCTTCCGCAAGCCTTAAATCTTCTGCTTCATGGTTGAAAATCCCAAGCTTTTTCCTCATTCCGGATAACCAGTAAGCTAAAAACTTGTCTGGATATATTTCCAGGCAAGTTTGAACAAGTTCAATTGCCTGGTCTTCTGATTCGTGAATAAGTGGCAATAGCGATTCAGCTAATCGGATAAGGTTCCAATGCGCTATTTGGGGTTGATTGCCATAAGCATAGCGCCCGTTCGTGTCGATAGAACTGAACACGGTTGCAGGATGGTAAGCATTCATAAATGCACATGGGCCGTAATCGATGGTTTCGCCGCATATGCTCATATTGTCTGTATTCATGACGCCGTGAATAAAGCCAACATGCATCCATTGGGCTATCAGTGACGCTTGCAAATCAATTACCTGTGTGAGCAGCGTGAGGTATTTATTTTCCTGATAGGCAATATCCGGGAAATGCCGACTGATCGAATAATCGGCTAATGCCCGCAGATTCAGCCCATTTTGAGTCGCAGCGGCAAACTGGAATGTGCCTACGCGGATGTGGCTGCTGGCTACGCGTGTGAGCACTGCCCCAGGATAGATGTCTTCACGGTATACATTTTCGCCGCTAGTGATGACCGCCAGGCTTCTTGTGGTGGGAATGCCAAGCGCATGCATCGCTTCGCTGATGATATATTCTCGCAACATTGGGCCTAGCGCGGCGCGACCATCACCTGAACGGGAATAGGGCGTTCTGCCAGATCCTTTTAGCTGGATATCAACACGCTGATTTTCCGGCGTGATGTGCTCACCCAGTAATATTGCACGCCCGTCTCCCAGCATATTGAAGTGGCCGAACTGATGCCCCGCATATGCTTGGGCAATGGGTGCGGATCCTTCGAAAATGGTATTTCCAGATAAAAACTGATGGCCTTGTTTTTTAAGGGCACTGGTATTTAAGCCCAGCGCTATTCCCAGTGCATCATTAAAAAGTGTGATAGCAGGATTTTTTGCCTTGACAGGCTGTTGCGCTTGATAAAATATCGCAGGTAAATTCAGATAGCTATTGTCAAAGTTAAAGCCAAAATTAAAACCATCAAAACCTAAATTATCCGAATCTGATACCGAGTGCGTTTCCATCTTTTTAATCCTTACTAAATTACTAGGATATTAGTCAAATTAAATGGATTAGGCAATTTGTGTTTGTTTACTATAACGAGGGTGTGACTGAATCAATGTATGTGGCTAGCCAGTTTAATGTAGTATAGAACCTCTATTCGTTAACAAATTTTATGGCAACCTTCAAACGTATTGAAATTTCACAAGCACTGAATGCGTTCGATGACATTCTTGATGTGCGTTCTCCCTCAGAGTATGCAGATGATCATCTTCCTGGTGCGCTGAGTGTTCCTGTACTCAATGATGAAGAGCGAGTCCGCATCGGTACCTTGTATACGCAAGTGTCACCGTTTGAAGCTAAGAAGCTTGGCGCAGCATTGATTGCTCGAAATATTGCGCGTCATCTGGAAGACAAATTCAGTGACAAACCAAAATCATGGCGGCCTTTGATATATTGCTGGCGGGGTGGAATGCGCAGTGGTGCAATGGCACATATTCTCGCACAGGTAGGTTGGAATGCCTCGCAACTCGAAGGCGGATATAAAAGTTATCGACGTCATGTGATTACTTCTCTGGAAACCTTGCCCAAGCAATTGGACTTTTGTGTCATCAGTGGCGGCACCGGCTCTGGAAAAAGCCATCTGCTGCATGCATTGTCAGCACAGGGAGCCCAGGTGCTTGATCTGGAGGAGTTGGCGCAACACCGTGGTTCACTCCTTGGAAAATTGCCCAACCAGCCGCAGCCTTCACAAAAAACTTTTGAAACCCGGCTTTGGAGCGTGCTTCGTACTTTCACGCCAGACCGCCCCATATATATTGAGGCCGAAAGCCGAAAAGTCGGAATATTAAGTCTGCCAAATGTCTTGGTTGAGCGCATGCGTGCAGCGCCTTGTGCACGTATGGAAGTTCCGCTGGAAGCACGAGTGAAGCTTTTAATGAAAGACTATGCGCATTTTATAGACAATCCAACCCTGTTGACGGAGAGATTGTCACTATTGGTGGAAATGCACGGCCGTGAAGTCATCAGGCATTGGTGCGCGATGGCGGAAAAGAAAGAGTGGTATCCGTTAGTTGGAGCGTTGCTCACACAGCATTATGACCCAGCTTATAAGCGCTCTTCAGGTGTTGGTCTGCAGCAACTGAATCACGCTTATGTGTTGAAGCTTACCTCGTTAGACAGTAAAAGTTTATCTAAAGCCGCTGAAGATTTAATGAATCATGAAAGATGACATAGTGAATAAAGTTCGCCTTACCCAGTTCTCTCACGGCGGAGGCTGCGGTTGTAAAATCGCGCCTTCTGTACTTTCAGAGATTTTGTCAGGACTTCCGCAAGCCGGCTTGTTTCCGGATTTGCTGGTTGGGCTGGAGTCCAGTGACGATGCGGCGGTTTATCGTTTAAATGATACGCAGGCAATCATTGCCACCACTGACTTTTTTATGCCCATCGTAGATGATGCTTATGATTTTGGCCGCATTGCCGCGACCAATGCATTGTCCGATATTTATGCAATGGGCGGACAGCCGATACTGGCGCTTGCCGTTGTTGGTATGCCAATCGACAAGCTTCCGCTAGAGACTATTCGGCAAATTATGGCAGGCGGCGCGGCAGTGTGCCAGTTGGCGGGGATTCCTATTGCTGGCGGGCATTCTATCGACTCCCCAGAGCCGATATACGGATTAGTGGCGCTCGGAATTGTTCATCCTGATAAGGTCAAGCGCAACGACCGGGCGCACGCAGGTGATGTGCTGATTCTGGGCAAACCCTTGGGCGTCGGTGTGCTGAGTGCTGCCCTCAAAAAGGGCCAGTTGAGTGACGAAGGCTATCAGCAGATGGTGGATGTGACGACTCAGCTTAACATTACTGGTACAACACTGGCTAACATGGCTGGTGTGCATGCACTGACTGATGTCACGGGCTTTGCTTTACTTGGGCACCTGCTCGAAATCTGTCGAGGTTCTCAATTACAGGCGCAGATTGAGTTTAGTCGCATTCCATTGATCGATACTGCCTTGCAGCTTGCGAAGCATGGTTATGCCACAGGCGCTGCTACACGTAACTGGGGCAGCTATGGTGATGGCGTCAATTTGGGAGCGGAAATCACCGAATGGCAGCGTAAACTACTATGTGACCCGCAAACCAGCGGCGGTTTACTGGTGAGCTGTGCGCCGGAAAGTGTGGATGAAGTACTGGCGGCCTTCAAGGCTGATGGTTTTCATCGTGCAGCTGTCATCGGCTCTATGCAAACTGGAGATGCGCGGGTAACGGTAAGCTGATGGCTGTCATGATGTCACTATCGGGATGAGTTTTTCTGGATGGCTGATAACTGTTTAATTGTTTGAATCTGGATGCTTGGGAAAGTCTCTGGGATTATGTTATTTTAAAAGCACGGCTTAAGCCTTATTGGGTAAGGTGGTTATATTATTTTGAAAATCCGCACTAAAATCATCGGGCTGTTGGTGGGTTACTTTGTGGTAGCCCTGGTCGCTATAGGTTCGACGCTGCTGGTGTCCTGGCGATTGGAGGGTGGCGCTGCCGCAATTAATGACGCAGGGCGAGAACGTATGCGCTCTTACCGGATTGCTTATTTGCTGGAGCAGTACGTCAAATCCGTTGAGGCTGATTATACTAAAGTTCATTTACGTAATGACATTGAGCATGAGATTGCGCTGTTTGAAGGAACGCTGGTCGAGTTGGATCGGGGTAATCCGGCACGGCCGTTGTTTTTACCTAAAGATGCAAATGTTCGTGCGCAAATGCTTAAGCTGCAACAGTCCTGGTCGCAAGACATCAAACCCAGGATTTCGTTGATATTGAATCACTCCAATTCACTTGCGCAGCAGGAAGCGTCAGTAAATTACCGCCCTGCGCTGGAAAAGTTTGTTGAAGGCATTAATCAACTGGTCACAATGGTTGAAGTAAGTAATGCACATGCAACGGCGTTATTACGTCTTTTGCAGATTGCTTTGGTCAGTTTGGCGCTTTCTGGAACCGGTTTGCTGGTTTATCTATTTTCGCAAATGGTCATTCGCCCGGTCACCCAGCTTCGTGAAGGCCTCCAACGTATGGCTGCCGCTGATTTTAGTGTGTGGCTCCCAGTGATTAGCAAGGATGAGTTGGGTGAACTGGCGGTTGGTTTTAACCGTATGGCAGGAGAACTGCAGGACATATATGCGACACTGGAGCATCGTGTTGAAGAAAAAACGCGCAGCATTGAAGCTAAAAATAGTGAATTGGCGGCTTTAGATAAGGTGATGGCAGTTTCCGAAGAGCGAAATCTCCTGGCGCAAGAATTACATGACAGCATTGCGCAATCTTTGGCATATCTGAATATTCAGGTGCAGATGTTGCAAGAGGATTTGCAAAAGGGCCGTACCGAAGAGGCATTAAAAGGGCTGGCTCAGATACGCGAAGGGGTGCAGGAGAGTTATGATGATGTACGTGAACTGCTAGTGCATTTCCGTACACGCATTGGCAGCACTGATCTGCAAACTGCCATTAAAACTGCGCTGAATAAATTTGAAGGGCAAACCGGGATTCAAACCACCTTTAAATCCAGTGGGTATGCACCTGTGCTACAACCAGAGCAGGTGCTGCAGGTCATGCATATTGTGCAGGAATCGCTTTCAAATGCGCGCAAGCATGCAAAAGCAAGTTGTGTGGATGTGGTGCTCAGCTGTGATGAGCAATGTGTCATCGATATCCGTGATAATGGCGTCGGTTTCGATGTGTATCAGGATGCTGGCGATAGCCATGTAGGATTAAGTATCATGCGGGAACGTGCCCACCGGATTGGTGCGTACCTGTCTTTTGAATCGATAGATGCAAAAGGAACGCATATCTGTCTTATACTTCCTGAATCTCGAACAGAAAACTTGTCTGTATGAACCCGATACGCGTTTTGATTATTGATGACCACACCTTGTTCCGGAGTGGCATAAAATTGTTGCTGGAACGCCAGGCGGGGTTTGAAGTGGCAGGCGAGGCAGGTGATGGCTTGGAGGGTGTCAAGCGCGCCAAGCAGCTTAAGCCGGATGTGGTATTGTTGGATTTGCATATGCCTGATACGAGCGGGCTGGAAGTCATCTCTTTGCTGCAGGAAGAGGTGCCTTCAGCGCAAATCATTATGCTGACGGTGTCTGAAGATGCTGAGGATCTGTTGGAAGCACTGCGTGCCGGGGCTCGGGGCTACTTGCTAAAGAATATAGAAACAGATTTTCTGTTGGCATCCATACGTCAGGCTGCAGCTGGCGAGTCTGTGATGTCTCCGCAAATGGCCAGAAAATTAGCGGATGCGATGCGATCGCCACGAAAAGATAATAGTGATGTCAGTCCAGCAAAGCTTTCGCCGCGTGAACTGGAGGTAATTTTATTGTTAGCGCGCGGCGCAGGCAATAAGGAGATAGCGCGCGTACTCGACTTATCTGAATCGACCGTCAAGATCCACGTGCAGGGTATATTGCGTAAGCTCAATCTTTCCAGTCGTGTTCAGGCCGCAGTATATGCCATTGAGCATGGCATTGCCCCGGCAACCCATTGATTAAAATGTAATTTAAAATTCCTAACCTACCTGAAAGAAGTATACCCTAGCCAAAAGAACTAGTTCTTTTGCTTCATTCCAACTATCCTTTTGATAAGCTCAGACTTGATGCAAGTCAATCATTAGAGTCATTCCATCCGTAAAATCAACTCTCGTTATACATCAGTAAAGTGACTGGTGAATTATCAATAACAAGATTGAGGGGCGAGGAATGGCAACGCAACAATATAAAGCATGGTCAGTCGTTATTGCGAGTACGCTGGCTTTTACTGTTTGTTTCATGATCTGGATGATGTTCGCTGTCATTGGCATTCCAATCAAGGAAACACTAGGACTTAACGAAACGCAATTCGGTATTCTGATTGCTACGCCGGTGCTCACCGGCTCGCTTATCCGCCTTCCTCTCGGTATGTGGACAGATAAGTTTGGCGGTCGCATCGTATTTTTCGTACTGATGCTTTCTACAGTTGTTCCTATTTACCTGATCTCAAAATGTACTGAATACTGGCAGTTCCTGGTAACCGGGTTGTTCGTAGGTGTGGCTGGCGGCTCTTTCACAGTAGGCATTGCCTATTGCGCGCGCTGGTTCCCTAAAACCAGGCAAGGTCTGGCGATGGGTATCTTTGGCGCAGGTAACACGGGAGCCGCAGTCACCAAGCTGGTGGCACCGTTGATTGTCGTAGGGTTTGGCTGGGCGATGGTGCCACAAGTCTATGCGGTTATGATGCTGGTGATGGCGATTTTGTTCTGGTTCTTTACATTTTCAGATCCATCACACCATACAAGTAAGTCAGTTACCATGCGTGAACAGCTGGCAGTACTGAAAGATCCGAAAGTCTGGAAATACAGTCAGTATTATTCAATCGTGTTTGGTGGGTATGTGGCATTGGCGTTATGGATGACCAAATACTACATCGGTGAATATGGATTTGATCTTAAAACTGCCGCCCTCATGGCAGCAGCGTTCAGTATTCCCGGTGGTGTGCTGCGCGCCGTTGGCGGTCACTTTTCCGACAAGTTCGGCGCACATACTGTGACATGGTGGGTACTTTGGGTATCTTTAGTGTGTCTGTTTTTCCTCTCATATCCACAGACAGACATTTCAATTGTGACGGTTAAAGGTCAGCAGACTTTTCATATTGGTCTGAATGCGACGTGGTTCACAATCATCATGTTCACCATGGGCATCGCATTCGCGATAGGCAAAGCGTCGGTATTTAAATATATCTCTGATGATTATCCGCACAATATTGGCGTGATTTCTGGCGTAGTTGGTCTGGCTGGAGGATTGGGCGGGTTTCTGATGCCTATCATGTTTGGTGCCTTACTGGATTTCACCGGTGTTCGTTCTTCAGCCTTTATGTTGATGTTCGGCATTGTCTGGGTATCACTCATCTGGATGTACTGGACAGAGGTACGCCCTGTGAAAATAGGTCGTCATCATGAGCGTCAGACTGTAAAACAAACGGCATCTATCTAAGGTGTATCAATAGGGCTGTATTAATTGGGGAGAAAAACATGTCAACCAACGTAGAAGTTTGGAACGTCGAGGATAATAGCTTCTGGGAGTCTACCGGCAAGCGTATTGCTTACCGCAACCTGTGGATTTCAGTGCCGGCACTGTTGTGCGGTTTTGCCGTGTGGTTGATGTGGGGCATTATCACTGTGCAGATGAGCAACTTGGGTTTCCCATTTAGCAAGGATGAGTTGTTTACGCTGACAGCTATTTCCGGATTGGCCGGTGCTACCATGCGTATCCCTTCATCATTTTTCATTCGCCTGGCTGGCGGCCGTAACACGATATTTCTGACGACTGCTATGCTGATTACCCCTGCGATTGGCACTGGCATTGCGTTACAGCATCCTGAGTGGCCATTATGGGTGTTTCAATTGATGGCGCTGTGGTCCGGCGTAGGCGGCGGTAACTTTGCCGCTTCAATGTCGAATATCAGCACGTTTTTTCCTAAGCGTTTGCAAGGTACTGCGCTGGGCATTAATGCCGGGTTAGGTAATTTTGGCGTTACAACCATGCAGATACTTATTCCTTTGGTGATGACTGTAGGTGTTTTTGGCGCAGTTGGCGGTGACTCTGTCGCACTGGTTAAAGACAGTGGCTGGATTCTGGGGAAAATCACTGCAGGTACACAAACCTATATACAGAATGCGGGTTTTGTCTGGATTTTGTTGTTACTGCCGTTGTCTATCATCGCCTGGTTTGGTATGACCAATCTGCTGCCAATCTCTGCTGATGCAGGAAAAACACTGTTTGCATTCATCAAGATTACCTGGCTTTACACACTTGCATTTTTACCGGCAATCGTTGGGTTATATCTATATCTTCCTGCCCCTACAGGACTTGGTGTGCTTAACATGTGGGTGGCGATGCCGTTTATTATCGTATCGACCTTGCTTGTTATGAAACTCGCCGCGTTTGGCACTATGAAAGAAAATATCGCTAAACAGTTTGCGATTTTCAAAAACAAACACACTTGGTCAATGACGGCACTGTATCTGGTGACTTTCGGTTCATTTATCGGTTTTTCAATGGCCTTGCCATTGTCTATCACAGTGATATTCGGTGAGCAGCATATTTTTGATGCTGCAACACAAACCTGGTCGCACATTAAAAATCCGGCAGCACCTTCAGCCCTGACTTACGCATGGATTGGTCCGTTTGTGGGTGCTTTGATACGTCCGGTTGGTGGCTGGATTTCTGACAAGGTGGGCGGTTCTATTGTCACGCAGATTATCTCTGCTGTGATGGTCGCTGCTTCTGCCTATGCAGGATACATCATGATGCAAGCCTATCATTCAGCGACACCGGAGGTTTATTTCACACAATTCCTGATTGTGTTTGTGGTGCTGTTTGCGGCAACAGGTGTGGGTAACGGTTCTACTTTTAGAACGGTTGGCGTGATTTTTGATCGTGTGCAAGCCGGCCCTGTATTGGGTTGGACATCTGCCGTTGCTGCCTATGGATCATTCATTGCGCCGGAAGTGATTAAAGGGCAAATCAAGGCTGGTACTCCAGAAATGGCGATGTATGGCTTTGCCGTGTTCTACGCATTATGTCTGGTACTTAACTGGTGGTTCTACCTTCGTGCAAATAGCGAAATCAAGAACCCTTAATTTAACAAGCAAAACCGCAAGACGGAATCATCAAGGAGTTAGCTGCTATGAGTCACTTTCTGGATAGGCTGAAATTTTTTGATAAGGTTAAAGCGACCTTTTCGAATAATCACGGTATCGTTACTAACGAAGACAGGCAGTGGGAAGATGTATACCGCCATCGTTGGCAGCATGACAAAGTGGTGCGTTCTACCCATGGTGTGAACTGTACCGGTGGCTGCTCATGGAAGATATTTGTCAAGAACGGGCTGGTATCGTTTGAGATGCAGCAGACAGATTATCCACGCACACGTGATGACCTGCCCGACCATGAGCCGCGCGGTTGCCAGCGTGGGGCATCATTCTCATGGTATTTGTATAGCCCGCACCGCATCAAACACCCACTGATTCGAGGTCGCTTGATTGATTTGTATCGTGCGGAGCGTAAAACGGGTAAAGACCCGGTAGATGCCTGGGCGGCTATTCAGGCCGATGAACAGAAACGCAAATCATATACTGCGGTACGTGGTTTGGGTGGCTTTGTGCGCACTTCATGGGATGAGGTGAATGAAATCATTGCGGCTGCCAATGTGTATACGATTAAAAAATGGGGCCCTGATCGCATTTTCGGTTTTTCACCGATTCCAGCGATGTCTATGATCTCTTACGCCGCAGGCTCCCGATACCTCTCCCTGATCGGGGCTGCCTGCGGTTCTTTCTATGACTGGTACTGCGATTTGCCAGCGGCAAGTCCACAGACATGGGGTGAACAGACTGACGTGCCAGAAGCGGCAGACTGGTATAACTCCACTTACATCATCATCACCGGTGCCAACCTGCCGATGACACGTACGCCGGATGCGCATTTTGCTTCAGAAGTGCGTTACAAAGGTGCAAAAATCGTGGCAATGGCGCCAGATTACGCCGAGTTCTGTAAATTCTCTGATTTATGGATGCCAATCAAGCAGGGTACCGATGCCGCTGCCTTCCTGGCAATGGGACACGTTGCCTTAAAAGAGTTTTATATCAACAGCCAAGACCCGTATTTCCAGGAATATGCACGCAAATACACCGATATGCCAATGCAGGTGATGTTGCGCAAGCAAGGCAGTACGTATGTCTCTGATCGATTCTTGCGTGCTTCCGATTTTGACGGTGCACTAGGTGAAACCAATAACCCTGAGTGGAAAACAATCGTTTTTGACCGTAAGTCCTCAGCATTTGTAGCGCCCAATGGCAGTATTGGCTATCGCTGGGGAGAAGAGGGTAAATGGAATCTACTGGAAAAGACGGGGGATACTGAAATAGCTGCCGAATTGACCTGCATCGATGATAGAGATGAGGTGGTTTCTGTGGGTTTCCCTCATTTCACTCAGGGTGAAGGTGATTTACTGTTCCGCAATGTGCCGGCGCGTAAGGTAAAGCTGGCCAATGGTGAAGATGTGCTGGTTTCAACTGTATTTGACTTGCAAGTGGCACAATATGGCATCGACCGAGGTTTGGGTGGCGGTAACGTGGCCAAAGACTATCAGGATGACAAAGTTGCCTATACACCGGCTTGGGCTGAAAAGGTAACAGGGGTTAAAGCGGCTGATATCGAGCGTACAGGGCGTGAGTTTGCTTATAACGCCTCAAGAACCAGAGGCAAGTCTATGGTCATCATGGGGGCCGCAATCAACCACTGGTACCACAATGATCTAGCTTATCGTTCAATTATGAACCTGCTGCATATGTGCGGCTGCGTTGGTCAAACAGGCGGTGGCTGGGCGCACTACGTGGGTCAGGAAAAACTACGTCCACAGGCAGGCTGGGCACCGATTGCCTTTGCGCTGGATTGGCATCGTCCACCACGTCACACTAACTCCACCTCGTATTGGTATTTCCATACCGATCAGTGGCGTTATGAAACGCTCAACGCAGACAATCTGCTATCCCCGGCAGGTAAAGGGAAAAACCGTGGCAATTCGATTGCTGACTACAACGTTAAAGCCGCGCGCATGGGCTGGTTGCCATCGATGCCGAACTTCAATGCCAATCCGATTGAATTAGCCGATGAGGCGATCAAAAATGGCGCGACAGATGAAGCTTCGGTTGCCAAGTACGTGGCAGACAAGCTTAAATCAGGCGCGCTGGATGTTGCATACGCTGACCCTGACAATCCTGTGAACTGGCCGCGTAACCTGTTTGTATGGCGTGCCAACCTGATTGGCTCTTCTGCAAAAGGTCATGAGTATTTCCTTAAACATTTGTTAGGTGCGCAAAACGGCGTGCTGCAGGAATCAGGCGCCGGACGTGGTAACAAAGAAGTCAAATGGCATGATGATGCGCCGATTGGCAAGCTGGATCTGATGGTGGATATCAATTTCCGCCTTAATTCGACTGGCGCTTATTCAGACATCATTTTGCCTACAGCAACCTGGTACGAGAAAAATGACCTGAATACAACAGATATGCATCCTTTTATTCATCCACTGTCAGAAGCTGTTTCACCAGGCTGGGAGTCCAAGTCAGACTGGCAGATTTTCAAGACCATTGCCAAGACCTTCTCGCCATTAGCTGAGAAGCACCTGGGAACCAAAAAAGAAGTGGTTGCCTTGCCGATGCAGCATGACTCAGCCGCAGAGCTGGCACAGCCTTTTGGTGAAGTGAAAAACTGGAAAGAGGGCGATTGTGAGCCAGTTCCAGGCAAGACCATGGCGATTATCAAACTGGTTGAGCGCACTTATGGCGATACCTATCGCAAGTTTATTGCGCTAGGCCCATTAATGACCAAACTTGGTAATAACATCAAAGGGATAGACTGGAATACAGACAGAGAGTACGAAGAGCTCAAGCATCACAACAGCACGGTAAAAGAGCCCGGTGTTTCATTCGGCATGCCTTCACTGGCTGAAGACATTGAAGTGTGTGATTCAGTGATGCGCATGGCACCGGAAACCAATGGCGAAGTGGCACATAAATCATGGAGTGCGCTGTCACATAAGACCGGTATTAACCATCATCACCTGTATGCTGGCCGTCATGAGGACAAGTTCACATTCAAGGATATTCAGGCACAGCCGCGCAAGATCATCACTGCGCCAACCTGGTCCGGCATTGAGTCTGAGAAGGTGTCTTATACTGCCGGTTATACCAATATCCATGAGCATATCCCGTTCCGTACACTGACCGGTCGTGCACATTTCTATCAAGATCATGAGTGGATGCTCGATTTTGGTGAAGGTTTCTGTGCCTATAAACCGATGGTTGACCTGGGTGAACTGAACGCCTTGCCGAAACATGTCACAGCCAAACCGCATTTGGAACTTAACTGGATCACGCCGCACTCCAAATGGGGTATTCACTCTTCTTATCAAGATAATTTACGCATGCTGACATTGTTCCGCGGTGGCCCTTATGTTTGGGTGTCTGAGGATGATGCAAAATCAGTTGGCATTGAGGATAACGACTGGGTCGAGGCAGTGAACCATAACGGTGCAACGGTTGCCCGCGCAGTGGTTTCTCAGCGTATTCCACGTGGCATGGCGATGATGTACCACGCACAGGAGAAAAATATCAATGTGCCTGGTTCGCCAACCACAGGTAAACGCGGCGGCATCCTGAATGCCGTGACCCGTGTGATCATGAAGCCAACTAACATGATTGGCGGCTATGCGCAGCTTTCATACGGCTTTAATTACTACGGTACGGTAGGCTGCCAGCGTGACACGATGGTGGCATTGCACAAGATTGCGGATAAGGATGTCGATTGGCTGGAGCGTCCGCTCACACCGGAACGTGAAGCTCAACTCAACCCTGTCGGTATCGGTGCTAAGTAAATAAGGCATCAGGAGAACATTATGAAAGTACGCGCACAATTCGCCTTTGTCTTTAACTTGGACAAATGCATCGGCTGTCACACCTGTTCAGTGACCTGCAAAAACGTATGGACCAATCGAAAAGGGGTGGAATACGCCTGGTTCAATAACGTTGAGTCAAAACCTGGCGTCGGATACCCGAAACAGTGGGAAAACCAGGAAGTATGGAAGGGTGGCTGGGAGCTTAAAAACGGCAAGCTGGAGCTTAAATCCGGCAGCCGTACATCCAAGCTGCTCAATATCTTTGCCAATCCTGATATGCCGCAGATTGACGATTATTACGAACCGTTTACCTACAATTACGCACATTTACAAAATGCGCCATTGTCTGAAGCAACACCCACTGCACGCCCGATCTCACAGATCACAGGTGAGAGCATGGAGAAGATTAAATGGGGGCCAAACTGGGAAGATGACCTGGCTGGCGAGTTCCATAAACGCAGCAAAGACAAAAATCTCGAGAATATCCAGAAAGAGATGTACGGACAGTTTGAAAACACTTTCCATATGTATCTGCCGCGTATCTGCAACCACTGCCTGAATGCATCATGCGTTGCTGCCTGCCCATCGGGTTCAATCTACAAACGTGAAGAAGATGGCATCGTACTGGTGGATCAGGACAAATGCCGCGGCTGGCGTATGTGTGTCAGTTCATGTCCATACAAAAAAGTGTTCTATAACTGGGAATCAGGCAAGGCTGAAAAATGTATCGGCTGTTATCCACGTGTTGAGTCTGGCATGCCTACCGTGTGCTCAGAGTCTTGTGTAGGCCGCATTCGCTACAACGGCATCATGCTGTACGATGCCGACCGCATCGAAGAGCTGGCCAGCATGGAAAACGAGCAGGATTTGTATGAGGCGCAGTGCAAAATTTTCCTTGATCCTAACGATCCTGAGGTGATTGCGGCAGCACGCGCTGAAGGCATTAATGAAGACTGGCTGGATGCAGCACGTAAATCACCGATCTGGAAAATGGCAATGGATTGGAAAATCGCATTTCCAATGCATCCTGAATTCCGTACATTGCCGATGGTGTGGTACGTGCCGCCACTGTCACCTGTCCAGTCTCAGATTGACCAAGGCAATTTACCTGTTGGCCCGGACGGTGCGATTCCTGTTTCCGGCACGATGCGTCTGCCTATTGAATACTTGTCAAACCTGTTAACGGCGGGCAAGACAGCACCGATTGAAAGTGCGTTGAATCGCTTGATCGCGATGCGCAGCTATCAACGCTCAGTGCATGTGGAAGGCAAAGCGGATACCCGTGCGCTGGATGCTGCCGGTATTACCGAAGAGCAGGCCAAGGAGATGTATCGTTATCTGGCGATTGCCAACTACGAAGACCGTTTTGTAATTCCAACCGGCCATACAGAAGAAACACTGGATGATGCGTTTGGGTTCCAGGGTCAGAATGGTTTCAGTTTCGGCAATGACAGCTCACATGGCGTTTCCAAAATCACATTATTCCCACGCCGTCGTAAAGACACGGTTGAGCCAAAAGAGCTCGCGCCATCAAGCGATAACAGTTAGGAGAACGCATGATGAAAATCTATAAATTGTTATCAGTATTGCTGGAATATCCAGACCAGGAGTTGATCGATCACATTCCTGAGTTACGTGAAGTCATGGCGGAGCTGGACGCTGATAAGGCAGAACTGGATGCACTAAGCTGCTTTATGGATCATTTGCAGAGCATGCCCGTCACTGAGTTGCAGGCTGATTATGTCAAGACTTTTGATATGGTGCCAGAGCATAGCTTGCACCTCACCCATCATTTATTCGGGGATGACAAGAACCGTGGCCCCGCGTTAATCGATTTAGGCGAGCTTTACAAGGATTATGGCGTGGAAGTGGTCACGAATGAGTTGCCCGACTATTTGCCATTGATTCTTGAGTTTACGGCCTATTTGGATGACAACGAAGGCACGGTGTTTTTATCGGATGCGAAAAAAGTGCTGAGTGTGCTTGCCGAAAATTTAACTAAAGCTGAAAGCCCATACGCAGCATTGCTTTCAATTGTTGAAAACCGGGCAACACTCAGCAAGCTGGCAGCATAAAGGAGAACAGAATGAACCTACATAACTTTCTTTACGGTGTTTACCCTTACATTGCACTGAGTGTGTTTTTACTGGGTAGCTGGTTACGTTTTGACAGGGAGCAATACACCTGGAAAAGTGATTCAAGCCAGCTGTTGTCAAAAGCTAATATGCGCTTAGGCAGCAACCTGTTTCACGTGGGCATCATTGCGATATTTCTAGGCCATGCTGTAGGTTTGCTAACGCCGCACAGTGTATTCAAAGCACTGGGGGTTTCTGACATGGCGCACCAGATGGTGGCTATTGTCGCAGGCTCTATTTTTGGCGGAATGTGCCTGGTGGGAGGTGCGATTTTATGGGTGCGCCGCATGCTGAATCAGCGTGTGTCAGCAGTAAGCCGAGGTTCGGATAAATTCATCCTCACATGGTTGCTCATTACCTTGGTCATTGGCTTGTCTACGATTCCGGTTTCTATCGGACATGCTAATCATGATAATCCTGCCGTGATGATCGCCTTGGCGGAGTGGGTGCAAAGTGTTATCTACCTGCGTCCTGACCCATCATTGTTAAACGGTGTGGATACAATTTTTAAAGTGCATCTGTTCTTTGGTATGACCGTGTTCCTGGTGTTCCCATTCACACGTTTGGTGCATGTATGGAGTGCACCATTCGGATACGTTGCCAGACCGTACCAGATCGTTCGCAGTAAACGATTCCGTTAATACTGATAGGGTCTTAGGAAGCTAAAGCGGTTTATTTCTTAATAATTTGAGTATTTCAAGGTACATATTAACAGCCCTATGGTTAAAGCGGAATTCAGTCTCTTTCAGATGCAAATAA
>Ga0172373_10001714_pt1 | contig 35090 bp, 26 predicted proteins | sample Lak10m_2_FD_114546 | JGI IMG/M metagenome (GOLD analysis project Ga0172373, IMG submission 114546) | Freshwater microbial communities from Kabuno Bay, South-Kivu, Congo - kab_092012_10m | ecosystem: Environmental > Aquatic > Freshwater > Lake | place: Democratic Republic of the Congo...
AAAATCAGCCTGTTTTTGCCAACGGCAGAGATTCCTGAACAAGCTCTTGCGTAGCACCGGCTATGCGCCTTCAAAAACGCAAAAACTGACAAAAAATCAGCCTGTTTTTGCCAACGGCAGAGATTCCTGAACAAGCTCTTAGACACGTTATTCTGGATTTGAACAACACGTGGATTTCTGCTTATGCTGAAGAGGAAGTTTACTCCCCGTCGCCATCCCTGAATTTCTCCCAGGGTATATCTTTGTATTTTTCTTCTCTGGCGTAGCGGAGCTCTTTCATCAGGCCGGGTGTTTCCTTGTAGCCAGGTGATATCATAATACGCTCATACTTTTCGTTGAGGTAAACGATGGTCGGGTACCCCATTTTTCCATCAAGCAGTGCATACGCCAGTTCATGGGCACCGCCCCTGCCTGTTTCATTGCCCACAAATTTGAACTGATGCCCCCCGAAAGATATCTCTTCCTTCTGCTCGGCGTTGAACTTGACGGCATAGAAGTGTTTATTAACATAGTTGACTACCGCTGTATCCACGAACGTACTCTTGTCCATTCGCTTGCACCATCCGCACCAGTCGGTGTACACGTCAATCATAATCTTGCGCGGACTTTCATTGTTTTTTGCAATTGCCTGATCCCAGGTCATCCACTGAATTTCCTGTGCAGTGGTCGTCATGGACGAGAGCAACATCAGGGTAATCAGACCCGCAAGCGGTAATTTCATCTTTGCCATTTTAAGTTGTGATTTCAGCAGTCGGGGAAATCCGGTGATGATTCAGGCGGAATTTCAGACTGCTATTTGTTCTTACATATTTCCGGCACAAAATTAAACTATTTTACCGGGATTCAGAATGCCATTCGGGTCGAATACGCGTTTTATGCTGCGCATCAGTTCCAACTCTGTCGGAGTGAAAACAATATCCAGGTATTGTCGCTGTACCAGACCAATGCCGTGTTCGCCCGATATTGTACCGCCCACGCTCTTCACGAAGGTGAATATCTCCCTGATTCCTTTGGTTACTTCTTCATTCCAGATTTGCTCGCTCAGGTTTCCGCGCAGGATGTTCACGTGCAGATTACCATCGCCGGCGTGTCCGTAACAAACGGATTCGAAGCCGTATCGGGCACCTACCTCCTTCACTTTTTTCAGCAGAGCGGGCAGTTCGCCACGCGGCACCACGGTATCTTCCTCCTTGTACACCGAGTTTCTTTTCACGGCATGCGCTACATTTCTTCTTAGCTTCCAGAGTGCCGTCTTGGTTGTTTCATCGTCTGCGAAAAATATCTCGCCGGTATCGAAACGCTCCAGCACCTTTGTTATTGTTTCACAGTCGGCGATGAGGCTTTCGAGGTGAAAGCCATCCACCTCAATGAGCAGGTGGGCCTCATCGTCTTCGTTGATGGGTACCGGTGTTTCGCCGACATACCTGACAGCCCAGTCAATGGCGTTTCTTTCCATAAACTCCAGTCCGCTGGGCGTAACCCCTGCTTCGAATATGGCCGCGACGGCTGCGCAGGCGCTTTCGGCCGACCTGAACGGAGCCAGCAGGATGAGATTCTGTGTCGGGTGGGGCTGCAGTTTCAGTACAATTTTGGTCACCACACCGAGGGTGCCTTCACTTCCGACAATCAGCTGGGTAAAATTGTAACCTGTTGAATTTTTGAGCGTATTGGATCCGGTCCATATCACCTCACCCGATGGCAGTACTACCTCCAGATTAAGCACATGGTCCTTGACCACACCATATTTAACGGCCTTGGGGCCACCGGCATTCGTGCTTACATTCCCGCCGATGAACGACCAGCCCCTGCTGGCGGGGTCGGGCGGATAAAACAGGCCTTCCTCCCGGAGCGTGTTCTGGAGAATTTCAGTAATCACCCCGGGCTCCACCGTCACCTGAAAATTGCGGCGGTCAATCTTCAGTATCTTGTCGAACCGCTTCATGGAAATCACCAGTCCGCCGTAAACCGGCAGGGCACCGCCCGCGAGTCCGGAACCGGCCCCCCTCACAGTAACAGGAATCAGGTGATGATTGCAGATACGCATGAGCGCGCTCACCTGCGAGGTATCGGCGGGTTCGGCTACTGCCTGCGGAACATAAAGTAGATCTTCCGTTTCATCGTGTCCGTGCTCGCTGAGTATGTCGGCATCAGTAAACAGACAGTTTTCTCCGACAACAGCCCTTAATTCCTCCAGAACAGCCATGGATATGGGCTGGAAGAGATTACTTTTGCGGACAGATTGATTTGCGTCAGTCATGATCGCTTGTTTGTAATGTTCAAAATAGTCAGAAAATGCGGTTAAGGTCCGGATTGGTTCTATTCCTTTTTGCGTTCAGTACCAGTGGTTTCGCACAGAAGTTTCCCGAACACGGTGAAGCAGCAGAACCGCGCAACAAAGGTAAGCTCATTTCTCTCCATTTTTCTCTCGGCGCCCACCTTCCCGGCGGCGATATGGCCAGTCGCTTCGGAATGAGCGGTGCCTTCGGCGGCGGAGTCGAGTTTATGACCGACAACAGCTTCTTCATTGGTGCCGACGTACTGGCCATTTACGGGGGCAATGTGAAAGAAGACCCGCTGGACAACCTTCGTACACCCGACGGATATATTATAGGTAACGACCGGGCCATTGCCTCGGTAGCACTCCGGGAACGCGGGATTTATTACGGTGGATCTGTGGGTAAACTATTCCCGATGAAAGGCACCAGAAAAGGGATTCGCGCTTCCATAGGCGGTGGCTGGCTCCAGCATCGCATCAAGGTACAGGACAACCGAAGTGTACTCACCCAGATTACGGGCGACTACATCAAGGGTTACGACCGGCTGACCGGCGGATTTACCCTGAACCAGTTTATCGGCTGGCAACAACTCGGCGACCAGCGGCGCAGCAACTGGCTTATCGGAATCGAGCTGATGCAGGGATTCACCGAAACCCGCCGCGACTGGGATTTCCACGACAAGATGAAACTGTCGGGCAGGCGGCTTGATCTGCTCATTGGTATCAAAGCAGCCTGGACCCTGCCATTTTATCAAACTCCCGGCGGCGATATTGTCTATTGATTATTCCTGTTGTCGAGTTTATTGTCGTCCAGGAAACGCCACGCTACCCCCAGACGGAATCCGCCAAACGGTTGCGGATGCCAGGCCGTCTGGTAAAATACCTTTGTATTGTCAACAAAGGTCCAGGCGTTTTCATACCTGAAAAAGAAACGGAAGGATTGCACTTTGAAAGCAACAAACACGTCCACCCAGGGGTAAGGCTGCTGAGTGAGCGTATCCTGTAAATAAAACTGTCCCGTTACTGGTTGATAGGCATCGGGCAGAAAAGCACTGTTTATCCGGAAGTCAAGACCGACATTCAGATCGAGTTTCCTCTCGAACAGTTTGCCCGAGTAGTACAGACTGTTTTTGGTGAACCATTCCGGAAGGTGAATGACATCACTGCGGTTGGCTTTCTGCAGGGCTGCGGTATTATCGAGATGAAAATGACCAACCCTGAAATTTTGCTGTACAATGAGCCGGGCAACCTGAAGCGGAGCGGTAGTCTGAGCCGCGATACCTTCCTGATCGAAATAAATGTAGTTGTTTACAAGTGTGGTATTGGCTGTAGCCCTGAAGCCGATGGCTGGCAGCGCATAAACAACTGACAGCGTACTTTCAACCGGTTTGGCAAAATCGGTTTGCCAGACAGGCATGCCAGTGACAAACAAACGCTGCTGAAGAATGGTGGGCGGACGGCGCTGACTGAGTAAAGAGGCCGATAGAACTCCTGCCTTGCCGAGGCCGAGGTACAACGTGCCGCCGAGCTGGTACTCCCCGATATTCTTCAGCATGCCGAGTGCTGCATCTGCCTGGAAGTTGAAACGACCAGAGGGTGTCAGACTGATTTTCCCGGTGAGAAACAGATTATTGTATCGGTACCTGCCCGGTTCCTGGTACAGACTGATATAGTCGTGACGGATTCCGAGCGCTATCAAATCGGATGGAGCCCCGGTTTTTCCGGCCTTGAAGGTATTGAGCGTGAAATTATTACTGACTGTATTCAGTTCAAAGTACTGTCGAACGCCTCTTTCATCCACCAGAAATTTACCATAAAAAGCGGCATTGTCGGCCAGTCCCCTGATGGTATCCCCGTCATAAAACTTGAATCGGTTTTTCGTCCAGCCAAGCGTATGGCTCAGGCGTAGTGCGCGTTTCCCGGCTTCCGTACCGGCCAGTTTGTAATGATGTGTGTATTGGAAGCCCTGATCTTCAAAGCGCGTGGCAGCGCTCTCTTCCGGGAGCCGGATGGCTGCTGCGAGCGGCCCCTGAAACTGGGTGCCCGAGAACACATCATCCGATACGATACCTCCATTATCGCGCTGTCTGATGACACTTTTGGTGAAAATCAGGAAATATTCATAGCGTTTACCGACCGGCTTCCAGACACCTGCGGCGAGCGAGTTATGTCGGTCGCGCTGATAATTGTATTGTCCGAGGTTGTTCAGCGACCTGTAATCGAGCGAGACGTTCATGCTGTCGCCGAAAGTGCGCGCGAAACGGGCATCCAGCTGTGTATTCAGGTTATTTCGGCCTTGCGTAAAGTAAGCCTCGCTGTATGACCGCTTATTTCTGAAAAAACGCAGATCATCGGCATGAAGGATGTACAAATCGAAACTGTTCATCCCTGTAGTTACGCCCAGCCGGGGAGTCACTTCAAACAATAACGGACGTGCGGCCCCGCCCGGAAGTCCGATTGTACCGTAATCAATTGTATGCCTGCGGGCGGGGTCGTACATCCTGAAATTGTAGTCAGGCAATGTATCGCTCCAGAATTCCGACTTCTCGGGTGAGCGCGCGTACGTGAACATGAGCGGCTCGTCGGGCTCGCGTTTGCGGGCAAGCGGAACAGGGTCTGTCACAGTCGGGCGCTGTGCAAACAGTGAATGGAACACAAGAAGCGCCAGTGCGGGTGTAGCGACAAGGCGCGGGAGTAATCGCATGTTAAGACAGTACAGTGAAGCTGTTTACTGCTCGATCAGACTGGGGCTCATCCCCATGCTGGAGAAACCGCCATCGTGGTACAGGTTCTGCATGGTTACATAGCGCGACAGGTCGCTGAAGAGCATGACGCAGTAATTGGCGCATCCTTCAGCAGATGCGTTGCCCAGCGGCGACATCTTGTCGGCGTAATTGAAAAAATCCATGAAGCCCTTGATACCCTGACCGGCGGTAGTCATGGTTGGCGACTGGCTGATTGTATTGACGCGCACCTTTTTGGCTGTGCCGTAATGATAACCGAAACTGCGGGCAATAGACTCGAGCAGCGCTTTGGATTCGGCCATTTCGGAATAATCCGGGAATACCCGCTGGGCGGCGATGTAGGACAGACCGACTACACTGCCCCAGTCGTTGATTGCGTCGAGTTTCCACATGGTCTGCATCATTTTGTGGAAAGAGATGGCGCTCACATCGTAGGTTTTCTGCATCCAGTCGTAGTTCAGATCGGTGTAAGCCTTGCCTTTGCGCACGTTAACCGACATACCGATAGAGTGCAGTACAAAGTCGAATTTACCGCCGAAGTGCTCCATACTGCTGTTAAAGAGCTTTTCCAGATCTTCGAGGGAGGTAGCGTCCGCACCAATCACGGGAGCGTTGCATTTTTCGGCCAGACTGTTTATTTCTCCCATGCGCATGGCAACGGGGGCATTGGTCAGCACAATCTGAGCGCCTTCTTCCACACAGCGTTCAGCGACCTTCCAGGCAATGCTCTCACTGTTGAGTGCGCCTGAAATGATTCCTTTTTTTCCAGCAAGTAAGTTACCCATAAGCTATTGTTTCCGCAGCGGAGTGCGGCAAAGTGAAGAAATGATTCGGCTGCAAAGATAATTCTATAGCCGGATTTATGGGGAATTGATTGAATGCAAATTAATATCCTGTGTAAAAAGGAGATGCGGTTTATCCGTTGGAAGGACGGGGTACCAGCACATGGAGTGCGCAGGGTTTCACAGAAAACTCGAGGGTTGTCTCAGCGATAAATCCCTCTCCGTCAACGTGTGCATATAGTGCTTGCTCTGAATGAATGGTGAGATGACCGGTTGAATAGTGTTCTATAAAACCGGCTTCATATATTTTCCCGTTGAGTGTGGCAGGTACGGCCGCAAAATACTTCCAGCGGGGCACATCTTTCAGAATCACTACCTCCAGTTTTCCATCGTCGGGACGGGCGTCGGGGGCTATGGTGAAGTTATATCCATACATCGGGCCATTGGCGACAGCAATCGAAAAACACTTTCCGTGGAACTCGGTGCCATTGACTCTTATCAGGGCGTCGAAGGGCCTGAAGGTTAATCCGGCTTTCACCGACTTGATGAAATAGGGCCAGAATCCCCTGGCATGACTATCTCTCATCATGTTGGAGACGAGTCCGTCGAAACCGATACCTGCCATATTGAAGAAGGGCCGGTTATTCACCATACCCACGTCAATCAGCACTTTTTGCGACCGGTTGAGCAGTCTGACAGCTTTTTCGAGCCGGCGGCCATACCCGAGGTGCATGGCGAGACCGTTACCGGAGCCTGCAGGAATAATTCCGAGCGCGACAGGCGTACCCATCAGGGCGGGTGCAATTTCATTCACCGAGCCATCACCGCCCACTGCCACCACTGCGGCATATCCTTCTGAAACTGCTTTTCTGGCGAGCTCAAAGCCATGACCGGGCCCTTCGGTTGTCCAGAGCGACCAGATGAATTTGCGGTGGTTGAGGTGTTTGTCAAGCAGCGCTGCTATATTTCGCTGAAGATTTGTACCGGCTTTCGGATTGACGATGAACACGATATTCTCCGGTCCGAGCAGCGAGTCGGCGAATTCATTGACAATGACCGGGTGGGATTTTTGCATGGGGGGCGAGACGATTTGATGCTAGAGCGTGTTCAGGATTCTCTGCCGGTGGCAAAAACAGGCTGATTTTTTGTCAGTTTTTGCGTTTTTGAAGGCGCATAGCCGGTGCTATGTAACTGAAAAAAGGTGAAAAATGACGAAAAATGAGACGTTTTTGACTCGGTGAGAGAATTCTGAACACGCTCTTAGTCTTCCGGCAGCTCTCTGCGGGAGTTCAGATAAACCTTCCATTTGTCGAGTACGGCCCTCATGTCGCCGGGAAGTTCCGATTCAAAGCGCATAAATTCGTTCGTGCGCGGGTGCACGAACCCGAGCACCTTGGCGTGAAGGGCCTGTCGGGGCATAAGTTTGAAGCAATTTTCCACAAACTGCTTGTATTTAGTGAAAATAGTACCTTTCAGAATCTGGTTGCCACCATAGCGCGGGTCACCAAAAAGTGTATGGCCTATATACTTCATGTGTACGCGGATCTGGTGGGTACGTCCCGTTTCCAGCTGACATTCGACAAGTGTGACATAATAGTATCGCTCGAGCACATTCCAGTGTGTGACGGCCCATTTACCGTCGTCACCCTCCGGAAACACCATAAACATCTTGCGGTCATTGGGATTCCTTCCGATATTTCCTTCGACAGTACCCTTGTCTGCCTCCGGATTACCCCAGACAATGGCCTGATAGCGGCGTTCGATGGTGTGGTGGAAGAACTGATTGGCCAGATGCGTCATGGCATAATCATTCTTGGCCACCACCATAAGTCCGGTGGTATCCTTGTCAATACGGTGTACAATACCTGCGCGGTTGGGTTCATTTCCGGGCTTCACGGGCAGGTCGCCGACCTGATGCTGCAGATGCCAGGCTACCGCGTTCACCAGTGTTCCGTTGGGAATACCCACACCGGGGTGAACAGCCATTCCGAAGGCTTTATTGATTACCAGAACGTCTTCATCCTCATAAACGACATTCAGGGGAATATCCTGAGCGAGCACCTCAAACGAGTCATCAACTGCTCTGGGGAGAATGACCGTGATGGTATTTCCGGGTTTGACCTTGTAATTGGGCTTTACCTCGCGGTCGTCCACAGTAACCGTGCCGGCCCGGATAGCATTCTGCACCTTGCTGCGCGACTTGTTGGCCAGGCGATCCATCAGGAACTTGTCCAGACGAAGCTGCGACTGCTGGCGATCGGCTACTATTTCGTGCCTTTCATAATATTCCTCATTGCCTGCTACCTCCTCATTGTCGGAGTCGGGTATAACAGACGTCTGGTCTTCTGGGAGATCACTGGTATTCGGATCCTGGCTCATTTCGGAATTTGCAACCCGTGCAGCGCCTGAACTGACGCTGTTTGCGGTTTTTTCAACGGTGCAAAAGTAGGGCTTTTTAATGAGCACTGCGTTAATTCAGTATTTTCATGGCACCACGAGTTCAGTTTGCGTCATCAGTTTTCATCTTTTCTGTTAATAATATGTTTCAATACATGCGAAAGGACGTTTAACATACGAACTTTGTGCCACCTTCATTGTGAAGTGTGTTCAGGACTTACTGCCGATCGAAAAACCCTGAGCGCCCTCTTAAACATCTCGATATCATGGAAAAAAGAACCTTCCTCAAATCCGGCCTGTTTCTTGGTTTCGCTGCCGCAGCTTCCTCTTTTATTGAGGCCTGCACACCAAAAGCAGCTGTACCCGCTCCCCCACCCCCGCCCGCCCGCAAGCGCACGGAACCCTTCTCTCTGCCCAAACTCGGTTTCTATGCCGGCGATCTGGAGCCGAATATTGACAAGCAGACCATGGAAATTCACCACGGGAAACACCATAATGCGTATGTTACCAACCTGAACGATGCGGTGAAAGAAACTATCTACGCAGATTACGAGCTGACTGATATTCTGGAGCGTATTACAGATGCGGATGCCGATAAAAAAATTCGCAACAATGCAGGAGGCCACTGGAACCACACCTTTTTTTGGGAAACAATCACGCCGGGTGCCGGTGGTGTGCCGACCGGCAAACTCGCCGAAGCAATTGACAAGACTTTTGAGTCGTACGACAAATTCAGGGAACAGTTCACCAGCGCAGCCAAAAGCGTATTCGGTTCAGGCTGGGTCTGGCTTTGTGTTGACAAAAAAGGCAATCTTTTCATCAGCACAACACCCAACCAGGACAATCCCCTGATGAAAAATATTGTGAAACAGACAGGCACGCCGGTCATCGGCCTTGATGTGTGGGAGCACGCCTACTACCTGAAATACCAGAACAAGCGTCCGGACTACATCAACGCTTTCTACAACATCATCAACTGGAAGACGGCTGCTGAACGCTATGAGCAAGCCAGGTAAGATACTGACAGAAAAATCGCGGTATATCCGGGAAACACTGGATGAACTTTATCCGGTTACCCCCATTCCACTCAGCCACCAGGATCCCTACACGCTCCTGGTGGCAGTTTTGTTGTCGGCCCAGTGTACCGACGAACGGGTGAATCAGATAACCCCGCTTCTTTTTGCCCGCGCCGATAATCCGTTCGATATGGCCAAAGTACCCGTTGAAGAAATCCAGGCCATCATCAGGCCCTGCGGACTGTCGCCGGCCAAATCGAAGGCTATCAGCGGACTTTCACAGATCCTCGTGGAAAAATATCAGGGAAACGTACCGCAGACATTTGAAGAACTGGAGGCCCTCCCCGGCGTAGGGCACAAGACGGCCTCCGTGGTGATGTCGCAGGCATTCGGGTTTCCGGCATTCCCGGTGGATACACATATACACCGGCTGGCCCAGCGCTGGGGACTCACTTCCGGCAAAAACGTGGAACAGACTGAACGCGATCTGAAAGCCCTGTTCCCGGAAGAAAGCTGGAACAAACTGCACCTGCAAATCATCTTTTACGGCCGGCAATTTTGTCCGGCTCGCGGACATGACCCCGAAAATTGCCGGATATGCAGCGCAATGAACGGGAATTGACCCTTCCAGCCATGAATTATCTGTTTGCCCTGCTTTTTTGTATGTCCGTCAGTCTTCTGCCTGCGCAGGCGGCGCACATTCACGCATACGCGACCTGTCATGGAAATAAAATCGAAACCGGCGACACTCTGCCGGGAGGTATCGCACTTCACACGGCCCGGTTCTACCTGTCTGACTTCATTTTCATCAATCAGGGCAAGGAAATTTTCAGGGAAAAGAACAGCTACCATCTTGTTGACCTCGAATTCCCCGAATCGGGCGACTGGACAATTCACTCATCGGGCTTTGATGAAATCTCTTTCCTGCTCGGAACCGACAGCCTGACCAACGTTTCAGGCGTTTACGGTGGCGATCTGGACCCCGTAAAAGGCATGTACTGGACCTGGAACAGTGGATACATCAACGTGAAATTGGAGGGATTCTCGCCGCATAGCAAGGGAAGAAACGGTGCGTTCGGATTGCATCTGGGAGGGTACATGCCTCCTTTTCAAACTGACTATCGGGTACAGTCGGGGGTGGCATCCTCCGAGCATATACATATTGAGCTGGATGTATGTCCGATGTTTGAGCAGGCCGACTGGAACAACCATTTCAACGTCATGTCGCCCTCTGCAGAGGCAGCAAGACTGACGGAGTTACTGGGCAAATCAATCCGGGTTTATGCTGAGTAAATTCATTGTATCCGGAATAACAGCTATTTTCTTTCTGTCGGCTGCAACCGGTGACCCGATTACAATACCTCTACCAACAGGATGGCCAGCGCCGCAGTACGACAACGCGCGCAATCCACTGACCGCAGCGGGAATTGCCCTGGGCCGCCGTCTTTTTTACGAACCATTGTTGTCGCGGGACAGCACTGTTTCGTGCAGTAACTGTCATCTGTCGTTTACCGCATTCACGCATGTAGATCATGCACTCAGTCACGGAATAAATGACCGGATCGGAACGCGCAACTCGCCGGCCCTCATGAACCTCGCGTGGAGCAGATCATACATGTGGGATGGCGCCGTGAACCACCTGGATATGCAGGCGCTGGCACCGATAAGCAATCCGGCAGAAATGGACTTCAATATTCAGGGTGTTGCAGAGCGACTGAAGGCCGCGGAAGATTACAGGGGCATGTTTGAAAAGGCCTTTGGCAGCGGCGAAATCACGGGTGAACGTATATTGAAGGCACTCGCTCAGTTCGAGTTGACACTCGTCAGTGCCAACTCACGGTACGACAGGGTAACAGCGGGAAAAGATACTTTTACCGTGCAGGAAAAAAACGGGTACGAACTGTTCCTGAAGCACTGCAACAGTTGTCACACCGAGCCCCTGTTCACCAATTACCAGTTTGAAAACAACGGACTAAAGCCGGATACTATACTGAACGACCAGGGACGTGCAGGAATCAGCGGAAACCCTGCTGACGAACTGAAATTCAAAGTTCCTACCCTCAGAAATATTGAAATATCATACCCCTATATGCACGACGGCCGGTTTAAACGCCTGAAAGATGTGCTGAACCATTACACCGACGGAATAGAGGACTCCCCCACCCTTTCGCCGCTGCTGAAAGACAAAATACAACTCGGAAGTCGTGAAAAGACCGATCTGACCGCATTTTTACTCACCCTGACTGACCGGGAATTTCTATTTAATCCGGAGTTCCGGCCACCGGCGCCGAAATAATAACAAACACCATTTCAAGCATGAAAAAACAAATCCTGATACCCTCCCTGCTGCTGCTGGTTTTTCAAATCAGTGCCCAGACGAATCCTGCCATCACTTCATGGCTTCTGAACACTACCGGACTGAAAGGCCGTCACTATGTTCAGGGCAACCCGACACCCATTCAGGACAATACCCCTGCCAACGTACAAACCGTCCAGTATTCGGATAACTGGGTGTATGTAAAATCTGCAGGTATTCCGGCCTATATCACCGGACCGTTTCTGGATGGCAATCCGTCCATAGCACAGGCACAAAGCGGATACTTCAAACTGCCGCTGAATCCGGTGCAGAATACCGGCACACAAACGCCTACCACTGGTGGCAACATCGGAATATTCATCAACGGAGTGGCACTGTTTGACTACCGCGACGGTGTAGCCTGGAATACGAATACCAACTCGCTCTGTGGCGGCCCGGGCAACCCGCCCTGTCCGGGCGGACCGGCTGCGACACAGAGCTGGAACCGCGATGCCATTGTGGCCGAGCGGGTCGGTTTTGACTGTGCGAAAGGCCACCCGGCTATGGGCAATTACCATCATCATCAGAACCCTTCTGCATTCAACCTTGATCTGGAAGTGATTTCCAGTATATGCGACCTGTATCTGGCCGACGGACTTTACGCTATAGACAGCACCGTTCACTCGCCGCTGATTGGATACACGTACGACGGATTCCCGATTTACGGTGCTTACGGGTACAAAAACGCCGATGGCACCGGAGGTATTGTTCGTATAAAATCAGGGTACCGGCTGCGGGATATCACTGCGCGCACGCACCACGCCAATGGCAATGATGTACCGGATGGTCCGCTGGTGAGCAGCACCTATCCGCTGGGCTATTTCCGGGAGGATTACGAGTTCATCACCCATACAGAAGCTGATTATCCGGACGAGCACAACGGCCGTTTTTGCGTGACGCCGGAATACCCGCAGGGCATCTATGCCTATTTCGCCACCGTGGATGCGGACTGGAACTCGGCGTACCCGTATGTGGTAGGCCCCACCTTTTACGGCGTAAGAACCGCCACCAAAGTGCAAACAATCACCGAACCTGTAACGACATACAATCCATCAACAGGGACCAGTACACTGGAGAAAGTCAGCATGGAAGTAGGCGTATTCCCCAATCCGTCGGGCGAATTCTTTGCTGTTCAGGTGTACGGCATGCTGGGAAACGAGGCGCGGGTACAGCTTTTCAGCGAGAACGGCTTACTGATGCAGGAAACCTCCATACAACCTGGCAGCACCATTTGTTACCTCGACGCGCGCACGCTATACGCGGGTGTGTACATGGTGAAGGTAAGCGTGGGCAGGGATGTGGTGGCCGTGCGGAAAGTGGTGGTGGAGTGACTCACTGTTTCACATACCCCAGCAATTCCGGATACTTCTTCAGCAGGCTCACAGCTTCTGCTTTGGCGATGGGCCTGTTGTTCACATAAGCGCTTATTCTTGTGTCCGGAAATCCGGCATCGGCGAGTTCTTTTTTCAGGGCAATGGCCTCTGCAAACTTCGGTACACAGCCGGCCATATACCTGTATGTGCCGGCTTTGGGCTGTGTTTCGATGATCACGTCGCTGAACATGGCAATCGCGTCGTTTGTCAGAATCTGGCGGGTAACAGCCGCCTCCACCCTGAATACGAGTCCTTTCGACTGCTCGTCGAGGCGACCGATGCCGGGTGCCGGGTCGGGCAACTGCGGACGAAGCAACTGAAAGGGAAAGGCGAGGGGCTCAGCTGACACCAGCGTGATTTCGGCCCGGCGATTCAGCCGCACAGCAGCAGGATTTACCGCTCCGTCGAGTATCGGGCGCGCGAGCGGGTACGATGCGCCCACACACCTGAGATGAATCCTGACGGCCGGCACGCCCGCTTCGACAAGTGCTTTGCCTACCGTTTCGGCGCGTTTGATACCCGAGTACAAGTCGAATCTTGACTGGGCAGCAGGATCGTTGAATACCGTAACAAGCAGCTGCACCTCCGGATGAACCAGCGCGGCTTTTACGGCCTTCTCCAGTACGCCCCGGTTTTCTTCATTCAGCAAATCGCTGTCCGACTCGTAAAAAAGCGGTGCCAGCAACACATTTTCCACGGGGAGGTCGGGCACCGCACTGCCTTTCACATCGCAGAACAGTGCGGGCGTACTGACAGTCATGCTGGCTGTCAGTGGCTCCTTGAAATAAACTGTATATAAATCCCGCTGTCCGAAACCACCGAAGCGATCGGATGCCAGAAAAGCGGTACTTCCATCAGCCGACAATTTGAAAAAAGCGTCATCGGCAGGGGAATTGACCGGTGTGCCGGCATTTACCGGTTCGCCCCAGCTCATTTTTTTTTCGTCAAATACCGTGGAGAAGATATCAAGTCCGCCCATACTTCCGGTCCGGTTACTGCTGAACCAGAGCGTTCTGCCGTTGCGGGCGAGAAACGGCGTGGTTTCATCGTAAGGCGAGTTAATCCTGCTGCCCAGATTGACTGGTTCCGACCATGTCGAATCCTGAAAAGTTGTCATCCAGAGGTCCTGTCCGCCCTGACCACCTTTCCTGCGGCTGGCAAAGATTACCGTGCGGTCATTAAAGAAAAACGGATCTGTATCGCCCTCTTCAGGGCGCATGGAAGACACGAAAGGAGGCGGATTGAGTGCATATTCGTCCTTTCGGGAAGCAGTATCGGCAAAAAACTGTCCGGCATAAGTGCTGAAACCCCTGAAAAAGTAGAGTATTTGTCCGTCAGCGTTGAATCCCAGCGGTACCTCGAACCGGGCTGTATTGAGGAGCCCGCCGATACTGCCCGCAGTTTCCCAGCCGCTGTTTTCCAGACGAGCCTTGTACATGTCGCTGCAATAGCGACCCTTGTTCAGGTCTTCAAAGCCTTCTTCATTGCGCAGATCGCCGTTAGATCCCTTGCGCGCGGCAGCGAAGTAGAGCAAACCGGCATGATTCAGGGAGGGTAGCGGTGCAAACTCATCGCCGGGCGAATTGACCAGCGAGCCCATATTTTCCATCAGGGCAACATCAGGATTGGGCTGCAGGAGCGAGCCGGTCACACAGCGAAGAATATTATCGGCGGCATTATCCCGGAGCGGGTGCTTTTCTCCGGCTATTTTGAGGAAAGACTTGTACGAGGCAATAGCCCGCTCCCAATCCGACAGTCCGTGATAGGCCAGCGAAAGATAGAACTGCGACTCGGGATCTTTGCCACCGGCGGCCACAGTGACCACGTATTCCAGATAGCGGCGCGCTTCGGCTCCCATACCAGCGTGATACGAAGCGATACCCAGCCGGGTAATCACACCCACATCGCCGGGCTGGGCCGACTGGTAAGCCTGCAGCAGTTTACAGGCATCTGCCCAGCGGCCATCAGAAAACGCTTTTTCTCCGTCGCGCTTCAGTACAGACGGAGACTGAGCGGATACCGTAGAAAGAGAAACAGCAGTCAGAAAAATAAACAGGATAAAGCGCACCATGCCTGAATGTTCTGTTGTGAACCGCAAAATTACCCTTTTTCGGGGTTGCGACAAGTTCAAAGAGAACGAAGGCGATGTTACGGGTATGTTATTCACAGGTTTGACAATGTCACAGATTCCCAGATTCATCAAAAAATGTGCAACTTTGCGCCCCCTGAAGGGTTTAATGGTCCTTCAACAACCCGGATTCTGAAATGCTTGAACTGACTTTCCAATACCCGGCCTGGTTCCTGATCTTCTGCGTGCTGCTTGGCGCAGGCTGTGCCGCCTTGTTGTACTACCGCGACAACACCTTCCGGGAACAACCGCGAATGGTGCCTGTCATCATGGCAATTCTGCGCTTTCTGTCTGTAACGCTGCTGGCAATACTCCTGCTTTCGCCCCTGCTCAAGAGCCTGCTCGTCGAGACAAAAAAGCCGGTGGTGGTACTGGCCCAGGATGTATCGGAAAGTGTGGCCACCGACCTGAACGGCGCTGCACTGGAGGCTTACAAACAGCAGTGGCAGGCCCTGAAAGAAGGACTTTCAACCGATTACGAGGTACATGAACTGGCATTCGGCGATGAAGTGCGCGAACAGAGCGATTTTCAGTTCGGCGACAAGGTGACCAACATTTCGGAGTTGCTGAGAGGTATTTATGACCTGTACGGCGGACAAAATCTGGGTGCCGTGGTGGTGGCATCCGATGGCGTTTACAATGAAGGCAGCAACCCGGCATACACGGATGTCCCGCTTTCCGCACCGGTTTACACTGTAGCACTGGGCGACACCACCCCCAAAAAAGATTTGCTCGTCAAGCGCGTTTTCCACAACAAAATCGCATACCTCGGCGACAAATTCACTGTACAGGTGGATGTGGCAGCCAGTAACTGCACTGGCCAGCAAACTGTTCTGAGCGTAGGGAAGGTAGTGGACGGACAAACGCGCAACCTGCAGAATATTCCGGTCAATATTTCAGGAAACGACTTTTTTATAACGAGAGAAATTCAATTGGAGGCTGACCAGCCGGGTGTGGTGGAATACGTTTTTTCTGTTACCGGGCTGCAAGGCGAAGCAACTGCCGTTAATAACAAAAAGGAAATTTTCATGGACATCCTCGATGCCCGCCAGAAAATACTCCTGCTGGCCAACAGCCCGCACCCCGACCTGTCGGCTATCCGTTCCACCCTCGAAGAGAACAAGAACTACGCCGTATCGCTGGCCTACATCAGCGATCCCGGACTGGATGCAGGAAAATACGACTTTGTCATACTCCACAATCTCCCCTCCTCGGTCAACGACATATCCGGAGTACTGAAAACGCTGAACGACAAGCGTACTCCAAGGTTGTTCATCGCCGGCATGCAGACGGGCTACAGCGCGCTCTCCAGGGCACAGGGACTGATTTCCATGCAGAGTGACGGGAAACAGAGCGACGATGTGCAGGCCGTTGTCAACAGCAAGTTTGCAGCTTTTACCATAGATGAAAAGCTGGTGGAAAACCTGCCTCAGTTCAATCCGGTTACTTCAGCTTTCGGCAATTTTGCCGCTACGCCGCAGGCACAGGTGCTGCTCAACAAAAGAATCGGCAAGATAGACACCAACCAGCCCCTGCTTGCTCTCGGCGAAACCAATGGCATCAAAACAGGTGTCTTTATGGGAGAAGGCCTGTGGCGCTGGAGGCTTTTTGATTTTCTTCAGCACCAGAACCACGAACTTTTTAATGAACTGATCGGTAAAACCGTGCAGTACCTGTCTGTCAAGGAAGACAAGCGAAAGTTCCGGGTTAATCAGGACAAAAACATTTTCAAGGAGAACGAGCCTGTCACATTCGGGGCAGAGCTGTACAATGCCAACTACGAACTGACCAACGAGCCCGACGTCAGCATCAGTATCAAAAACCGCGACGGGAAGGAATTCACCTACACCTTCAACAAAATGGGCAAGGCCTACTCGCTCTCCGCAGGCATCCTGCCCGTGGGTGCATATACGTACAAGGCCTCCACCACATTCAACGGGGAAGCGCTGACGTACGAAGGGAAATTCAGTGTACAGGCCATCCAGCTGGAGCTTTTCGAGACAACCGCCAGTCACAGCGTATTGCGCGGACTGAGCGCCCGGTTTGGGGGAGAGACGGTCTTCCCGGCACAACTGGCCTCCATTGGCGAGAAGATCCGCACAAACCAGACCGTAAAACCGGTCATTTACCAGACTACCTCCACCAACCCGCTCATCAACCTGAAGTGGATTTTCGCACTGCTGGCACTCCTGCTTTCAGTCGAGTGGTTCATGCGCAGGTATTTCGGTGCTTATTAACTGTGCCAACATGATAACCCTCGATCGTCCGCTCATACTCGCCTCGAAAAGTCCCAGAAGGAGTCAACTGCTCCGCGAGGCCGGATTCGACTTTACGGTTCAGACATTCGACGTGGATGAATCATTCCCCGCCGATATGCCTTGCGAGGACGTGGCACCCTGGCTGGCACAGAAAAAAGCGCAGGCTGCAGCCCACCTGATACAGGACAAGGAAATTATCCTTTCGGCCGACTCGGTGGTGATACTCGACAACCGCATTTTCAACAAACCTGAAAACGAGACAGAAGCATTCAGCATGCTGCGTGCCTTGTCGGGCAGGCAGCATCTGGTAGTCACGGGCGTATGCCTGCTGTCGAAAGAACGGGAACTGGTTACAGCCGGACATACAAAAGTGTGGTTCGCGCCGCTTTCCGACGAAGAAATACGTTATTACATAGCGACCTGGCAGCCCTTCGACAAGGCGGGATCGTATGGCGCGCAGGACTGGATCGGTCACTGCAAGATAACCCGGATAGAGGGTACCTTCCAGAATGTGATGGGCCTCCCGGTTGATCTGGTGTATACCGCGCTGGCAGAATTCTGACAATGAACATCATTTTCACCGTCACCAACGATTTGAGTTACGATCAGCGCATGCACCGTATCTGCACAACGCTGGCGGAACACGGTTATCAGGTGACACTGGCGGGACGGGTATTGCCCGAATCGCGGCCATTGAAAGAACGCTCCTTCAGGCAGATCAGACTCCGATGTTTTTTCAGAAAAGGATTTCTTTTTTACGCCGAGTATAACATCCGGCTGTTTTTCTTTCTGTTGTTTCTTAAAAAATGGGACGCAGTGGGCACCATTGATCTGGACACCATGCCCGCCGGGTACTTCGCATCCCTGCTCAGGCGGAAAAAGCGTGTTTACGATGCGCATGAATATTTCACCGAAGTACCGGAGGTCGTTCACCGCAGACTGGTGAAAAGTTTCTGGGAGTTGACAGCACGGCTTTTCATTCCGCGTTACAGGCACGCCTACACGGTGGGGCCTGTGCTGGCTGAAATCCTGACGAAACGGTATGGCGTTGAGTTTGGCGTGGTAAGAAACGTCCCGAATATCCTGGAGCCTGTGATCCGGCGTGTACAACAACCGCCGTATGTCATACTGTATCAGGGTGCCCTGAACGAGGGAAGGGGCATCGGGTCGCTGCTTCGGGCGATGACCCTGTCAGGCGATGATTTCCAACTCCTGATTGCCGGAGAGGGCGACCTTTCAGCAAATTTGCGAACACTGGCGAAAGAACTGGTACTGGGGGATAAAGTGAAGTTTCTGGGATACGTTACACCGGATGAGCTGAAAAACATTACCTTTTCAGCATGGCTGGGTATTAATCTGCTGGAGAATAGGGGGTTGTCCTACTATTATTCCCTGGCAAACAAATTTTTCGACTTCGTACAGGCGGGTGTACCAGTGTTGACGATGAACTTCCCGGAGTACAGGGCACTGAATCAGGTATTCGGGGTAGCAGTGTTAATCGAAAAAGCAACGCCGGAGGCCATTGCTGCAGCACTGATTTCACTTAAAAACAATCCGGATGCTCACGCGCGCCTGAGCGAGGCGTGTGTACGTGCGGCGCGGGAATGGAACTGGGACCGGGACAGCAGGACATTGCTGAAAATATGGGGAGAAGTGTCGGGGAGTTTGACCGGCAATGATTGAAATACCGTTGTTGACCAGATTTTCCTGCGTTAGGCTTTTTACTCCGATTTTCTCATCAACGCCCAGACCAGCAAGCCCATTAAGACAGCGAGTACAAAAAGAACAGCGGGCAGGGCTGTCCAGCCCAGAAAATCTGCCAGCAATCCCAGCGCACCCGGTATGAATGCAGCACCCAGCATGGCTGCCGACGACTGGTAGCCTATAATACCGGGAGCATGCCGGTTGCCAAAGATGACCGGTGTGAGGGTAATCAGCAGCGGAAAAACGGGTGCACAGAAGAATCCGGCAAGTATGATACCGACGATATCAGTGCTACTGCCTGTATTGACTGACAGCAGCAGTACTCCGGTTGCTATACCGGGAAAAGCTGTTTTAAGTACAGAAACTACCGCTATCCGGGTGAGCACAATGCCGAACAGAATCCGGCCGAAAGTCAGACTGGCCCAGAATAAACCCGCCCGGGCGCTGGCCTCACTCTCGGGCAAATTACGACTTTTGAGCAGTACGGTGAAAGTCCATTGCCCCATGCTGCTTTCAAATCCGGTATAAAGGAAGAAGACAAAAATACCTGTCCATACCATCGGCAACCCGATGGTCTCTCTCCATGGTACAGCTTCAGCCTGTTCGTGTTTCTCAGCAGGCCGGCCCCACAGTCGGGCAGTGAAAAAAAACAAAACAGCCAGCATCATCTGAACGGAAGCCACCATCAGATAGCCTGATTCCCAGGACCTGCGGTGTGTAAACAGCCAGGTAAGCAGGACAGGGCCCGCCGTAGCGCCAACCCCGTAGAAAGCATGCAGCCAGTTAATCACCGCCGGACTGAACCTGACGGAGGCAAAAATATTGAAACTGGTATCAATCGCTCCGGCACCGGCACCGAGGAAGAAGGAAGCTGCGATAATAACCAGCCAGTCGGGGGAAACAGCTACCACAAACAGGCTCAGCGAGGTAGTGATACAACTGACTGTCAGCAGCCATCCCATCGAAAAACGGGCCATAATGAATCCGCTGAGTACACTCGTGGAGATGAAACCAAGCAGCATAGCCAGCAGGATTGAACCCAGTGAATCCAGTGGCACGCCGGCCTTGGTGCTGAGGAAGGGCCAGGAAATACCGAGCAGTCCATCAGGCAGCCCCAGACTGATGAATGCGAGGAATGCGATACCGATGAGTATCAGTTCATTTCTGGAAGTCTTCATAGATTACCAACAGCAAGCGCCCCCCGGAAACCGGAGGGCGCCTGAAATACCGGAAAGTACCGGCCATTACATATTTTCCTGTACAAACTTGCCGAGATCATCCGGATATTCCTTCGCATGAGAATACCTGATGATATCTGTGCTGGTGATGATCCCCACCAGATCATGGTCGTCGTTGACAATAGGAACGGCATGAAAGAGATGACGCATGAGGATATCCGCCACAGCGCCGAGGTGCTGATCAGGATCGAGAGCGGCAATTTTCTCCGTCATGATTTCTTTTACCCTGATTTCTGCGTACTCAGTGGCAGATTTTCCCAGTTTGACCATATCCCAGGAAGTGACTATCCCGATCAGTTTTCTGCCGTTGTCGCCGCCGACAACCGGAATATGGTGAATATGTTTCGACAACATGATTTCGCGCACTTCGGCGAGTGTACTCTCAGGGCCAAGAGTGACCAGATCCTTGGTCATATAGTCCCGAACATAATCGTTCATCATAGGCCAGTCAGTAATTTAAGTGGTGAGTTAGATTCGGGTGCTAATGTAGGGCAGTCCCGGCGATTATTGTCAAGATTCATGCGTGATTTTCCGTTAATATTGATATTGTATTTTTTATTTGGGGAAAATTGCGACCTTGAGCCCCTGTAGCCAGCTTTCAAAGGAAAAACAAATGACGGCATCGCCCGAACAGATACTTCAATCATTCAACACCAGACTGTGACAATGTTTCGATTATCCGCGTTTTTCACGTTATTAAGTTTGTTCTGCTCACTTCAGTATGCCTCGGCTCAGGATTGCGAGTGTACCAACTGTCCCCAGTTCATGCCTGATTTGTTTGTTGGGGACTTTAACATCAATGTGCAGGGTGCTACCAATAATACCCTCGGACAGAACGGCCAGGGAGTATGTGGTGTTAATGTAACATTTGATCATACTGCACTTTGCGATATATCCATTTCACTCACGGCTCCCAGCGGACAATCTGTGACCCTTGTCGGGCCTATTGGCCAGTTTTGTACCCACATGGGCAATGTAGGCACCACCTGGGATGTTTCATTTGTCACTTGCGGCGATTCTCCGGCACCTGACCCGGGTTTTTCCAATCAGTGGAACAGTAATCAGGCCTGGGGCAGCAACAACAACTATTCCGGCAGCTACTTCCCGTTTTCCGGCTGTCTGGAAAATCTGACAGGACCCGTAAACGGAAACTGGACGCTCACGGTAGTTGACGGTCAGGCACAGGATGTGGGGAATCTGATTGACTTTGAAGTTATTTTCTGCGACCCGAGCGGTATCAACTGTATTTCCTGCGCGGCAGATGCAGGGGTACTACTACAGCCCGATTTCTCCGCCTGCAAGGGTTCCTCCGATCTGGTACTCACACTGCCACCAGACTACCCTCCCCCATCCGCACAGCCCCCTGTTTCCGAGTACAGTTACACTTATGCCATTGGTGGTACTGGCGGGGTAATTCAGGAATTTACTCCCGAACCGGATTTGACAGGTTATGCTGCAGGTAACTATACCGTCTGCGGTATGTCATACTATTCGGCTCAGTCCAACCTGATTCCAAACCCGAACGGCTCGCTGACCATCACCCAGTTGTCGAACCAGCTGAACTCGGGTACGCCACCCTTCTGCGGGAATATTTCTTCCAACTGCGTGAATGTGACGGTACTACCCCTTTCTCCCGATGAAGAAACGACCGAGCAGGTATGCGCCCCGAACTGCTTCGAGTTCCTGAGTACTTTTTATTGCCAGACTGGCTCCTACGAGGTGCCGCAGGTGGACAATAATGGCTGTCCTTTCAACTCCACGCTGAACCTGACCATACTGCAGCCCACTTTCAAAACTATCAATGAGGTGGTGTGTCAGGGGCAATGCAGCTCAAACGGCAACTTCTCTGATGCGTGTACGGGAGGTACATACAATGCCACGCTCACTAACTCCGTGGGGTGTGACAGTATTATTACGCTTAATCTCACCGTACTGAGCCCCATGGCGGCCATACAGCCTCCCGCTGCTTTATCGTGCTCACAGACAACAGTGACGCTTTTTGGCACCAACTCATCTACCGGACCGGGGTTCACCTACTACTGGACCGCCTCCAACGGCGGACATCTGGTAGGCCCGACCAATCAGGTACTGGCCACAGCCGATGCTCCGGGGACTTACCAGCTGAAGGTTTGCAGATCGGCAGGAAACGTTACCTGCTGCGACTCTGCATCAGTAGTTGTCACTTCAAGCGGCAATATACCTACTCAACCAACAGTAAGCGGAAGTAACATCGCCTGCCTGGGAAGTATCCAGTCCTATATCATCGCGTCGGGAAATAACAACAGTACCTACTCCTGGTCGGTACCTCCGGGTGCCACGCTGCTTTCCGGACAGGGGAATGATACGATACAAGTGCGGTGGAACGCACTGCCAGGAGGCAATATCTGTTCTGTAGTATCGAACAGTTGCGGGGTCAGTCAGCCCGGATGCCTGGCGGTAGTAGCCAACCCTGCGCCGGATACGCCGGCCGTTCAGGGGCCGTTGTCCGTATGTACAGGCGCGCGATACACTTACACCGCAGATACTATTGACAATGCAAACGTGTATTTATGGGAGATAACCGGAGGCAGCATCATAACCGGCGACAGCACGCTTTCCATTGTTGTGGAATGGGCCGATACGGTGGCCAGCGCTCCCAAAGTTTGTCTGAGGGGCGTCAATAATTGCGGGAACGGACCGCAAACCTGTCTGGATATTGATGTATTCCTGCAACCGGATGTTCACGCCGGACCAGACACATCAGTCTGCGGACTGGAATATCATCTGTCTGCCTTTTCAGGCGACAGCACAACCAGCGGAGTATGGCACCAGGTCTCCGGTCCGGGCACGACCGTCTTCTCGGACAGTACGGACACCGATTCCCGGGCGAATGTTGATATTCCGGGTATTTATCAGTTCGAATGGAAGGTTACGGCAGGCACCTGTACCGACCGGGATACCGTTCAGGTAACGTTCAATCCGGCTCCGACAACCGGATTTGTGCAGCATAACTGTAACTCTACTAACGAATTTTATACCGTTGTATTCCAGGTAACCGGCGGCACCCCACCCTATTTTTCAGGCAATGGCATTTTCAACAGCGGACTGTTTATCTCTGATCCGAATGTGAGTGGGGATCCCTATTCCTATATTATTGTGGATGCAAATGGCTGTGAAACACCAACCGTTGCAGGTTCCTACAACTGTAACTGCCAGACCAACGCCGGACAAATGGCACCATTTACGCTGGAAGCCTGTGTTGGCGACAGCGTTACCGCCATATTCCCGCAGGGTGTTACACTTGACGGAGATGATACAGGCACATTCGTACTGCACACAGGTTCGGGAGCGGCACTGGGGTCAATTTTTACCTTCAGCCCGACTGGCAGATTCGGTATGAGTATCAACATGAGTGCGGAAACCACCTACTACATTTCCTATATTGCCGGTAATAACCTGAACGGATCACCGGATTTAAGCGATCCGTGTCTGTCCATTGCTGCAGGACAGCCCGTGGTTTTCCATGCTCTTCCTGCCACCAGCGCAGGGCCCGACAAATCAATATGCGGAAACGAAATCAGTGTTACCGGTAGTCCGGGCAACGGCATTGAAAACTGGTCAGTTGTCAGTTCTCCCCCCGGTGGATTACTTGCGTTCTCCAGTCCGACAAATACCACCACGGATGCCACTGCTTCGGCCTTCGGGACGTATCAACTAAGGTTTGACGTTTCTCTTAATGGTTGCTCAGCGGCAGACACAGTATCTGTCACATTCAACTCGAATCCGCTGACGGGTAGTCCGGTTCCGGTATGTAACAGTGCCAATACCGACTATACCCTCAGTTTCCCTATAACAGGAGGAGTGTCTCCATATACCGTAAACGGCCAGACACTTCCGGGCTCACTCTATACGTCAGGCATTATTCCAAGCGGAAGCAGTTACAACTTCATTGTTACAGATGCCAATGGCTGCTTGTCGGCTCCGGTAACGGGTTCATTCACCTGCAGTTGCGGGACGGATGCCGGACAGGTGCCCCTCAGTCCGGTAACACTGTGTGATGGCGATTCCATCACCGTTGTGGCATCCGGACAGTTCCTGAATCCGGGCGAGGTGGCCGCCTACATACTGCATACCAATCCGGGTACTCCGGTGGGTACCATACTGGCCCAGAACAAGACTGGCCGCTTTGGTTTTGTACCGGGCATGTCATACGATGTCACTTACTATATTTCGGCTGTAGCGGGTAACAGTCTGGGAGGGTTTCCCGATCCGAATGACCCCTGCCTGTCGGTTTCCCAGGGAAGACCGGTTATCTTCAAGCGATACCCGACACCCAATGCGGGAATCAATATTGGTGTATGCGGCCCGGATGCGTTCCTGAATTCCGGTATCAGCCTGTATCCCGGTGCATGGAGTTATATATCCGGCCCGGGCTCAGCGTCCATCACTACGCCGCAAAACAATACCTCTGCAGTGAATGTATCTGTATTGGGTACATATATCTTCCGCTGGACGGAGGCAAACGGCATTTGTATTACTTCCGATGAAGTGCAGGCCACTTTTTGGGATAGTCCGGCACCTGGAACACCGGTTATATCGTGTAACAGCACCAATACCGGATATACTGTGAGTTTCAGTGTAACCGGAGGAAATCCGCCCTACACGGTGAGCGGACTGGCGGGCTCTTTTACCGGTAATACCTATACTTCGACATTACTGCCCAACGGATCTTCCTATTCTTTTTCAGTGAAAGATCTGAACGGATGTCAGGCTGCCGTTGTTTCCGGCACGCACACATGCCCGTGCGCCACGTACGCAGGAACGATGGCGGTAACACCCGCTGTATTCTGCGCCTCGGATCCGGCTACAGCAACCTGGTACAACGATGCGACGCTGGACGGCGATGATATCGTGGGTTTCATCCTGCACAGTACACCCGATGCAACACCGGGAACTATTTATGCTGCGAATACCCAGCCAACATTTCCGTTTACTGCCGGACTCACCACGGGTACCACGTATTATATATCTGCCATCGCAGGCAGTCTGCTGAACGGAACCATCAACCCCGGCGATCCCTGTCTGAGTATCTCGCCGGGTGCACCGGTACAATGGAAACCCATGCCTCAGGCAACCCTGGCGGGTACAGCCACCATTTGCAACGGAGGAAGTACCAGCCTCACATTCAGTGGTACAGGTGCATATCCGCTTTCCCTGACATACAGCGATGGCAGCGGAAGCCAGGTGGTCAACCTGTTTGGCCCTCAGAGCGTCAATATTCCGGTTTCTCCCGCGCAAAGCACAACCTATACCCTTCAGACTGTCAGCGATGGTACGCTACCCGTTTGTTCTACCTCACCTGCTCAAAGCGTCACGGTGACCGTCAGCCAGCCGGTGAATGCAGGAACGGCAGCAGCCCCTGCTGAACTTTGCTCGGGAACAGGCAGTATCATCAAGCTGACTGACCTGATTACCGGAGAAAATGCCGGCGGAACCTGGTCGGTTGTATCGGGCAGTCCGTCGCAAGGCGGATTCAATGCTGCCGCAGGCACCTTCAATCCTGTTCAGCAAAACCCGGGAACATATATTTTCAGATATACCATAGATGCAGCAGCACCCTGCCCGGATCAGTCGGCAGATGCCACCGTCAATATTCAGCAAACGCCGACAGCCGATGCCGGACCGGATCTGGTGATCAACTGTCTCCAGGGTGCCGTCACCCTGAACGGCAGCGGATCAACCGGCGGTACCGGTGTTTCTTACAGCTGGTCCCTGAATGGAGCAGCTGCCGGAACAACTCCCTCACTGACCGTTGACGCAGCAGGAACCTATCGGCTGCTGGTTTCCAGCGCTGCAGGATGTTCCGATTCGGATGAGGCAGTGGTAACACTCGACCCCGACAGGCCTGCAGCACAGCTGATTACTGTTGAAAATATCAGTTGCTTCGGAGAGGACGACGGCTCGATTGCCGTGAGTGGTATAACCTCGGGCCGACAGCCCGTACTGTTCTCTATTGACGGCGAAAATTTCGGCAACAGCGGACTTTTCACGCAACTGAGAGCCGGTGTTTACACAATTACACTCCAGGATGCCATCGGATGCGAATGGGAAAGCGGACTGCTCACCGTCACTGAACCGCCGTCCGTTCAGCCGTACATCACCGATGAAGTTCGCGTGGTGCTGGGAGATCAGGTAAATCTGGAGGCCATCGTGACCGCCCCGCTCAGCGGTTTGGCCAGTATTGAGTGGAAACCGTTGCTCGATACGCTGAACAAGGGAACCCTGATTCAAAGGTTTATCCCGCTCAGATCGCTCACCGTTGATATTGAAATCACCGATACAGCGGGATGTTTCGCGCGCGATCGCGTACAAATCGTTGTTGAAAAGCCCAAAGAGGTATATATACCGAATGTTTTTAAACCGGGCAGCCAGAATCTCAACGACGTGTTTCTGATTTATTGCGGACGCACGGTGGAAGAAATAGAGCTGCTGCAGATTTACGACAGATGGGGCGAGCACCTGTTTGAAGTGCAAAACGCCGCACCTAACGACCCGGCAAGCGCCTGGGATGGTATTTACAACGGGGAAAAAGTGATGCCGGGCGTATATGTCTATGTGGCTAAAATCCGGCTGATTGATGGAACTGTAAAGACGTACCAGGGCGACGTAACTGTTCTGAGGTAAGCGTTACAATTGTTATGTCCGGTTAATTTCGCGGGAAATTAACCGGACATAACAAGAGCTTGTTCAGGATTCTCTTGCCGAGTCAAAAACGGCAGAGAATCCTGAACAAGCTCTAAGAATACTACTTTTTGGCAGGCTGCTGCGTCTTGGGATTCGGAGCAGGAACGCTGAATGAGCGCTTCAGGGTGTAAGCCGGAGCTCCCACTTTCCAGGTACCTTTCTCACCGGCAGCTATCAGGTTGTAAATGGTCAGTTCGTCGTTTCCGCCGTTATACTTGTAACCGTAATATTTGGCCGACGCCTCGCCCTGCTTTGCGTTGTAAAGCGAGAACACGTCTATCTCCTGTCCGGCTACCAGACAATCGCCACCAGTACAGACGACATAACGGTCGAAAGCTTTCCAGCCTGTAATAAAACCGCCGGGCGTAAATACAATCTTCTCGTTGCTCGCGCCCTTTCCCGTCGGCGTGAACTGACCACTGAAAAGGTGGTGTCCAAGTGCCGTGGTGAAAGCAGAATAACCGTCTTTCGTACCAGCCTTGGACTTGATAAAGTTGTCCATTTTCGTGCTGCCGCCCGAGTTGTCGAACATCGTCATGTCCTTGTCGCCGTGAGAGTGGTAAACCAGATACACCGGACGTTTCCCTTCAATGGCTCCGACGATTTCGAGTGTATCCTTTTTGTACTTCACGGGAAGTGTCCAGCTACTGGATGCGTTGAAACAGGTTACGCTGTCGGGCTTACCCGGATTGAACGTGAACGCGCAGGCGTAAGGCAGGTGAGAATTATTAACCGCCTGAATCACCGACCCGTATTGTCCGGCACGGGAGCAGAAATCAAGATTAATCCAGTAGCCCGCAAGTACCGTGGGACTGGCTGATTCGCCGGGAGTGAAATTGGCGGGAAGATTGGGATCTGTAACTTTGGGCTCCTCCTTGCAGGAAAAAAGCGCCAGTGACATCACAAAAGAGAAAAAGAGAAAGTTTTTATTCATCACTTCATGTATTTGACTTTCACAAAAAAGCGCTCGTCCACAGCGCCCAGTTTTTTGGCTGCCTCGTGAGAAACATACACCTCGAGATTCTTTTCAAATCCCTCGGGAATACGCGATATCACTTTGGCATAAACCGTTTTATTGTTCATCGGATTGGTCAAGCTGATGACCGAGCCGATTTTTGCGGTGCGGTGCATGGCATACAGGTCGGAACTCTCCTTTCCGGTTTTGTTCCACTGACAAACCCCCTGCGACTCGACAGCCGTCTCCTCATCGGTTTCCTCTACAAACGCCTGCTTGTGTTCGGAAAGCTGAACGGTCTTCTTCACCGGCCGCCAGTCGGGATGAATACCTTCTATTCCGAACCAGCCAACATGAAGACGCTGGCCCGGACTGATGTTGTCCGATTTTAGCCGGTTTCGCGTCTTGATTTCTTTGACATCCATCTCGAAATAGCGCTTGCTGATGTGATACAGGTTTTCACCGGGCTGCACCACATAATAGATGGACACCCATTCTTCCGGATTGAAATTCGTACCTTTGAAGCGCCTGATGGCCTTGTTGGGCACAGGAATTCTGATTCTTGTCCCTGTTTTGAGCGTCGGGTCGTCTTCCAGATCAGTATTGTTGGCTACAATGTCTTCCACACTGATGTAGTAGTACCTGCCCAGACTGAAAAGCGTCTGCCTGGGTCTGACCGGATGCAGAAGGAACTTCTCTCCGTCTTCAACCACCAGCAAAAGTGAATCGCGGGTACGCAATACAGATGAGCCGCCGCTTTGGGCACGCACCGACAAAGGCAGGAGCAACAGCAGTAAAAGCGTCGCGCGTAAACACCGGATCATGGCAGTATTCTTCATTTTTGGGATACAGTGAGTGTTTCAGGATATTCGCTGCAAAATTATCCCTGATTATCGGGATTTGCACGATTCATTTCATATTTGTGGCATTTTGAGGATCTTTACTGTAAAAGTAACTGATTATGAACGAAAAAACTGATACCGGAATTGTGGTGGTCATACCTGCCAGATATGCTTCCACCCGTTTTCCCGGTAAACCCCTGGCCATCGTTCAGGGTAAAACAATGATTCAACGGGTATATGAGCAAGCCTGCAAGGCTTCCCTGCCCGACAAGGTAGCTATCGCCACCGACGACGAAAGGATTTTCGAACACGCCCTTTCATTCGGTGCAACCGTTTTCATGACCGACCCTGAACTGCCCAGCGGAACCGACCGCTGCGCCGCGGTAGCCGCGCATTTTCCCGGGGCATCTTTTATTATCAATGTGCAAGGCGACGAACCCTTTGTGCAGCCGGAGCAAATTGACCTGCTGGCTTCTGTACTTATAGATTACCCTGAAAGAGAAATAGCCACGCTGGCTAAGCGAATAGAAGACCCGGAACTGCTCTTCAACCCGAATGTGGTAAAAGTGGTTTTTTCACTCAAAAACAAGGCACTTTACTTCAGCAGACATCCAGTTCCGTTTGTTCGAGGTGCCGAACCCGGAAAATGGCTTGAAAACCAGGCATTCTTCAAACATATCGGTCTTTATGCCTTCAAAAGAGCGGTGCTACTGGAATTGTCGCGCCTCGCCCCGGCCTCACTCGAGAAGGCAGAGTCGCTGGAACAACTCAGGTGGCTCGAAAACGGATACGATATTGCTGTGGGCATTACAGACACAGAAACTGCCGGAATAGATACACCGGAAGACCTGGAAAGGGTGAATGGTGAGCAGTCCGGTACAAAATAACCTGTTCCGACAAACAAAAACGGGTTTTAACAGTTTTAGTTGACTGTATTGAACAAACAAACACCCGTTATGAAGCGACGCGCCATCGTATGGTTCAGGAGCGACCTCCGTCTCCACGACAATGAAGCACTGACAAGCGCACTGCGCATGGCCGAAGAGGTTATTCCTGTTTTTGTTTTTGATGACCGCATTTTCAAGGGTAAAACTCGCTTCGGATTTCCTAAAACAGGCAAATTCCGGACAAAATTCATACTGGAATGTGTAGCTGATCTGAGAAACAACCTCAAAAATGCCGGTTCCGATCTGGTGGTCAGGTCGGGATATCCCGAAACGATACTGCCGGAACTGGCCCGCGATTTCAAGGCCTCGTGGGTCATTTGCAACCGCGAAAGAATGCGGGAGGAAGTAACCGTGCAGGACGGACTGGAACAAAAACTCTGGGCTCAGGGCGTCGAACTCATCTACACCCGGGGGAAGATGCTTTACCACACACAGGATCTGCCCACACCTGTTCACCACACCCCCGACTTCTTTTTCCAGTTCAGAAAGGAAAATGAACACATTACTCCGGTCAGAGAGCCCATCCCGACGCCCGCCGAGGTACACCCGGTACCGCAGGGCATGGAAACCGGAACAATACCCTCCCTCGCCGATTTCGGACATTCACCTGTTGATGACAATGATCGCGCCGCCCTGCCATTCAAAGGTGGTGAAAGCGAGGCCCTGAAAAGATTGAAATACTACCTGTGGGACTCCGATCTTGTCAAAACCTACAAGGAAACGAGAAATGGCCTGCTCGGAGGCGACTACTCCTCCAAATTCTCCCCCTGGCTCGCTCAGGGCTGCCTCTCTCCGAAAACTGTCTATCACGAAATCAAAAGATACGAACGGGAGAGGACATCCAATGAGAGTACTTACTGGTTGTTCTTTGAGCTCCTGTGGCGCGATTTCTTCCGGCTCATGGGCAAAAAGCACGGAAACAGAATCTTCCTGAAGGGTGGCGTTCAGAACAAACCCATGAAACAGTACCGCAACAACCGCGAAATGTTCGAACTGTGGGCCGCCGGTAAAACAGGGGTCCCCTTCATAGACGCCAATATGCGCGAGCTGAACCAGACAGGCTGGATGAGCAATCGCGGACGACAAAATGTGGCGTCCTTCCTCATGCGCGACCTGAAAGTCAACTGGCAAATGGGTGCCGAATACTTCGAAAGTCTGCTGCTGGACTACGACCCCTGCAGCAACTGGGGAAACTGGAACTATGTGGCCGGCGTTGGCAGCGACCCGCGCGAAGACCGATACTTCAATATCCTCACACAGGCAAGAAATTACGATCCGCATGGCGATTACGTGAAACACTGGATTCCGGAGTTGTCCAAAGTTTCCGTGGAGAAAATTCACCGCCCCGACCTGCTGTCGGCCGACGAGAAAAAACAGCTTGGCTCGTCTGAGTACCCAAAATCCATCGTCAGAATTGACAAGTGGGCTTATTGATTCGGATGAGATAGATGACGCTCCCGACAAGTCAAAATTTAGAGCTTGTTCAGGATTCTCTCGCCGAGTCAAAAACGGCTCATTTTTCGCCATTTCTCACCTTTTTTCAGTTACGTAGCACCGGCTATGCGCCTTCAAAAACGCAAAAACTGACAAAAAATCAGCTTGTTCTTACCAACGGCAGAGAATCCTGAACAAGCTCTTGTACCTTTGCGCCCTGATAAAATCGCATTCATGAGTCTGAGCAACACACGGATCATCAAATCCGCCCTGGTTTCTGTTTTTTCCAAAGAAGGTCTTGACCCCGTCATCCATCAACTGCACGCTCTCGGCGTGAAATTATACAGCACAGGCGGTACTCAGTCCTATATACAATCGCTCGACATCCCGGTTACTCCGGTCGAAGAACTCACGGGGTATCCGAGTATTCTCGACGGACGCGTAAAAACGCTCCACCCGGCCGTGTTCGGCGGCATCCTCGCGCGCCGCGAGCCCGCACACCTGAGCCAGCTCACGCAGTATCATATCCCCGAAATTGACTGTGTTATTGTTGACCTCTACCCTTTCGAGAACACCGTGGCCAGCACCGATAACGAATCGGATATCATTGAAAAAATTGATATTGGCGGAGTATCGCTCATCAGGGCCGCTGCCAAAAACTGGCGTGATGTTGCGATAGTAGGATCCAGAAGCGAGTACAGCCACTTCCTCGAACTGCTGAACACCCAAAACGGCGAACTTTCCGCAGAAAACCGCCGCGAACTGGCCAGAAAGGCTTTTGCCGTTACTTCACACTACGATACGGCCATCTTTAACTGGTTCAACAGGGACAGTGGTGAATATGCCTTCAAACAATCCATATCGGTATCAGAAACGCTGAGATACGGCGAAAATCCGCACCAGAGCGCTGTTTTTTATGGCGATCTCACGGCTGTCTTCGACAAACTGAACGGAAAGGCTGTTTCCTACAATAATCTCGTGGATATTGACGCGGCAGTTCAGCTGATGCGCGAGTTCAAAGACGGCGACCCGTGTTTCGCTATCCTCAAACACACCAACGCGTGCGGACTCGCGCGCAGGAGTACTGCCGTTGAAGCCTGGAATGCAGCACTGGCCTGCGACACAACTTCCGCGTTCGGTGGCATCTTCATAACCAATACCACTGTTGATCTGGCTACGGCCAGAGAAATCAACAAACTATTCTACGAGGTTCTCATCGCACCGGCATTTGATGAAGACGCACTGGAACTGCTGCGCAAGAAAGATCAGCGTATCCTGCTGAAAATCAAATCATTTGAAGTGGCCGGCCGCTCCTTCCGCACCCTGCTGAACGGTGTGGTGGAACAGGATTCGGATTTGCGCGCCGAAACGCTGAATGACCTGAAGGTGGTGACAAACCGGCAGCCCTCCGGCGATGAAACAGATGCGCTCCTGTTTGCTTCCCGCTGCTGCAAACACCTGAAATCGAACGCTATCGCTCTGGTAAAAGACAATCAGCTGATCGGAATGGGCTGCGGACAGCCCAACCGGGTGGATGCTCTCCGGCAGGCAATTGCCAAAGCCACTCTGTTCGGATTCGATGTGCGGGGTGCTGTGATGGCCAGTGATGCCTTCTTCCCTTTCCCGGATTGCGTGGAAATTGCCCATGAAGCGGGAATCACCGCCGTTATTCAGCCGGGCGGATCACTCAAGGATCAGGATTCCATTGATGCCGCCAATGAACGCGGCATGGCCATGGTAACAACAGGTGTCAGGCACTTCCGGCACTAATTGTTTTCATTTCTTACTCTGCGTAACTCTGCGCCTCACTCTGCGTAACTCTGCGGTTAAACGAAGCCGAATTAACCGCAGAGTTACGCAAAGCAGATTTATTTCCTCACTGCATCTTGTCGCCCCGCAACGTCCTGAACCGGTTTCGGGCCTCCACCGCGTAAACGCTGCCTGAATAGTCCATAAAGACCTTTTCATAGAGCGCCTGGGCCTTGACCGGGTCATTCAGTCTTGTTTCGTACAGCTGAGCAAGGGCAAACAGCGCATTGTCGGCCCTGATTTCTTCCGGATAAAGCTGCACTATTTTGTCGTACAAATCGGCTGCCTTCTCCCACTGGCGCTGTTTCTCATAAATCTGTGCTTCCAGATACAGGATATCATCTTTCAGCGAGTGCTCCGGGAACTGACTGCGCAGCGTATCCAGCTTGGTGAAGGCTGCATCAAACTGGTTCTGGTAAACAAGCAGTTCGGCACCCGAGTACAGTGATATGGCAGCTGCGGAAGTATCCAGATTGAGGTTGTCCATAATAAACACCGAGAGGTCAATGGCGTCGTTGGAAATCAGTTTGGAAGTGGACGACTTCAGGATGTCGAACTGGGCTTGCGACCACTGAAAATCACCGTTGAAATAGGCCAGCCGGGCATTTTTGAAGCGCGCCTCCTGTCCCAGCGTCTCCTCTTTGAAATCTTTGTCCACCTGACTGTACAACAGCGTGGCCTCCCAGATATCGCCGCTGATGAGGTAGTAGTCGCCCAGGTCAAGTTTGGTACGCGCCAGCTTTTCGCGGTTTAAACCCGGCGTTTTCTTCAGCTCTTCCAGCAGAAATACGGCCTTCTGGATGTTGTTCATATAGTAGGCCTCCAGTTCGGCCAGCTGCAGGATAATCTGGGCTGTCTGCGGGGTTTTACCGTACTGATTCAGGAAGGATTCGTAATCGGACTCCAGTATATTCAGATCCTCTCTCGTGTATTGGTATCCTTCGGTTACTTTCCTGCGGCGGCACTCCATGCTGGCGCGCTTGGCATCAAAAAAGAACGGACTGAGCGATCCTTTGTCGGTAATTACGTATTCATAACCGGATATGGCAGCGTCGAAATCGGCTGCTTCAGCGGCATCATCGGCGATGGCCATCACGCGCTGTCCGTTTTCTCCAAGGCGTTTGTCGAGTGCCTTGAACTGACGGAGTGCACTTTTAAAGTCTTTTCGCTGTATAAATGACCACGCCAGCAATTCCACATAATCCGGATTTTCATCTGTCTGAATGCGGGTGTAAAGCTGCGTCTGCAACTCGTCGAAATCGGCCGGAGAAAGCGACTGGGCGATACGGGTCTGTACAATGGTCAACTTACCCGGATCAGAACCGAGTGCGTTCAGGTACGACTCAATCATTTTGGCTGTTTCCCCTCTCCTGCGGTACAGTTCACCGATATTAAAGGCAAAACGCTGCACGTCTTTTGTGAGCTTTGCCCCCTTTTCATAAGTTTCGAGCGCCAGATCAAATTTGGACATACTGGTGAACTGCCTGGCCAGACGCTCCACGGAGGCGTAGTCTGCCGCCATTTTTTCTATGGCCTTTTTGTACTGCAGTTCCGCTTCGGGTGTTTTCGACTGTTTTTCGTACAGATTGCCATAAGCCACATAGAGCAGCGGATTGTCGGGCGTTTCCTTCAGTTGCTTTTTGATCACTTTTTCGCACTCCTCAAAGCGCTCCAGCGGAATCAGACTTTCCACATACCTGTTGAAAAAATACTCGCTTCTTCGGTCGCGTTCCCACAATTGTGCGTACAAAGAGGCAGCTTTTTCAAATTCACCGTCAATGAAATACTGGTTGGCAAGATTGGGATCCTGTGCACAAACCGTACCTGTTGGAAAGGCGCTCAGTAGCAGCAGAACCGTAAAAGTTAGAGAGAAACGCGCGAAAATATTCATGTTACTTTGTGGTATCTGAATGCAAAGGTATGAAATAACGCAGCAAGGGGCAGTATCGTTCGCCAAAGGCGCGTATTTTTGCGTTTTATAACACATTTCGTCCTGACATGAACACCAAACTGACTGTTATATCGCTGATTACAGCGCTCTCCGTGTTTTTATTGCCTGAAGCTGATGCACAGATCAAGGTGCTGAAGCCCTATCAGCCTGCGCCGGCC
>Ga0172373_10001715_pt1 | contig 35067 bp, 29 predicted proteins | sample Lak10m_2_FD_114546 | JGI IMG/M metagenome (GOLD analysis project Ga0172373, IMG submission 114546) | Freshwater microbial communities from Kabuno Bay, South-Kivu, Congo - kab_092012_10m | ecosystem: Environmental > Aquatic > Freshwater > Lake | place: Democratic Republic of the Congo...
TAAAGGAGAAAACGGGTATTTTGACCTATAAACCTGCTGATATTGGAGTACAAACCTAGGTTTGTACTCCAAAAAAGGCATTTGAAGCCTTTTGGCACCCATCATTCAAAAAGACCCTAAAACACATATTGAGCCACATCCCTTATACGTGCGCAAGAAACGCCAAGCTTTTTTCGACCGTGTTGAAAGCCAAAAAGCGGGGAAAATATAACGTGGATAGGGTGGCTTGTTTCGACAGCCTAGGGTGTCCCCCGTGTTGGGTTGAAAGCCTGCTTTGTCTTTTCTTCATAGCATACGACGCCCCACAGCAAGGGCCGAACAGTTGCGATTGACTAAATATACTTGTATATGCAATATTATGCACCAGGAAAAACGGAGCAAAACAAACCATGAAACGAGATAACAGCATCATTGACTGCATAGCCTGCGAGTGCCTGCTGGGTCGCGCGCGCAAGCTCAACCGCGTGCTCACGCGGATTTACGATGACGAGTTGCGCCCGTTCGGCCTGAAAGCGACCCAGCTTAATCTCCTCGTCGTAGTCGCAAAGGTCGGCCCTGTCCGGCGTATCGGCATCGGCAAACTCCTCCATCTCGATCCGTCGACGCTGACCCGGAACCTCAAGGTAATGCTGGGCAACGGCTGGATAATAGAAATTGCCCATGGCGAAGACGGTCGGGGCCTGCCGTTGCAGATTACCGATCAAGGTCGTGAACTCCTGGATCAAATCGGCCCTGCCTGGCAAAAGGCGCAGAACCGGGCGCAAAAACTTATTGGCGATGATGGCGCTGCACTCTTGCTGAAGCTTGCCACCAATAAGATCGAAGTGCCGCCTGGGTAAGCGCATTTTTTTGAGCATCTATTTGCATATACAGATAAATACCATTTTTGATAGCATGAGGATAACAATGAGCTTTTCGACCCTACCTTTTTTATTCATTTTGCAGCTGGCATTCTGGATAGGCTTGACGCGCGTCGCGCGCCATCGCCGGCAATTAACAAACGGACAAGCCCTGTCAATCATGGCTTGGCTCGTCATACTGGTCTTATGGGGTATTGCAACGTCAGCGCTGTCTATTTGCGGCGTGTATACATCGCCCGCTTTTTTACATTTATTGCCGGGTCTTTGGCTGCCGATGATCCCGATAATACTATCCGCAGGCTTGTACAGGGCATGGCCTGTTTTTAGCGAGGCCATACAGCGCGTCGTCACGGGAACACCGACACATGCATTTATCCTTATCCAAATTCTTCGAATTGCCGCCATTGGCGGAGTTTATAAAGCCACCCAAGGCCTGATGCCCGCCATGTTTACGGCAGTGGTCGGTATTCCCGACTTTCTATTCGGCCTATCGGCTCTTATTCTTGCCGGCACAGCCCTCCATAAACGCGTTACCTCCCGGATGTTAGGGCTTTGGCATATCGCCGGCATTGCCGTTATCGTCACAACCGCCCCGTTTATCATGCAACTGGGTTTGCCTGGCGGTCCCTGGTATATCTTCCAAAATTTACCGGATAGCCGCGCGCTTTTAGAGTTCCCCATGGTTTTAGCGCCTACCTTGGTCGTGCCCTTTTTTATCATCATCAACGCTATTGCCGCCCATCATTTATTGCGGAAACCCCTATGATACGTAATACCCGATTCAGCCTCGCCGCCATTATGCTGCCGATGATGATGGCCGCCGGCTGCAACCACCGAGACCAGCAGGCCCAACAAGTTGCCCGCCCCGTGAAAGTGTTCCGGGTAGCGAGCGATACCTCCGGCAAAACCATCCCTTTCGCAGGCGAAGTGCGGCCGCGTTTAGAAACCACATTATCGTTCCGCGTGCCGGGCAAAATCATTGACCGCCCGGTAGAAGTCGGCGACCGTGTTCGCAAAGGCCAGCACCTGGCAAGGCTTGACGCCAGCGATTACCGGCTGGCAACCCAGGCGCTTGAAGCCCAGCTCAAATCCGCGCAGGCAGAACGGGACTTTGCTGGGGATGACCTTAACCGCTACCGCGAACTCCTCAAGCAACGGGTCATCAGCCCGCCTGAATTCGACCGCCGCCAGACCGCCTATAGCACGGCGCGGGAGCGGGTAGCGGCGTTGGCAGCCCAGCTCGAGCAAGCGACCAACCAATTGGCGTATACCGATCTTATCGCCGACCAGGACGGCGCGGTGACGACGCTGGAAGTCGAAACCGGACAGGTGGTCAGTGCCGGCCAGGCTGTCGTTAAACTGGCCAGGCTGGATGAAAAAGAAATTCGCTTTGACGTCCCCGAGCAAGGTGTTGGCGCAATCAAATTGCACCAGCCTGTCGACGTGAGTTTATGGAGTTCAGGCGACCGGCGCTTTCGCGCGGATATTCGCGAGATCGCCGCGATAGCCGACCCCGCCAGCCGCACCTACCGCGTCAAGGCGACACTGCGGGAAGGATTGGACCAGGCCTTGTTGGGCATGACGGCGACGGTCTGGATTCCGTCGAGCGCAGTCCATAAAATCGCTGTCCCGCTGTCAGCCGTATTTACGCCGCAGGACAAACCGGAACAAGCGCAGGTGTGGCTGGTGGATGAACAGGCCGACACCGTCAGCGCCGTGCCGGTCCAAACAGGGGAAGCCCTGGACGGGGAGCGTATTGCCGTCACTGGTGTCGTAGCGGGGCAATTACTGGTCAGCGCCGGCGTGCAACGCCTCGTCGAAGGACAGGCTGTGCGCTTCGTAACGACGGCGAATGGAAACAACGGGGGAAACCCGCAATGAAAGATTTCAACCTAAGCGAGTGGGTGCTCAAACATCCCGCCTTCACCGGCTTCCTGATGGTGCTGGTGCTGCTCGGCGGGATTTTCGCCTATTTCCGGCTGGGACAGCGCGAAGACCCTGAGTTCACCTTCCGGGTCATGGTCGTCAAGACCATTTATCCGGGTGCAACGGCATTGGAAGTGGAACAACAGCTAACCGACCGGCTGGAAAAGAAAATCCAGGAACTACCGAACCTGGACACGCTACGCAGCTACTCGAAGCCCGGCGAATCGGTCATTTTCGTCACACCGCGCGAGGATACCCCGCCTGAAGACATTCCCGGACTCTGGTACCAGGTGCGCAAAAAGGTTGACGACATCCGTATGACGCTGCCGCCCGGCATCGCGGGGCCTTTTTTCAACGACGAATTCGGCGATACCTACAGCCTGCTCTATGCCTTTTCCGGCGAAGGCTACAGCTATGCCGAACTGAAACAGGCGGTTGATTCGGCCCGCCAGCAAATCCTGCGCGTCAACGGTGTCGAGAAAGTCGACCTGATCGGCGTCCAGGACGAAAAGATTTACATCGAGTTTTCCGATAAAAAGCTGGTCGAAATGGGACTTGACGCCACCGTGCTTGCCGCAGCATTACAGGCGCAAAACGGCATGGTAGCAGCCGGAACCGTGATCTCCCTACAGCGCAACCTGCCGATACGGCTGACCGGCCCTTTCGACTCGGTAGACAGCGTGGCGAACCTGTCCGTGCGTATCGATGGCCGCAGCTTTCGCGTCGGCGATTTCGCCAACGTGACGCGAGGCTATGCCGATCCTCCGGAATTGAAAATGCGCTTTAACGGCAAGGAAGTGCTCGGCCTCGGCGTTACGATGAACAAAAAAGGCGATGTGCTGGCGTTAGGAGAAGCGCTGGACGCCACGCTGGCCCGCATCGAGAGTGGGCTGCCGGTAGGCATCGATATTGAGCGGGTCGCCGATCAATCCCGTGTCGTCAAATCAGCCATCGGCGAATTCATGCGCACCTTCTTCGAGGCGCTGGCCGCGGTGCTGCTCGTCAGCTTCCTGAGCCTCGGCTTTCGCACCGGTTCCGTCGTCGCACTGACCGTGCCGCTGGTGCTGGCCGGCACCTTATTGTGCATGCTGCTGTTCGGCATCGACCTGCACCGCATCTCGCTGGGCGCGTTAATCCTGGCGCTCGGCTTATTAGTCGACGACGCGATGATCGCCATCGAAATGATGGCGCGCAAGCTCGAAGAAGGCTGGGAGCGCATGCAGGCGGCAACTTATGCTTACAGCGCTACGGCGCTCCCGATGCTGACCGGCACCTTGATCACTATCGCGGGCTTCCTGCCGGTGGGCCTGGCTAAATCGCAAGCCGGCGAGTATACCGTGGCGATTTTCCAGGTCGTGGGTATTTCCTTGTCGCTGTCGTGGATAGGCGCGGTCGTATTCACACCCTACCTGGGCTTCCTGATGCTGAAAGTCCGAACCAACGGCAAGCGCGGCCACGACTTGTTCGACACGCCGTTCTACAACCGCCTGCGCCGTTGGGTGGATGCTTGCGTCACGCATCGCAACAAAGTCATCATCGGCACGCTCGCGTTATTCGGCGTCGGCGTCGCGACGTTGGCCCAGGTTCCCGAACAGTTTTTTCCGCTATCGAACCGACCGGAGGTCATCATCGACTTATGGCTGCCGGAAGGCAGCGCCTTCGCCCGTACTGAAGCCGCCGCCAAACGCATGGAGGCCCTGCTTGCCAAGGACGAGGATGTCGTGAATGTCGCGGCCTATATCGGCAGCGGCACGCCACGGTTTTTCCTGCTCATCGTGCAGCAACTGGCGAATACCAATTTAGCCGAATTTGTCGTCATGACTAAAGACAACGGCGCTCGCGAACGGGTCATGCAGCGCATTCGACAAACTTTCGCCGCGGATTTCCCGGACGTGCGCGGGCGCGTCATGCGCCTCAACGTCGGGCCGCCGATGGATTATCCGCTGGTGTTCAGGGTCTTCGGCGACGATCCTAAAACCGTTAGAAGCATCGCCGACCGGGTCAACGAAGTCGTGCGCGCCAATCCCCACACGGTCGATGTCAACGACGACTGGCACGACCGCATACCGGCGCTTCGTCTCGTGCTCGACCAGGACAAGGCGCGGGTGCTGGGCGTCTCCACCGCAAGCCTGTCGCAGGCCTTGCAGGCCCATTATACCGGCATTCCGGTCGGGCAATTCCGCGAGGACGACAAGCTCATCGACATCGTCTGGCGGGCGCAAAAAAACTTGCGCGTCGCCGCCGACGAACTGCCCGATGTCACGGTCCGGACGGACAGCGGCAAAGCGCCGCCGCTGTCACAATTCGCCAAATTTGAAACCGTGTTCGAGGACGGCGTGCGCTGGCGCCGCAACCGCTTCCCGGCCATCTCGGTACGCGCCGATGTCGTCGACGGCATGCTGGCTCCCGACGTCGCGGCTGAAATCATCCCCAAACTTAAAACTATCGAAGCGCAAATCCCGGCCGGCTATTTCATCGAAACCGGCGCAGCCAAGGAAGACGCCTGGATCGCGCAGAAATCGATCCTGGTCTGGATTCCGCTGGTAGTCATTGTGACGCTGCTCTTATTAATGATGCAATTACAGAACCTGTCCAGGACTTTCCTGGTGTTCAGCACCGCACCGTTAGGCATGATCGGCGCGGCGTTCGCGCTGCTGCTGTTCGGCGCGCCCTTCGGCTTCGTCGCGCTGCTCGGCATCATCGCGCTGGCCGGCATGATCATGCGCAATTCGGTGATCCTGGTCGACCAGATCGAGCAGGACGAAAAAGCCGGACGCGACACCTGGACCGCAATCGTCGAATCGACGGTGCGGCGATTCAGGCCCATTTTGTTAACTGCGGCGGCGGCTATTCTCGCAATGATCCCGTTATCGCATAACGATTTTTTCGGGCCGCAGGCAATCGCGATCATGGGCGGGCTGACGGTGGCGACCGCTCTGACGGTGTTTTTCCTGCCTGCGCTTTATGCCGCCTGGTTCGGGGTCAAGCGCGCGCAGCCGATTGCTGGAGATTGCCAATGAAACTAAAAACAGCATTGGATCCACGAAAAACACCAAGCCAACCGACATACCGCCTTACACCGCCAGTTACCTTTTTATTTTCGTGGCTTTCGTGGACAACTGGTTTTTCTAAGATGAATACGCGACACTTGAACCCGCTTGGCATCGCGCTATTGGTTTGGTTGGCCGGCTGCACGCCGACCCGGGTCAGCGACCCGCTACGCCTGGCTAGCCCTAAAGACTGGCGCCATGCGCCCGACGCTCAAGTCACCGGTACGGCAGACTTGAAGGCTTGGTGGCGAGGGTACCGGGACCCGCTGCTGAACGAATTGATTACCCAGGCGCTGGCAAGCAACCACGATCTTTCGATCGCGAAGGCGCGCGTACGCGAAACCAATGCCATGCTCACCGTCGCCAGATCGGCGCTCTACCCCAGCATCGATATATTCTCATCCGGCGGCCGGGAAAAGCGGATAGACCGGATCATCGGCGTGCCGGACAAGCAGGGCATAGCATTGATCACGCCCACAGCCGACGCCATCAGCGGCGGTTTGGCCGCGCGCTGGGAAATCGACTTGTTCGGCGGCAGGCGCCTGGAAGCGGAAGCCGCCGCCGCGCAATCCGAAGGCGGCAAGGCAGCGCTGCATGCGGCGCAAGTGGGCCTGCTGGCGCAAGTGGCGACCCATTACCTGGAACTGCGCGGCCTACAACAACGCATCGGCATCCTGCGCGCCGACATCGATGTCCAACGGGAACGCCTGAGAGCATTGCAAACGTTTTATCACGCCGGCCTGGCTCGCGAAGCCGATATTGCGCGCCAGGAAACCTTGTTGCACGGCACTGAAGCCGCCCTGCCGCCATTGATTGCGGCTGAAACAAGGCTTATCCATCGCCTTGGCGTATTGCTGGGCGGGCCTCCCGGAAGCCTGGAAAAGCGCTTAAGTCGCGCCGAGCGCTTGCCCCTGGACTCGCCGGACATCCCCAGGCTTGTACCTTCGAGCCTGCTGGCGCAAAGGCCGGACCTGCGCCTCGCGCAAACCGAAGTCAGCAAGGCGGCGGCCGGGCTAGGCGCGGCGCGGGCCGATTTGTTCCCAAAACTCGTACTATCGGCGAGCGGCGGTTTCGGCGCGCTGGCCGTAGCCGGCTTTTCAGGGCTGTCGGAGGGTGTTTATGCGTTGGGCTCTGGCCTTACCGCGCCGATATTCAATGCCGGACGCATCCGCTCGCAAATTACTGCGGCGGATGCGCGCTTGGCTCAAGTTGCAGCAAACTACGAAAAAACTTTCCTGCTCGCCTTGGAAGATGTCGAGAACGCCTATGTTGCCCATGCCTCATCGCAGGAACAGCGCAAGCGCTGGTCAGAGGCCGAAACAGCGGCAGAAAAAGCTTACCGGCTTGCCGAAGCTTTATACCAACGCGGAGCCGGCGATTATTTATCGGTACTCGACGCCCAACGCAACCAACTTGCCGTGGCTGACGAGCTCGCCAAGACCGAAACCGCCATACGCGTCGCTGTGGTCTCGCTGTACCGGGCCTTCGGCGGCGGCTGGGCTACCGGATCGTCAGTGCAATAGCCGATGCACGCGAATAAACTGGATAGATACCCTGAACGGCCACAATTCGGTTTTTTGGCTACCCACTTAAGGCAGGACAAGTAGCAAGACTTAACCGTTCGCCCTGAGCCTGTCGAAGGGTGGACGGTTAAGCCGCTCATGGTTCGACAAGCTCACCACGAACGGCTTAACCTCAGATCGTGTCCCGTCTTAAGTGGGTAGCCGGTTTTTTTATGGGTGCGCATTATGCCCCAGGGTATTGCCTCACTGCCATTAAGTTAAGCCTTTCAGCATGGTCTGCTCGGAGTACAAACCTAGGTTTGTACTCCTGATTTCCGCTTCTAAAATGACGATTTTGCCTTAACTTAAGGCAGTGAGGGTATTGCCTGCCTTGATAGCATGATGATAAAAATCAATGTAAAAGCGCTACTACGAAAAATTATAAACGCCGTAAACGTGATCGCTCGTGGTTTTAATCTGTCGCTGAATAATTATCAGCTTCTGTTAAACAACCGACGTCCAATCACGATGCCGCCGGTTGCTTTTCCTGCAAAAACCCACAGACCTCATCATTGTCAACACGGTCATAAATCTCTGCTACCGTCAGCGTTAACTCAATGGCCTCAAAATACACGCTGTCGCCCCAGAAAAAATGCCGGGACATCCAGCCGTCGCTTTTCCGGCACACTTCCACATCGACAAAATCCTGTTCGATCAAAACGTATTCTTTCAGGCTGGGAATACCTTGGTACGCGATGCGTTTGGTCGTTTCATCGATACGGCGCGATGACTTCGACAACACTTCAACGATGATCACCGGCGCTTCGGTGTAATACTCGTGCGAACTCTGTTCATCACAGACAACCATCACATCGGGATAGAAAAATTTGCTGCCGACCTTGATTTTGATGTCTGAACTAAACGGCTCGCAGGGTTTGTTTTGCAGATAATTTCCGAATTGGCGGTAAATATTACCGGCGATTCTTTCGTGATTCCGACTCGCACCCGCCATCGCATAGATAGCACCGTCGATGTATTCATGTTTGACTTCGCTGATTAATTCACCTTCCAGGTACTCATCTTCACTGATCCAGGACTCTTTAACTTGTAAATTAGCTGACATGGATTTAGCCTCATATTATGCGATATAAAAATGTAGGGCGTGCCGTGCGCGCCTTACCCCCCAAGGCGCGCACGGCACGCCCTTCAAGTGTCGCAGGTCATTAGCGATGTTCATTCCCCGGCAATCGACATCTTTTCAACCAGTATCGACCCGGTACGGACGTTACCGCGATAATCGACATCATTGCCGACCGCGATAATCTGTTTGAACATAGCCTTCAAATTCCCGGCAATCGTGATTTCCTCGACCGGGTATTGGATCACGCCATGTTCGACCCAGAAACCCGCAGCACCCCGCGAATAATCGCCGGTGACCATATTAACGCCCTGCCCCATCAATTCGGTAACCAGCAAACCGGTATCCAGTTGCTTTAACAGCGCGTCAAAATCATGATAGCCCGGCGTGATGGTCAGGTTATGTAAGCCGCCGGCATTGCCGGTGCTGTGCAAACCCAATTTCCGCGCCGAGTACGTGCTCAATACATAACTGCGCAACACGCCGTCGCTGACGATGTCGCGGGTTTTCGTCGCGACGCCTTCGCCGTCATAAGCCGCGCTGCCCAACGCGCCCAGTAAATACGGCTGCTCGTAGATATGGATAAATTCGGGAAAAATTTGCTTACCGAGCGCATCGAGCAAGAACGATGATTTCCGGTATAAATTGCCGCCGCTGATCGCACCGATTAGCGAGCCTAACAAACTGCTGGCGATTTCCGCGCTATACAGCACAGGACATTGCCGTGTGCTTAAGCTGCGCGCATCCAAACGCCGCACGGTACGCTCGGCGGCTTTTTTACCCACTTCAACGGCAGGTTCCAGTTGATCGGCATTTCTTGAGACGGTATACCAGTAATCGCGCTGCATACTGTCGCCGCGCTGCGCCAAGACCGAGCAGCTCAACGAATGGCGGGTTGACCTATAGCCCTGTAAAAAGCCCAGCGTATTGCCCATCACGCGTATGCCCTGATGCGTATTGACGGTCGCGCCTTCGGAATTGCTGATTTCGGCATGGTAAGAACGGGCCGCATCTTCGCATTCCAGCGCCAGAGCAATGGCTTGATCGGCGCGAATAGGCCAGGGATGGTAAAGATCGAGATCGGGGAATTCCGTTTGCAGCAGTTCTTTTTCGGGCAAACCGGCGTATTCATCTTCGCTGGTGTAGCGGGCAATGCTGCATGCCGCACTGACGGTTTCTTTAATCGACTCCGGCGATAAATCGGTCGTGCTGGCCGAGCCTTTGCGCTGACCGAAATAAACGGTAATACCGAGGCCCTGGTCGCAGTGATGTTCTATCGTTTCCACATCGCCTAAACGCACCGATACCGACAGGCCGTTTTCCTGGCTCAGGCCGGCTTCCGCGGCGCTAGCGCCCTGTTTTATGGCTTCGTCCAGTAAGGCCTGAACGGTGTTTTTTAATTGAGTGATTTGTTGCTGGTTTTGCACGGTGTTCTCTTAGTCCGGTATTTAAATTAGCATTGTGGGACGCGCACGGCACGCCCTACGCCGATATATCCTAATATCGTTCGGCGTAGGCTCATGTTTAACAATGTCCCGTTAAACACTCGTCCCCCCCACCGTCAAACCGTCGATCTTCAATGTCGGCTGGCCGACGCCGACCGGCACGCTTTGCCCGTCCTTACCGCAAGTGCCGACGCCGCTGTCCAGCTCCAGGTCGGCACCGACCATAGACACTTTGGTCAGCACCTCGGGACCGTTGCCTATCAGCGTTGCGCCTTTCACGGGACGGGTGATCTTGCCGTCTTCAATCAGGTAGGCTTCGCTGGTCGAAAAAACGAACTTGCCGGACGTGATGTCCACTTGTCCGCCGGCAAAATTCTTCGCATACAAACCTTTTTTGACGGATTTGATGATTTCTTCCGGATCGTGTAAACCGGGCAGCATGTAGGTATTGGTCATGCGCGGCAGCGGCAGGCTCGCGTAGGATTCGCGCCTGCCGTTGCCGGTGGGTTTGACGCCCATTAAGCGCGCATTGAGCTTGTCCTGCATATAGCCCTTGAGGATGCCGTTTTCAATCAGGATAGTCTGTTCGGTCGGCGTGCCTTCGTCATCGATGCTTAATGAGCCGCGCCGTTCCGGCAAAGTGCCGTCATCGACGACGGTGCACAAGCTCGACGCGACCCGTTCGCCGACCCGTCCACTGAATGCCGATGTGCCTTTGCGGTTGAAATCGCCTTCCAGGCCGTGGCCTATCGCTTCATGTAATAAGATGCCCGGCCAGCCTGGGCCGAGCACGACGGTCATATTGCCTGCGGGCGCTTCCCCGGCGTCCAGGTTAACCAGCGCCTGCCGGACCGCTTCCCGCCCGAATGCCAGCGCCCGGTCGTCCTCCAGGAAATAATGGTAGTCGGTGCGCGCGCCGCCGCCCATGCTGCCCTGCTCGCGGCGACCGTTTTCAACGACGATAACGGTGACATTCATACGCACCAAAGGCCGGATATCGGCTGCAAGCGAACCGTCCTGATTGGCGACCAGTATGCTTTCATGTACGCCGACCAGGCTGACGATGACTTCTTCGATGCGAGCGTCCAATTTGCGGGTTTCGCTGTCCACCTTTTGCAGCAATTCGATTTTTTGTTGGTCCGTCAGCGATTTTAACGGATTGGCGACCGGATAACAGCGCACTGAGTTGGCGGCATGCACTAGGCCGACCCGGCTATCCTGGCCTTGTCTCAGTATCGCCTTAACATTATTCGCAGCTTCCAGCAATACCGGCAATTCAATGCGGTCGCTATAGGCAAAGCCGGTTTTTTCGCCGGATACTGCGCGTACACCGGCGCCCTGCTCGATATTATGGCTGCCTTCCTTGATGATGCCGCCTTCCATGACCCAGGATTCCGAATGCGTAGCCTGGAAATAAATATCCGCCGCATCGACGGGCGAGCTGAGTAAACAGCCCATGATGTTTTCAATAGCGCTATCCTGTATACCGGCCGGTACCAGGATGGCTTGTCTTGCCAGGTTTAATAATTCCATAGTTCAATCCGCATCCGGCCTTAGCGGCCGGATAAATATTCAAGGGATAAGGCACGCGTACCTAGGGTTTCATCGTGCCGCGCCAACACGAAACAAGGCATCGCTATCAGTCTTCCAGGTCGTCGCGCAAGGTTTCAAAGACGTTGTACAGCAAATCTTCCGCATCATCGGCAGCGTCATCGTCATAACGATCTTTCTCCAAGGCGCTGCTTTGTTCCATTGCGCTCGCTATCACCGCGCTGATTTTGGTTTCTGTACCGTCGGGTTCCACTTTTAACACATAGACAGCCGCTTTTTGTTCATCTTTTAACCACGAACCGACCGCACCCAGGATATTTCCCGGATGGTAGGCGACATAATAAAGCCCTTTATCACGTTCCTGGTCCGTTATCCTGATTTCGCTTTGTTTTAATGCCAAGCCGAGTGTCAACCAGGCGTTCTCAAACGTCTGCTTGATTTTAAGTTGCAATGGCGCTGATTTGCTCAGGTAAACATCGTCGCCCAGGCCTTTCTTATAGCGTTTTTTAGGGACGACGGCATCATCGCAACAATCCGCGTCGCCCGCCTGCCGGTTGGTCGGCAGGATAGGCGGGCGCTCCAGCATTTCCGTATTCCGGTAACGGGTATCTTCGGCGCCGCCGCAAGATACCAAGGCGGCGGCAAGCAATAAGCTTTTGACAATCGTTTGCATAATATTCACAACCCGTTTATTCGCAGCTTAAGCGTCGATGATGTAATACCGGGAAAGAACCGCGGACTTTTTCCAGCCGTTCAGGATTGATATCCGCGCACACGAAGCCGTTACCCGTTTTATAACAATCCAGCACCACGCCCCAGGGATCGATAATCATGCTGTGCCCGAAGGTCCTGCGACCGTTCAGGTGGAAGCCGCCCTGGTTCGGCGCGATCACATAGCAAAGATTCTCCACCGCCCTTGCCCTCAACAGCAATTCCCAGTGCGCGGCGCCGGTTTCCGCCGTAAACGCGGACGGTATAACCAATATCTCGACGCCTTGTTTGCTCATGTTGCGGAAAAACTCGGGAAACCTGAGATCGTAGCAAACGGCGAGGCCTAAACGGCCAAAAGGCGTGTCGATAACGACGGGTTCATTGCCGGCCTCAATCGAGTCCGACTCGCGGTATATTTCATCGGTACCGGGTACATTGACATCGAACAAATGCATTTTGTCATAACGAGCGACTCGCTCGCCACGGTCGTTATAGACCAGGCAGGTGGCGCGGACTTTATTGTCGGCATCCCCCGCTATCGGGATCGTGCCGCCGACCACCCATAGCGCGTATTTTTTCGCGACGCTCGCCAGGAAATCCTGTATCGGGCCTGAACCGTCAATTTCCTTGACTTTGACCTTGTCAAGTTCATGGTCGCCCATTAACGCAAAATTTTCCGGCAATGCCGCAAGTTTTGCCCCCGCATTGGCGGCTTCCTCGATAAGCCGTTCGGCGGCTATCAGGTTGGAACGAATATTGGGGCTGGAAGCCATTTGTATGGCCGCACATTTGCTCATAGTCTCTCTCTAACTTTTTAGGGTTGCTGTAGCCACGGAAAGCCGGTAATGCCCGTCCATGTTTTCTGTAACAAGCCGTCATGATCGTGTAGCGGGATAATCTGCAGCGCACCCCACTGGCCTTTAACCCGGTACTGCGAACCGAGGAACAAGCCGTCCTGGTCTTCGCCGGTTACCGTTCGTGCAATCAAAGCCGTTACTTTGCCCATAATTGTACCAGCAATAGGTACGGCATCCGCACCTTTCGGCGCGACGCTGACCATCTGGTCAACGGCCTTGTTAACCAGGTCGGTATCGCCGGCGATGGCTATTTTTGCCGGAATCGCATCGACGACAAGGTCCTGCGTGCTGGCCTTCCCGTTCGACAATATGAAATGCCCGTTGATCGTGTTAAACATCAAGCCCGCTTCGTATATATCCCTAAAATCAAGCTGCAAACGCTTTGTCCACTGGGCCATAGCCAATACGCCAAGAATGCGGCCGAATCCGGGTTCTATGCTTAAAAGTCGTCCGTCGCTAAAATGAATATCAACTTCTCCCTGTAATGCGGTTAATGTGAATTGATGCGGAGCAGCCGGCCAGTGTACGGAAAAATCTGCTGCACCAGCAGTTTCCGACAGGTCGCTGGTGACGCCGAGCTGCGCCAGCAAGGCGCCCGCATTAGGCATCTTCAAATGCCCCTGCAAAGACGTTTCCGTATGCAGGGCATTACGTCGCCAGGTGCCTGTCAAGTCCAGCTTTTGCGCCAATCCGCTCAGTTCCAGCTTTTTTAATGCGATGCCGTGCGGTATGCGTTCGGTTTGCAGGCTCAGCAGGCCGAGATCGACCGACTCCCACAAGGTTTTATTGCTGCGTATCTCGAATAACGGCACATTTTCCATAGCCACAGAAGCATCATCAAGCGGCGGTTCCGGCGGCCCTGCCTGCTGTGCGTCATTTTGGGAGTTCAGTTGCTTGATTGCGGATAAATCCAGCAATTCCATATCCAGGCTGATGCGACCATCGCGCATGACTACGGGAATATGCACCGTTCCCCGTGCAAATGCGCTGTTGATTCGGCCGGCCCAATAGCCGCCGTCCGGTTTCAGCGCCATATCAAACAGGCCTAGCGGGGTATTTCCCCACAGCGCATGATCGCTATGGATTTTTATTTCCCTGATATTAACCCCAGGCGGGCCGTCCCCGGCACCGGACAAGGTCAGCCAGTCTTTTAAGTCCAGCGGGTCACGATTGATTTCGAGCTTTAAGCCGGCATCCGCCGACTGCGCCGCCTCGCCTTTGCCGAGCAGGACATGCCCTGAATCGATGCGCTGTTTAACGGTATCAAAACGGATCGCCGCTTTCAGTTTATCGTCATAACGTATCGTCATCGGCAATAATGATTTTTCAGCCAGGCTGAAGACCATCGACAAGGGTTTGGTTTCGGCCCTGGTTTTCGCCAAGGCGCCGGGAAGCCGCACAGCCACGCCGGCCAAGTCGCTGTCAACGGCAAGCTCGGGCGCTTTCCCGGCAACTTCCCCCAACCCCCGGCTGCCAAGATGCTCATCAGGCAAGCCCAGTTTCAAACGGTAATTCATCGTGCCGTCGGCAATATCCCAATCCGGCAACTCGAATTGTTTTTCAATATCGCCGACTTCAGCCGAGCCCGATACATGAATCAAGGTCTCGTTATCGGCATTATCGACATCGATGCGGATAGGCCGCTTGAAAGCTACGGCATTAATCGTATCGCTATAGATGCCTTGTTCGTTGAATTTTAATAAGCCGTCGATATTGCTTATCGCCAAATCCACGGCTTTAACGGTCAATCCGGCCTTATTTAACTCCGCGCTGCCGTCCACTTTCGGCTCGACCTCTTTATTCAACGGTATCGACAGGTCCAGGGCAATTCGCGTATGACCTTGCGGCACGATGGCGTCGATCAGGCCTCCCACTCGCGAGTTAAGCGGTGTCTGCTGGAGAAAACCCAAGGCATCGGCAATCTCGCCTTCAACTTCACCCTGGACCCCCAGTTTTTTACTTTTGCCTATGGCTTCATTGATAACAATCGCCTTACCCGCCTTTAATTTATTGCTGTATCCCTGGTAGGCCTTGATCTCCATGCGGTCCTGCAAAAACAGCAGCTCCCCGGCTATATCGTTTATACGCGGCCAATCAGGTGCGTAATCCAGTTCCAGTTGCCTGACATCGAGTAATGCTTCAAACAAACCGCCGGTCATTTCGGTGGACAACACGCGGTAGATGCCTTCCATGCCCGGCGGAATATCGGGGCGCGGTGCGGCCAAGGCCGTGGCTGCTTTGGGGGGGACCGGGTTATGCGTCAACACGGCAAGCGCTCCCAATTCACCGTAATACGACAGACGACCTTTTTCCACGCGTCCGCTGACAAAAGCGCGATCCAGCCAGGTGGTGTCAACCGGCCTCATGACGCCGGTAGGAAAGTAATGTTTTAATTGACTGACATCATCACAAACCAAGTCCATTTGCATATCGACAAAAGGCCTCCCATGATTTTTGGGAAGCTTTACCCGTAAACGGCTTTCACTTTGCAAACCCAGCAGCGCCAGATTGATCCTGGAACTGCTCAAGCGCCATTCATCGTCCTGTTGAAGCCAGCTTACCGCACCGCCAAGGCTTTTGATGACCAGCGCCTCACGAAACAGCGCCGGTGACGCTATCGTCGCCTCTTTAGTCGAAAAATGCACAACGCCTTGTTTATCGGTACCGTTTATTCGCCCGCCCAGGTTCTGTATGCCGGGTATCGTTAAAAACGGCGCATAACCGAGGCCTGTAAAGCTGCCGTCTACCGCAATGGTTTTTTCATGCCTATCGGCAAATAAGGCAAACGGCTTGAGGCTGCCGCTTATATCGGCCTGGGCCAACGCCGCCGCAATGTCATCCGGGATAGGGGCAAAAAACAGCGCGATGCGCGATATTTCCTGCAAATCGATTTGCGCTATAGACAAGGCGATTTGTTGCAGCATGGATTCGTCGTTACCCCGGCCGGACAGGCTAAAAACGGCGTCCGGCCATTGCTTTATAATGTTGGGGAGCTCTGCGGTCTGCAATGAAAAACGGCGGACATCAAGTCGCCAGTGCTTCGAATCGTCCAAGCCTTCATCTAGTCGCCAGTGAAACCCTGTATTCAGCGACTTAACAGCGAACGTCCCCTTGTCCTGGCGTAACACGTTAACGTCCTGCAACCGCAGCTCGGCGTTGACCGAGACCGGTTGCGAATGCTGTAAGCGGCTCCAGATTTTTAAATCGCCGATACCTGACTGGATAGTCATCGCCAACGGCAAGTCGGCCGCAGGCCAGCGGCTAAGCTGTAACTTTTTCCCGTCGAGAAAAACAACGCCGTCAAGCGCGGACGCGGCAAAAGGATTGCCGCTAAAATCGGCGGACAGCGTCAAGGTGTCGCCGTATTGCTTCGGCAACTTCGCCAGCATATTGATCCTGTGGCGTCCGGCAGCATTGATAATCGCGATATCGACGGCTGTAAATTTCAGCGGGGCTTTTTTGCCGAGTTCATCCTGCCAGCTGATTTCACTCTGCAACACCTCGAATTTACTGCCCTCAAATAACCACAACGGCTGCCCGTCCCCGGCTTTTAAGCCGACGATCGCAAAACTGCCGTCATCTTTACGCTGGACCGACAATTTAGCGCCGACCAGCGTCACCCACGCCGACGGCAATAATTCCCTGTGCACCAGCATATCGAGCAGGTTGACGCCTAAACGTATTTCCTTCAACGCAACAGCCGGCTGTTCAGTAGCGACCGACGCGACGGCAATGTCTTTGAGTATCAGTTCAGGACTGAACCTGCGCATTTTTGCGCCCAGGCGGCCAATCGTCACCGGTGCCCCGATAACTTCGCTGATCTGCCCGGCCAGGCTCACCTTGTAAGCGTCAATGCCCGACAATACCAGCCGCACCCCGGTCAAGCCGATCGCTATCGTGACCAGCGACCAGAAAATGAGATGCCGCGTTGCCCGCTTGATGTGATGGATCATCTAAAGCGCCCGGAAGTCAGCACGAGGGAGTGATTGAAACGGCGGAGATTATGTAACATTTTGTTGGTCCTGGCATAAAGCAATGCAAGCCTGTTGTCTCAAAGCAGAACCACGTCGTATTGTTCCTGGTTATATTGCGCTTCGGCCCTGAACTTGATTTGTACGCCCAGAAAAGTCTCCAGTTCGGCCAGCATGTCGGCTTCTTCATCGAGCAACATTTCAACGACGCTGTTGGACGCCAAGACGAGCAAGGTTTTGACTTTATACAACCTGACTTCACGGATAATCTCGCGGAATATTTCGAGGCACATCGATTCCGCCGTTTTCAGCACGCCGCGACCGCCGCAGGCGCTGCACGGCTCACACAGGATATGTTCCAGGCTTTCACGGGTGCGCTTGCGAGTCATTTCCACGAGACCCAGCACCGATACTTCGGTGATTTTTGTTTTTGCGCGGTCTTTTTCGAGGTGACGCTCCAGCGCCTGCAAGACCTGCTTCTTGTGCTCTTCGCTCTTCATGTCGATAAAATCGATAATGATGATGCCGCCGAGATTCCTTAGCCTGAGCTGGCGCGCTATCGTTTGCGCCGCTTCCAGGTTGGTCTTGAAAATCGTTTCTTCCAGGTTGCGCCCGCCGACATAACCGCCGGTATTGACATCGACCGTCGTCATCGCTTCGGTTTGGTCGAAGACCAAGTGCCCGCCCGATTTTAATTTGACTTTGCGCTCCAGCGCCTTCCTGATTTCATCCTCGACGCTGAAAATATCAAATACCGGGCATTCGCCGCTGTAATGCTCAATAACCGGCACGATTTCCGGCACAAAAATTTCGGCAAACTCCAACAAGCGATGATAGGTTTCCCTGGAATCCACGCGCACCCGGTCGATGCCTTCCTTGTATAAATCCCTTAAGGTCCGCACGCTGAGCGGCAGATCCTTATGAATAAATTCCTTGGCCTTCGCGCCGGCAATTTTTTCCGAAATCGATTCCCATAATTTCAATAAAAATGTCATATCGGCAATCAATACCGATTCCTCGACACATTCCGCCGCCGTCCTGGCGATAAATCCGCCGCACTGGTGCTGCTTCCTGAAACCGTCGACACAGTTCCTCAAGCGGATGCGTTCGGATTCACATTCTATGCGCTGCGATATACCTGAATTATTCGCATAAGGCATATAGACCTGGTACCTTGACGGGATCGCAATTTCCGTCGTTAAGCGCGCGCCTTTGGTGCCCAACGGGTCTTTAACGACCTGCACGACAATATGCTGGCCCTCATGCAGGTAATGCTCGATATTTTCCGAACCTTTTTTTTCCAATTCCTTGCTGCATAAATCGGACAGGTGCAAAAAAGCCGCCCGGTCCAGGCCAATATCGACAAAAGCCGCCTGCATGCCCGGCAGAACCCTGCAGACCTCGCCTTTATAAATATTGCCGACCAGTCCACGCTCGCGGGTTCTTTCGATAATCAGTTCCTGCAATACGCCATTTTCAATAACCGCAACACGCGTTTCCGGCGGCGTCACATTGATTAAAATTTCTTCGCTCATTAGAAAATATCTATGCCCTGCTCTGCTAAAAGTTGTCCGGTTTCAAATAACGGCAAACCGACGACGCCGGAAAAACTGCCAGCTATCGATGCGACAAACAGCCCGCCCCTGCCCTGTATCGCGTAACTACCCGCCTTGTCCTGCGGTTCCCCGGTTTGCCAATAGGCGTCGATTTCCCTTTCCGTCAAAGACCTGAATGTCACCTCCGTCACGCTAACCGCCTGTCCGTGTTCCCGGCCTCTCAGCGAAATGGCGGTATAAACCTGGTGGGTTTTGCCGGACAGCAATGTCAATATCGCCAGGGCGTCGTCTTTGTCTTTAGGCTTGCCGATGATTAAAGTGTCTAAAACCACCGCGGTATCGGCCGCCAGGATCGGTATGCCGCTACCCAGCTGCGCCGCGCACGCCGCCGATTTCCCGGCGGCAAGGCGTTGCACATAGGCCAGCGGCGCTTCGCCGGGCAACGGCGTTTCGTCGATATCAACCGGATAAACCTTGAAATCGACCTGGATCTGGTCCAGCAGTTCCTGGCGGCGAGGCGATGCGGAAGCGAGAATAAGCTGGGCAGGCATCAGCGATGATACGGGTGGTTGTTGAGAATACTCCAGGCGCGGTAAAGCTGTTCGGCGACAATAATACGCACCAGCGGGTGCGGGAACGTCAACGCCGATAAACTCCAGGATTCGCGCGCCAGCTGCCTGGCCGAATCCGCGAGGCCTTCCGGGCCGCCGACCAGCAGCGCGACCGTTTGCCCGCCTTCCCGCCAACGCTGCATCGCTTCCGCCAATTCCGGCGTAGTCCAGCGCTTGCCGGGAATATCCAGCGTGACCACATGCGCACCGGGCGGAATCGCCGCCGCCATGCGCTCGCCTTCGTCTTTGACGATACGGGCAATGTCACTGTTTTTACCGCGCTTACCCGCTGCAATTTCCTTGAGCAGCAACTCGCATTCACGCGGCAGGCGCTTGGCATATTCATCATAGCCCTGCTGCACCCAGCCCGGCATACGGTTCCCTATCGAAATCAGATTTATTTGCATGGGCGTGCAGGATACAGACAACGGGTGGTTCATGCAATTAAGACACGCAATGCGCGCCGGGCGGCACAGGTTGACACGCCGCTGGTCAGCTCTCCAAAAACTCGCACAATTGTCCGCTGGTCAGGCGCAAGGCCTGGCTTAAAAGCTTTGCAATCTTTACCACCATTTTTAACGCCAGCGCCGGATGTTCGTTCGATAATTTTTCAAAGTTTGCGCGGCTGATCGACAGGAAATGACAATCTTCAGACGCTGTGACGGTAGCCGAGCGGCATTGATGATCCAGCAGCGACATCTCGCCGAAGGTCCGGCCCGGCCTGAGTGTCGTCAATACATTATTGCCCTTGCAAACCTGGGCGCTGCCTTTTATCAGGATGCCCAGCGAATCGCCGGTATCGCCTTCATCATAAATCAGCCCGTGAGCCGGCATGCTGCACAACTGGAAATAATCGCCGAGAATCAGCAGTTGTTGCCAGCTAAACTCGTGCGTCCAGTTTGTGTTATCGAGCATGCTTGCCATATCCTGCCTGGATGCCCGGATAATCGTTGCTTTCGTTGTCATCGTTTATGATTGCCGTTATCAAAATGTTGCCACAAAAAATGACGGCGCTCTTTGATGCCGCCGCGCCGGTTACGACATTTTCTGCATGCGGTAAATGGACAGCCCTATATTGGCTTGTTGGGTAAAATATTTAAAGAGATTGAAATCTTCATCCGTTAAGGCTTGGTTGCCGATGCTGCGATCGGCATAAACAATGCCGGTCGGTTTGCTATTGGCAAAAATGGGCATCATGAAACATTCGGTCCTGCCGATGACATTAATATCATGCAGCGTATACAGCTCGGCATCTGTCAACGGCTTGAACCAGAAAGCGCGGGAACCGGCCAAAGCCTGGAAAAAGAGGTTCGGCGGCGTACTGAATACATTGAAAACAATCTTATTGCTGATGTCCTTGCGCCAGCCTATCGACAGTTTTTCATAAAGCGCCTGTCTGTCGGCGGACAATAGCGCAAACATAACCCTGTCCATGCCGATACCCCGCTTAATCCCTTCCAGCACGGTTTCAAGCAATAAATTAATATCCAGTTTGTCGTTGATGATCATCGTGATCTCTTGCGAAATCTGGAATTGCAGTTGCCGCTTGTCAATAATCGGCGGCGCTTCCGGTTCGAGAGGCTCCAGGTTTAAGTCGTATTCGGCAAACATCAAGGTATAGCCGGCGCCAAGCTGGCGAACAATATCCACAGCGAGTTCCGTATGACGCTTGATATGCTCTATCACCGTTTTTTCCGGCTGCTTAGTGAGCGCCTCAATTTTCTTGATGCACGCCGCATACTTTTTTGAATCACCTCCCTCTTTTAGCGCTTCATTAATTTCATAACCTAAATGAACCAGCTCTACCCTGGGATTTCTCGACGAAGGAAAGCGCTCTATCGCCTCTTCAATCAGGCCGCCTAATTTCCAGGCTTTGCTTAGCGGCGCGCAAAGGTCGAATAATTTAAAACCCAGCACGGCTTTCTCGGCCTCTTCGCGCGTTTTGGCGCCTTGTTTTACCAGGGCCTGTATGCGTTCGCCCTGTTCGCGGCAGTAGCACCAGAAAGAAATTTTACCGATATGATTAAGCAAGGCGGCAATAAAAATTTCTTCCGGCGAGACGTCATGCACAGCAACCGCCAAGGCCTTTGCCTGTACCGCCGCATGAATGGCTTGGGCTATTTCCTCAGTAGCCCGTTCTTTGTTGGCCGAGGACCGGATCGATTCGAAAAAGGAACAAAGCAGCGTGATCTCGCGAATCATCTTTGAACCCAAATTAAGGATGGCGCGCGATACAGTGATCATTTTCTGGCGAGAGGGATTGTAATAGGCACTGTTACTCATTTTCAGCAACTTGACCGTCAAATTCGGGTCCTGCAGGATGACAGACGCCAATTCCATCGTGCCTTTTTTATCGTCACTCATAATGTTATGAATGCTTTGCGCTGTATTAAAAAATATCGGCATTTTATGCTCGGACAGCACATTGACCCATTCGTCGAAAGAATCAGGTTCTGCTTTTATTTCAGGCGGTTCTACTTTTTTCATGCGTACTGCTGCGTGTTAAGGTGTACAAAGGAAAATTCCCGGCTAATCGGCTAAGGCCTCGCTATTATTCTCTTTTTTAAGCGACATGGACTCCGAAAACTCAATACGTCTTCATCAGGCCGTCCAGCGTCAATCCGCAACTGGGCGCAAAAGCCTCCATAAAAAAGATAACTTCCTGCTGTTCAGACTCAGCAATTTTCAACGCCAATTGTTCGGCAGCCGTTTCGAATTCCAGGTTACCGGCTTTTAATTCCGCCCGGCATTTGAGATAGGCCGATATTTTATCGGCAGCCTTGATGATTTGTTTATGCTCTTCCTGCATCATGTCCTGCTGGATCAACGCTTCAAAATCAGCCCTCAGTTTTTCGGGCAACAAATCGAGCAATTCGATTTCCGCCTGCTTTTCGATCTGCTTATACGCCGTGCGAATCGCTTCGGAATGATATTTGATCGGCGTAGGCAGGTCGCCGGTAATCACTTCGGTAACATCGTGATATAAGGCTGCTGCGGCAACGGCGTTGGCATCCACGCAGCCGTCAAAATAGCGGTTTTTAATCAGGGCCAGGGTATGGGCAATCACGGACACTTCCCAACTGTGTTCCATGACATTTTCTTCCAGGGCATTGCGCTTCAAGCCCCAGCGCTTGATCCATCTTAAGCGGGTCAAATAGGCATGGAAACTGCTTTTTACTGTTTTAATTTCGGTTGCTTGAGTTTCTGGTCTCTTTTGCATGGCTGTGCCGGACTGAATATAAATAAATGCCTACATCATAGCGCGTACATACCCCGCTCGCATCGTTTTTGCCTTAACATACCCGTAACACTAACCCTTATCACGTAACTCTATCATGCTCATTCAGTGGTACCCCGGCCATATGCACAAAACCGGCAAGGAAATCAGGGAAATCCTGCCGCAAATCGATTTGATTATCGAAATTCTCGATGCACGCATCCCCTTCAGCAGCCAAAACCCTATGCTGGAAACCTTGCGCGGCAACAAACCCTGCATCAAATTGCTCAGCAAAAGCGACCTCGCCGACCCCGGTCTAACCCGGCAATGGCAACATTATTTGGAACGCGAGCGCGGCGTAAAAACGCTGGCCTATAGCAGCGAACAAATCGACAGGATCCGGCAGATACCGGATTTATGCCATAAAATGCTGCCGTCCAAAGAAGCCGGCGACAAATTAGCGCAAACGCTGATTATCGGCATACCGAATGTCGGGAAGTCCACGTTGATCAATATATTGGCCGGCAGGACGATAGCGAAGACCGGTAACGAACCCGCCGTGACCAAAATGCTGCAACGCATCGACATCGGCAGCAATATCATCCTGCTGGATACGCCGGGCATGCTGTGGCCTAATCTCGACAATAAAAACAGCGGCTACAGGCTGGCGGTCACCGGCGCCATCAAGGATACGGCGATCAAACATGATGATATCGCCTTCTTTGCCGCCGAGTATTTACTCGAGCATTACGCCGATTTTTTAAAGGCGCGATTCCAGCTCGCCCAACTCCCCGAAAGCGAAGAGGAACTGCTGAACATCATCGGCAGGCAGCGCGGCTGTTTGCGTTCGGGCGGACATGTCGACATCGATAAAGCCTCTAAACTGCTGCTATCTGAATTACGCACCGGCACGCTGGGCAAAATCAGCCTGGAAACGCCGGCAATGATGGAACAGGAACTGGCCGAACTGCTTATTATCCGCGCCGAAAAAGAAGCCCGGAAAAAGTTGCGGAAACAGCAATGGAAAGGCGGACGCTAAACCCTGGCTCATCAGTATCGATTGCGCCGGGCAAAAATTGTTAATGACCAAAGCGGCATAATTTCGTAAAATTCCCCGCTAGCTTGTTTATTAAAGGTTGTTTATTTATAACGGGATGCGTCCTTAAGGGTTCATCCCGTTTTGCACATTTGAGGTAACGTGTTTGACTAAGTCTGCTTTATTAGTGTTGGAAGAAGGTACGGTATTCAGCGGCGTATCTATAGGTGCAGACGGCTGTGCCGTCGGCGAAGTCGTTTTTAACACCGCGATGACGGGATACCAGGAAATCCTCAGTGACCCGTCTTACGCCCGGCAAATTGTCACATTAACTTACCCACATATCGGCAATGTCGGAACAAACAGCGAAGATAACGAGTCTGTAGCCGTTTTCGCCGGCGGCCTGGTGATCAGGGACCTGCCGCTACTGACCAGCAACTGGCGCAGCGAAACCAGCTTGCAGCACTATCTGCTGGCTAACAATGTCGTCGCCATTGCCGAGATCGATACCCGCAAATTAACCCGTTTGCTGCGCGATAAAGGCGCGCAACGCGGCTGCATCATTACCGGCGAAAGGCCTGACCTGGATGCCGCAAACGCCGCAATAGCGGGTTTTGCGGGCTTAAAAAGCATGGATCTCGCAAAGGAAGTCACCGCCGAGGAAGCCTACCCGTGGACGGAAACTGTCTGGTCTTTGCAGCACGGACACACTCAAGCGGAAAACTTGAGCAAGCATGTCGTCGCTTACGATTTCGGCATTAAGCGTAATATTCTCCGGTTACTGGCTCACCGCGGCTGCCGCGTGACCGTCGTCCCGGCGACAACATCGGCAGAAGCGGTTTTGGCGATGAATCCCGATGGCGTGTTTTTATCCAACGGCCCCGGCGACCCCGAACCCTGCACCTATGCGATCAGCGCCATTCAAACCTTACTGGAAAAGAAAATACCGATATTCGGCATCTGTTTAGGCCATCAATTACTCGCTTTAGCCTGCGGAGCGAAGACCGAAAAAATGAAATTCGGCCATCACGGCGCCAATCATCCGGTACAGGAAATCGCGACCGGCCGCGTCATGATCAGCAGCCAAAATCACGGCTTTGCGGTCAATGAAGCAAGTTTGCCTACGCACCTGGTTGCGACCTATCGTTCGTTGTTCGATGGCAGTTTGCAAGGCATTAAACACACCGACTATCCTGCGTTCAGTTTTCAGGGCCATCCCGAAGCCAGCCCTGGGCCGCATGATGTGAAGAGCTTGTTTGATGACTTCATCACGATGATGAATCATGCCGGTAAAGCATTTTAGCATTAACGCTAAGCGCTTTATTGATGAAGTCAAACATGCTGCAAATAACCTTGGAACTCAAAAATAACGAAGACGAAGCGCTACTGTTGACTTTATTGCAGCGCTTAGGAATTAGTTACTTGATACTCAAAAAGGGATCGTCTGGTGAAGACAGTCTTAATTATCATCGCCAAATTATTGAGCGAGGCGTTGATTTCGTTGATTTTGATGATGTTATGAAAGATTTTGAACAAAGCCGTAAAGATAGAAACTTGCCATTTAGAAGCGAATGATTTTATTGGACAGCAATATCCTTATCTATTCCGGTCAAGCAGAATACGCATATTTGCGCCCACTTATTTTTGATAAAGAAAGCAGTGTTTCGAAAATTACTCAACTGGAAGTATTAGGATTTCATCGCTTGGACAATAAAGCTAAACAGTATTTTGCCAGTTGTTTTCAATTGCTGAATTTAATTGATATTGATGATAGGGTAATCGATAGTGCGATTATTTTACGCCAGCAACACAAAATGTCTTTAGGTGATGCGCTCATTGCAGCAACCGCCTTGTGTTATCAGTTAACTGTTATAAGCCGCAATATCAGTGATTTTTCGAGAATAAACGATTTGAACGTAATGAATCCTATACATGACGATATTGCCGGAATTTAGTTATTTGTATAACTGTTGTCAATTAAGCCTGTAATAATTAATTTAGTTAAAATATAAAATGCCCAAAAGAACCGACATAAAATCCATCCTATTACTAGGCGCCGGCCCCATCGTCATCGGCCAGGCCTGCGAATTTGACTACTCCGGCACGCAGGCCTGCAAAGCCCTGCGCGAAGAAGGCTATCGCGTGATCCTGGTCAATTCCAATCCCGCGACGATCATGACCGACCCCGATATGGCCGATGCGGTTTATATCGAGCCTATCGACTGGCAAACCGTCGAAAAAATCATCGCCAAGGAACGCCCTGATGCGATTTTGCCGACTATGGGCGGACAAACGGCATTGAATTGCGCGTTAGCTTTAGACAAACATGGCGTATTGGAAAAATACGGCGTCGAAATGATAGGCGCAAGCAAGGAAGCCATTAATAAAGCCGAGGATCGCCAACTCTTCAACGAAGCGATGGCGCGCATCGGTTTTGAAGTGGCGAAATCAAAAACCGCGCACACGATGGAAGAAGCCCTCGCTGCTCAAAAAGAAGTCGGCTATCCGACCGTTATCCGTCCGTCATTTACGATGGGCGGTAGCGGCGGCGGCATCGCGTATAACAAGGAAGAATTTATCGAAATTTGCGAACGCGGCCTGGATTTATCGCCGACCAATGAATTGTTGATCGAAGAATCGGTATTAGGCTGGAAAGAATACGAAATGGAAGTCGTGCGCGATACCAAGGACAATTGCATCATCGTTTGCTCGATCGAAAACTTCGACCCTATGGGCGTGCATACCGGCGATTCGATTACCGTTGCGCCGGCGCAAACCTTGACCGATAAGGAATACCAGATCCTGCGCAATGTCTCGCTGGCGGTATTGCGCGAGATCGGCGTCGACACGGGCGGATCCAACGTCCAGGTCGCGATTAACCCGGTCGACGGGCGCTTGATTGTTATCGAAATGAACCCGCGGGTATCGCGTTCGTCGGCATTGGCATCGAAGGCGACAGGTTTCCCGATCGCGAAAGTGGCGGCAAAATTGGCGGTAGGCTTCACGCTCGATGAATTGCAGAATGAAATCACCGGCGGTGCGACGCCGGCGTCGTTTGAGCCCAGCATCGATTATGTCGTCACCAAAGTGCCGCGCTTTACGTTCGAGAAATTCCCGCAAGCCGATGACCGGTTAACCACGCAGATGAAATCCGTCGGCGAAATCATGGCGATAGGCCGCACCTTCCAGGAATCCTTGCAAAAAGCCTTGCGCGGGCTGGAAATCGGCATTAGCGGACTCGATGAAGTGATCGATCTCAACGCAGACGATGCAGACGAAAAAATCCAGCGGGAAATGCGCCATCCGGGCCCCGACCGTTTGCTGTATGTTGCCGATGCTTTCCGTAGCGGCATGAGCATCGACAAAATTCATGACATCTGCAAAATCGACCCGTGGTTTCTAGCGCAGATTGAAGATTTGATCCTGACCGAAAAATCCTTGTCGACCAAAACGTTGTCGACGCTGAAAGCAGGCGAATTGTATAAACTGAAGCGTAAGGGGTTTTCCGACATCCGGCTCGCCAAACTGCTGGACGCTTCTGAAACAGAAGTGCGTAACATCCGGCACAAGCAAAACATTCGCCCCGTTTATAAACGCATTGATTCGTGCGCCGCCGAATTCTCATCGGATACGGCTTACCTGTATTCCACTTATGAAGAAGAATGCGAGGCGCGGGTAAGCGATAAAGAAAAAATCATTATCCTGGGCGGCGGCCCCAATCGCATCGGCCAAGGCATTGAATTCGACTATTGCTGCGTCCATGCCGCATTGGCATTGCGTGAAAGCGGCTATGAAACCATCATGATCAATTGCAATCCCGAAACGGTTTCGACCGATTTCGATACCTCGGATCGCCTGTATTTCGAATCCTTAACGCTGGAAGATGTGCTGGAAATTGTTCATCTGGAAAAACCTAAAGGCGTCATCGTGCAATACGGCGGGCAGACGCCGCTGAAATTGGCGCGTGCCTTAGAAGCCGCCGGCGTACCGATTATCGGCACGTCGCCCGACTCTATCGATTTGGCCGAAGACCGCGAGCGTTTCCAGAAATTACTGGAACGCCTGAACTTAAAGCAGCCACCGAATGCCACGGCGCGCTCTGTTGACCAGGCGCTGAATGCCGCTAAAGAGATCGGCTATCCGCTGGTTGTACGGCCTTCTTATGTGTTAGGTGGCCGCGCGATGGAAATCGTCTTCAATGAAGAAGGCTTGCAGCGTTATATGAAAGAGGCGGTCAGCGTCTCCAACGATTCGCCGGTATTATTGGACCGATTCCTGGACGATGCCGTAGAAATGGATGTCGATGCGATTTATGACGGCGAACGCGTGTTAATCGGCGGCTTAATGGAGCATATCGAACAGGCCGGCGTGCATTCCGGCGACTCGGCATGCTCATTGCCTCCATACGAATTGGCGCCTGAACTACAGGACAAATTGCGCGAGCAAGTCGCCAGGATGGCCGAAGCCTTAGGCGTAAGAGGCCTGATGAATACACAATTTGCGATCCAGGGCACTGATATTTATGTGCTGGAAGTAAATCCCAGGGCGTCGAGAACAGCGCCTTTCGTGTCCAAGGCAACCGGTTATCCGTTGGCAAAAATCGCCGCCCGCGTGATGGTCGGGCAAACACTGGCGCAACAGGGCATTACCGAAGAGCGCATTCCCGGCTATTACTCGGTCAAGGAAGCGGTATTCCCGTTCGTTAAATTCCCCGGCGTCGACCCCTTATTGGGGCCGGAAATGAAATCTACCGGCGAAGTCATGGGCATAGGCAAAACCTTCGGTGAGGCTTTTGCCAAATCTCAGCGCGCCGCGGGCGTTAAACTGGACCATAGCGGCAAGGTATTAATCAGTATCCGCGATGCCGATAAAACCAAAGCCCCCGATATCGCCAGGATGCTGGTGGAGAAAAAATATGAAATCGTCGCGACGGGCGGCACGGCACGATACCTTAAAGCAGCCGGCATTCCGTGTGAAGTGGTTTATAAGGTCAACGAAGGCCGGCCGAATACCGTTGACATGATTAAAAACGGCCAGATCCAATTGATCATTAATACGACGGAAGGCAAAAAAGCCATTTCGGATTCATTCACCATGCGTAGAGAAGCCTTGCAACATCGTGTAACCTATTACACGACGATGGCAGGTGCAAAAGCAGCCTGCTATGCGCTCGGCGAACTGGATGCCGGTGATGTTTCATGCCTGCAGGACCTGCATAAAAGCTTAAGTTGATTTAGGACAGATAATTAAAGTGTGGAGTTGTTGAAATGAGTAAAGTACCTCTTACTGTAAAAGGCGCGGAAAAACTGCGTACTGAATTGGAAGAATTAAAATCGGTAGTGCGCCCGCGCATTATTGCGGCGATCGCCTCGGCGCGCGAGCATGGCGACTTAAAAGAAAACGCCGAATATCACGCCGCTCGCGAGCAGCAAAGTTTCGCCGAAGGGCGTATTGCCGAAATTGAGGCAAAGTTATCGAATGCACAAGTCATCGACGTCACCAAGCTCGACGCCAACGGCAAAGTGGTATTCGGGGCTACCGTAGAAATAGAAGATATAGAAGCAGAAAAAAGAGTGGTCTACCAGATTGTCGGCGAGGACGAAGCCAATATCAAGGAAGGCCGCATATCTATCGGCTCGCCGATTGCCAGGGCCTTAATCGGTAAAGAAGTTGAAGATGTTGTGACCGTTAAAGCGCCGGCCGGCAATGTCGAGTATGAGATTATCTCGATAGCGTATATTTGATAAGCTGTACAAAGCGCAAAACCCGGTGTTTTGCGCTCTTGCCTTTATTATTTACCAGGATTCAGCCGGTATATCACAGCAATTTGACCGATAGCCTGAATCAGTTCCGCGCCCGTGCTCAAGCAGATTTTTTCACTGATCTCCCGGCGGTCTTCGCGCTCTGCGCGTATTTTTACTTTAATCAGTTCATGACTATCCAGCGCCAGTTCTATTTCCGCCAGCACCGCGTCAGTCAAACCTGATTGGCCAATCATGACGACCGGTTTTAAAGCATGGGCTTCAGCCTTAAGTTTTTTCCTATCTACAGCATTCACTCGTTATTCCTAAATAAAAAAATCACAGGACACTATACAGAGACTATGGGACGAAGTAAAAGCAGCAATCGCTGGATGCAGGAACATTTCGATGATGAATATGTCAGATTAGCCCAGATTCAAGGTTATCGTTCGCGCGCAGTGTTTAAGCTGAGCGAAATCCAGGACAAAGACCAGATCATCAAACCGGGAATGAATATCATTGACCTTGGCGCCGCGCCGGGGGGCTGGTCCCAATTCGCGAGGCCGCTGATAGGCAAAAAAAACAGACTGGTCGCGCTGGATATCCTGCCTATGGAACCCCTGGAAGGTGTCGATTTTATTCAGGGAGATTTTCGTGAAGACGCCGTATTACAACAGCTTTATGACCTTCTTGACGGCGCGCCCGTTAACCTGGTCATGTCGGATATGGCGCCCAACATGAGCGGCAATAAAAGTGCAGACCAAGCGCGTTCGATTTACCTCGGCGAACTGGCTTTGGATACGGCAAAAACAGTGCTGGCAAAAGACGGTAGTTTCCTGGTCAAGTTATTTCATGGCGTAGGCTTTGATGAATTTCATCACGAAGTCCAACAATTCTTCTCAAAAGTGGTCATCAGGAAGCCCAAAGCATCGAGACCACGAAGCAATGAAGTTTATATTTTAGCAAAAGGCTTTAAATAATTTTTGTAGCCATTATATTTGTAGATTGAATATCCAGTCACTACCGATAAATAACGACTTCAGGAAAATCAACTCCTGATATAATTCCTCAGTTTTAAACTGAGCTGTTCAAGCCTAGGGTGTGTAATTTGAACGATATGATAAAAAATATAATCCTGTGGATTGTGATTGCCGTGGTATTGATGTCCCTCTTCAATAACTTCGGCCCACAAGGCGAGAAAGCGGATTCGTCGCTATCGTATTCACAGTTCATTGATGCTGTCAAAGCAGGCCAAGTCCAGCAAGTCGTCATTGACGAACATATTATCAAAGGCAAAATGCAGGGCGGTCAGTTCTTTAAGTCTTACGCCCCTTCAGACCCGCATTTAGTGGACGATTTGCTGGCAAACGGCGTCGAAATCAAGGCCGTTCCACCGGAACAACCTTCCCTGCTGATGCAATTGTTGGTGTCATTCGGCCCGATGCTACTGCTGATTGCCGTATGGGTATTTTTTATGCGCCAGATGCAAGGTGGCGGGGCCGGTGGCCGCGGCGCAATGAGCTTTGGTAAAAGCAAGGCGCGCATGCTTGAGGAAGACCAGATCAAAGTCACTTTCGCCGATGTCGCAGGTTGTGATGAAGCCAAGGAAGAAGTCGTTGAAATGGTCGATTTCCTTAAAGATCCTGCCAAATACCAGCGCTTGGGCGGCAAAATCCCCAGAGGCGCGTTGATGATAGGCCCCCCTGGAACGGGCAAGACCTTGTTGGCCAGGGCGATTGCAGGCGAAGCCAAGGTGCCGTTTTTCACTATTTCCGGATCGGACTTTGTCGAAATGTTCGTCGGCGTCGGCGCATCGCGTGTCCGCGATATGTTCGAGCAAGCGAAAAAACACGCGCCCTGCATTATCTTTATCGACGAGATTGATGCCGTAGGCCGCCAGCGCGGTGCCGGCTTGGGCGGCGGCAATGACGAACGGGAACAGACACTAAACCAGTTATTGGTTGAAATGGACGGTTTTGAAGGCAACGAAGGCATTATCGTTATCGCCGCGACCAATCGTCCCGATGTACTGGATAAAGCCCTGTTACGTCCAGGCCGTTTCGATCGCCAGGTGACGGTGGGCTTGCCTGACGTCAGGGGCCGTGAGCAAATCCTTAAAGTGCACATGAAAAAAGTACCGGCATCAGATGATGTTGAAATTAAATATATTGCCCAAGGCACACCAGGCTTCTCAGGCGCTGATTTGGCCAACCTTATTAATGAGGCTGCCTTGTTTGCAGCCAGGATGAATAAACGCGTCGTCAGCATGTTCGACCTGGAAAAAGCCAAAGACAAATTAATCATGGGCGCCGAAAAACACACGATGATTATTGGCGAAAAAGAAAAGAAAATGACCGCCTACCATGAAGCAGGCCACGCCATTGTCGGCAGGCTAACCCCCGAACACGACCCAGTTTATAAAGTCAGCATCATGCCTAGGGGCCGCGCTTTGGGCGTGACGATGTTTTTACCCGAAAAAGACCAATACAGCGCCAGCAAGCAAAAACTGGACAGCATGATTTCGAGCTTATATGGCGGACGCATTGCTGAAGAAATGATTTTCGGCTGGGAGCAAGTCAGCACAGGCGCATCCAATGACATAGAACGGGCAACTGAACTGGCCAGGAACATGGTCACCAAATGGGGCTTGTCACAACGCCTGGGACCGCTGTCGTATAGCGAAGAAGAAGGCGAAGTATTTCTGGGACGTTCAGTCACGCAGCACAAATCCGTAGCGGAAGAAACTTCCCATACTATCGATGAAGAAATCCGCTCGTTTATCGATCGCAACTATGAACGCGCAGAAAGCATCATCAAGGAAAATATCGACATTCTTCATGCAATGGCATCGGCCCTGATGAAGTACGAGACTATCGACAAGGACCAAATAGATGACTTGATGGAAAGAAAACCGGTCAGGGACCCTAAAGGCTGGGACGATGCCCCACCCCACGGAGACATTACAGCCGATGAGATCAAAGGCAAGGATGATAAAAAAACCGAGCCATCGATCGGTGGAACAGCCGGGCAAACACAATAGCTTGCAGGTTAGATTGATCCCAAAAGAGAGGCATAAGGCCTCTCTTTTTTTTTAAGCTCTTTTTAAATAAAAAATATAAAAACTTAAAGACCCTGGACTTTAAAATGATCACAAAAAAATATTTTGGCACCGACGGCATCCGAGGAAAAGTAGGCGAACCACCGATAACGGCAGATTTCTTATTGAAGCTGGGTTGGGCGGCCGGACAGGTATTTGCCAATGAAGGACACGATTTTGTACTGGTCGGCAAAGACACGCGTATTTCAGGCTACATGTTCGAGTCCGCAATAGAAGCAGGATTAACCGCGGCAGGCATGAATACCCGCCTGCTGGGCCCCATGCCCACGCCCGGCATCGCGTATTTAACACGCACATTAAGGGCGCAGGCAGGCATTGTCATCAGTGCATCGCATAACCCTTATTATGATAACGGCATCAAGTTCTTTTCAGTACAGGGCAGCAAACTGCCGGACACGGTAGAACAACAAATAGAACACTATATTGACTCGCCGATGACCACGGTAGCCTCGGCAAAGCTCGGCAAAGCAAAGCGTCTGGTAGATGCCCCAGGACGCTATATCGAATTTTGCAAGGCCAGCGTGCCTACACGCCTGGATTTTGACGGCATGAAAATCGTCATCGATTGCGCGCACGGCGCGACCTACCATATCGCCCCCTATGTCTTCAGTGAAATCGGCGCTGAAGTCATTACTATCGGCGCAGAGCCCAACGGCATTAATATTAATGACGGATGCGGTGCCACTAAACCGGAACTGCTGGCAACAAGCGTTTTGGCCCATCAGGCCGACCTGGGTGTTGCGCTGGACGGAGACGGCGACCGCCTGATTATGGTTGACCATAAAGGTGAAATTGTTGATGGCGATGAACTTATCTACATTATCGCCAAATCAAGATTAGCCGCAGGGCAAATGACAGGACCTGTCATCGGCACGGTAATGACAAACCTGGGCATGGAACACGGACTTAAACGACTGGGTATCAACCTGTTGAGAGCAAAAGTCGGCGATCGCCATGTGATGGAAATGCTGAACAAACACAATGGCATTTTGGGCGGAGAAAACTCCGGCCATATCATCTGCCTGGACAAGACAACCACCGGCGACGGCATTATTGCCGCCTTGCAGATTATCGCAGAAATGCAATACAGCGGAAAAAACCTGCATGAACTCAAATCCGGCATGCAAAAATATCCGCAAGAGCTAATCAACATCAAAACCCATAAAAAAATCAATCTCGACGGCAATGAATCCATACAAGCGGCGATCAAAAGCGCCGAACGCAAACTGGGTGAACATGGGCGGGTTTTGCTCAGGGCATCCGGTACGGAACCGTTAATCCGTGTGATGGTGGAAGGCGAGCATAAAGATTTGGTACGACGCTATGCCGAGCAATTAGCAGATGAAGTCAAGAAAGCAATAGGTGCTTGAACTGGAGACCATTACCCTATATCATAGCGAGTTTTATTCTACGTGGGAGTAATGATGCGTCAGTCACTGGTTGTAGGAAATTGGAAAATGAATGGGACTCGTGCCGGTACTGCGTTACTTGCACAAGGTATCGTTGCCGGATTAGGTACCAATAACGCGGACATTGCCGTTTGTGTGCCTTATGTTTTTCTCGCCGGTGTTGCCGAAATCATTAAAGACAGTCGATTGGCGCTAGGCGCCCAAAATGTTGCGGACAAGCCGTCAGGCGCATACACCGGCGAAATTTCAGCCACCATGCTGAGTGAATTCGGCTGCCGATATGCGCTGGTTGGACATTCGGAACGTCGCAGCTATTACGGTGATACCAACGAATCAGTTGCCGAACGCTTCAACCAGGCGCAAGCACAAAACATTACGCCTATTTTATGTATCGGCGAAACGCTGGAACAGCGCGAACAAAACCAAACCTTCGATGTCGTTAACGAGCAACTGGATGCCGTGATCAATTTAGCCGGCATACAAGCACTCAACGCAGCAGTCATCGCTTATGAGCCGGTATGGGCTATAGGCACCGGAAAAACCGCAAGCGATGAACAGGCGCAGGAAGTTCATCAACATATCCGTCAATACATAGCCGCAAAAGACCAGGCAATTGCCGATAAAATACAAATTTTATACGGCGGCAGCGCCAAACCGGATAACGCAAAAGGTCTGTTTGCGATGCCGGATATTGACGGCGGCTTAATAGGCGGGGCTTCCCTGGACGCGGAATCCTTTTTAAAGATTTATAATTCGATTTAAAATTTCATGTATCAAGTAATCATTGTTATTCACGTATTGCTGGGTTTAGGCATTATCGGCCTGATATTAATCCAGCAAGGCAAAGGCGCTGATGCCGGAGCCACTTTTGGCGCAGGCGCGTCAGGCTCGGTTTTCGGGGCTCAAGGGGCGGCATCATTCCTATCGAGAACAACGGCAACGCTGGCTGCCTTGTTTTTTATAACCAGCTTGGGGCTTGCCATATTAAACGGCAAGCAAGGTGCAGCTTATGACCTGATGAACGCACCGGCTACAGAGGCACCCATAGGTATCCCTAGTACAGATGCACAAAAAACCGGTGAAAGCGCACCGGCCAAACCTGAAGAGCTACCTGCAATACCCCCTGCTTCTACGACTGGACAACCTATCGATCAAGCCAAACCTCCGGTAAGTGCTGAAGCCATTAAAAAAGAAACTAGGCCCGGTGAAGTAAAAGATAAGGTGTTATCTGAACCCGCTAAACAGGCGGAAAAAAAATAACAACTATCAACATGTTTAAGCCGATGTGGTGAAATTGGTAGACACGCCATCTTGAGGGGGTGGTGACGCAAGTCGTGCCGGTTCAAATCCGGCCATCGGTACCAAATA
>Ga0172373_10001716_pt1 | contig 35044 bp, 19 predicted proteins | sample Lak10m_2_FD_114546 | JGI IMG/M metagenome (GOLD analysis project Ga0172373, IMG submission 114546) | Freshwater microbial communities from Kabuno Bay, South-Kivu, Congo - kab_092012_10m | ecosystem: Environmental > Aquatic > Freshwater > Lake | place: Democratic Republic of the Congo...
AATTAATAGTCCATGTTTTGTAACATTCTGTAATAAAAATGGCCTTATTAATTAATGAATGAAATATTCATTCATTCATTCATTAATTAATAGTCCATGTTTTGTAACATTCTGTAATAAAAATGGCCTTATTAATTAATGAATGAAATATTCATTCATTCATTCATTAATTAATAGTCCATGTTTTGTAACAAGTAAGACATGTGACGAAGATTGTCATTGGTTCATCGGCACTTCTGGTTTGTTTTTGAGAGGTAATGCATTTTCTGTCATGGCATTTGGAACATTTATAAATATCAGTGACCTTCATACTATTCATAGCGGCTTCTTTATTATTAATTTTTTCAAGTTCTTTAGCCCATCTAGCCGGATGGATTTGTTGAGGTGACATGAATGCAACATCACGAGGATTGATATTACCTTCATTCAAAGCAGGTAACAGGGATTTATTATTAATTCTTTTATTATTAGGATCAAGATTAGAGACAATATTTCTCAATAAATCATTAAATATATTGATTGTGATATCTGGCAGATCTGGTTTTTCTCTATTGGCATATGCTAATGTTCTTTCGAAAATACCTTCAATGATTTTATCACCAATATCATATGATACATATTTAGCTAATTCATTAAGGGCTTGATTTCTATCTATGTATAATACTGCATATTCTAAAAGATCTGGTCTAATTTCTCTATAACTGACATATCTGAATTTAAATCCACACATTTTGTAATATTCATATGACTTATCAAAGTCACCAATATCCCCAATATCCTCAGTTGGTGAAGAAGTTAAATTTGTTTCACTCATTAATTGGTTATTTAATGAGTTAGTTTTTATCTCTTTTTGTCTTTTAATTCTCATATAAATTAAATTATAATTCAAAAAATTGATTATTAATGAGTTAAACTAATTAAATATATACTATAATTATCAATTTTTTGTCCCCTAGATTTATAATGAATTTATATACTGAAGCAGACAGTAAATTACTCTTAGATAAAGAAGATGAACTAATGCAAGAGGCTGATGCATTAAGTCTCCAACGTGTAGCTCCTACAAAAGATAAATTGTGGGAAATTGTTTATACAGTCCGTGATTTCGTGATTGAAAAGAAACGTAAAGTATATGGTGGATTTGCATTGAATAAATTAATTGAATCTGTTGATCCTAAAGACAAATTTTATGATGATAATAATGTTAAAGCATGGGATATTGATTTCTATTCACCTGATCCAATACAAGATGCAAAGGAGATTGCAAATAGACTCCATAAGAAGGGATTTAAACATATTGTAGCACGTGAAGCCCAACATGATGAAACATATAAAGTATTTGCAGAAACAACTGATTGTGCTGACATTACATATGTTCCAAAAAATATTTATAACAGAATGCCATTTACTGAAATTAAGGGTCTCAATCTAACTGGACCGCATTTTATGATGATTGATTATTTCAGAGTCATGACTGATCCTCTCACATCATATTTCAGAATCGGTAAGACATTTACAAGATTATGTCTAATGTTGAAACATTTCCCACTTCCAGTTAGCACATCTGAAATTGATATTACACCTCCAGATCGTGAACTAGATGTGGCATTTAATACAGTCCATGATTTTTTGACCGGACGTGATTCCACTATTGTTATTGGTATGTATGCCTATGACCATTTAATTAAAGAATCTGGTATTAGATCCAGACTTAAATCTCCCAAAAAACCTTCTAAAAATACTGAGACTAAAGAGACTAAAGAGACTAAAGAATTAAAAGAGACAAAAATAGATTATGTTGATATTAATTATTATGAAGTTGTTTCTACAAATTACAAAAAAGATGCTCGTGATCTAATTTTAAAACTCCAAGAGAAATTCCCTGCATCAAAAAATAAAATCACATATGTCGAAAATTATCCATTCTTCCAATTTCTTGGATATAGTGTCAATATTATGTATGATGGTGAAATTATTTGCAGAATGTATCATTATAATCATAAATGTACTCCATATTTCGATGTCCCTGCTTTGTATTTCAAAAAAGGAGAATATATTGATAGTAAAAAGACTATCCGTATTGGTTCATTCGCTCTATTAATGTTATATAATCTTATTAACATTATGAAAGCAAGAACAGATAATGATCATAATACAAAAAATCTGTATTATACAATGATTTCACATATGATTGAAATGAAGAATTATTTTTTCAATACTACTGGGAAAACCATATTTGATGACACATTATTTAAAGAATTTGTTTTACGTTGTATTGGTGAAATGATGACACCTCAAATGGAAAAGGCTGTCCGTATGGAAAAGAAACGTAAAGCCGGTAAACGTTATGCATGGTCATATAATCCTGAAAATGATAAAGATAAAGAGAGTGATGTTAAATATTTCTTCAAAAATAGTTCAGGTAATCCTATTAAGAATGAGAAGAATATGAAGATTCAACTCAAGGAAACTGATGACAAGGATATTGACAATATTGATGATGAAGAAGATACTGAATAATTTGATTTATTAATTTGATTTATTAATTTGATTTATTAATTCAAATTAATAAAATATGTTCACATATTATATTATAATAAATACCATATTTAATGAATAAACTCACACAAAAAACAAAACCAATATGGCCTCCTACTTTAAATACATATATTTCTATCAGAAACTTCAATAACAGTATTTTGTATGGCAAGGTTTTTAAGATTATTAATAATAACACTGCCATTATTAGACTACTCAAAAAATCACATCAAAAACATAATTACACAACCAATACTAATATTGATCCTTTATTGGCTAAACATTTGCCAAATAATTCAAATCCTTCTGATTATTTATTATTATACCAAAATGACAATTGGAACTATGTTTATATTTTATTGAATAGTGAGGCTAGACCAAAACCCTCTTCATATGAATTATCAAAAAGTAATACACACTATTATGATTCTAAAACTGACAGTAATGAAAAACTTCCATTGAATAAACTTGTTAATAGTGATATGGATGATTTTTCATTTTTGACTGATTCCAATATCAATTACGATAATAAAGATAACATCTTGGAAAATATCATAATAAATCCTGATGATTTAGATTTAGAAAATCTGGATGGCCTTAAAAAATATATTGATTGGTATATTGAATTTGATAATGAAAAAAGAATTTCGATGTTAAATAAACTAGATGGGAAAACAAGTACGGAATCAAAAAGTGATATATCAAATACATTAACAGAAAATTGGGGAGATAAATTGAACAAATATATGACTAAACCATTAGAAATATTAATAACAGATCAGGATATGATAAATAAATATGTTCCAAATGAAAAAACAATTATGATGGAATATTACAAATTAAAGAAGTTTTTGAATGAGGTGTTCTTTTTAGATAATCCAGATAATGAAAATAGCAATATTTTTGTTGGATTAAGATTTACATATCATGATGGATATTTACATGTATTCAGGACAGAGATACCGATATATGATGTAATTACACATAGAATAATGAATGATACAGAAGAAGAACCCAAATTAAAGAAATTAGGGGATACAACATATGGGAAAAAAATAAATCATAATATATTGAAACATGTAATAATACAGAATAAACAACAATTGACATTAAATATTGACAGGGAGATGATGACTGAGGCAGAAATGATATTAAGTCAAGAATATATAATAGCACTTACACCAGAACCAAGATATCAATTATGGTGTTTTGTGAGATTGATTAAATTATGGTATGCAGATATTGACTTACAATACAACATAAAGAAAGTCAAACTATTGATAAATCAATTTAGAGCAGATTCAAAGAAACAATTCAATATTAAAAATGGGATCAGATTTAGTATTGGCATATATCCTAGATATGGAAAAGATTCAGCCACAAGGGTATTGAAAAAAATAAATTATTATTTTGGTTTATATGTTCAGTCTGTTGGATGGAGAAATATTAGACCAAGTTACTTCAAGATAGTTAATGATTTAATTTCATATACTAATAGTAATCAATCACTCAAGATATATTATAAAAGTATAACAGAACAAAATAAAAATGATAATACAGTATTTATAGACAATTATACAAGAGTGAACAGTCCAGGACATGACACAGATATATTATCTCAATATGTTAAATTGTAATCACCATCAAATGTTTTCAATTAATAATAAATTATCAAATATTCTAAATAGAAAAATATTCTATTTTTTGCTATTTAGCATGTTTTCAATTAATAATAAATTATCAATTATCAAATATTCTAAATAGAAAAAATATTCTATTTTTTGCTATTTAGAATATCCCTAATAGAGATGCCGGGTTTTTTGGAGGTAAGTTCTCTATTTTTGGATTTTTCTTCTTGTTTTTCTTTATCGGAGACGATGAAGAGAGGTGGGAAGCCGCCATTAGGGGAATTGGATGTATTAGTCAAACTAGAACCGCCAAATATATTTTTAGATTGTTTATGTTTTCTTTTAGATTTTTTAGACTTAGATTTAGAAACAGAGAGATCATTATCGGAGTGATCAGAGTATTCAGAATGTTCAATATCAGAATAGAGATAACTAAGATCGGTAGAACTTTCAGAATCGAAGACATGATTAGACATAATTTTATCAACATAACTATCCATGAATGAATATATTTAGTATAACATAGACATATATTATAATTATAATTTATTACAACAATAAATTATAATTAAATTGACAAATAAATAATTAGTAAATAACTATTTTGAAATTTTCATCAATACTTGATTCATCAGACTCTACATCAGATTCTGTATCAGATTCTGTATCAGATTCTTCTTTTTCGTTTGAATTATATTCAAACTTGACCATATGATGTATGTTACAACACTTTCCTTTGTTGGCACAATTGTATTTAATGTAATCTTTGCCTGATATATCACCTTTGAAATTGGCATATAATAATCTGTGCAATGCTACTTTCTTTTTTTCTTTAAAATAAAAATTAATATATGTACCTTTCCTCTTATTTTTGAGATTTGTAATATATCCTTTCCATAAACAACATTTATTCTCATCAAATATAGAGGTGTCTGTGTGTTGTTCTATTCTATGTATATCATTTGGACGAAGCTTTTTTGATGATGGAATATTTGGTAACTGTTTACTCTTCAGTTCTCGTTCTCTTTCCATCAACTTTTTCTTTGAAAGTTTCACATCCTTTACTTCGATACCATCATCGATTGTTTGACATTGAACTTTTTTCTTTCGTCCCATCTCAATACTATATTTTAGTAAAAAAAACGCATTGGGGTGTTACATTTTACATTTTCACTTATACTATCCTATATGTCATTATATTATTCATACAATAAACTTATTGTATACATAATTACTTTTATTTTTAATTAAATTATTTGAAATACATAACTTCAATAAGATCAGGGACAGTGCTATTACCAATATATTCATATTTGAGATTGATACATTTTGAATAATCATATTTTGCATTCTGATTTGGTTTAATGTATGATCCATTGTCTAGGATATGAATGATCTTATTATTTTCATTCCTAATGATGACTGGTATGTTATATATCTTTGATAATACTAATAACTCAATAATACCATTTGATGTTGTCATAACATCATTCGATAATCTGACAATGAAATCTCTAATAGGATCGTCAGATATTTTTTGTTCATTTAAGAAATCAATTATGTCTTTTGGTATATCTGATTTTGACAAATCTGATTTTGCATTCTTATTTGAGTCATTAAGCCATTCAATAATTAGAGCCTTGAAATTGTTGGCTAGATCGGATTGTATATGACTGTAATATCCTAAATTTCTTGATTCGCTATCATAATATTTATTTTTAATCCAATATAATCCATTTGAATATGCTCTTAATATACTCATATTATTTGGTATGATTTTTTGGACATAATATTCCACAAGATCTCTTATTGGATTATTGATATTTAATTCTGTATGGTCTACATCTTCAATCTTAGATGATTTCTTCTTACCAATATTAGGAATATTATCCTTTCCAAAGAGATATTGCAGAATACGTTTAATATTACTCGAACTAGCTCTAATGATTTTTTGTCCAGGTGTCTGAGTAAATCTATTTCTATCTACAATATCTGAAACAAAATATTCTCCTATTCTCAATATTTCATATGCTTTCAGATTATTCTGTGCTAGTTCATCAGATATTCTATTAACAAACATAACAATCATATCAGTTGTCAAACCTATATAACATGAACCATTGGCCCATCTACAATGAGGATTATTATTGCATTCATTGGCTGATGAATGTATTTCACAAACTTTACGATCATTATTTATTTCATAATCTGTAAGATCATTTAGTTTAGATAATCTTCTGACAAATCTATTAATCTTACCACCAGATTGATTTACTTTTTGGACATATTTATAGAATTCATCTTTATATTTATCTAGACTATCATCATAACTAAATATATCATATCTTTTATTATTAGTAACAGTTCCACCAGTTTGTTCAGATTGATCATGTTCATCATCTTTAATATTGAGAAGTTCCATATATTTATGATAGAGTGACTTATCAATAATTTTATAAATCAATAATCTAATTTTGTCTATTTTGGTGATCTTGTCATTGTTAGAATTAATTATTTTAGTTATTTTAGCTTTATGGGCAGAATTTTCAGGTTTATTAATGTAATTACTGTATTCTAATCTGAATAATTGATATGATTCTTCAATAAACATATTCTCTTTTACTTTGTTAATTCTGTCATCAATTTTGTAATTGGCAGGACCTTTCAATATCTCATCATCAATTCTATCTGTTAAAGGTTTCTTTTCATAATTGAGTGAGAGTTGTTTCACTTTATCAATATCAATTGTTTCAGAAATAATTGGGACAACATCTTTAGTTTGAGTCATGATTGAATTAATCTTAATTTGATTATTAGATTTGGATTCATAATAGACACCCAAAGGTTTAATTGTTAATTTCTTATCTGACTTTTCATAAATCTCATTAAGATACTTTAATGTGTCATCAAATGTGTTAATATATTTCTCAAAGTTCTTGATGATCTGAACATCCCAAATTGATCCTGACGGTCTGACTGGGATTAATAGACCCTTCATTGTAATAATATATTTACATTTATTACGTATATCTATGATTTGATATCTTGGTGAATAATCCTTCCCAATTGATCTTAATATATTTGCAGTTTGTTTTGCATTAAGACCATTACTTACATTAAAATTCATTTCGTTATTGGTTCCTGAACAATTTCTATTGAAAAAATCAGAAATATGATTAACTATGTTATTCTCATTCTCGGAATAATGGAATATTTTTTCAGTATCAATATTCTTACTGTTCTTATCTTCTTTCTTAACAAGAACAATTGGATAATAGAACTTAGAATCTTTAATCATAAATATTGTAGAATAGTTTGGATTTTTAATATTGTTATTACTTTCGGAATCAATACAATCAATAAAGAAATCTTCTACAACACGTTCTTTCTCTAATGTCTTTTTGATATATATTTCACGTTTATGGAATATTACAATATTGAGACCTCCTTTAGTGAGAACGCCAGGTAAACAGATAACATCTTTAACAAGTTCGAAATCAAGATATCTAGAAGATTTAATAAATTCGATATATTTATCACGTGAGGCAAATTGAGTTTTGATATCACCTGCATTAAGTGAAGTAAATATTTGATCATTGGTATCATCATTTAATATTTTAATAAGAGTATTTTTGATATCATTGATTTTCATATCTAATGAGGAAGATACGGCATTGAGGAACTGATATTCAGATTGGTCAGAACCATATTTAAAGAAATATCCGTCAACAGTTTGTTCAAGATAATTATGATTAATTTTCTTATTTTTGTCTAACATAAAGTTGAAATATCTGTCTAAATATTTTGGTAGATATCCAAATCTTCCTTCTTGTAATTTGTTTGTGTCTTGCAATATATATAATTTATCACCTGTAGATTTTTGTCCTTGAACTTCTTTAACATCATCAGACATTTTGCCTAAACAACTTTCAAAAAATGCCTTTTTAGTTTTGTTATTTGAGTCAGCAGGATCCTTTTTGAAACAACAAGGCATACAATGGCCGAAAGGATTTGCAGATCTAGTCAAAAATCCGACATACATATGGGGGCCATTCTCCTCTGGATCACAAGCATAATGAATATAATTTCCGGTATTTTCTCCATTTTCGTCATATTCAGGTAATTTGATTGTTCTGACATATACTTCTTTCTTCTTTTTCCCTTTGGATGTGACAAATTTCTTTTCATAAATATCAAGTTTTTTGTTATAAACATATCCCTTTTTAATTAATTGATCCATTGTGGTTGTATTATATTGTTGTGGTCTTCTCTTCTTATCATTGCCTGAATTTTGACATGATCTTGTCCATTGATTCTGTCCCTTCTCCGGTTTAAATCCTATACGTCTTTTATCTATTTGTGTCATTTGTTTCACTGTCTTTATTTCTTTTGTATAATCGACTAGTTCATCTACTTTAGATCTTCTCTTGGCAATATTTGTAAGTTTTTTGAGTTTATCTTTAAGAACTTGTCTTTCTTTCTTTTTGTATAAATATGTTTCGATATACAGATAAATTAATATGTTCATGAAACTAATTATTCTGTTTAATTGATTTTGATTTCTAGCACCTGATATTCTTATTTTATATTTTTCTCTCTGTTTACCTTGGATATCAATACCAATTCCTGGTGGTTTATATTTAGGGATATTTTCCAATTTCTTTAATACTTTCCTACTCTTTTTAAGATTTGAATATTTGGCTTTGACTCTTATTAATTCTTCATAAGCCTTCTCTTCAGTTATATTAAATTGTTTAGCTAATTCACTAGCTAACTTATTGTCTTGGAATTCATAATTTCTCATGAAGAAGATAATTCTTTGTTCTAATCTGGATTGATTTTCATATTTGGTTATTTTTTTGTATCTTAGATATGTTCCGAATTTAGATTTGTCATTAGATTTGGGCAATTTAGCTTGACGTTTACGAGGTTCTATAACTAAGGCTACATATGGATAGAAGAATCTGGAGAATTCTGATAAATCATTATGATTGATTGTATATTTCTCTGGTAGTTCAAATTTCTGAATTGTATTAATAAATGCAAATTTAAATTCCTCATCTTCTGGAACAATAATCTTATTTCTGGGACTCTCTTTATTAATTTTCTCAACAAGGTTCTTTACATAAACATATGTGGCCTTAATGTCTTCAATTGTTGCTCCATCTGTTTCTTGCCATACCGTTTTGTATTCAATACGTCCAGATTCATTTAATCCAATACTCATAAATTTCTCATTCTCGTCTCCTTTTGATTCTTTCACTTTCACTTTAAAACTTATGCCATAAGGTGCATTCTCAAACCATTTGTATAACACTTCTAAATTGTCCTTATCTTTTACATAATTATATATTTCATTTTCATTATATTTGTAATCACCACCTCTTTCTATTGTTTGATATTGGATATATGGATGAGTATCATCAGTCTTAAATTCATTAAATATTCTATACATATCCAATTTATTGCCACTTAATATTCTGAGATTAACATGTATTACAGATTGTGTGATGTAGTTCTCTTTAAAAATCTTATTAATTCCTTCTTTTTGTTTCATTTCTTCAACAACATTCACTATCTCATTTTCCATAACTAGATCGTTATTAATATCCTCATGTATTTTTATTATTTTTGAAGATTCTGCTTTTTGGTTTCCATTTAACGAATCAATAATATTAGTGATATCTTCTTTTCTCAATTTAGGGAAATATATTTTGAAATAAACATCTTCAAGATTTCTCAATGTATCTGCATCAGGTTTGTATCCTTTCCCTAATTCATTGTATACATCTATCATATATATATCATTGTTTGTTATGTAATTCTCATAATCATACAATATATTATTGTCATCATCCTCTCTTCTGATTTTATTGCCAAACTTTTTGATATTGTGTCTCAATAATCCAAGATTATCTTTGAGTTGTTCATACATATATAATCTATTATCTGGTTCTACATCAATATCTAATAACTCATTTCTTCTAATCCATTTTTGCCCAATCATAATTTTATCAATTTCATTATTGTAGACATATTCACCCCAAAGATATTGTCTAGATGGGGCAAGGAATAAGATGTCTTCGAACTTCTTGTTATTCTTTATTGAACAACATATTTTATCTTTCACAATCTTTATTGTGTCATCGCCAAATATATATTGTGATCTAATATAATATTTGTCATACACGTTCTTTAATTTTTCAACATGAACTGATGTATCCTTCTCTTGACCAAACTCAGCCATTTGTCTCATATTCTTCTTAAATAATGACTCATCATTTAATGCATCTTTAATCATATCACTGGTTTTTGTTGTATTCTCATCAAATAATACATCATCATGTTTATATAACTCCTCTATTTCAGCCATATTCATATCTTCATCCTCTTCCTCATTCTGTTCTTTCTTTTCATCTTTCTCTTCTTCATTGCCTTTAGTTTTGTAATTTCTTGATTCGGCATCTGCTTCTTGATCTTCGTTCAATTCATCTTCATTAAATTCCTCTTCTTTTTCATCCTCATCTTCCTCTTCCTCGTTCTGATCTTCATATTGTTCCTGGTCTTCTTCCTCTTCTTGATTTTGATCTTGATCATCATTATCATTATTGTCATCATCGTCATCATCACCACCAATTTGTTTTTTTTGTTCTAAAAGTCTGCCTTCATCGTCAGGTGGATTAATATTAGGATCATCTGGAATCATATTATACATTATTCTTTCGCCATAAGGGAATTTGATAACATTCTGACTAGTTCCAAAAGATGATTTAAATCTGATTGTATTTAGGATATAATATTTGCCATTAGTCCAATCATAATATTTATTGTATTGATTTACTTCATCATACACAGTATTACCACCCTTTTGTGATTTTAATGAGTAATTATAATCTGATGAATCAGATGATTGTTCGGTTAAGGCAAGTTTTAAATCGTCAAAATCTTTCTGATCTTGATATCCACTAACTCTGACACGAGATATTTTACCTCCTTTTTTGCTTTTAGATCTTGATCTTTCAAGACGATTAGGACGATCAAGTTTTTTAGAAGCAAGGGCGGTTTTAATACTTAATTTCTTTCCTACTTTGTAATCGATATTATCGTCATCATCTTTAATAGTCATTAATCTTCCTTTTTTAACAGTCTTTTTTTCGCGTTCACTTCTAATAAGGGAGTTATAACTGTATAATATTTTTTTGTCAGATATTTTGTGTGATTTAATATGTTTATCAAACCATTCTTGACCTAATTTACTTGAAAGTTCTTTACTCATTGTATCATTATTTTGAATCTGTGATACCATAAATGCACAATGATACATATTAAAAAAGTATTTATACCAATTTTCACCATATGCATTTTCCATAAGTTTATATTCTTGATTGGTTAGTTGGATGAGACAATCAAATAGATTAAGATTTTGAATTTTTTTGAGAATGGGGTCAAGATGAGTATGTAAATTACCTACAAATATATATGTGTGATATTGTGAATATCTGTTGTCATTCTTAAATTTCCAAATTACTTTGAATGGCTTATCCATTATAATATAATATATGATTATATTTGCATAAATTAATTATCTTATTAATTTATGAATCATTCAATCATATTATTATTTCGATTAGGCAATTGTTTCATTAATAATCATTCCACAATATTCAACAGGATTTAATCTGTAATCTATTCTATCATACATACCTATATTAATAGCTTCTTCACAAATAAATCTAAATATTCTTTTGAATAATGGTGTGTGATCTTTTTCTGGACATGCTACATGAGATATTTCATGTAATGCCACATACATTATTAAATTAAGGTCATGCATATCATTAGTCTTAATCATTTTAGATATATCTTTCGATCTTATACAGAATATTATTTGTTCGCCTTTATATACAGTATAACTTGTGTATACAGTATTTTCAGTTGATTCTTTGATAACAACATTTTGGATTCTTTCTTTGAGCAACATTATATACGGTCTATTTGTTTTGTATCTTTCTAGATTTGATGTTTTAGGATCATTTATTTTGTCGTATAAATGATTAGTCAAATCGAAAATATTCTTTTTAACTTTTGCTAAGAGATTTGATGCCTTATGTTTGTCAGGACGATCTCTGACCATATAATATTCACCATCAATATCTGATTTAACATAGACTAGATTACTCTTACCAATTTTTCCATAAACACTGAACACAATAATTATTATTAGAAGAATTATTATTAGATATGACACAATAGAATTGTCCATTTGTTTGGTTTGTTCAATTATATAATTATGGTTTATATAATTGAAAATATTCTTGATATAATATTTGACAATCCTCTCTTTTCATTTTCATAAATGGAGTCATTATTTTGTCAATTATTATGTTACTTTCATCAATATAGTAAAAAAACTTTCTGTATTTTTAATATAACTATAAATGGGTCAGACTCAATCCTCTAATTCTAATACACATGATCAATCTAGTTTTTTAACTAATAAACAAATCGAACAGAATATTAACAATTTATTCAAACTAGACACTGAAAAAATGACCTCAATTGGTTTTAAACCTAACAATATTCGTTATACTTCCCCTGTTGATGTTGATACAATCCCTGCCCCAATGCAAGGTGGTTCTTATTCTCGTGTCTCTGTTGTTCCTTCACGCAGAAGATATCGTGAAGACAATAACACTATCACTGTCCAAAATCCTGATACTGATTTTGTCAAAAAAGTAATTTATAGTTCTCAAACTGGTGGTCAAAATGATACTGCCAATCAAGTATTATCAGCAACATCTGATGCATTTATGACAGAACTTGACAATCAAAACCAACAACAAACTCAAACTGGTGGTGATATCTCTGATTTGTCTATCACTAAAGAACTTGAAACAATTAAATCATTCATAAATAATACTACTTCTATGAGAGGTGGTAATAATCCTAATCTCCCTCCTAGATATATTCCTGTTCCTCCAACTGCTATTGGTGGTCAAAATAATCAACAATCTGTCCAACCAAATCATATTGTCCAAAATCAAGAACAACAACCCAATCATGTTGTCGAAAATCAAGAACAAACCAATCATATTGTTCAAAATCAAGAACAACAACCCAATCATGTTGTCGAAAATCAAGAACAAACCAATCATATTGTTCAAAATCAAGAACAACAACCCAATCATGTTGTTCAAAATCGACAACCATCTACACTAAGTGAAGATGGTATTAAGAATGGTTTAAAATTATTGGGATTTAAACAATCTGGTGGTAATGCCGATCTTACCCAACCTATTGATATGTCATTAGTCAATTCTGCTACTAGTGAAGATACTGTCGAAATGAAAGGTGGTAAATATGATAAAGAAGATGACGAAGATAAAGAAGATGACGAAGATAATGAAGATGACGAAGAGGACGATGATGATGAAGATGACGAAGATGAAGATGAGGATGATGATGAGGATGATGATGAGGAAGATGAAGAAGAGGGTATTGATGAAGAAGAGGGTATTGATGAAGAAGATGGTGTAAATGATGCCAATTTGGACGATGTAAAGACCATAAAACATGCTATTTCAAAGAAGATGATGAAGAACAGAAATAATTCAAGATATTTAGAAGGTGGTGACATTGTTTCTGCAAGTGAAAAAGATTACAGAATTAACAACAAACCAATCTACAGTACCAATACCGACTCAAGCAAATATACCGGTGGTTCCGATTATCTTAAATCATTGAGATATAGGGACAGATCTAATTAATTAGATCTATTGAAGTTATGAAACAGATTGAATAAATAAATATTGATATTATTGAAAGAAATAATATGAATTAAGTAAATTAGAACATTTTTTTATTTTTGGAAGTAGTTTTTGTGGATTTTTTAGTTTTCTTTTTAGTTTTTTGTGTAGGCGGACCGAATATATCTAAACTATCACCACCAACATTTACAGATATCTCTTTGCCTTGATCAGTTGGACAATCTTTATAATATTTCATTATAGGATCAATACCAGCCTTTCTATTTTCCTCTCTAATAATATATTTCTTAAATATAGCCTCTGGATTCTTAACAATCCATTCTAAAAATTGTGTAGCAGGATTCATAATTTGGTTTGTGATGTAAAAAAGATAATCAATCTTCAGATTATTCTCAATAATATATTTTGGATGTTCGACCTTTTCGCCTTGTAATTTTACTTTTTTAGCAGTTTCAATATATACATATGGAACTCTATCATTTGATTGTGGTTTATTACCTGGATCTCTTTGTGCCATTCTATCAGCTAACACAACATGAACTTGTTTAGTCCAATCGGCATAAGCATCTTTATCTTTAAGGGTTTTCGAAATAATGAATTTATCAATATTGTATTTTCCTGTTATGATCCTTAATAGTTTCTCTTTAGTAAAATTAACTGCACCTATCGAACTTCTATAATTCAAAATCTGATCTATAATACCTCCAACAATAATTTTGACTATATCTGCATTATCTCTTCTTTTTGTGACTAAACCCATTGATTTAGCGTAAAATGATGTAGGATCTGTTCCATATAGATTACCAACATATTTCTTTTTCTGGATCAATATAAATGGCCAATATACTTTTTCATATGCTAGTGATTGTGGATAGTCAAATGTATAGTTCAATATGCCTATACAAATAATACCCATTCTAATAGATATCCTTAATGCCTCTTCATCCTTCTTCTCAATACCTGTCTTCCTATCTGTTAAATTCAATTTGAAAAAGACTGAATCAGTATCACCATAAATACATTCAGGTCTTAAATTGTATGGTCCAATTAAATCATATATTTGTTTCTTCAACAATTGATAATATTCATTCTTACCCTTATATACCCAATCCATAATTTCCTTTCCCTTTTCATCCAATATTGGTTTACTATCTTTATCCTTTTTTGGTTTGCCATCTTGAAATTTACTTTCAGAGACTTTTTCATAATATTTATTCATATATGCAACATATTTTTCATCATTCTTTGATTCAGTGCATTCTTTAATTAGATTGCACATATCTAACATTGGACCTTCAACAAATCCCTTGGCATATTCTAATTTACCTCTTCCTGTAGCTGTTGTGCATGCGGCAATATCTTTCATGGAAATTGGTGATACATTTGAACCACATTGACCATATAATGAATTTGCAGTCACCTTGTAAGCTAATTGTAATCCATCCCATGTGGCTTTTTTGAAATTGTCTTTCTCTACTTCTTTAAGTTTGTTATATTTCTTACGAGCAGTCAAGAACTTCATTAAACATCTTGGCAAAATGGCTTTAGTTTTGTCAGGTGAATCACCTATCTTTTCTGCAAACCTACAAACGGTTTGTGAACCATCACCATTATTATATGCCACTTCATGATATTTGTATCCTGGTAAATTGTCATATTTAGGATCTAAAACAATTGAATCATGTGATAAATTCTTTTCAATCATACATGATGGATATAATGAACTATAATCACCAACAATAACTGGTTCATAATGGACACCTCTAACTGGTTCAAATACAGTAGCACCTTCATATGTTCCTTCATCTTCATCATCGTCATCTTCATCATTATCATTAATTAATCCTCTTACAAATTTCTCAAATTTCTTCTCTTCAATTAACTCCTTATTGTAATTATCTGACTCTAAAGAGTCTTTTGAGTCACCATTTTTATTTTTGCTATCTGGAACTTTCTTCTTTTTCTGTTTTCTCATTGGAATCAAATAATTCTCTTCTCTACATTGTTTCGATACAACACTGAAAATCTTAATACCTTGTCCTCTCAAAAATAAGTATGACAATGGAACCCAACACACATTAGCCATACCAACACTATTCGGTAAGATCTGTAATTTGGCAATCAATCTGTTACATAATGAACAATCTTTCAAACAATATTTAGCAATAATTGCCCTGTCTTCTGGTGTTCCGTCAAATAATCTGAATATATCATTCGGTCCAACATCATCCTTAGCCTGACACCAAATTACTTTATTACCAATTTTCAAATGTTGTCTTATTCCTATTTTTCCTGGAACAATAATATATTTATTCTCTTCAATATCCAATACTTTATGTTTCATTCCAATCTTAGTTTCGGTCGGTCCTTCAACATATTTAATTGTAATATAATCATCCTTATAAATACCAAATGTTGATTTGACTAATAATTTTGTCATTAATATTTTATTTTTGACTTTTTTATTATTTATTTTTTCATCTGGTTTGTCATCATCAGATGAATAACAATCATCAATAGCATATGTTTCCTTTTTCTTAATAATATCTAATTCTTTAACAAGTGGTTTGTATTTTTCATCAATCTGATTCTCACGAATATATTCATATCCTGCTACTTTATCTTGAATAAATGATTCTGTCACACTTTCTAATGAATAACTTTTAAGTTTATGGTCACGTTGAATAACTTTCATCAAATCAATTGTAATTCTTCCTGGAGTAAGGAAATATTTCAAGTTATTTCGTCCTAATGCATCAGATTCTAGTTTTTGTTCTACGAATTTACATACATGTCCTTTGACTCTGCCTAATCTGGCAAATTTGGAATAAATCCCAAACTTCTCAGCTCTCATTCGCATATAGTCAAAATCAAACCCAAAAATATTATATCCCGTAACAATATCTGGATCTTCTTTTCGTATTTCATCTGTATATGCTAATAATAATTGTTGTTCTGTTTTGTATGTTTTAACAATTGCTCCTGGAATATTAGATGTGCTATCTAAACATAATATGACCTTTTTGAAACATTCTGTATCACCTAAATTACTATAAGTCATTCCTATTTGAATAACCTTATCACCATCCCTATTATTGGGGAACTTGCCATCTTCAGATTTACATTCAATATCTACACTCATAATTTTCAATTTGATTAAATCTTCACAATCATATTTCTCAATATCTTTCCATACACAGTTTATATTAATATCAGTTGTTCCCTTTTTATGATTGTATTTGAATGGTTTGTAATTTTCCTTCTTAATCTTACACCATCCTACTGGACTTACATCCTTAATATGGAAAAATCTCAATATTGGATGAATATTACCTTCATATACTGTAAATTCAATTCTTCTATGTCTTGATATATATGGCATTGTATGTTTCCTTCTAAATGTTCTTAAATATGCTTGCATCGATTCATAGGTCGTGAAAATTAAATGTATGTAATTGAATAGTTCACCATTAGTAAATCCATGATATTTATGGGCCTTGATCAATTTAAATGACAGCAAACCATCAACACATGATTTCGGATATACCATTTTTTTGATATCTGTCATCATCCTATCAATTACTGATAATCTCCATGTAGAGTCAATTTCCACAAAGAAATATGGTGTAAATTTTTCCACATTAACATATACTGATTTCCCCTCTTTCGTCTTGCCAAATAAATTCATATTGAATTCCTTCTTTCCATTATCATCCTCTATTTCATAATTGTCAACATCTGTTATTTGAAAATACAAATCTTGATCATATAATTTAGTCTCATCTTCATCATCAATACTAACATCATCCATACATGTATCTTCATTTTTAATATTATTGATATTTCCATTATCTTCTTCATCATCTTCATTATCATCTTCATTATCAGACTCTTCTGAATTATTTTGATCATTGTTTTGATCATTCTTTTTTTCTAGATATTTGAGACCCCATTTAGGATCATTAATAATTTTAAGATATTTTTCAATATCACTACTATTAAATGCCATCCTATAATGAATTTATTTTTATTCATTATATGTTTATTTTTATAATTAAATCAATTTTCAATTTTATTTTAGATATGCAATTATATAACATTGTATATCTATGACCATGAAGGACTTATTAACAAATGATATATGTGATTTTGAAATCATCTCTAAACATGATTTACTTAAACCAAATATGAATATATTAACCACTGTGTTTTTTAAGAGAGACCAATATTACAAAAATTTCGGTATTTATGTTAAAGGTCTACAACGTTTAATCAACTTTATTGATGACTCTAAATCTAATCCTTATGATAAAAATCATCCAAATAATCATTTCAAATTATTATTATTTATTGACCAAAATATTAATGATGATTCAACAATCATGAATATAATTAAAAGTAGCAGAAACACAATTCCAATATTATTTAAATGTTCAGAATATATGACAGGACAATATCATACAGATTTATTTGGAACACTTGTCAGATTTTTCCCAATGACTGATCTTGAAAATAATCCCTTCAATGTTTCAATATGTGTTGATGTTGATTTACATGATGATGATTATTCAAGAGTTGTATCATTAATTAGACATAAACCAAAAGGTATTACTGTTTCTGCTGATATGACTAAAATATTCTATCAGAATACCTCACCATATGCATATGCAGGTATGATATGTTATAATAGACCAAAAATATCCTTCAATACATTGTCATCATTTATTAAGAATGCTGATAAAATCGAATCAAAGGGTAATTATGGAAAACGTGAAACAACATTTGGTTATGGGATTGATGAAATATTCCTGAATGATTATCTCTTGAAATCTGTTGCAACATTTAAAATAATTATTGATTATCAATTAAGTTATTTTTTCTATCATTCGAAACCAAGACTTCTTGATAAATCCATGATTGATGTGTCAAATGAATTATTGAGTATTATGTTAGGATCATTGAATGATGCAAAAATGCAAACCGAAGAGAAGATTAACTTAATAGATAAATTGACATATCAAACAAAGACAATCACTGACACTACAAATGAATTAAGTTGCAATTTCTCTCAAATACTTCATCAATTGGCCAAAATAAAGAAATATTGGTTTGAACCAAAAGTACAAGATTTCATTCATAAATATCTGTCACATGTCATAGCAACTATACTTGTTGTTAAAACAAATTCTAAAGGTGATATTAATGGTGTAAGACATTATGATACTATTTATGACTCTGATTATGTTCATCCTGGATGGATCCAATCTAATTAAAATATAATAAATAGGTCTAAAGTTGTGACAATATAGACCAATATAAATTAGATTTAGAACAATATGAATAAAAAAATATATATTGATAAATTATTTCCTTGTCCACCAACTAAAAAATATGATAATTTAATGATTGATTATGAAACAATGACATATATATCACCTCCTAATGTATCTGAAATAATTACTACAATTATTGAATTGAATATTCCAGATGATATGAGTAATAAAGACATTACAATTCTTGATGGGACAGCATGTGTTGGTGGTGATACAATTTCTTTTGGGAAAACTTTTGGAACTGTCATATCTACAGAAATTGATAAAAATAGATACAATATGTTAGTCAATAATGTGAAAGAATTTAATTTGTATAATGTTGTTCCTGTAAATTGTGATTGCACTAAATTATTTACAAATATTAATTTTATTGACATAATGTATTTTGATCCTCCATGGGGTGGCAAATCTTACAAATATGAAAAAAATCTACGACTCAAAATTAGTAATCTTTATGTTGATGAAATAATTAACAGTGTTATTGATGGCAACGTTAAATGTGATGTTAAATTAATAGTCTTCAAATTACCAAAAAATTACGATCTTTATGATCTATATACTAGAACAAAAAGTAAAACATATACTATTTATTTATATGAATTAGAAAAGATGTATATTGTTGTTTATAAGAAAAATTAATTATTTAAGTTTGTAAAATAATACATAACCATTACATTTTAATGGTTCGTCACTATCAACATTATATACATCATCATCATCATGTAAATACCATTTGTCATTAAATGAATTTTTGGTATAAGAATAATAATGTCCACCATGCATACCACCAGAATGACGAATTACAGAATATAATTCATATTTATCAGTCAGACCAATATTATTATTTTGGGTCATGTATTTTGACATATCTAATTCATGAGGATATTTGACAGGAAAATTACTCTTTACCAATTTACCTCTAAATTTCTGATATTTTTTAATCATAATCACCAATATTTTTGGATTTAAATAGATTCTATGTTCTTTAAAGGCATCTCTTTTAGAATTACAATAAGAACAATTGTATTGATTATTGCCTGTTAATTTTTCATTTTTCACATACATATCTAATAATTCTGATAACTCATATTTTTCAATATCAGATTGTATTTCTTCTGGTAAATGTAATGTCATAATGTCAAATCTATCAAATCTATAATTATCCTTTTTACATTCTGAACATGTCACTTTTGTCATAAACATTCCTGAAAATATGTCATTGATTGTTGAGATTGATCCTTTTAAATTGTCCCTTAATGACACACATGCCCTCACTCTTAAATATCCATTATAATCTTGTTTTGATAACTTCTCTAACTCGCAAATTATATTCTTAATCCCTTCAATGTCCTTTTTTTGTTTTGCTTCAATCATCTGTTTATCTAGATCTGTAATAGTCTTCTCTATTTTCTGTAAATCATCTCCATATAATGACTTGATATTAGCATCACATTTTGTTTCCTCGTGAATTTTATCTAGTATTGCTGTCAGAAATTCTTGTGAATCATGTTGATTCATTCCATTGAAAAACTCTAAAAAGATATTTACATATCTTTTTAATGTGTTCGGTGTGACTTCACAATTATGTGCCATCATATGTTTCATAAATATATGCAATTTATATGTTATCGTCTTTCTTGCTTTCTTACTAATTTCAGATAACATAATGTCATATGCCTCATTCTTTTTCTCATTTGTTTTATTATTCTTCTCATACTCTTCATATGATGTCTTTAATATTCTGTTTCTAATATGATGTATGATGTCTGAATTAGTGTGAATTAAATATGATAAAAGTGGTCTAGTTGCAAATAATGATTGCAATGCGGCATTCATATAACATGTGTTACCAATATTAGTGATTCCTGACAATCCTCTTACATTAATAATTTTCAAATGCTCCCTCTTCTCTTCATCTGTCATCTCTGCAAACTTCTTATCTTCATTCTTGACCTGTTCTTTAACTTGATTTTTAAGATCATGAATAGTATTAGTGTCAGTCATTCTGAATAGTCCTTTCAGTAATATAATTTGATTATCATATTAACCAATATAATTTAAATACATTCATATTCAATTTTTTTATTAGAAATCTATTTCTGATAATGATATACTCTTATAAATATTTGTTCCTAATAATTCCATTGTTTTATCTTTCTTAAGTTCCTCATGTTCTAGTAAATATTTTGCCAATCTTTCAACATATGTTTTATGATCTTTCATTATCTCAGTTGATATTGTGTAAATGTCATCTATTAATTTTTTCACAACATTATCTACTTTAGCCATCGTTTCTTGACTTGTTTTATATCCTCCACTCGTTGTATTGTTCTTTTGGAATGCAATCTGTATTTTCCCTAATTTATTTGACATTCCATATTGTGTACACATTGTATATGCTATTTGTGTTGCCTTCTCTATGTCATTCGATGCTCCTCCTGTAATATCATCAAAAAATATCTTTTCTGCAATTGTTCCTCCTAATAATGCTGATATCTCTTCTATCATCTCTTGTTTTGTCTTAAGCATCTTATCATCATAATCAGGAAGTGTATAACCTAAATTACCTGCTCCTCTTGGAATTATTGATATTGTTAATGGTGGACTTGTATTTTTCAATAAATAACCTAATATTGCATGTCCTGCTTCATGATGAGCCACAATTTGTCGTTCTTTATCTGATACTTTTCTGGATTTCCTCTGTCCTCCAATACATACATCCTCAATTGCAGATTTCAAATTGTCAATTGTTACATATTCCGAATTATTTGATACTGCTAATATTGCACTTTGATTACAGATATTTGCAATATCAGCCCCTGAAACTCCTGGTGTCATTCTTGCCATATCTCTTGCAATTAAATCCAAATTAATACCATCCTTAAATTTTAACTTCTTGAAATACAGCATAAATAACTCATATCTATTGTCTACACTTGGTGGATCTATCACTATATGTTGGTCAAATCTACCTGATCTTGTTAATGCAGAATCTAATATGTCTATTCTGTTTGTCGCTCCAATACATAATATCTCATCTCTCTCTGTAAATCCATCCATCTCAGTTAATAAATTATTTAATGTCTTATCATGTTCTCTATTATCATGTTGTCCACGTTTTGCTCCTATACCATCTATCTCATCTATAAACACTATACATGGTGAATTGTCTCTCGCTTTTTTAAATAATGATCTGACCCTTGATGCTCCTACACCTACATACATTTCGTCAAATTCTGATCCATTCACTGATATGAAATTTACTCCTGCCTCTCCTGCTATCGCTTTAGCTAATAATGTCTTACCACATCCAGGTGGTCCAACCATCAAAAATCCTTTCGGCAATTTCGCTCCCATATTTAAATATTTATCCCTGTTTCTCATAATATCAACATATCTTTTCACTTCTTCCTTTGCTTCTGTCAATCCTGCCACATCTGCAAATCTTATTGTCGATCCACTAATGCCATATGTTTTTGTATCATTTGAATTAGAATTATTCATTATCGATCTATTATTTTGATTCTTATCTTTCATTATACCAATTTTATTTTTAAACTCATCGTCCTTATCATCTGTTGTATCTTCAGCTTTTAATAAACTAATTAATGTATATACTAATACTACTATCATTATGAGAAATATTCCAATATTCATTAATGTCCCAATTAATGACATATTGTTTGTCATTGTTTGTGGTCTAATGTTTAATTCATTGTATACAAAATCATTACTCGATAATTTCGCTAATTTGTAATCATTTATCAAATTTATTCTATTATATATGCAATTGTATATGTAGTATATCACAAATTCATACACTTTATATAGACTCATCAAGATTTCAAGTTATATATTTTCATTTATCATTATATATTTCTCTCTGGATGGCATTTTTTATTGTAACAAACATCGCAAATGTCATTAAACAACATATTAATATAGTCTTCAAATCCCATAAAACTAAAAATAAATTCACTAACTAATTCTTTTATCTGTTCATTAACTATTTTAATATCATTAATATTCGTCAATTCTATTGTCTCTGTTATTTGTTTAATATATTCTGTTATCAATAATGTAATATTGTATCCTATGTATATTGATTTTATGTAATTCGTTTTATCCATTTTAAGTTTCCCCTTTTCGTCTTCTTTCAATACTATTATTCTTGTATAGTCATATATATGTTTCATTAATTCATCCATCACATTATATCTATTAGTATTACCATTTATCATCAATATATTGTTAATAATGTCCTTATATGTAATACTTCCACTCATCAAATCTTGAAATATATTAAATGACTTTATTTCATTATATACACTTACATTCGCATTGACTCTCATTTGAAATACATTCTTCTCATTCGATATTGTTGATAAAAAATATCTCATCATTTCTGTCAATTTGTAATTATATCTTGACTCATCTGCTCCAATAATTTCTATGTTATTGTGATATTTACTCTCTTTGAATTCATCCTTACACATTGTTATTATTTCCTCCATTAATTCTTCTATGATTATTGTTGTTATCTTGAATGGTATTATTTTATTGAGATTGAATACTGTTAATTCATTTTCATTCTTCATAATTTTCATATATCCATTATTGTAAATCATATCATCAGTTTTTAATATCATATCCTTTGAAGAGGATTGTTGGAAATATGAAACAATATATGGTCCATTAATCATATATTTTTTATTATTTGATCTTATGATCCAATATCTCACATTTTCATTACTCCAAACTGTCAATACAGTCAATAACTCAGTCTTATTATTATTTATTTCTTGATTTAATTCACTAGTCATATATCTTGAATAATCATTCAAATATGATCTAATATCTTCATTACTTATTTTACTGTCATTACTATCATTATTATTGATATGTAGAATTGTTTTGGTGAAATCATATAAATAAAGATTCAAATCATCATCTAATAATGTTATAAACTTATTATTGTCATTATGATAATAATTAATACATGATGGAATAAATGATATATTTGTTATTTTTTTGTCTAATAATTCTAGAATATCATTAATAGATATTTTCAGTTCATTTAAATAAATATGTGACTTGTCATATATTATTAAATATTTAGATTCATTTGACAAACTAAAATATATGTCATTTCTATTTAATGTTTTATTTAATCCTTCTAATTTAGTCAAGGTTCTATTATTCAAGTCAAATCTCTCTATCTTGTCAATAAATTTGTCCTTTTTGTATATTACTGTATATGACTGACTATTCAATATACATCTGAATAATTCTGACTTATTGTCAGTAATATTTTTATTATTATCAATAAATGATGAACTAATCTTATTGTCATTATCTAGATGAAATTTCAGATCAATAGATGATATTGGTTTAATTGGTTTACTTGTTTTATTAGTTGATACAATATCAACTAGATTGTATATATTAAGAGTATCATATTCAGGGAGTGATATGTATTTGAAATCTGGTGAGACTTGAATGAACTTACTATAATTATTATCATTGTTCCAATATTTCATGTGACAAATATGGACTAATTTAGATTTCTCATTTATTCTCTTCTGATTTGTTTGATTTGTTTGATTTGATTGAGTAGTATCAGTAACATATATCATAATCTTTTTGTCAAAGATCTTAAAATTAAGAATAAATAATTTACTCAATCCGAAAACATTACTTGGATTTAAATATGTCACAATTGATTTGTCATAAGTAATATCATCTTTTGACTCTTCATTAATAATATATGACTTCTTGTGAAATAACTCCCCATAAAATGAATTTCCTTTAGATAATGATCCATAAATAATGTTCCCCATTTGTTGTGATATGATATTAATATCATATATATATATCCAATAAGTCTAATCCATACTTATTAGATAAATTAATATTTTTTTTAGAGAATATTTTACATACATATCATATCATAATATGAATGATGAAATAATTAAATGGTTTGAATTATTGATCAAACAATTAGAATTCTATGTTGATGTCAAAACAGGTAAAAACAAACTTATTTACTCATATAAAGTAAATTCAATTAAAAAGGCTCTCGCTGTTATCAAAAAAATTAAATTCAATATTAAAAAAGGTACTGACATTGCCTCATATCCAGGAATAGGAAAGGGGACAATAGAAAGACTTGATGAAATAATTAATACTGGAAAACTATCCGAAGTGAATGAAGCAGATATTTCAGGAAAACATCTTGACTATGTTGATGAATTAATGAAAATATTCGGTATTGGGAGAGTCAAAGCATATGAACTGTATACCAAATACAATATCAAATCAATTGATGATCTGAAAAAGGCAGTCAAATCTAAAAAAATAGATCTCCCTGAAAATATTATGAAGGGTATTAAATATGTAGACAAAATAAAACAGAAAATTCCTAGATCTGAAATGAATAAGATTTATTTTTATTTATTGGAAATAGGATTGAATGTTGATGTTGAAATGGATGTGAGAATATGTGGTTCATATCGTAGAGAAAGACCGACATCAAATGATATTGATGTCATAATATCACATCCAAAAATTAAAACAAAATCACAAGCTGAAAAATCTAATTTATTGAAATCATTTGTCAAAAAATTAGAGGACGAAAAATTTATTATTGATTCATTTACATCAGAAGATGTTCCAACCAAATATATGGGTGTTTGTAAATTATCACCTCAAGATGAATTGAGAAGAATTGATATTAGATTCATTCCACAAGAATCATATTACACTGCAATATTGTATTTCACTGGTTCAGGTGAATTTAATAAACGTATGAGACGTGTAGCATTAAGTATGGGATATACATTAAATGAATATAGACTATTAGATGATAAACAAAAACCAATCCCTGTTGAATCTGAAGAAGATGTATTTAAATATTTACATATGGAATACGTCATTCCAAAAGAAAGAGAATAATTATTTATTTTGGTTTTTATTAAATAATTCGATAACACTTTCCCCAATTTTGAATTCATCAATGAGTCTGTTAGTCATATCTAGATTCATAACAGAATTATAAATATGATAATTTTTGAATCCCATATCAATTAATATTAAGTTCTTCTCATTGTCTAATTTATGTGCATATCTTCGAATGAAATCTAAATAGATATTTTCTGTTTTGATATCAGTATCATCTTCTTCATCTGACAATATTTTATTAATAACATTCTTTTTAAAGAAGTCTTTGACAAGTGTTCTAACATTTTTATTTGGGTTACTTAATACTAAATCAACAAACCATAATGTCCATGCCAAACAATAACCACCAGGATCTCCAAGATTCTTATTCTCATAAAGATCTTCACCATCTGCTAATTGGAATTTGAGATCAGACAGATATGAATCAGGATCATGATATTTGATTTCACCATAAATTTCAGTTAACATATTATGAATAGTCTTATCTAATGCTTTACCATTTTTAAGATCTGTAATACCATATGGTTCAAATCTCCAAGCTTCTTTATTCAGTCTGTCATAAATAAGACAATTTGCATGTAATAATTTTGTTGTGACAATTATTGTTATTTTTATCATAATATATCTATGTTCTTCAGGAGTATACAACTTGTCATGATATTTCAATATTAGAGGTAATACATGGTCAATATAATTTAATTTTTCGTCATGCCAATATATATTATGTGGCAGATATGAATAATATGCATGTAAATATGTTTTGACATTTCTGTTCATTATTTCTTGATATTCTATAACTGGACATGCCGACATATTAAACAAGAATATATGTTTATTCTGATCATCAACATCATATTTTCTTACTGGAATGTATAATGATTTATGTTTATTCATTAAATATTTGAGATACAACATATAATGAATCATATTTGAGTTAAATAATCCATAATTAAGAGGTTCTCTCTTTCCGGTTTTAGTATTCATTTTAATCATATTTGTAATTAATTCAGATTCGTCATTTCCTTTATCAACAGGAATAATAGGAGGTATTTTAATAGTTTTGGTGAACTCAAGAAATTCAGGTTTATCAGAGTTATTAATATATGAATAACAATTATTACCCAATTCATCAAGTGCAAATAAATTGATTGTTCTGTCTTTCAATATATTCTTAAATTCTTTCCATATGTTATATTTAAATAAATAATGTCCTGATGTATCACCTACATAATTTGGTTGGTCAAGATCTGTGTTATTAATAAAAAACTTCACAATATTTTTGGGAAAGTTAGATATATTTTCATGTGTCAATACACGATGTAAATAAGTATTGTGGAATGAATCTGTTTCATCTCTGAAATAATATATCGATTTATTATCTTCATAATATTGGTCAATATGTCCTTCGATTGTATTGATTATTATTGTTAATGTGTCAAATTGTTTCATGTCATTAGGATTGTTATTAATATTTGCAAGTGATACAAATACTGGACGTAAATCAATATCTCTATTTGATTCTGTAAATATTTGGTATGCATAATATTTTTCATTTCTATAAAATAATATCCTTCTAAGTTTTTCAATCATTGTATTTCTTTTTAACATAACCATGTAAGTGACGGGAGTAATATTGTTTTCATTATAAGTCAAAAAATTAAATTTATTGTCAATAAGAAATTCCATCAATTCAACAATATCATATTCAATAATAAAATAGATGATATAATCATAATCGATTTTCAGACTGATATTTTTGATTAATTCAAGATATCTATTTGCATTTGGAATATCATAAGATTTTAATTCAGTATATTTCGCACATAATTTACTCATAACACTTTCTGACTGTGATTGTGTTAATTGTGAGCCATTACTATTAAATAATTTAATATTTTCCAGACAACCCATATTTCCCATTTTTTGTATTAGTTTTTCCAATAATTCAATATTGTTAACTACATACAAAGCTAGAGTATTATCTAATACATCTGTATAACATAGATCTTCATCATCAAATAATTCAGGACTTGTCCCACCATATTTATAATATAAATGAATTGCAGGTAATCCATCATGATTTAATAAACTTGTATTGAGTTGTATTTTTTTCATATTTTTGAAATATAATAATTCACGAATGACACCGATCTTACCTTTGACACATGCTAAATGGAATAATGTATTACCATTTATGATATGATTATTAAGATTGGTGATCTCACCTTTTTTGACTAAATTAATAATCTGTTCCCAATTATCTTGTTCGACTAATTCCATAATATATTTATTTTGGTCTGCCTTGAATTGTTCAGTTAATAATTCATTCTTACTTTCAGAATTGCCATATGTTGTATTTGTGAGTATATTTGGTCTATCTAGTTGTGTATTTTTTTTAATACTCTTCTTAATTTTTTTCTTTAAATGTTTCTTCTTAAAAGAACTCATTAATATTATTGTCAATTATAATTAAATCAGAAAATAATCCATTTATTATTTTCTGATATTGCTTCTCTAAGATTCTCTAATTAAATTAAATTAAATAAAATAAAATTAAATAATATTAAGATCCACATGATAAACAATCTTCTAATTTCATACCAGGACGCCATTTACACATATTTTTCTTATTGGCATTTGTATTAGTATTATCATCTTTCTTCTTGACTTGAATTTGGAGAGTTGTATCAATCTTCTCTTTATCATTATTAGTGATAGAATTATCAGATTTACTATCAGATCCAATATCATATTTTTTAATTAATAGATCTACAATATCACTCTTACCCAATAATTCTTTAATATCATCAACAGTAATACCAAAATTAATTGGATTGATGGCTGGAAGAGTTCTATAATAATAGATACCTGTTTTAATACCTAAATCATGTCCATTAATCAGAGCTGAAGTTAAAGTGTCAAATTCTGGTTCAGGAATAAAGAGGTTAAAACTTTGACTTTGACAAACAAGTTCACCACGTGATACTGATTGATTAACTAAATGTTTCTGTTTCAATTCAAAAGCAGTCTTATAAATATTTCTAATGTTTTGTGGAATTGATGTAATATTTTGGACAGATCCATTCTCAATAATTAGACGTTTTCTCATCTTATCATCCCAAAGACCTAAATCAAGTAAATCCTTCATTAAGTTTTTGTTAACAACAATAAATTCACCTGCTAATGTTGAACGTTTGAATATATTTGACATATATGGCTCAATACATTCAGAATTGCCCATAATTTGTGATGTTGATGCAGTTGGCATTAATGCTACTAATAATGAGTTTCTTATACCATGTGTTTTAACATTTTCAACAAGACCAGACCAATCATAATTCATAATCATATCTTTTTCAGTCTTCCCCCAAAGATGATATTGCAATTTGCCCATAGATGCAGGTGAACCTTTAAATGTGGAATATGGACCATTTATTTTGGCAAGATTGACAGATTCAGATACTGCAGAATAATAGATAGTTTCAAAAATCTGTCTATTCAATTTATATGCTTCATTCGAATCAAAAGGATATCCCATAATATTATAAACATCGGCTAATCCTTGGACACCAATGCCAATTGGTCTATGTCTCAAATTAGATCTCATTGTTTTGATTGTTGGATAATAATTAATGTCAATAATTTTGTTAAGATTACGGACTATTACTCTTGTAATTTCCATTAATGATTTATGGTCATATTGTTTGTTCCCATTATTGTCTGTCGTAATAAATTTAGGAAGACAAATTGATGCAAGATTACATACTGCAGTTTCATTCTCATCTGAATATTCAATAATCTCAGCACACAAATTTGACGATCTGATTGTTCCTAAGTTTTGTTGGTTCGATTTTTTATTACAATTGTCCTTATACAACATATATGGAAATCCTGTTTCTGATTGTGCAATCAAGATTTGTTTCCATAATTCACGTGCTTTAATTTGTTTAACATATTTCTTCTCTTTTTCATATTTGACGTATAACTTATTATATTCTTCACTATGAACTTTGTTTAATCCTGGACATTCATCGGGACACATTAAAGACCACATTTCATCATTCTTAACACGTTCAATTAGAAGTGAAGGAATCCAGAGTGCTAAGAATAAATCTCTCGCACGATTATCATCATTACCATTATTCATTCTGAGATGAATGAATTCAAGTATATCTGGATGATGGGGTTCTAAATAACATGCAATTGATCCATTACGTTTTCCACCTTGATTAATATATTTAGCCAATTTATTCAAAAGAATACAAAGTGGGATAATGCCAGATGCTTTACCATTAGTTCCACGAATAAGACTACCTCTAGCACGGAGACCGGAAAGATGTACACCAATACCACCGGCCATTTTAGATATGTAAGCCATATCTTCAATAGCACCAAAGATAGATTCAATATTATCATCAATTGATTGTAAAAAACATGAACTTAATTGGGGTTTGATTGTCCCTGCATTAAATAATGTAGGTGTTGCATGTGTGAAAAATCTTTTCGACATTAGATTATATGTTTCAATTGCCGAATCAATATCATCATGATGAATACCTACAGCAACTCTCATGAATAAATGTTGAGGTCTTTCAATAAACTTATATTTAGTGTAATGTAATCTTAATAAATATGATCTTTCCAGTGTTTTGATACCGAAATAATCGAATTGGAAATCTCTATTATAATCAATTGCACTTTCTAACTTTTTATAATTATTGCAAATGATCTTGTAAATCTTATTCGAAATAATTGGTGTTCTTTTTCCAGATTTATCTACATTATCTTGTAATAATTGAATTGTTGTCATAAAATTATTCGGTGTAATATCATGTAGTCTTTTAATGGCAATATATGATGCAATTGTATCATAATAATGATGACTTGATGATCTACTCACAATAAATTCACTTACATAATTATAAAATTGATCTAGTTCAATCTTAGATGACAGACTGCTAGAAATAGTTTCAGAAATTTTATCTAGTTGGTCTTCAACAACTTTAGGGATTTTTTCGTTAGTTTGTTTTGTGATTTGTTCAACAATTGAATCAAGTAAATCTCTAACTGTCTTTTTTGTAGGTTCAATTAATTTGTCATGATTAGAAATAATTTTGTTATAAATACTCAAACAATGATTAATTGTTTTATTATGTTTCATGTCAAGATTTTTATAATTGTCACTATCATCATCTATGTTTCCATCATTTTTCAGATCTTGTGTATTTTGTGATGTAGATGAATTATCTTGAATCAGTGTCTCAATTAATGTATTAATATGTTTAAGTTTTGACATCAATACATCATAATCAGTATCAGTATTAATTTCTTCCATTGTCATTTCACGAAGGAAACTAACAATCATATTCATAAGTTTGTTCTTCATATTATTTGGTTTATTTTTATTATTACTAAGTTGTTTAATATCTGTCATGTCTTTCTTTTTGTTAAATGATTTAATATGTTCATGATTTATCATCGAATTGTTATTTAGATTGTGAATTTCAATTTTTCTCATAGTGATATCATTTGATGAATCTGACATATCTGACATAATTGATTAGTAATAGATAATATTAGTATTTAATTTTTATAATATTTAAATTCATTCTATTTAATATTGCAAAAAGTAAAATAACACGTAATTACAGTATGTAATTAATATCATGATAAACCAAACCAAAAAATTGAAATTTAATAAATAAACCAATTTAAATAGTTAGATATTTAGATTAGAAATATACTAAATAGATTAAATGACTACATTTGGGATGACCACACTAAGCAAAAGTAAGATCACAAAAAATAATGACAATCAATTAGATGAGTTGATAGAAATAAATAATATTGGAACTGCAATTATCAACAAAGATCTCGATATTAAAAATGAAACAAATAATGAAATAAAGACAATTAATAAAGACACATCAAAAAAATATAATGACAGTTTGATTAAAAGAATGATGTGGAATGAATATCTAAATCTAGATGATAGAGAGGATATTGCAATCTCAAAGTCAACATTACTTGAAGATTATGATCCAAAAAAAGAGGAGTTATTAGATGCTGAAGAGGACATCTTAAATCCGAAAAATTATAGATTGGCTATTAAACCGATTGATCCTAAATATGAAGTTTTATGGAAGTTACATAAGAAACAGGCAGATGCATATTGGACACCAGAGGAAATAGATTTTGCAGGAGATGCATATGACTTTTCGAACTTAACAAACACAAATGACAAAGAGAAATTAGAGTATGGCAAGAATATACAGAAATTTATTAAAATGGTATTGGCATTCTTTGCAGGAGCTGATTCAATTGTGACTGTGAATATCCAAAAGAATTTCTCAAAAATTACAATTAAAGAAGCAAATGTTATGCACACATTTCAAGCTATGATGGAAAATGTTCATGGAGAAACATATGCTGATATGTTAATTAATATTGTGAAAGATTCGAAAGAACGTGAAGAATTAATTAATGCATTTAAGAATGTGAGGTCAATTAAATTAATGATAGATTGGGCAAACAGATGGTTAGAGTCAGAAAGAAGAATTGGATTTTTCATTGTAGCATTTGCAATATTTGAAGTAATCTTTTTTTCAGGTGCATTTGCATCTATTTATTGGTTAAAGAAGATGTTAGGTGAAGATAAAATGAAGGGATTAATTCAATCAAATAATCTGATTGCAAGAGATGAAGGAATGCATGGTAATTTTTCGACAATCTTATATTCATTTGTGAAGAATAAGTTAAGTCAGAAAGAAATAAATGTAATGATTAAAGAGGCAGTGACAATTGCCAAAATGTTTTATGAAGATGCATTACCAGTGAAACTAATTGGGATGAATTCTCAATTAATGTCAGAATATGTGGAATATGTAGCAGATATGTTATGTGGATATTTGGAATATGAGAAAATCTTTAATACAAAAATTCCTGAACCTCTTAAATTTATGGAAACAATTGGTTTCTTAAATAAAGATAACTTTTTTGAAAGAAGAACTGCAGAATATCAAAAATCATTTAATACAAAGAATAAAGGTGATTGGCAATTCAATGTGAAGAATGACTACTAATATATTATTTATTATATTATTTATTTAATTTTTTAACAATCTTGCATGGTTGAATGAGTGCTCCTTTAGCATTTACCATTGACAATGCAGGAGACAATATACTGATTTGATTAATAAGATCTCTCCAAGTTTCACAGAACAATATTTCGAGATTGACATTGCCAAGTTGTGATGTTTGGAATTGTATATATTTCAATACAAAAGGTTTTCCTTTAGTGAATTTTTTATATTTGGCATAATTTTCTTTAAATAAGTTATTCTTTTCTGTGGCCTCAATAACTTTAAATTTGCTATTATCTCTGGTGGCTTTCATATCAAACATGTCAAATACAAATTCATCATCACCAAATTTAACTTTAAGATCTTTCATAAAAGTAAGATCTTTATACATCTTATAATTTGCATTTTTAGGATAATAATGCAATTCAGTTGTAATATTGATTTCTTTATCATCATACAATAATACTTCACCTAGAACATTAGGGATCATATATTTAACACCATATATAGTTGTTATATGGGGATCACCCATAGCCAATGGTGTAGTTGTTCTAACTACTGGAGTGTAAGCAGATTTTTCTGAATATGATGAAGTAGTCTTAGAACCATCATTATTTTCTGTTTCAGTCTCTATTTTGTATGATTGTGTTATAGTATTTTTTGATCTATCATCAGATTCATTATTAGATCCTTCATTAGATCCATTATCAGATTTTCCATAATTCACATATTCAGTTTGGAAGACTAATAGAGCTGATAATTTAGGGTTATATGGTGCTGGCACTTGTCTGTTTGTGAATGAACTGAAACAATATATATATTTTTGTATTTGTTCTTTTGGCAAATTGAGAATAATATCTATTGTTTGTTTCTCATCATCATAAACTCTTGATGTTCCTTCAGGATGTGTATAAATCAATGCCTCTAATATTTGTTTTATTCTAGAATATCTATCTTTATTAGATACATTCATTCTGTGAGTGCATTTGAATGTCTTATTAGTGCTGTTATATATACTGTTTACTGTTGCATCCTTGAATTTGAAATACATGCCTGTATTATCAATTATTACATCATCAGATGTAATTGTTCCTGCAGGTGTTAATACCAAATTATTAGATGTATCAACATATGATGGATTAAATGTGACTTGTAATACTACATCATTATAATCCTTATCACCTCCAGGCAACATAATATCTTCAAAACTTATAATCATCTTTCCTTCTGTTTGTGTACTATCTTGAAGATTGCTTAATGCAATAACTTGACGACTATTATTAGTATTAAATACATCATCAGAATGAATTCTTTCGCCCCAATTAGAGACATTTTTAGAACCACCATTCCATCCATTAGGGATTAAGAAGAAACCAATACCTGTATTATTTGGGAATTTCTTTGTAGGATCAGTAGGATCATATAATAATTTGACAGTACTTCCAGGTAATAAATTACCACCTGATGCAGTTGAATTCAATACCGATATGTTTAACTGTTATAATTTATTACAATTTGTGATAAATTGTTATATATTAAAACAGTTCCTTAAGGCACTATCGAAGCCCCGGTCGATCGACCTATAATTTTCTTATTTTTATCACTTTGCTCTTCTTCTCTTTCTTTTTTATTTTTATCTCCTCTTTAATTTTCCCTACTATTCCTATATTCTTTATCAATATATTCCTTGATCCATTTATATCTCTGTCTATCTTATATTTGCATTTTTCACATTC
>Ga0172373_10001717_pt1 | contig 35040 bp, 30 predicted proteins | sample Lak10m_2_FD_114546 | JGI IMG/M metagenome (GOLD analysis project Ga0172373, IMG submission 114546) | Freshwater microbial communities from Kabuno Bay, South-Kivu, Congo - kab_092012_10m | ecosystem: Environmental > Aquatic > Freshwater > Lake | place: Democratic Republic of the Congo...
ATCAGCCATCGCACCGCCCGGCCGGGGTCAAGGATTATCTGTTGGTTCACGCACATTTTCTGCTCCGCCTTCCGCAGGTTCTCACAAATCTACACAACTGCTTTTTCAGACAGGCTCTCAGGAGGGTCACCTGTGAGGGCCATCCGCGACTTCGTGCGCAGTTCCTGGATTGGCCGTGTGCTGCTCCTGCCGCTGCGCCTCAAGATGGCCCTGGGGGAAACTCTGCCGACACTGGCCAAATCAATCGCGTGGGTGATTGGCTCCCGCGAGCACCACAACTTCACCTACGAACTCGATCCGCTGAACGTCCGGTATCTGACCTCGTTCATCGCGGTGGTGACGGAACAAAGCTACTCGACCATCGAGGGTTACATCCGTGAGATTGAGCACGACCACGAGCTGCGCGAGCGCATCGTGCGTTGGAGCCAATCGGCAAAGGAAAAGTGGGTAACGGACCCCAAGGCGCGCTTTGGTCGGCGGATCGGCTGGTATGCCTTCGTGCGGGCGACCAAGCCCAAGCTGTGCGTCGAGACCGGCACGGACAAAGGGCTGGGCACATGCGTGATCGCCTCCGCACTGATGCGCAATGCGAAGGAAGGCTTCCCCGGTCGCGTGCTGGGCATGGACCTGAACCCGAAGGCGGGCTTTCTGCTTCAGCCGCCGTATGACCAATTCGGCGCGCTGGTCGCGGGTGACTCTCACCATTCCATCCAGGCGCTGACCGAACCGGTTGATTTCTTCATCCACGACAGCGACCACACGCCCGAACACGAGGCGGCTGAGTTCGAACTCGTGGAGCCAAAGCTGTCGCCGCACGCACTGGTATTGACGGACAATGCGGAGAAGACCGACAAGCTGCTGGCTTTCGCGCTGAAAACTGGCCGTCGGTTTCTCTTCTTCACGGAAAAGGCCGCCGACCATTGGTGCCAGCCAGGGGGCATCGGGGTCGCCTACCGGCCGCAGAAGTAAAGCGGCTCAGGTCTCCGGGATAATTTTTCGGAAGGAAGCCATCGTCTGCGCTGCCGCCGTCTCGGCATCGGGCAGCGGGAGGATTTCCGCCGAGAGGTAGCCTGCGTAGCCAATGTCCCGGAGCGCAGCGGCAATCGGCGCGATGTCCGTGTGTCCCAGCCCAATGGCGCGGCGGTTCGAGTCCGCGAAGTGAACATGCCCGACGTGGGGGCCGGTCGCCCGCAAGGACTCGGCAAGGTTCTGCTCCTCGATGTTCATGTGGTAGAGATCGCAGAGCAGCTTGACGTGCTTCAGCCCACGCGCGGCGATGAATTCAACGGCATCGGCGTTGCGATTGAAAAGGTTGGTCTCGTAGCGGTTCAACGGTTCATAGAGCAGCACTTGTCCGTGCGCGGCGGCGCGCTCGCTCAGCGCGTGAAGCTCCTCCGCCAGCCAGTCCAGCGCCTGCTCGCGTGATACCGCGCCCTCCCAGCGACCCTGCATGGAGCCGATGATCGCGGGTGCGCCGAGGTAACCGCCGAGATTGATGATGCCGTAAATGAACTCACGGGCCTTCGCGCGCACGGCGGGATCGGGGTCGGTGAGACGCAACTTGTGCTTCACCCAGCCCGCACCCGTCCCGACGGCGGCAACCTTCAGCGAATGCCGCTCCATCAATTCGCGCGCGAGGCCGATGGGCACCGCATTCGCGGCGGGCGCAAAAATCTCGACCGCGTCAAAGCCATGACGCGCGGCGGCGGCACAACCGGCCACAAGGTCATCCCAAAAGACAAACGGCCCCCCGCGGGCTTCCGTCACGAGGGAAACGGTGATGGCAGACTTCATGGCCGTGGAGCTTCCCATTTTCAGCGGCGGCATCAAACCGCAAAGTTGCCTCCCGACCTTGGATGGTGCCCAGCCCATTCAAGCCGATTCAAAGGGCGCAGCCTTGAGGTCTTGCAGCCGGGCATTGCCAAAGACCGCTGCCTCCTGCTAGAAACCGCAGCCTTTGACATGGCTCTCATTGTCCAAAAATACGGCGGCACCTCGGTCGGCAATCCCGAACGCATCAAGAACGTCGCCCGGCGCGTGGCCGAATACCGCAACCGCGGCGATCAGGTCGTTGTCGTCGTCTCCGCCATGAGCGGCGTGACTGACAACCTCATCAAGCTCGCCAAGGAAATCACCCCGCTGCCGAGCGAGCGCGAAATGGACATGCTCCTGGCCACCGGCGAGCAGCAGACCATCGCCCTCACCGCCATCGCCCTCCAGCAGCTCGGCATCCCGGCCACTTCGCTCACCGGCGCACAGGCCGGCATCGTCACCGACGGCGTCCACACCAAGGCCAAGATCAAGAATATCACCCCCAAGAAGGTCCATGCGCTGCTCGATGCGGGGAATGTCGTCATCGTCGCCGGCTTCCAAGGCGAGACCGCCGAAGGCCAGATCACGACCCTCGGCCGCGGCGGCTCGGACTTGACCGCCATTGCGCTCGCCGCCGCCGTGAAGGCCGACCTCTGCCAAATTTACACCGACGTGGACGGCGTCTATACCGCCGACCCCCGCATCGTCCCCGGCGCGAAGAAGCTGCCGGAAATCGCCTACGACGAGATGCTCGAGCTGGCCGGTGCCGGAGCTAAAGTCATGCAGCTTCGCTCGGTCGAGTTCGCCAAGAAATTCGGCGTCGTATTTGAAGTCCGCTCCAGTCTGAACGACAACCCCGGAACCATCGTGAAAGAAGAAACGCAAAGCATGGAAGGCATCGTCGTGCGCGGCGTCGCGCTCGACAAGAACCAGGCCAAAGTCACGCTCGTCGCCGTGCCCGACCACCCCGGTGTGGCCGCCCGCGTCTTCAAGGCGCTCGCCGACGCCGCCATCGGCGTGGACATGATCGTGCAGAACATCAGCCACGGCTCGAAGGCCCCGACCACCGACATCTCCTTCACGCTCGACAAGCCCGACCTCGCCAAGGCCCGCAAGGTCATGGACGGCCTCAAGGCGGAGGTGGGCTTCGCCGAACTGGCCGTGAGCGAAACCATCGGCAAGCTCTCCATCGTGGGCGTGGGCATGAAGAGCCACAGCGGCGTGGCGGCCAAGATGTTCGAGACGCTGGCCAGGGCCGGCGTGAACATCGACATGATCTCCACCAGCGAGATAAAAATCTCCGTGGTGATTGATCTCGCCAAGGGCGACGACGCCCTCCGCGCTGTCCATAAGGCCTTCATCGGGACTTGATTGACTGACGAAGGAACGCCGCTGAGCTGCGCTCACGGCAAGGTAGCCAGGTAGGGTTGTAACCAATTGAACCGCCGGGCAACGCCGAGGCGCCGACTCGTCTCTGGCCAGCTTGGCTTGTTGGCTAGGTGACTTGGCTTCAAGGATCCGCCATTTTAGACCTTCAGGGCTGCCGCCTTGGCCGCCAAGTCCTTGTGCAACCGCGAGCAGACGAGTTCGCACAGCTTGAACAGCGATTCGTCGGCGATGAAGTAGTAGACGTTTAGCCCCTCCTTGCGCCGGCCCAGCATCCCCGCCTCGGTGAGCGTCTGCAAATGCCGCGAGACGTTGGCCTGCGTCAGCTCCGTCTCCGCCACCAGCTCGGAGACGTTCTTCTCACCGGCCTCCAGCGCGGAGATCAGTCGCAGGCGGTTCGGCTCGCCCAGCACGCGGAAGCGGGCGGCGACGAGTTCCAAAGCCTCAGGAGTGAGCTTGTTTGCTTTCATGGCGTCACGGGACTTGACAGGCTTTATATGAGCATATACTCATTTAGTAGTGCGGGCGGCAAAATGGGTCGGCCCAAACCGAAAGGCAACATGAAAATGGAAAACGCCATCCGCATCCTCGCCGGCACCATGGTCCTCCTTAGTCTGGTGCTTGCGCACTTCGTGGACCGCCACTGGCTTTGGCTCGCCGCCTTCGTCGGCGTGAACCTCATCCAGTCCGCCTTCACCGGGTTCTGCCCCGCCTGCAATATCCTGCGCCGGCTCGGCGTCGGGCGCGGCCAGCCGGGCGGCGACTGCGGCTCCTGCGCGGGGCCAAGCTGCGACAAGTGAGCGCCAAGCCAGAGGCTGGCTCCGTTGGCCGGATGGCCGGATGCTCAAGCCGAACCAACTGACACCATGCTCGCCACCCGCACCATCACGAACAGTTACCAAGACTTCCAATTGCTCGAGTTGAGCAAGCTCCTGCACACGGCGGGCCGGGGGCCGTTTATGGTGGTGCAGGAGGGTGCGGCCCCGGACGACTCGGCGATGCGGCATTGCAGTTTCGTCCTCACCAAGCGCGGGACTTGGCTGCATTACTACTTGTTCCTCGCGTTGCCCGAAGATGTGCGCCGGCGCATCGCAATGTTCGACACGGTGCCGGATGTCTTCACCCGCGCGGAAGCGATGCCCGCCCGCGTCAAGGTGGAGGATGCCCTGTCCTTGCAGCAGCTCTTGCACGAAACCGGTTTTGAGCCGGACGCGGCGGATGAGCAAGGGCGCGTGCTCTTCGAGGATTTGCGCCGCCGTCATCCGGGCGAACTGCTGCCTAAATTGAAATCCAAGCCATGAAACCTCTGTTCCCCCTTCTCGTCGTCGCCCTGCTGGCGGCGTGCAAACGACACGAAACGCCCGTGCTTACCTCCTCGCCCTTGCTGCCGACGGCTTCGGTCCGCGTCCAAAAGGTGGAGTCGCAGCGGCGCATGGCGGTCGAGGAAATCGTCGGCACCGTGCGGCCCAAGCTTTCTGCCGCCGTGTCGGCCAAAGTCAGCGGCGGCATCGAACAGATGCTCGTCGCGCCGGGGCAGGCGGTGAAGGCGGGCGAACTTCTCGTGCAGCTCGAGGCCCGCGAGATTCAAGCGCGGCTCGACCAAGCCACGGCCCTGCGCGAGCAGACGGCGAAGGACTTGCAGCGCTTCCAGAAGCTCATCGCGGACAAGGCGGTGACGCAGCAGGAGTTCGAGGCCGTGCAGGCGCGCCAGCGCGTCGCCGCCGCCGCCGTGACGGAAGCGGAGACGCAGCTTGGCTACACCAAAATCCTCGCGCCCTTCGACGGCGTCATCACGCACAAGCGCGCCGATGTGGGCGACCTCGCAACGCCGGGCCGCGCGTTGCTGGAGCTGGAAAATCCCGCCGCCCTGCGCCTCGAAGCGGACGTGCCCGAGGCGTTGCTGGCCAACCTCAAGCTCGGCGACCGCCTGCCGGTCCACATCGCCGCGTTGAAGGCGGAACTGTCCGGCAACATCAGCGAAATCGCCCCTGCCGCCGACGCCGGCAGCCGCACCTTCCTCGTGAAGCTCGACTTGCCCACGACCTCCGGTCTGCGCAGCGGGCAGTTCGGACGCGTCGCCATTCCCGTCGCCGAGGTGAACGCGCTCCGCGTGCCCGCCAGCGCCGTCGTCGTGCGCGGGCAGTTGGAACTGGTCTTCGTCGTCGCCGGCCAGCAGGTGCAGATGCGCCTCGTGAAGACCGGCAAGCGGCTCGGCTCCGAGCTTGAGGTCGTCTCCGGCGTGAACTCCGGCGAGGCGCTGGTCGTGGAAGGCGCGGCCGCATTGACCGACGGCCAACCGGTGCAGGTGAAGCCATGAGCGCCGACGCCAAATCTTCGCCTTCGCTCGGCCTCGCCGGCCGCATCGCGCGGGCGTTCATTGATTCCAAGCTCACGCCGCTCATCATCGTCACGTCGGTCCTGTTGGGCATCGCTGCCATCGTGATGCTGCCGCGCGAGGAGGAGCCGCAAATCAAGGTGCCGATGATTGACGTGCTGGTGGCCTTGCCCGGCTTCAGCGCGAAGGAGGTCGAAGAGCGCGCCACGCGGCCGATGGAGAAGCTGCTTTGGGAAATTCCCGGCGTGGAATACCTTTATTCGACGTCACGCCCCGGTGAGTCGCTCGTCATCGTGCGCTTCAAGGTCGGCTCCGACCCGGACACCGCGCTCACACGGCTCACCGAGAAGCTGCGCGCGAACTTCGACCGCATTCCGCACGGGGTCACCTGGCCGCTCATCAAGCCCAAGTCCATTGACGACGTGCCCATCCTCGCGCTGACGTTCCACAGCGCCCGCTACGACCACCTCACCCTCCGCCGCCTCGCGGCGCAGGTGGACGACGCGGTGAAGCAGGTGCCACTCGTCGCGGAAACCACGCTCATCGGCGGCGCGCGCCGCGAAGTCCGCGTGCTGCTCGACCCCGCCAAGCTCGCCGCGCGCAACCTCAGCCCCGCCGGCCTCGTCCCGATGCTTCGGCAGGCGAACCGCCAGCATCGCTCCGGCGAACTCACGGCAGGCAACCAAGCCGTGGTCATCGAGACCGGCGCGTTCCTGCAAAGCGCGGAAGACGTTGGCAACGTGGTGGTGGGCGTGTTCAGCGGGAAACCGGTTTACCTCCGCGAAGTGGCCGACGTGGTGGATGGTGCGGAGGAGCCGGCGAACTATGTGTTCTTCGGCAGCGGCCAAGCCCGTGCCGGCGATTTGCAATCGCCGTCTGTGGTGAACGATGCGTCCGGGGCGGCGGCTGGAAGCCGCCGGCACGCGTTTGCCGACGAACCGGCCGTCACGCTTTCCATCGCCAAGCGCCCCGGCGCGAATGCCATCTCCGTCGCCGAGGACGTGCTGCGCAAAGTCGAGTTGCTCAAGGGCACGGTCATCCCGCGCGACGTGGAGGTGTCCATCACCCGCCACTACGGCCAGACCGCCGCCGAGAAATCCAATGAGCTGCTCCTGCACATGTTCATCGCGGTGGCCGGAGTTTCACTGCTCATCTGGCTCACGCTCGGCTGGCGCGAGTCGGGCATCGTGGCGGTGGCGATTCCCGCGACGCTCGCGCTCACGCTGCTGGTCTTCTACCTCTACGGCTTCACGCTGAACCGCATCACGCTCTTTGCGCTCATCTTCAGCATCGGCATCCTCGTGGACGACGCCATCGTCGTGGTCGAGAACATCGTCCGCCACTTCCACCTGCCGCAGAACCGGGGCCGCAACTGGAGCGACATCGCGGTCGAGGCCGTCGGCGAAGTGGGCAACCCGACCATCCTCGCGACCTTCGCAGTCATCGGCGCGGTGCTGCCGATGGCGTTCGTCGGCGGGCTGATGGGGCCTTACATGCGGCCGATTCCGATTGGTGCGAGCGCGGCGATGGGCTGGTCGCTGGCGATTGCGTTCATCGTCACGCCGTGGGCGGCGGTGCGGATGCTGCGCTGGCGCGGCGGCGAAAAGCGTCTGAGTGAGCACCATCAGAGCGAGGCAGCGCCAACGCCACTTCACGCCGGCTCCCACGCGCACGAAGAAGACGCCTTCACCCGCCTCTACCGGCGCATCATGGGGCCGTTGCTGTCGCATCGCGGCTGGCGATGGGCTTTCCTCGTCGTCATCAGCGGCCTGCTGCTCGCGGCGATGGCGACGGTCGGCGTGGGCTGGGTGAAGGTGAAGATGCTGCCGTTCGACAACAAGTCGGAGTTCCAAATCATCCTCAACATGCCCGAAGGCAGCGCGCTGGAGCGCACCGCGCAAGCCGCGCGCGAAATCGCCGCCGCCGTGCGCGGGGAGCCCGAGGTCACGAACTACCAGATTTACGTGGGCACCGCCGCGCCGTTCAACTTCAACGGCCTTGTGCGGCATTACTTCCTGCGACGCGGCGCGAACGTCGCGGACATCCAGGTCAACCTCGCGCCCAAGCACGAGCGCAAGGCGCAGAGCCATGACATCGCCAAGCGCGTCCGTCCGCAGGTCGCAGCCATCGCGGAGAAGTTCGGTGCGCGCGTGGCGATTGCCGAAGTGCCGCCCGGCCCGCCCGTGCTGCAAACCCTCGTGGCGGAAATCTACGGCCCCGACGAGGCGACGCGCCACGCCACCGCCCGGCAGGTGCGCGACATCTTCAAGAGCACGCCCGGCGTGGTGGACGTGGACTGGTATCTGGAAGCCGACCAGCCGAAGGCGCGCTTCGTGATAGACAAGGAAAAGGCCGCGCTCCACGGCATCAGCGCGGAGACGATTTCACAGACCTTGCGCATCGCGGTGGGCGGCGAGTCCGTGGACCTCATGCACCTGCCGCGCGAGAAGGAGGACGTGAACCTCATGCTGCAACTGCCGCGCTCCGCCCGCACTTCGCCGGAAGAACTGCTCGCCTTGCGCGTGCGCTCCGGCGATGCCAACGCGCTGCCCGAGCCCGGCACCGGCGGCGCGGCTCCCTTGGTGCCGTTGCGCGAGCTGGTGAAGGTGGAGCACACCCTCGAAGACAAGAGCATCTACCACAAGAACCTGCTGCCCGCGACCTACGTCATCGGCGACGTGGCGGGCGTGGTGGAGAGTCCGGTGTATGCCATCTTCGAGATGAACAAGAAGCTGAAGGCGCTGGGGATTGACCTCTACAACGCCACCATGCCCTTCTCCGACGCCCGGCCTGCGATGAAGTGGGACGGCGAGTGGCACATCACGCTCGAAGTCTTCCGCGACCTCGGCCTCGCCTTCGCCGCGGTGTGCGTGCTGATCTACGTGCTGATGGTCGGCTGGTTCCGATCGTTCCTCACGCCGCTGATCGTGATGGCGGCGATCCCCTTCTCGCTCGTGGGCATCCTGCCGGCGCACGGCGGGATGGGCGCGTTCTTCACGGCCACCTCGATGATCGGTTTCATGGCCGGCGCGGGCATCGTGGTGCGCAACTCCATCATCCTCGTGGACTTCATCGAGCAGCGTCTGCGGGAGGGAATGCCGCTCGCCGAAGCCGTCGTGGACGCAGGCGCGGTGCGCTTCCGCCCGATGCTGCTGACCGCGATGGCCGTGGTGGTGGGCGCGGCGGTAATTTTGGCTGACCCGATCTTCCAAGGCCTTGCCATCTCGCTGATGGCCGGGGAAATCGCCTCGCTCCTCATCAGCCGGCTTGCCGTGCCGGTGCTTTATTTCATGGGCAAGCAGCCAAGCAACTCAAACGCGTAACCCGGGCCGAAAACTACTTGGCCGCCGGGGACGGCGCGGAGACTTCTCCGGGGTAAATCGTCAAGTCCACGATCTCGCCGGCATAAAGCGCCAGTTCGGCGGGAATTTTCTCGATGATGATGGGCAGCCCCAGTTCGACACGCGTCTGGCCGGGCGGCAGCAGCGCGCCGCGGATGGGAGCCAGCTGCGGGCTGACTTTGTCAATCGTCGCCTCGAACGTCTTCCGCGTGCGGGCGCGAGGGCGGATGATCACTTTCATGCCGGGCTTGGGATCGAAGATCAGCGGCTGCCGCAGAAATGCGATGATGCGGTCCGGCCGCGGGGCAGTGATGGTCATGATCGGCTCGCCGGCGGCTACGACGGCATTGGTGTCGCCGGGATAACGGTGGATTTTGGTGATCACGCCTTCGATGGGGGCGGTGAGCGGAATGGGGTTTTTGGGGTCCGCGCCGACCACGCGCGTGACAATCTGACCACTGGCGACCTTGGAAAAGATGCGGATATCTTTGTTGGCTTCTGCAAGCACGCCGGGTTGGGGGCTGGAGACTACCGCGTCGATGGTCTCGGCCTCGCCGAGCAGGGTGGTCGGACCCAGTCGTTTATTCCACAACACCAGAGCAATGATCGCGATGATGACGAACGCCGCGATGGGCGTGTAGGCATAGTTCAGCTCGCGCAACAGCACCGGCGAGGGCGTGGGAATTTTCGGCTGCTCGTCCATATGTTAAACGGCCCGGTGCCTATTGCTGGTAGGCACTGTCAGGGACACGGCGGGAGTGTAGGGAGGTCCGGGCGTGAAGCAAGCCTTGTGCTGCGGATGAAAGGCTGGTGGGCCCGACCGGATTCGAACCGGTAACCAAGCGATTATGAGTCGCCTGCTCTAACCGTTGAGCTACGGGCCCGACGCTGGGGCAGTCTTGAGTTGGGCCAGCGGAAGTCGCAAGCCAATTGTCCGGGCTGCCTCAATCCTCTGCCGATCCCGCGACCGTCAGCGGTCGTCCGTTGTCCTGCGGCCCAATCCGCAGCAGGAACGGCACGGCACGAGCTGCCCATTCCGTGGCGTTCGGATACGCCGCGGCTGAGCCCCCAAAACAGCTCCGCAACATGTCCGTGTCGATGACTCCAGGATTCAACGGCACGGCCGCCATGCCCGCCGGGAGCTCCTGAGCCAAGGCTTGGCTGAGGCCTTCCATCGCCCACTTCGTCGCGCAATAGGGCGCGACCTCCGCCGAGGTCGAGCGACCCCAGCCGGAACTGAAGTTCACGATGACCCCGCCGCGCCGTGCGACCATCGCCGGGACGAAGTGCCGAATGACATTCGCCACGCCCTTGAGGTTCACGTCCACCACGTCCGAGAACTCGTGCGCGCTGACTTCCCACAACGGCGCGTTGCGGTTGATGAGCGCGGCGTTGTTCAGCAGCAGGTCCGGCGTGCCGTGCGAGTGGAGAAGGCGCTTGGCCCATGCCTGCACGGCTTCGTCGGACGCCACGTCCACGGGGGCGAAGTCGTGCGGCGCGTGATGGCGCTTCGCCAGTTCGGCCACGGCCGCCGTGCTCCGCCCGCAGCCCACGACCGTGTGCCCGCGCCGGATGAATTCCTCCACCATCGCCCGGCCCAGTCCGCGCGACGTGCCCGTGATGACGACCAGTTTGCCTTTCGTTGCTGCCATGGGTGCAGCGTGGCGGAGTGACAGACGGGAGACAAGCGCCCCCAAAGATTTGGGGCGGACAAAGATGCGGTGGAGCGCCGGCTTCCAAGCCGGCTTACGGTATTCGGACAACGGACGGGTGAGGAGTGGTCCGGGGCGTGACGCGACACTGAAGGATGCTGCGCTAATTTCGGACTGACAAAGCCCACTCGTGCTCATCACGGCCTAAGCCGGCTTGGAAGCCGGCGCCCCGCCAACGCAGCGTTCCACCTCCATCCCCATCTTTGTCCGTTCCAAATCTTTGGGCTCCCACTCGGTCGTCCCGCGCAACTCCGCCATTGCCCGCCGCGTCGCGCGCCTCCAATAATCCCCGCCCTATGTCGAGTCGCAGACAGTATCCGTTTGATTTGATTGAGCCCAAATGGCAGCAGCACTGGGCCGCCGAACACACCTTCCGCGCCTTCAACCCCGGCGAGGTGCTGCCGCCCGGGCACGGCTTCGCTCTGCGTCATCAGCTTGAAGGCAAAGCCCCCACCGCCGCGCAGCTCCCGCCGAAGTTCTACATCCTCGACATGTTTCCCTACCCGTCCGGCGCGGGGCTGCACGTCGGGCATCCGGAGGGCTACACGGCCACGGACATTCTCGCCCGCTACCGGCGGGCGAAGGGGTTCAACGTCCTGCATCCGATGGGCTGGGACTCCTTCGGCCTCCCCGCCGAGCAATACGCCGTCAAGACCGGCCAGCATCCGCGCAAGACCACCGCGGCGAACATCGCCAACTTCACGCGGCAGATAAAATTCCTCGGCTTCAGCTACGACTGGTCGCGCGAGCTGGCCACCACCGACCCGGAATACTTCCGCTGGACGCAGTGGATTTTCCTCCAGCTCTACAACGCGTGGTTCAACCCGGAGACCAACCGCGCGGAGCCCATCTCCACGCTGAAGTATCCGCCCGACTTGGACGGAGCGCGGCTGTCCCAGCCGCAGCAAGCCACGCCGGGAGTTGCGTCCATGAATTCCGAAACCGTCCCTGCGCAACCCGCCGGCTGCGGCTCGGAGAGCCGCGCTCCGGGGGATTGGGAATCCCGCCGCCGCGCCTACCGCGACTCCAAGCGCCTCGCCTACGTCAGCGAAGCGCCGGTGAACTGGTGCCCCGAACTCGGCACCGTGCTGGCCAACGAGGAGGTCATTGACGGCAAGAGCGAGGTCGGCGGCTTCCCGGTCATCCGCAAGCCGATGCGCCAATGGATGCTCCGCATCACCGCCTACGCCGAGCGCCTGCTGGCCGATCTGGACACAATTGACTGGAGCGACTCGCTCAAGGAAATGCAGCGCAACTGGATTGGCCGCAGCGAGGGAGCGGAAGTGACCTTCAATGTGGAAGGTTCGGACAAAACTATCACCGTGTTCACAACTCGCCCGGACACGCTTTTCGGCGCGACCTACATGGTTTTGTCCCCAGAGCACAAGCTGGTGGATGAAATCTGCACATTCGATTACCCCGCAGATACGCCTGATGCGTGGAAGGTCGTTAAGAATCAGGGGCCTGACGAAGTAGCTGCGTGGTATCGCCTCTGGCTTAAGATGCACGAAGAGGTGAAAGCCAGTGAGGCGGTCCGAAGGTATCGCGAATATGCCGCCGGGAAATCCGACCTCGAACGCACCGAACTAGCGAAGGAGAAAACCGGCGTCTTCACTGGCGCGTATGCCATCAACCCAGTCAACGGCGAGCGCATCCCCATCTGGATTGCCGACTACGTCCTCGCGAGCTACGGCACCGGAGCCATCATGGCCGTGCCGGCGCATGACGATCGGGATTTCGAGTTCGCCAAACGCTTTCAACTCCCGATTCGCGCTGTCCTTCAACCGGACAGTGGTTGGCTCCATGAAGCTGCACCTGTGGAGTGGTTCAAAGAACCTTGGGAAAAGCTGAAGTCGAATTACCTCTGTCATCCCGAAGCCTGTAATCAGGCGGCTTGCGATGGGGGCGTAGCTGCAAATTCGGCTAACGCCGAAATCTCCCTCAACGGCCTCCCCACCGCCGAAGCCAAAGCCAAAATCACCGCCTGGCTCGAAGCCAAGGGCCTCGGCAAGAAGACCATCAACTACAAGCTGCGCGACTGGCTCTTCAGCCGGCAGCGGTATTGGGGCGAGCCGTTCCCCATCGTCTGGAAGCGTGACGCGAGCGGAAATCTCTTCCACGAAGCGTTGCCCGAGAGCGCGCTGCCCCTGCTCCCGCCCACGCTCGAAGACTACAAGCCCACCGCCGACGGCCAGCCCCCGCTCGCCCGCGCGACCGACTGGCTCACCCTCCCCGACGGCTCCACCCGCGAGACGAACACCATGCCGCAATGGGCCGGCAGTTGCTGGTATTACCTGCGGTATCTGGATGCGCGGCGCAGTGAGTCCTTCGTCGGGACGCTGGCCGAGCATTACTGGATGGGCGGACCTTCCGAGGGCTTGCTGCTCAACCCCGCACAGTGGGCCAACCGCCTGCGCGAACTGTTCGACTTCGCGTTGAGCGACACAACCAATCAGAAGCGCTTCGTCAACTTCGACGTGGTGGACGAAGCGGAAGCCCGCCGGGTGTTCGACGCCACCGGGCTGGAGGTCAAAGGTTACCGCCGGTTTTTGGACACGTTCGCCATCCGCCACATTTTGAAGGAGCATGGCGACGCTGAGAGCGAGGCCCGACGCGGTCAAATCGCGGTGACGTTTGACGACTTCCTGTTGATACCCGAGGTCGTCTGCCACCCCGACCGGGTGTTGCCCGCCGCGCAGACCGCGACCGGGCGGGAGGCCATCCTTTACGAGAAGCGCATCAACGGCTGGCTTTGCTATGTGGAGGAAGTCCGCGAAAGCCGGGGATTGCTGGCCACCAAGACACTCTACAAGAAAATGGCGACGGCGAGTCGTGCCACCGAAGGCGGCCTTGCTCAAACGCCCGAAGCGCTCCGTCGCAGTGAGGCGAATAAAGCCGCCCACCCGCCCGCCGTCAAGCCCACGCCCGGCGTGGACCTCTACGTGGGGGGCACCGAGCACGCCGTCCTTCACCTGCTCTACGCCCGTTTCTGGCACAAGGTGCTCTTCGACCTCGGCCACGTCTCGACCGCCGAGCCGTTCTTCAAGCTCGTCAACCAGGGCCTCATCCTCGGCGAGGACGGTCAGAAGATGTCCAAGTCCCGCGGCAACGTGGTGAACCCCGACGACGTGTTGAAGGAGTTCGGCGCGGACGCCTTTCGCCTCTACGAGATGTTCATGGGGCCGCTGCAGGACACGAAGCCGTGGAACACGCGCGGCGTCGAGGGCGTGTATCGCTTCCTCGGGCGCGTGTGGCGGCTCTTCATCGAGGAGAAGTCCGAGACCGCCTTCGAGCAGGCGCAGACCGTCGCCACGCAGCCGGACGCCGACTTGCTCGACCATCTGGTGATGAACGCCACGATCTCCGACGTGGCCGCCACGCCCGCGCAGCTCAAGGCCCTCCACGCGTGCATCAAGAAGGTGACGGAAGACCTCGACCACCTGCGCTTCAACACCGCCATCAGCGCGATGATGGTCTTCGTGAATGAGGCCAACGGCTGGCAGACGCGACCGTTCGTCGTGATGAAAACCTTCCTGCAACTGCTCGCGCCCTTCGCGCCGCACTTGACCGAGGAACTTTGGTCGCGCCTGCACAGCGCCTTCGGCCAGCGCGCGCCGTCCTTGAGCTACGCGGTCTGGCCGAGCTACGACCCCGCGCTGCTCGTCGAGAGCGAAGTCGAGGTGCCCGTCTCCGTGAACGGCAAGCTGCGCGATGTCATCCGCATCGCCGCCGGCGCCGACGAGGCGACGCACGAAGCCGCCGCCCGCACCGCGGAGAAGATCAAGCCGCTGCTTGACGGCAAGACCGTGAAGAAGGTCATCGTGAAGCCCGGGAAGATGGTGAACCTCGTGGTGGCCTGACGCGGCGTCAGTCGCAGTTTTGGGTCCGCCGGCAAGTCATCCAGCCCGTTGCCATGGCGTGGAAATTTCCCTCGCGTTGGGGGCGATGGCTGGTAGCGTCGCCCGATTCGCGTCCGGGCTGTTCCGGCGCCTTTGAAACAACGCAATGAAAGCCATCACCACCGCCGCCCTCGCGCTCGGCCTTCTGGCCGGCTCCGCGACCGCTGCCGACACCAAAATGACCCTGAAAGACGACAAGGACAAAGTCAGCTACAGCATCGGCCTCAACATCGGTCGCAGCATGAAGCAGGAAGGGCTGGACATCAACCCGGACGCCCTCGCCGCCGCGATGAAGGACGTGTTCGCCGGCGCGAAGGCGCAGCTCACGGATGAGGAGGTGCAGCAAGTGATGCAGGACTTCCAGAAGAAGATGATGGCCAAGCAGATGGCCGCCCGCGAGGAAGGCCTGACCAAGAACAAGGTCGAAGGCGAGAAATTCCTGGCCGACAACAAGAAGAAGGAAGGCATCAAGACCACCGCCAGCGGCCTGCAATACAAGGTCATCAAGGACGGCACCGGCAAGACGCCCAAGGCCACCGACACGGTGAAGACCCACTACCGCGGCACGCTCATCAACGGCACCGAGTTCGACAGCTCCTACAAGCGCGGCGAGCCGGCGGAATTCCCCGTCAACGGCGTCATCAAGGGCTGGACCGAGGCGCTCCAACTCATGAAGGAAGGCGCGAAGTGGCAGCTCTTCATCCCCTCCGATCTGGCTTACGGCGAGCGCGGTGCGGGTAAGGACATCGGCCCGAACTCGACGCTCATCTTCGACATCGAGCTGCTCTCGGTGAAGGCCGGGCAGTAAGGCTCAACTCAAATTGCGAAGGCCGCGTCCGGCAACGGACGCGGCCTTTGTCTTGCGGGGGAGCCGGGAAACCAGTGTTACGTGTTCACTGTTCAGTCGAGCTCCGGCGTTCATGCTCCCCCCACTGAATACTGAGCACTGATTACTGAATACGGTTGCCCGCACCAACCCGTGCCGAGGAAACACTGCACCAATTACTTCGCCGCCGGCGCGTTGGTGACCGCGGCAGGGACGGCATTGGTGCCAGCGGGCGGTGTCGGAGGCTGGGCAACCTTCGGCGGGAAAACGGTTTTGTATTTCACCGGGCCGGGCAGGTAGTCGTCCAACTTGCCGATGGACCAGCCGTAACCGAGGGCGAGGATGGCCAGCAGGATGAGGCGCGTTTTCCACGGGTTCGGCTTCTCCGCGTAAGGGTCGTCGAGTGAGCGCTCGGCGTTCGCCGGGAGCTTGGCGACATGCGTGAGCGCCGCGCCAAACGGGACGTTCATCTTGGCCTTGGTGTTGATGGCCCAGCCGTTGGCGTCGAGGATGGGCGCGAGGTTGCGCTGCCGGAGTTTTAGGTAGGCCAGCAGCATCGAGGGTCCGGAGATCAGCAGCACGATGCCAAGGATGCCCAACGGCATCCAGATGCCGAGGCCGAGCAAAGTGCCGAGGAACATGCCGATCATGCCGCTGATACCGCTGATGGCCGTGCCGACCAGCGCAATCGTGCCAAGGTCGAGCTTCTTCGGCTCGGCGGGGGGCGCGGGCTTGGCCTTGTCTGCCTGGGCGACGGCGGTGGCCGTGGCCCCGACCTTGGCCTGCGACTCCGCCTCGGCGGCAGCGGCGCGCTTCGCGATCTGCTCCTCCACGAGGCGAACGAACTTCTTGTAGGGCGACCAGAAGGCCTCGCGGATGCTGATGGGGTTCGCAACGATCTTGGTGATGGTCGCGTCCCAATCCTGCCCCTTGCGGTCGTAGAACACACCATTGCGCCCGACCATAAGGTTGTCGGAGTCGCCGTCGGTGAAGATGGCGACGATGGTCTTCTTCGCGCCGCCGGGCCGGGTGATGTCGCAGTAAGCCAGATAAGCTCCGGAAAGACCGGCAAGCGCGGCGTGCTTGCCGGCGTCCACGACCTCGACGCACAAGTGGCAGGTGCGCGCATCGAGATACAGCGAGCCAGCCTGAAAAATGGAGCCGCGCCGGCCATAGAATTCACCGAAGCTTACGGAGTTGTTCAGCAAGCGCACGAGGTCGCGCTGGAAAAGCAGCAGCTTCTCGACCGCGCCGATCTGCTTGAACTCGCCCTCGAGCGCGGCGTCCTGGGCGATGAGCGCGGTGAGCCGGGCCTTCGCATCCCCGGCCAGCAATTCGCGGACGCGGGCCAGGCCGAGCTTCTCCACGCTCGTGGCGGGCTTGGCCGCAGCCCACGCGTTGTAGGGTGCGACCATGGATTGAAGCGCCGACCAATCGCCTTCGGAGAGCGCCTTCCTGCCCTGTTCGTTGAGCAGCGGTTCAACCGCGGCAGCCAGTAGATTATCCACGGCGCCCTGCCAGGCTGGGTTCACGCCTTCCGCCAGTGGCAGGGGACGCGCTGGCGCGACGTGGGCCAGCGGCAGCTTGGCGATGTCTTCAGAGCCCGCCGTCAGCTCCTTGGCGGCCAGGGCGATGAAATCCGCTTCGGCCCGGTTCAGCGGGCCCGCGGCGCGCGAATCAAACGCTGCCAGGCGGCAGCGCGCGAAGTAATCGTCGGCTTTGACCTTGATGGTCTTGATGGCGGCAGAAGCCGCCGCCGTGGCGTCGCCGAGCGGCCGGATGCTCTGCTGGTCCGCCTCGGCCTTCTGATGCCAGTCCGAAAAAGCCTGCGCCTCGGCAAAGAATTGGTCCACCTTGGCCTGATTGATGCCGGACTTGCCGCTCCGGTCGGGCACGCCGCCCACGGTGGCCAGCAGGTCTTCCACCGCCTGCTTCAAGGCGGGTTCACCGGCGGAGTCAGCGGGCACCACGCCGTCGCCATTGAACTGGGTCGCGGAGAAAATCTTCGCCGTGTCAGCCACGTCCGCGAGTGAGATGGCGGCGGCGTCCGCCTTGCCCAGATTCGTGAGGATCCGTTTCGCAGCGACAGCGATGGCCTCGTCCTTGATGGCGGAAAGCGGGACGGAGCTGCCCCCCTTGAAAAGGTCATCCGCATTCTGGCGCGTGCTGACGGCCCACTTCACGGCGGCGAGCAACTCGGGCGGACGGATGCGCCCGTCCTTGTCCGTATCGATCAGGTCCAGGGTCTTGGTATCAAACTCAATGCCCCGCGTCGGCACCGCCAGAGCCACCCACAGTTTTTGGTCGAGCTGTTCAAGGCTGGCCAGGTCGGCACCGCTGCGGAAGGCAACCTGGTTGACGCCGCCAGCGCTGAAGAATCTCCACGGGTGGGCAGATGAGATGGCCTCGTTCATAAGCAGGCGAAGGCTAGTGAGAGGACGAGGCGGCTGCAAACTCAGAAACGCGCCGCCATGCGGTAGGCGGCTGGTGCGCCACGCAAAAACAAGGGGCCCGGACGACGTCCGGGCCCCTCAATCGAAACCTGCCGTTGGCGCTTTAGAAGACGCGGGTGCTCTCCTCCTCGACGACTGGAGAACTCAGGCTGTCCTCGGTGAAGGTGAACTTCACGCGGGTGTCGCCCACGCTCACGCCACGGGCGGTAAGCCGGAACTCAGCGACGCCTTTCGGGGCCAGGCGCGGGATCGTCTGGAACTTCACGTTTTGACCGTTGATGGTGCCCTGTTGGGTGGCCACCGGAGCGATGCTCTCAGGGAAGGCGGCCGACGTGTTGATGTTAACGAGGTCTGCCGAACCCTGATTCGTGATCCGAACGGTGTAGGTGGTCTGATTGCCGATCAGGATCGGGTCGGGGTCATCCACAACTTCGACCAGGATGGCGCCGACGCCGCGCCAGAGCGTGCAGGCCTCGGCCCGGGCGCCCTGCCCTTCGGCGCTGGTGACAACGGCGGTGTTGCAGTGGCTGCCGGCCGTGGCCGAAGTCAGCGTGACGGTGAAGGATTTCTTCTCTCCGGCGGCCAGTTCCGACAGGCGCCAGGTGGCCACGTTACCCGCCACGGTTGCGCCGGCGGCGGTAACGATGCGGGTGGCAGCGGGGGCAGTATCAGTGATGACAAGGTTGGTCAGCTTGGTGTCGCCGGTGTTGCTCACGGTGATGGTGTAGTCGGCGGCCTTGCCGAGGAACTGCTCCTTGGTGCCGACCTTCAAGAGTTCCACACCGGGCACCAGGATCGTGGTGCAGGCTTCAGCGTTGGCCGTGGTGGCATTGCTCGCGGTGGCGGTGGCGGTGTTGCACTGGCGGCCGCGTTTGGCGGCCTTTAGCAGGACGGTCTGGGTGCGGGACTGACCGGGGGCCAGGTCGCCGATGTTGAAAGTCAGCTCCTTCTGGCCGCTGCTGTGCGTGAGGCCCTCAGGGATTTTGTCCGTCACGACCACGCCGCGGGCGATGGCACTGCCGGGATTGGAGACCGCCAGGGTGTAGGAAATGTCCTGCCCGAGGGTCGCGGTGGCGGGACCGGTCTTGGTGAGGGCCAGGCCGGGCTTGCCCACCACGCCGTAAGCGCAGGCACGGGAGAGTGCAAAGACGGTGGCGCAGGAGCCAATGCGGCCTTCGCGCTCCGGTCTGAGCCAGACCTTGATGTTCTGGGTCTGGCCGGCGTCCAGCTCGGCAAACTTCCAGGTCAGATCGCGGCCCGAGACCTGCGCGGCCGGCTCGCTCCGCACAAACACCGCGCCTTCAGGCACCACGTCGCGCACGATGACATCGGCGACGTTTTCGTTGGCGATCACCTGAAGCTGCTGTTGAAACTCCTGGCCGAGGGTGAGCTCCGCGGGCATCTGCTTGAGGAGGCGCACATTGCCCGAGTGGCTGGCGGCGCTGGAGGTCACCACCGGCCGGGGTGCCGGGGCCTGAACGGGCGCTGGCTTAAGGATGGGGAGATCCGCCTTGTTGCGTTCGATCAGATCAATTGAACGGCCGATGTTGGCCCCGTCGTCATCGGCGCGCGCGGAAAGCGCGGGACTACAGAGGAGGGCGAGGGTGAGCCAGATAAGTTGTTTCACAGTGTTGCTATAGTTTGTTGGTTGCCGACGACCGGCTCCATCCGGAACCGGGATAAAATCAAAACACGCGCGTGCTTTCCTCTTCAATCACCGGTGCGCCCAGACTGTCCTCCGTGAAGCTGAACTTCACGCGGCCATCACCTTCAGCCGCGCCACGAGCCGTGACGGTGAGGGTGGCGCTTTGGCCTACTCCGATGCGGGGGATGGTCTGGAACCGGACGCTGGATCCGGAAACCGTGCCATCCTGGGCCGTGACGGGCGACACCTCGCGCGGAAAGGTGCCGGTGATGTTGACGTTGGTGAGGTCAGCCGAGCCCTGATTGGCAACCCGTATGGTGTAGGTCGTGGTGCCGCCGATGAGAATCGGATCGGGTGAATCCACGACCTCCACGAGCATCGCGCCCAAGCCACGCCACATGGTGGCGGCTTGAGCGTTGGCGGTGAGGCCCCCGGCGGCGGCCACCACCGAGTTGGCATGCGTTCCGGGAGTTGCGGTGGTGAGTGTCAGCCCGAGGCTGCGCCGCTCACCCGGGGCGAGTTGCGACAACACCCATTGCGCTTGCGTGCCCGTGACCGTGGCTCCGGGGGCGTCAACAATTCGGGTCAAAGGCGGCACCGTGTCCGTGACCGAGACGCTGGCCAGCGGAGTGTCGCCAACGTTGATCACGGTGATGGAGTAATCCGCATTCTTGCCGATGAACTGTTCCGGCGGACCGGTCTTGGTCACCTGCAGGCCCGGCTGGACAATGCTGGTGCAGGCCTCAGCCGTCACGCGACCGGCGTTGGCACTGGTGGCGGAAGCCGTGTTGCAAACGCGGCCGCGACGGGTGGCGCGTAACACAACAGGCAATGTGCGTGACTGGTTCGGGCCCAGATCACCGAGGTCAAGCGACAGAACGCTTTGCCCCGTTGAGTGCACCAGGCCCTCGGGAACGTTGTCCGTCACGACGACCTGGCGGGCGACGGCGTTGCCGGTGTTGGACACGGTAATTGTGTAGGGGATGTCCTCGCCCACGATCGCAGTGGCCGGGCCGGTCTTGGTAATGCCGAGGGTGGCGCGGCTGACCGTCGTGAAAGCGCAGGCCCGGGGGACGGCGGAGACGGTGGCGCAGGAGCCGATGCGGCCTTCGCGCTCTGGGCGGATCCAAATGCGGATCTCCTTTGTCTGCCCCGCATCCATCTCGGTCCAAGTCCATTCCAATAAAGTGCCGTTCACCTTCGCAGGAGGCTCACTGCGCACGAAGACGGCGCCGTCCGGCACAAGGTCGCGAACGAGAATGTCGGCGACGTTTTCCCCGGCAAAGACGGTAAGCTGGTAGGCGAACTCCTGGCCGTAGGCGGCTTCGGCGGGCATCTGCTTCAGCAGGCGCACGCAGCCACAGTTACGGTTGTCCATGGGCGGGGGCGTAGGCAGGGATACAGAGGGCTGGGGCGGCGGCGCCGGCTGGGCCGCGGGAGCCGGACGCGGCGCAGGGGCGGCCACGGGGGGAAGGGTAGCGGGCTTTTTCTTGCCATCGAACTGGATGGGGCGACCGAGAAAACGGCCGTCCGTGTCCGCGCACACCGGGAGGGAGGACATGGCGACCAGTGCGAAAAGGATTAACAAGGCGATGCGTTTCAAATGAGGCCTTTCTGCGGGCAGTGTGCGGGCTGGGAACGTCGGCGACAACCGCCAAGTTACATTTGCCTATAGCGGTCAGTGCCCCACAGCGTCAAGCCGCCGCCGGGACAATGGTGCGGAAACAAGAGTTGGATTCGCCGCTTGTTCACGGGAGCTGACCCCGTTACTTTTTGCGCAAGCCAGCAACCAACACCGCTGCACCAAACGCCACCATGAATCAATCATTTCGCCCCGCCGCCATCCTGCTAGCCGCCACAACCGCCCTTGCCACATTCATCACCGGCTGCGCCACGACGGGAGGCGATGACCACGGAGGCCACGACCACAACCACGGGTTCGAGGGGGTGAAGCAACTGGTGGCCACCATCCAGCCGACCGCGGGCAACAAGTGCACCGGCTTCGTGCGCTTCATCGAGGTCGGGCACGTGGTTTACGTGTATGCGGAGATCTCGGGCCTGACGCCGAACGAGAAGCACGCGATGCACATCCACGAGTTTGGCGACGGCACGTCCAACGATGGCATGCGGGCCGGCGGCCACTACAACCCCGAGGACAAAGCGCACGGGTTGCCCGGCACCGCTGAACGCCACGCCGGTGATCTCGGCAATCTCCAGGCCGATGCTAGCGGCAAGGCAGTTTACCGGGGTGAGTTCAACGATCTGTCGATGGTGGGCGTGAAGAATCCCATCGTCGGCCGCGGGGTCATCATCCACGCCAAACCTGACGATGGCGGACAACCCGTGGGCAATGCCGGCGCGCGCATCGGCTTCGGCGTGATCGGAGTTGGGAACCCAAAACAGTGACCGCCGCCGCGATCCGGGGCGAGCATTGGCAATCCTGAACTCCCCACCTGAATTCTCACTCCACTCACCGCATCGAAGTCTCCACACATGAAATCCCCCGCATTATCCCGTCGGCGTTTCGTCCAGTCCTCCGGTGCTCTGGGCGCGGTCCTCGCGCTGGCCAAACCTCCCGCCATTCTGCCCGCCGAAAGTCCCGGCAACCGGGTCGTCGTGGGGGTCATGGGGCTCTCGCGCGGCATGGCGCATGTGGCCGGGCATCTGGGAGTGAACAATGTCGAGGTGGCCTATGTGTGCGACGTGGATTCCGCGCGGCTGGCCAGCGGCCTGAAGACGGCTGAGGGCAAGCAACCCACGCGCAAGCCGCAAGGGGTGGGTGATTTCCGGCGAATTCTGGACGACAAGAACGTGGATGCGGTATCGATCGCCGCGCCCAACTTCTGGCACACGCCAGCAGCCATCCTGGCGATGCAGGCCGGCAAGCATGTGTATGTCGAGAAGCCCGGTAGCCATAATCCTTGGGAGGCCGAGGCGATCGTGGCCGCCGCCGCCAAATACAAGCGCAAGTGCCAGATGGGCAACCAGCGCCGCAGCTACGCGAACGTCATCGAAGGCATCCAAAAACTCCGCGAGGGTGTCATCGGCAAGGTGCTTTTCTCCCGCTGCTACTACAACGGCGCGCGACCGAGCATCAAGAAGGGCCAGCCTGGCCAGCCCCCCGCGACCTTTAACTGGACACTTTGGCAAGGCCCCACGCCCGAGCGCCCCTACAAGGACAACCTTCACCCCTACAACTGGCACTGGCACTGGCATTACGGCGGCGGTGAAATGGCCAACAACGGAGTCCACGCGCTGGATGTTTCTCGCTGGGGCCTCGGCGTCGACTACCCCACCAAGGTCACCTTCCTGGGCGCGCGTTACCAATTTGCCGATGATCAGGAGACCCCCGACACCGGCAGCGCGGTCTACGACTTCGGCCATTGCGGCGCGTCGTGGGATGACAGCTCCTGCAACCCCCGCAAGGGCGAGAAGAACCCGTTTGTCGCCTTTTACGGGGAGAATGGGATGATGGCGATGAGCGGTGGCAACGACTACACGGTCTTCGACAACGCGGGCAAGGAAGTGGACAAGAAATCCGGCGGCCCCGGAGGCGGCGACGTCCCGCACTTCCAAAACTTCTCCGATGCGATCCGCGAGAACAAACCGCTTAACTCGCCCATTAGCGAAGGCCAAAAGAGCGCGTTGCTCTGTCACCTCGCCAACATTGCCTACCGCACCGATTCCGTGCTGAAAATCGATCCGAAGACCGGGCGCATCCTGGACAATCCGGAGGCGCAAAAGCTTTGGAAACGCGAGTATCGCCCGGGTTGGGAGCCCAAGGTCTAGCTTGGCCGGAGCGAATCGCATCCGCTCCTTGGCAGATTCTCGATGGCAGGATGCGTGGCCATCCGGTGAAGGCTTGGACCAACCAAAGGATGAGGTTTTCCGCACCTTTGCTTTGACCATGCCGAAAGCGGGCGTTAAATCATCCGCGTTGTTTGTATTTGGGTAGGCTCCGCCTCATGAACTTGCCATGTTACCTGCTGGCCGCCGGGATGAACTCCCAGCTTAATTACATCTGGGAGAAGGCGACCATCGAGGCAAAGGTCATCATCGTCTTCCTGATGATCTTCTCCATGTTCGCCTGGTCGGTGATGGTGTCCAAGGGTCTGCAAATGCGCCGTGCCCGCCGGCTCAACGAGCTGTTCATGACCGAGTTCCGCGTGCAAAAAACCGTGCTCGATATCCATGATCGCCGCGTGCAGGTCGAAGGTTGCCCCCTGTTCACGGTGTATCAGGAGGGCTGCATCGAAACCGAGGCGCGGCTAAAGCAGCCCGATGGCACCCGGAAAAAGCACGTCTCGCTCAAGTCCATGGAGCACATCAAGCGGACGATGGAGGGAACGGTCGCCCGTGAAGCCCTCGTTCTGGAGTCCGGGATCATCCTATTGGCGCTGGCGGTCAGCGGCGCGCCGTTCCTCGGACTTTTGGGCACGGTTTGGGGGGTGATGGATACCTTCGCCGGGGTGGCCCAAGCAGGACGGGCTGACCTGGCGGCAATGGCCCCCGGCGTGGCCGCCGCGCTCGTCACCACCGTGGCCGGACTCCTCGTGGCCATTCCTTCCATGTTCGGCTACAACTGGCTGGTCCATAACCTCCGGGTGCTCACCGTTGAGTTGGATAACTTCGCCCAGGAACTGGCCTCCAAGTTGGAAACTGAGTTTCTCCAGGACGAATGAACGGCAACCCGCAAAGGCCTTTTGCCGCCCCCGTTAGTCTGGGTATCGGCATCCAGTTCGCCCGTGCGGCCGAGCCGGCGGTCAACGCAGCAGCAGCGCGCGGCCTGTTTGGGCTCGCGTAACGGACCATGAGACGTTTTTCCCAACGCAATTCCCTCGTGACGTTGAGCGAAATCAACATCACGCCGCTGCTCGACCTTGCGTTCGTGCTGCTCATCATCTTCGTAATCACCACACCGATGCTCGAAGGCTCGCTGAACCTCAACCTCCCCGCCGAAGCCCCGAGCGCGGACAAGGCCCGTCCGCCAAAGGCCGAGGACATCCGCACCGTGGAGATTGACCGCGCGGGCGGCTACCGGCTGCAAAAGGTCCCCATGACGCTGCCCCAGATGGAAGCCCGGTTGGTGGCGGACTTCCGCGCCAACCCGAATCTCATCGTGCGCGTCCGGGCGGACAAGGACGGGAAGCTCGATTTCGCCGCCCGCGTCATGGAGTTATGCCAACGCAACGGCATCACGCAATTCAGCTTCAGCACCGAACTGCGATGACGAGCAGACCATTCGCGGCATCCTGCAGCCGGGCCGCGGGAGCTTCGGCGCGTAACTTCCGTCCAACCTGCTGATTGCGGATGAATTAGCCGGGCCCAGCCCATATCCATTGACCTAGTGAACCAGCGGCTTCAGACCAAATGCTTCATCGCCTCGGCCGCCACCCACGCGCTGCTGGTTCTGATTGTCTTTGTGGCGCCCGCCTTCCTTCCGGAGAAACCCCGCCCCGCCGCACCGGTCATGCGGATGATTGATGCGCGCGTGCTGGACATCCTTGAGTCTCGCCCCCTCCCGGCAGCTGCGGCTCCCGCTCCTGCTGCCGTGCCTGCCCCTCTACCGGTCGAACCCGTCGAGCCGCCGGCTGCAGCGAAAGTCACGCCACCCCAGCCCGTCCCGCCCCCTCCGCCGCCGCCCGCTACTAAACCGGTTGCCAAACCAGTTGCCAAACCGGCCGAACCGCCCAAGCGCGAGCCGGTGAAAGAAACGCCCAAGCCCGCGAAAGTTGAGCCAAAGGTTTTGGCCACCAGCCCGAAAGGCAAAGAGGCACCCACGAAGAAGGACTCACGCAAAACAAAGGAACCCGAGCCAACTTCGCCCTCCAAATCGGCTTCTACCAAGCCCGCGCCCACGAAGGAAACGCCCGCCAAGTCCACCATCAAGATTGCCGACATCAAGAACCTCACTTCCCGCAAAGCCGATGAGGATGCCAAGGCAAAGCAACGCGCCGAAGCCGAGGAGCGCGCGCAGGCTGCGGCCCAAGCCGCCGCGGCCCGGGCTGCGCTCGCCGCCCACCAGCAGCGCGTGGCCAAGATGAATTCCATCCTCGGCGGAATTTCCGGCGGGCTCTCCTCTCCGGTAGACATCAACATTGACGCGGGCGGCGGACCGAACGCCGGAGCCTTCCTCGAATACGGCCAGATGATGGTGCAGGTCTACGAGCGAAGCTGGCTGCTGCCCGGCACGGTCAACGACTCGACCGCCGTGGTGAGCGTGACCGTGACCGTGGCCCGAAACGGCCGCGTGCTGAACTGGGACATTCGCAAGGGCAGTGGCAACAGCGGGATTGACAAGTCAGTGCGCGAGACGCTTCAAAAGGTCATGCAGTTCGAGCCGTTCCCGGCCAGCTTCCGGGAGGCCCAGCGCACCTTCAACATCGACTTCAACCTCAAAGCCAAACGCACCACCGGATGAATTTGAACCGCCGCCAGTTTGCCGCCTCCCTTGCCCTTTCCCTTTCCTCGCTGTCGGTGCGGGCGCAGGAGCCGAAGTTCGATGTCACGCGCTATCGCGACGGCTCGCAGGCCATCCCCATTTCGCTCAGCGGCTTCAGCGGCGAAGTTGCCAGCGCCTTGCGCTTTGATCTCGAAGTGGGCGGGTGCGTGGTGGTGGGCGCGGACCAGGCACAGGTGCTGGTGCATGGCAGCAACGGCGCCAAGCTCGAGGGCTTCGTCTCTGACCGCCAGAAGAACTACCTGCTCGCCAAAGCCTACACCGGGGCAAACCAGCGTCAGTTGGCCCATGCCTTTGCGGATGATGTGATTTTCGCGCTCACCCAGACGCGCGGGATTGCCCAGACCAGGGTGGCTTTCAAGGTTAAGGCTGCCAATAACACGGGCGAAGTCTATATCGCCGACTACGACGGCCACGGCGCACAGCCGGTCACCGCTGACCATGCCATTATCGCCGCGCCATCTTGGGGTGCGGGCAGCCAGTGGCTCGCCTACACCTCCTACAAGCTCGGCAACGCCGATATCTTTTCCCACAACTTGGCCACGGGAGAACGGCACATCGTGGCCCGTTATGGCGGGTCAAATCTTTCCCCGGCCGTCGCGCCCGGAGGGCGTTTGGTGGCGATGGTCCTGAGCAAGGGCGGCAAACCTGACCTCTACGTGGCCGACATCCATGGGCGTGGCCTGCAACAGCTCACGCGCTCGCGCGAAGGCGTCTCCTCGCCCTGCTGGTCGCCCGACGGCCAGAGCATTTGCTACGTCTCCAACGACGACGGCCCTGCCCTGCTCTACCGCATCGGCGCCAACGGCGGCGCGCCGCAGCGCATCCGCACCGTGGGCGTTTACAACGCCACCGAGCCGGACTGGTCGCCCGACGGCAAATGGATCGCCTTCACCACACAACGCGGTGGCTTTGAAGTGTGCGTCGTGCCCGCTGCCGGCGGCGACGCCCAAAGCCTCGTTTCCGGACAGGATCCCGTGTGGGCGCCGAACTCGCGCACGCTCATGTTCTGCAAACGCGGACGCGGCGGCCCGCTTTCCCTGTCTCTGCTTGACGTGCCCACCAAGCGCGTCAAGGATGTGCCGCTGAAATTTGGGAATTGTTCCCAGCCCGCATGGGCTCGCTGACCCTTTCACCTGCAAGATTACTTAATCATGAAAAAGTCCCTTTTCCTCAAGCTCGCCACCGTCGCTTTGCTGGCCGCCGTCACTGCTACCGGCTGCAAAAAGACGCCCAAGAACGTCACCCCAATCCACGGGCAGCCGACCCGGGTGGGCACGGGGACTGGCGGGGGCCCAATAAACCCGGACGCCTCTCCCACTCAGCCTTTGCCTGGACCCGGCACGGGACTACCGGGCACCGGGACGGCTACCGGAATTGGGACCACCCCCATCTCCACGCCGCAACCTCCTCCGTTTAATCCCAATGTCCCCGGTGGTGGCGGTCCCGCTGGCAACTTGGACGAGTTTGAGGGCATGTGGAAGGATGCCAGCGCTTTTGCCGGGAACACGGTCTTTTTTGACTACGACAAATCAGTCGTGAAGGCTTCGGAACTCGGCAAGCTCCAGCCCGTCATTGCCGCGCTCAAGGCTGCGCCGCAAAACAAGCTCCTCATCGAAGGCCACTGCGACGAGCGCGGCACGGAGGAATACAACCGCGCCCTCGGCGAGCGCCGCGCGCTGGCCATCCGCGAGCGGCTGGCCAAGTCGGGCATTTCCCCCGATCGCATCCGCACCGTGAGCTTCGGCGAAGACAAGCCCTCCGCTCTCGGCCACGACGAAGCGGCTTGGGCGAAAAATCGCCGGGGAGAACTCATTCTCCTGAAGCCCAAGAATTAACTTGAACGCTTCCCGGCTCTTCGCGTCGAATAGCCGGACGTTTGCCAGCGATGGCAGACACCGAAAGACATCCGCCTGATGCCGGCATCCGCCTGATGTGTTTCGCAAACCTAAACAGTTAGTGAAACCATGAACGCATCTATGTTAGCCATGCTCGGTTGGCCGGAAATCATCGGCATCCTCGTCGTCGTCCTGATTCTCTTCGGAGCCAAGAAGCTCCCTGAACTCGCCAAGGGCCTCGGCCAAGGCATCAAGGAGTTCAAGAAAGCTTCCAGCGACATGCAGAATGAGCTGCATCGCTCAGTGGCCGAGGAGCCCCAATACACTCCTCCGCCGAAGCCGGCCGCTACAGCCCCCCAGCCGGTGACTCCGCCTCCTACCGCACAGCCCGGCCAGTCCTCGGCTGCGCCGAAGGCCTGATTACGGCCCCAACCTCGCGCGAGTTAGGCCATGGCGAAGGAGCCAGAGGGCGTGTCCCCACAGCCTGTCCGTCCGGATGACTCAAAGTCATCCGGCGGTCAGCCCTCGCCCAATTCCACAAACCAACCCGAACCGCCCGTCAGTTCGCCTCTGGGTGCGGCGGAGGCGTCTCAAGGAATTACACCTGTAGGCGGCACACCGTCCGCAACCGCACCCAATTCCAACTCGCCCCCGGCCGCAAGCCCGCAGCTCCCGCCCGCGCCGGTGCCCCAGAACCCCGAGGGGTTTCCCGCCGCCGAAGTTAGCCGCACCGCCCCTGAAGATGCCGGCAAAGCCAGTTTGGCCCCCGAGGCACCGCCGGCGCATGAGCCTGATCCTTATCATCAGGAGCATCAGCACGACTACGGTAGCGAGTATCATCACCACGATGATCCGCATCACCACGCCGACCATTACGGTGACCACCACAGCGGCTATCACCACGATGACCAATCCCATCATCACAGTGGGGAAGACTTTCAGTATCAACCCTACACTCCGCCACCGCCCGAGGAAGAGCACGGGTTCGTCAAGGCCGTGCGGTCGGTCACCAGCGCGCTGAAGGGCGACGATGATCCCGCGGGCGAGGGTGGCGGCCCGGTGAAGCCGTTCCTTGACCACCTTGAAGACCTGCGGTGGATGCTCATCAAGGTCACGGTGAGCCTGCTGGTGGCAATGATGGCCTGCTTGGTGGGGGCAAATGCGCTGGTGAAACTGCTGGTCTGGCCGTTGAAAGAGGCGCGGGTGCAGTCCCAAAATGAGGCTTTAAAACTCAACAAGCCGCAGGAGGAGGTTCCCCTCATGCTGGGCACCAACCGCATTGGCCTCCTGTCCCTGCCCCGGCTTGGCATCGATCCCGTCTTCAACCACACCAACACTGTGGCCCATGTCCGCAGCGTGGAAGTTGTCCCGGTGGATGTGGGCACGAACAAGCTGCTGGGCCTGCAAATCACGACCAATGCGCCCGCCTCGCTCGATCCGCTGGTGGAGCTCATCATCCTGGGCCCGCTGGACGTCATCTGGATCACGCTCCAGCTGGCATTTTTTGGCGGGCTCGTGCTCGCTGCGCCGTTTGTGTTCTATTTTATCGGCGAGTTTGTGCTGCCCGCCCTGCGGGTGAACGAGAAGGAATTTCTCAAACCCTTCGCCATCTGGGGCACGATCCTGTTCCTTTCCGGCGTGGCGTTTTGCTACTTCGTCATCCTGCCGCTGATGCTGCGGATGACCGTCGAGTTCTCGCAATGGCTGGGTTTCAGCGCGGAGCAATGGCGCGCGCAGGAATACCTGAGCATGGTGCCGAAATTCCTGCTGGCGATGGGCCTGAGCTTTGAGATGCCCGTGATCATCCTGACCATCGTGAAGATCGGCCTCCTTGACTCGAAGAAGCTGAGCTGGTTCCGGCCCTACTTCGTGGTCATTAACCTCTTTATCTGCGCCGTCGTCAGCCCGTCCGGTGATCCGTTCACCATGTTCCTGATGGCCGCGCCGCTGTGCGTGCTCTACGAAGCGTGCATCCTCATAGCCCGTTTCTGGGAGTGGCGTGACCGCCGGCGTGAAGCGGCACAACAGGCGGGCGACAAGCCCTAACAGCGCCTGAGCTTGGGAAGGCGGTCAGCCGGCCGCGAGGATGGCGAGAACCGTTGGCATTTGCTCGGCTGCCGGCTATTTTGCGGCATGATTAAAGCGAGCGACGCCTCCGGCACACCCGCCGCCAACCCTGCGGATGTCCGGGCGAAAGCCCCCCTCCACGACGTGCAGAGCGGCCGCGACCACCGTGAACTCCGCATCGACAAGGTAGGCGTGCGCGGGCTGCGGTTCCCAATCCAGATCCGCGACAAGGCCCATCAGCACCAGAACACCATCGCCACCATCAGCATGTGCGTGGACCTGCCCAAGGAGTTCAAGGGCACCCACATGAGCCGCTTCATCGAAGTGCTCAACGCCCACGGCTCCGTCGTCCACGTGGAAAACATCGAGGACATCCTGCACGCCATGCAGGCCAAGCTTCACGCCGCCACCGCGCATCTGGAGATGGAGTTCCCCTTCTTCCTCACCAAGAAGGCCCCCGTCACCGGCAAGGAGGGCGTGATGGACTACACCGCCCGCTTCTCCGCCACGGCCAGCGGCAAGGAGATTGATTTCGTGCTCACCGTGGTCGTGGGCGTCACCACCTTGTGCCCCTGCTCCAAGGCCATCTCCAAATACAGCGCCCACAACCAGCGGGGCAACGTCACCGTCGCCATCCGCTCGGACAAAGTCGTCTGGATCGAGGACCTCATCGCCCTCGTCGAGGCCAGCGCCAGCAGCGAGCTGTATTCCCTCCTCAAGCGGCAGGACGAAAAAGCGGTCACCGAGCGCGCCTATGAGAACCCGGTGTTTGTGGAAGACCTCGTCCGCAACGTCGCTCTCAAGCTCAACGCCCACCGTGATGTGACGTGGTATCGCGTCGAGGCCGAAAACTTCGAAAGTATCCACAACCACAACGCCTACGCGTGCCTGGAGAAGGGTTGAATCTCCCAGCTCCCGCCTCGCATCCACTCGTATGACCATCGGAGTTCCCAAGGAGATCAAGGCGCAGGAAAACCGCGTCGCCCTCCTGCCCTCAGCCGCTTACCAGCTCATCAAGCGCGGGCATCAAGTCATCGTCGAACGCGGTGCGGGCGCGGGTTCCGGCTATCCCGACAGCGACTACGAGCGCGCCGGCGCAACGCTGGTGAGCGGGCACGCCGAGGTCTTTGCCCGTGCCGACTTGATCGTGAAGGTCAAGGAGCCGCTGCCCGCCGAGTATCCGCTGCTGCGCCCCGGCAAGTTGCTTTTCACCTACCTACACCTCGCCGCCAACCGCGAACTCACCGACGCGCTGCTCAAGTCAGGCGCAACGTGCATCGCCTACGAGACCATCGAGGTTAACCGCCGGCTGCCGCTGCTCGAACCCATGAGCGAGATCGCCGGGCGCATGAGCGTGCTTGTGGGCGGCTACTTCCTCGCCAAGCACTGCGGGGGCAACGGCGTCTTGCTCGGCGGCGTCCCCGGCGTTCTGCCCGGGCGGGTCGTCGTCCTCGGCGGTGGCGCGGCAGGCGTCAACGCCGCCCGCATGGCGCAGGGTCTCGGCGCGGGCGTGACCATCCTCGAAGTGGACCTGGAGCGGATGCGCTTTCTCGACATCACTCTCCACACCGCGCACACGCTCTACTCCAACGAGGCCCACCTCATGGAGCTCCTCCCGACCGTGGATCTGCTCATCGGCGCGGTGCTCGTGCCGGGCGCCAAAGCCCCGAAACTCATCCGCCGCGAGATGCTCCGCCAGATGCGCCCCGGCAGCGTGCTCGTGGACATCGCGATTGATCAAGGTGGCTGTGCGGAAACCTCCCGTCCCACCACGCACCAAGACCCCGTCTTCACCGAGGAAGGCGTCCTCCACTACTGCGTTGCGAACATGCCTGCCGCCTACGCCCGCACCGCCACGCAGGCTTTGACCAACGTCACCTACCGTTACGTCGAGCAACTCGCCGATCTTGGCCTCGCGGACGCCTGCCAACGCCAGCCCGCGCTCCTGGGCGGGATCAACGTGCAGGCGGGCAAGCTCACCTGCCGGGCCGTGGCGGAGGCGCATGGGCTGCCGTTTGCTCCGGCGGCGGTGTAGCGGCGCTCTGTGAGTGCCGGGTTTGGGTGACTGGCAGGCTCATTTTCCTTGTCCTCACGGCATTCGGCGGTCACCGACCGCCGCTACCGGCACTGCAAACTTCAAACTTCCCTCCCTTTGCCCGTGTCCTATCTTCCGTAGCGCAGCCCTAACTAGCTTGTAACGCCTGGCTGCTGCGAACGTCACCTCAGCACATCTCGCTTATGATAATGGCCGACATCCTCAAAATCTTCCTCCTCATCGTCGGAGCAATCCTCATCTTTATCGGCTTCTGGCTCGCGGCGGAGGCGCTGTTCCCCACCCTCGTGGAACGGGCCCGGAACCAATACAGCCGTCCCTATAAACTCACCTTCGCTGGCCTCGCCATGGCCGCGCCGTTCGTCCTCGGTGCCATCGCAATCTTCAAGATCAGCCACCCCGTCATGAACATCCTTGCGTTTGTTCTGCTCGCGGTAGTCCTCTTCGGTGGTCTGGCCGGATCCGCCGGTCTCGCCAAGCGCATCGGGCTGGGTCTGCCGTCGCCCGTGGATGATGTCCAGCCGTGGCGGCGCGTGCTGCGCGGCGGCATCGTGTTGGTCCTCACCTTCCTGCTGCCGTTTATCGGCTGGCTGGGACTGACCATCTGGACCTTGGTGACCGGCTGCGCCGCCATGGTCTTCGCCGTGCGTGAAGCGAAAACTCCCACCGTAGCTGCCGAGCCGCCTCAGGCACCAAAGGTTGAACCGCCGGCTCTGCCGTCTGCTGCATGAACTTCACCCGCCGCCACTTCCTCCAAGCCGGCTCCGCCGCCTCGCTCGCCGCCGTGGCCATCGGCTGCGACAAGCTCGAAGTCCCCACCGCCCTGCGCATCGGCCCGCGCGACGTCACCACGCCAGACGGCCCGTTCACCGTGCCTACGGGAAACGAGATTGACCTCGTCTCGCACGCGTTGAACCGCCTCACCTTCGGACCTCGCCCGTGGGATTACCAACGCACCCGCAAGCTCGGCGACACGGGACAGGCCGCGTTCGCCGCCTTTCTCGACCAACAGCTTGCGCCCGAGAAGATTGACGACCCCGCCGCTGAAAACGCCGTCCGCCACTTCGAGGTGCTTCAGGAGCCGCTCGGCGAACTCTTCGAGTATCAGGACAAGCACCTGCTCGACGCCCTCGTCCGCAGCACTGTGCTGCGCGCGGTCTTCAGCGAGCGCCAGCTCTACGGGGTGATGGTCAATTTCTGGAGCGACCACTTCAACATTGACCCCTCCAAGGGCGACGCCAAGTGGCTCAAGGTCGCCGACGACCGTGACGTCATCCGCGCCCACGCGCTCGGCAAGTTCCCCGCCATGCTCCGCGCCTCCGCGCTCAGCCCCGCGATGCTCTGGTATCTCGACGGCCGCGTGAACAAGAAGGCCAACGACGCCGACAAGCCCAACGAGAACTACGCGCGCGAGCTGATGGAGCTGCACACCCTCGGCGTCCACGGCGGCTACACGCAGAAGGACGTGATGGAAGTCGCCCGCTGCCTCACCGGCTGGGGCGTGCAGGAAGTCGGCCGCTCGAAACTCAACCTCGGCAGCGTCGAGTTCAAACCCTTCCAGCACGACCGAGGCGAGAAGGTCATCCTCGGCCACGTCATCCCGGCAATTCCGAAAAAAGCCAAGCCCGAGGAAATCGAACGCCTGGGCCGCGCCGAGCTGGACACCGTGCTCGGCATCGTCGGCCTGCACCCGGCCACCGCGAAGTTCATCGCCACCAAACTCTGCCAGCGCTTCATCGCCGACGACCCGCCCGCCGCCACCGTCAGCACCGTCGCGGAGAAGTTCATCGCGTCCGGCGGCGACATCCCGACCACCCTGCGCGCGCTCTTCGCCACCGACGCCTTCCGCACCACGCGCGGCACCAAGCTCAAGCGCCCGTTCCACTTCATCGTCTCCGCGCTGCGCGCCACGCACGCCACCACCGACGCAGGCCGCGCCGTGCAGGACTACCTCCTCCGCATGGGCCACGCGCCCTTCCACTACCCGACGCCCGACGGCTACCCCGAGGAAGCCGCGCCGTGGCTCGGCACGCTGCTCTGGCGCTGGAACTTCGCCGTGGGCCTGGCGAACAACTCCCTCGACAACGAAACCAAGCTCGACGCCGACAAGCTGAAGGCCAGCTTCGCGACCGAGGAAAACCTGATGGCCCACCTCCTCGGCCGCGCCCCGACCGCCGACGAAGTCACCGCGTGCAAGGACTCCGGCGCTCCGCTCGCCCTGCTGCTGGCGTCACCGAGTTTTCAGAAGTGTTGAACTGTATGAGTCCCGAAGCGCAACAAGCGCAAAGTCAGGCCCACGCCGAGCTGTTGAAGCTCTACGAGGTAACAATCGCCGACGTTGACCGAACTAAGCGTTGGCAGTGGAACGTGCTTCACACCATCATCGTAGGGCAGGGAGCCGTGCTCACCCTTTTTTTCCAGGATGCTGCACGAGGAAATATAGCCCTACGGGTAATCGCTGTAGCGTTGGTGGCGACGCTTGGGTTTGTTGGTGTGAAGGAGCTTCTGGAATCGGACGAGACTCTCGATAAATTCAGGGAGCGCTTAGGGCGCTGTTACGACGCATTCTCCGGTGACTTCAATACTGCGTTTGGAATGCACGCTGAAACACGGCGTGTGATTGACAACGCAAGCTCGGGTGACCGTCGCGAACGCATTAAACCAAAGCCGTGGATGGTTCGCACGTTGGTTCTCATCACCGCCAGTGTGGTCTTTGCCCTGTGTTTTGCGTAGTAACAGCTTTGAACGTTTAGAAATGGCTTTTTCCTCATTCTCGCCACGCCATTTGCCGCATCTGCGCCCATCTACGGACACATTCCCATGAGCACCCCGACCTTCCTCACCGGCAACGGCGATCATCTCAAGACCCTTGTCGTCGTCTTCCTGCGCGGCGGCGCGGATGGGTTGAACATGGTCGCGCCCACGCACGACGACGGCTATTACCGCGCCCGCCCCCGCATCGCCATTGCGGCCAGCGACGCCACCAAGCTCGACGGCAGTTTCGGCCTCAATCCGTTGCTCAAGGACCTCGCCGCGCCCTACCACGACGGCGCGCTCGCGGTGGGCCACGCCGCCGGGTCGGAGGACTCGACGCGCTCGCACTTCGAGGCGCAGGACTTGATGGAGCGCGCGGGCGACGTGGCCGGCGGCTGGCTCGGGCGCTACCTGCGCTTCCGCGGCGCGACGACCACCGGCGCGCTCTCGGCCATCGCC
>Ga0172373_10001719_pt1 | contig 34989 bp, 40 predicted proteins | sample Lak10m_2_FD_114546 | JGI IMG/M metagenome (GOLD analysis project Ga0172373, IMG submission 114546) | Freshwater microbial communities from Kabuno Bay, South-Kivu, Congo - kab_092012_10m | ecosystem: Environmental > Aquatic > Freshwater > Lake | place: Democratic Republic of the Congo...
GGAGCAGGAGGCCGTCCGTCTCCGCCGGCCCCGCGGACTGCTTCTCCTGGACGGGGTTCGCCGCGTGGTGGTGGCCCGGCGGCGCCTCGCAGGTGCAGATGGGCCCTCTGCACCGGCCAGCCGCCGCCGGGACAGGACGACCCGTTGATGACGCCGCTGGAGCCGTAGGCGTCGTTGCGGAAGCCGCTGATCGCCTCCGTGGCCTGCTCGAAGATGCGGCTGTCGGTCGCTCGCATCAGGACGTAGTCCTTGCCGGGCAGCGCGATCCATTCCTCCACGACGGAGTCCGGGTTGTTCCACGTCCCCATCTTGATGTGCATGAGGTAGCGGGCCTTCTGGTTCGCCATGTCCCGCGACCACTTGAACCCGCCGCTGATCTCCGAGGGCTGGAAGTCCCGCACGCCGCCGTAGCGCCAGTCGTCGTACTCCTGCGTGCCCTGCTGCGGCGGGGTCGCCCCGGTCGGGTGGCGGGTGGGGTCTGTCGCGTGGTCCACGCCGGGCTGGTAGACCTCGCGGGACTGGCCGGAGATCGTGATGTTGCGACGCCACAGGTACTCGTCGGGATCCTGGTACGGCCAGCCGCCATCCGCCGCGCCCTGCACGAAGTCGCGGTAGTAGGCGTTATTGATGTACATCTGCCCTTCGTGTTCGGTGTTGTGGGCACCGATGCGGTTGAAGATGTGCAGCTTCGGGCCGCCACCGCCGCCGTACTCCAGGCACCACTCGGGCGTGATCTCCACGTCGTAGGCCCACCACGCCTCGGTCTCGACGTTGCCCTCGCCGAGTCCCTTGGTGAACGCAGCCCCGTCGCCGTCGGTGAACGCCCACGAGTCGTCCAGCATCCGCGCCCACGCCCAGGACGAGCCGCCCACGCTGCAGGGGATGTAGAACTTCATACAGCCCGTGTGCCCGCTCTTGCGCCGGGCCGCGTCCGCGTGGCTCGGGCCGACCCACTGCAGGTAGGCTGGGTCCGCATTCAGGAAGCGGTTCGGGTCGTTGCGGTAGAGGGAGCCGAAGCCGTAGTTGTGGACGGACTCGCTGGTATCGAACCGCTCGGCAATGCGCATACCCGGCAGGCTGGCGAGGTAGTCGTGGTCGCTGGTCGTCGTGCTGGCGGCGGTCACCGTCAGGGTGAACGAGACGTAGCTGGCGACGTTGGCCGCATCGTCCGTGCAGCGCACACTGATGCTGGTCGCCGTCAGCGCGGAGGTGCGGGCGACGTTGATCCGGCCCCGGCCATCCGCCAAGGTTTCGATGGTGACCTCGGAGGGCAGCGCGGACTGCGTCTCCCAGTTGGAGTAGGGTTCCGTCCCGCCGGAGGCGTCGAGGATGATGGCGAACGCCGACCCCACCACGCCGCTCGCGTTGGTGATCGGGTCCACTACCGGGCCCGACGCGGCGGCCAGCACCCGCACCGGGGCGGACGCCTGCAGCACCCGGCCGTCAGCGTCCTCGACCTGGCAGGTCAGGGTCGCCGTGCCCACGTTGGCCGTGAGCGGGCTGCCCGTCACCACGCCGGTCGAGCCGTCGATGGCGCCCCAGTGGGTGCCCACCTCCGTGTAGGTGTAGGGCGGCTCGCCGCCGGAAGCGGAGAACCCCACGCCCGGCGCGTAGGCCGAACCGGCCGTCGCGTCGGGCAGTTCCGGGGCGGTCAGGGTCAGGGCCGAGTCCACGTCCATGTAGATCGTGCGGCGCCCCACGCGGCCCTGCGAGTCGGTCAGCGTGACGACCGCGGCCGGGGACTCCAGCACGTTGGACGTGCCGGTGACCAGACCGGCGGTGCTGATGGTGCCGGCGCCCGCGAAGGAGCCAGACTCCCGGCCCCAGGTCAGCGTCCCGTAGCCGCCTGAGCCCGACAACTGGTGGCTGTACGCCACGCCCGCCGTGGCCGACAGGACGCCCGGATCCGCGATCACCGGCAGCGTGGCGCTGCGCAGGGTCACGGTGTAGTCGTTGAACAGGGTCGGGTCGTCCTCGTCGTACACCCGCACCCGGGCGGTGAACTCCCCCGACAGCGCGGTGTTGCCGATCACCCGGCGGTTGGGCACGTCGATGGCAAGTCCAGCCGGGAAGCCGGTGACGCCCGGATAGGCGATGGCGTTGGCGTAGGCCGCGCCCGTCCCCGGCGTGATGTCCAGGAGGTAGACGTAGTCCTCCCCCACGGTCACCGGGTCGAGGGTCAGGGTGTTCAGGGTGGGGGCGGTGCCGGCGGCCTCTACGGTCAGGGTCAGATCCTTGGTCGCCGTGTAGCCCGTCGTGCCGTCGCTCAGGGTCAGCCGGACGGCCACATCCCCGGCCGTGCTGGTGACCGTGCCACCGAAGTCACCCGTGGTCGGATCGACGGCGACCCCCGAGGTGGTGACGATCCCCCAGGTGGGGGTGCCCACGAGGCCCGAAGCGGTCGCCGTCCCGCTGGCCGTGGCGCCGGCCTTGAACGGGCCGATGCTGGCCGTGGTGATCGCCAGGTTGGCGTTGATGGTGGCCGAGACGCTGTAGGGGGCCGTCTGGCGCCCATCCTGGTCGCGGCAGAACGCCGTGGCGGTGATACCCCCTGCCGTGGGGTTGGTCACGGTCAGCGTGCCCGTGGCGGCGCTCCAGGAGCCTCCGGTGGGCAATGGGCTGGTCAGGGTGAAGGTCTTGCCCGGCCCGCCGCCGTTGGCCTCGAACTGGTAGGTCCAGGTCACCCCGGCCCGGCCGTCGCTGGCGGGCTTGGCGACCATCTGCAGGGGGTCGGAGACGGTGAATGTGTAGTCGACCGGGGCCGACCGGACGCCGGTGTCCACGTCCACCACGACGCCCGAGAAGGCGGCGATGCCCGCGACGGAGGGAGGACCGGACAGCAGGCCGGCGGCATCCGCCCCCACGCCTCGCGGATCCCCGGTGAACTCCCACCGGACAGCCCCGCCCGAACCGCCCCGGTATCGGAGTTGGTAGGGGCCGTAGGCGATGCCCACCGTGCCCACCGGCAGGGTCGCCGGTATGGCCTCGATGGGCTGGTCGGGGGTGGTGTAGCCGGGCTCGCGCCGGAACAGGGCGGTGAACAGTCTGCCGACAGATGCCATGTTACACAGCCTCCGCGTACCAGCGCGCCGCGTAGCTCGCGGCATCCGCGCTGCCCGTGCCAGCGCCGCGTGCGTCTCCGTAGGTCAGCCGGTAGTAGCTGTCGGCCGCTGCGCTGATGTCGGCGCCCGTCGAGGTCAGGATGCGGTTGGCCGCGGTGCCGCCGCCGGCCGCCGCGTCCTGAATGGTCGTCGCCTGACGGAAATGAACGTAGACCACGTCCCCAACAGCAGGTGCGTCCACCGTCCGCAGCACCGGCGTCGAGGACGCGGTGACATGGAGGATTCCCGCCCGGCCCTTGGCGACGCCGCTGCGGGTGAACGTACGGACCACGTCGGTGGTGCCGGTGACGGCCACGCCCTTCACAGCGCGGTTTGCCGCGCACAGCCAGTCGTAGTAGGACGTGAACACCGGGCGCTTCACATCCACGCGGGTGTCGAGGCTGTAGTCGCCGGAGATTTCGTAGCGGCGGACTGCCGTTGCAGAGAACGGGATGTAGATGCCGTTGATGTCGTCGCGCACCAGGTACGCGCCGTTCGTTCCGGTGTTGTTGCCGATGCCCGTGAAGATGTGCCCCCACGAGTGGCCGACGCCGCCGAAAGTGGTGTTCTTGATCCACAGCGTCGCGGCGACCGGCGGGTACCCGGCCGGGTTGTAGGCGTCGATCTTGTGGGTCTCGGTGGTGAACTCCCAGAACGAGGAATCGCCAACCACCATGCCGAAGGCGCAGTATTCGACGTGAACGTCCTTGGCAAGCCACTGCGCGCCGGCAGCCGCAACGCCGATGCCGACCCACTTCACGCGCCCGCCGGACGTGTAGCTGCCGCCCCAAGTCGAGTGGTCGAGGTCGAACGTCGTGGAGTTGATGACCGTGCAGATCCACAGCGCGTCGCCGTGGCCGCTCGTGCCCGCGTGCGCGTTCGTCGTGAGCGTGGCATCAGCGGTCATGCCGCCGCAATGGACTTGGTCGCCGGTGGTGAACCCGTGCGCCGACGATGTCACGACGCGGATCGCGCCGCTGCCGTTGTCCGCCATAGACGTGATCGTGCGCCAGCCGCCGTTCATGACAGCCGTGACGTTGTCGAGCGACTGGTTGCCGCCCGCCTCGAACTTGAATCCATAGCGGCGCATCGCCCAGGCGTCGGTGTCGCGGATCTTGTAGTTGGCCGGGTTGATGCCGCGGCCAGCCGTCGCCTTGAACCCCACGTCGGCGTTCATGAGGATGACGTGGTCGAGGCCGCTGCGCTCCTGCAGGCAGGAGGACTCTACGCACACCGTCAGGTTGTTGGTCTCGTTGTCCGCGCCCGCGCCGTTGATGGCGAGCCACTTCAACTCAGTGCCATCGGACGCCTCGTCTGCCGTGCCGACGTAGCCGCCGCTGGTGTACGCCCCGGCCCACGTCGAGCTTTGCAGGTCGATGGTGTTGGCGTCGATGGACGTGACCAGCCAGCCGGTCGTGCCGTTGTCGGCGTTCGACACGCCGCCCACGTTCCGGGCGTACACGCGGGTGCCGGTCGAGTAGCCGTGCCCCACAACGGTCAGGCGGATCAGGCCAGGCGTTGCGGGGGACTCGATGGCCCCGGTAACCGCCTTGCCCCACAGGTTGTCACCGATGCGCCGGCCGAGCCGCACGATGGGCGTGCCGTCGTTCGGGAACGCCGACGTGCTGCGGATCATGCCGCTGACGTAGTCGGCGTTGTTCAGGTTGCTCGTCTTGCCTTCGACGCGGGCGCCGCCAGGCATCGTGTGCGTCACGTTGGTCAGGATGCGGCCGGCGAGGTCGAGGATGCCGCCCGGCATATTCTGTTGAGACGCCAGCGTGCCAAGGGACGCCCACGGGTCGGCGGTGCAAAGGAACCCCGGAAAGCCGCCGCCGATGGTTTCGGGGATGACACCCGTGCTTCCCCGGTTGTCGAAGCGCGCCATCATTCGCTGAATGGCGGTTGTCGAGGGGAACACGCCATCGCCGTAGCCCCCGTCCGTGCGCAGATCGAAAGGGGACAGGATGTTGGTGCGCCCCATCGGCACTTGGATGTCGTTGCCAACGCACTGGAAAACGTGCAACTCGCCAGACCACACGGTCAGCGGGTTGGTCGATCCGTTGATGGTCAGGCCGCCACCTGGGACGATGGTGATGGGGTACGTCTCGTCCTGCAGGACGACAAAACCCTGGCCGTCAGCCATGCCCCACGTCGTCAACGAAATGGGGCCAGTGGCAGCGGTGTTGGTGAGCGTGCCGCCATCGACGGCGCTCGTCAGGGTCGCGTCGGCCGTGTAGACGAACGTGTCGCCGTAGCCGGGGCCGGGGTTCAGCCGGGCGAGGATGCCGAGATTGACGGACAGGGACATTATGCGAACCTCGCGAGCTTGCGGACGGTCATGCGGGCGACCGCTGCAGCGTTGTTGTAGCCGGCTCCCGCGATCTCCACGTTCACGTTCTCGCCAGACGCGGTCATGGTCACCGTAGCGTCGGTGGTGCGGAAGTAGTTGTACTGGCTCGTGTACGCCGTCAGCGTCACGCCGCCACCCGAAGCGTTGTAGCCGTGCAGGATGTAGGACTTGATGGCGTGGGCGGCCGTGGCCGAGGTGCTGTCCGCGTGGGCGTACAGGTCAACTTGCAGCGCGAAGGGCAGGCCGTCGTAGCGGGCCAGTGGGATCACGAACATGTTCCCGCTGGTCAGGTCGCCGGTCTTGACCCGGATCTCGGCATCGCCCTGCAGGATCACGAAGCCGGGGATCTCCGGGTCGGTCACGTCCATGCCCGTGTTGCAGGACGGGTCGAGGATCAGCCGACCCTCGACGTTCTGCGTGGTGGGCACGGAGATCGCCGCCGTCTGGCTGGACACGTCGCCGTGCAGGCGGATGTTGTCGAAGCGGTTGTCGGTGGTCGCCCGCACGCTGGAGCCTGCGTCCAGCGCCCGCATCCGCAGGACCGGCGCGCTGGTCGGGAAGCCCGTGGAGTGGAACTCCAGGTCCAAGTCGGTGATCGTCTCGTCCTGCGTGGTGTTCTGGAAGCCCAGCGCGAACGGGACCGGGGTCGCCGCAGGCGTGTCGAGGAACAGTCGCACCCGGCCCTTGCCGGCGCTGCGGTCGTAGGCGTAGATGCCGACGTGGTCCTCGCTGCCAACCGCCGCACGGCTGTACACGTCCAGGTTGAAGTCGACCACGCCCGTGAAGGCGGTCGCGCGCCGCACCCCGTCGCACTCCAGCCGGCCGGTGACGAAGTCGCCGTGGTTCTGCGCCTGCACGCCGTAGCCGCAGTCCTCGGCCTTGCAGCCGGGGCCGAAGTGGACGCCGCGGATGCGGTTGGACTGGTTCGTGGAGCCCGTGCCGACCGCGTTTCCACGGATGCGGGTGTGGCTGTTGCACGCCTCGGCCACCACGCCATTCAACGTGATGTTGCCGATCTCCGCATCCGACGCCGCAGTGGCGACGATGTCCACCAGCACCGCACCCTGGCTCGTTCCACTGGTGTACGCCGTGTCGGTGCCGGTCAGGTTGTTGACCGCAACATCGGCGCAGTCCTGCAGCCTCAGGATCGTCGTGATGCTGGTATCGCCGGTCGCGGCCACCAGATTCGCCCCGCTGGCCTCGATGACGCCCCGCGTCTTGGCGTTGACCAGCAGGGCATACCCCTGCCCGGTCAGGCTGCCGAGGTTGTAGGTGCGAGCCCGCCAGCGCGGCGTCGCGCCGCCCGCGACCCACTGGTCGAGGGTCGCCTGCAGGGCCGCGCGGTCGTTGACGGTGCCGGTGCCCGCCGCGCCGTACCGCTGGTCCCAGCCGTAGGGGTAGTGGTAGGCGAGGATCGTCACGCCGGCCGTGATCTCGGCCGGAGAGGGCGGGTACAGGATCTCCCCGAGATCCGCCTGCGTGATGTCGAGGCTGGCCGGGTCGAAGCCTTGGCCGTAGATCACGTCGAACTCGTCGCCGTCGGCCGCGGTGAAGGCCAGCGTGATGACGGTGGAACTGGTTTCCTCGAAGTCCACCCCGGTGCGCAACTTGGCGCCGTTCAGGAAGGCCGTCAGTTCGTTGTTGCCCGGCGTGTAGGAGAGCGTGCTGGTGACGGTCGTCTGGCCGGAGGTCAGGGTGTAGGTGCGCTCGCGCTTGACGGGGGCCAGCAGCGTGACGGAATGAACCTCACCCGTGCGGAACACCAGCACATCACCCGCGCCAGCAGCCGACAGCAGGGTCACGGTGTCGGAGTCCGTCTCCGTGTAGTGCACGTCCTTGACCAGTCGCAGCAAGCCGCTGGACACGCTGGCCGACGCTGCCCGGTAGACGGAAAGCTGGTCGGCGCCGGGCGTGTAGGAGAACGCCAGGTTGAACTCGGCCTGCCCGGCCGTCGCCGTGATGACCTGCTCGTCGGTGGACTGCGGATCGGTCGGGGTGCCGGCGACGAAGTCGAGGCCCGTACCCCCGGAGTTGACCTTGAGGAACTTTCCCGACTGCGCCGACAGGCTCACCGCCGCCAGCGCATCGTCCGTGTCGCTCACCCGCAGGGTGCGCAGGAGCGAGTGCTTGAGCTGCTGGGCGATGTGGGTCAGCCGGTCCAGCGCCCGCTCCAGCGAGTTGGCGGGGAAGGCGTCGTTGGTCGTCAGGTCCAGCGGCTGGGTTGCGGCCACCTCCCGGCGGATCACCACGGCGGTCCCATCCAGCGGGGCGGTGGTGAACACCACGGAACCCGTGGCGCCGTCACCACCCGTGACCGAGTAGTTCGACCCCAGCGTCTGGGCGGCGCCGTCCACCGTGACCACGAGGTCAGCGGCGTCGAGGAACGGGAACGAGGTGGGGAAGGTGGTGGAAGTCCCGTCGCCCTCGAACTCGTCCAGAATGGTCTGCGTGGATGTGGTCATGGCGTGCCTTTGAGGGTCTGGGGCTGGGGGTGGATATGCAAGCCCTACCGGGCCGCCTCACTGGGTCGGAGCAGGTATTCCTGGCCGGTCTCTTTTTCGGCGCGCCGCTCCATGCGCCGCAGGTAGCCGGGGTTCAGCGCCTCCTGGATCTGCCAGAACACGAAGTAGTCCAGCGCGAGCCGGGTGTAGAACAGGTTCACGAACGGGGTGTTCTGCACGAGCAGGCGAAATGCCTTGGCGGAAGGGTCTTTCCCCGCCTTGGCGTCCTGCAGGAGATTCCACAGATCCTCGAACTTGCCCACCGTGGGGCCTGAAATTGTGGCGACCGGGCCGTTGCCGAACCGGCTGGCCTCCCCGAACAGGAAGTCGCCGTAGATCCCGAACCCGCCGCCCTGCTGCATGGCTGCGACCCACGTTTTCCAGTCCGTTGGATCGCGCGGCTGCTTGCCCTTCGCCAGATCCTTGGCGGCGCCGGCGAGATAGCCGAACGCGGTGCTGGACACGATCAGCGCGGCCATGCCGCGGATCTCCTGCGAGCGCATATCGCGCAGCCGACGGGCGCCGTAGCCGTAAAGCTCCCGCCCCATCTGCCGCTGCATGAAGCCGATGCCGAAGGACTTGAACTGCATCGCCGCCCGAGCCAGTTCGCCGGGGACGGTGCCGCGGCGGGTGCCGTGCCAGGTCGCCACGGTGCGGGCGCGCGCATCGGGCGAGATGACCGCGTAGTTCATGCGGTCGATCAGGAGGGTCTGCAGGCGCACGGCGACGCCCTCGCGAACGTCCTGCAAGGCGCGGTCGATGGCCGGCTCCAGCCCGGCGAAATCGGCGGCGCTCTGCTTGGCCCGGTCCTGGATGCGCCGCTGGACGCCATCGGCGAAGTCGGCCAACTCCTCCTCCCACTTCTGGCCGAGATCGCGCAGATCCTCCTGCAGCCGCTTGCGCAGCCGGCCGATCTCACCCGCAGCCGCCCGCTCGGCGGCGTCGGCGGTCGCCTCCACTTCGGCGGGCAGTTCGCGGTGTAGGCGCTGCAGGCCGCGCTCGATGTCGCCGGCCGCCTTCTTCAGGCTCGCCATGCGCTCCAGCGCCCGGCCCTTGTCGATGGTGGTGACCGATAGGGCAGCCTTGCCGATGTCGCGGATCTCGTCGCTCGGGCGCACACCGTAGCGCCAGAAGGCATTGGCGGCGTCGATGTCGAGTTGGGCGCGGGTCATCTCCTCCTGGATCTCGACCAGCCGGTCGTAGGCGCGCTGCGTGTCCTTGGCCAGCCGGTCCTCGGCGGCCGTCATCTGGCGGCCCTTGCGTGCCGTGATGGCCGCCTCACGGGCCTCGGCGAGGGCCTTCAGCCGATCCGCTATGCGCTGCTTGGCGCCGGCCAGCCGGGTCTCCAGCTTGGCGGTGCGCTTCTCCACCCACTCCAGCTCCTGCGCATCGCGCGCGGCGCGCTTGGTCACGCGCTCGGCCAGCCCGGCCTTCAGGGCGTTGATCCGGTCGGCAGCCAGTCCCGAGAACCGGCGGCGATCCATGCCGCGCACCGCTTCAGGGGTCAGCAGGGTCCGGCCGCCCATCTCGGCGACCGCACCCCGCACGACCTCCCACTCGGCCGCGCCGATGTCGTATTGGGCGAGCAGCCGGACGGCGGCCTCGGGCAATTCCTCAAAGGCGCTGCCGGACAGATGCCCAAGATGCCCAGCGGTCGCGAGCAGGGAGGACTCGCGCATGATGTCGGTCCACTTCGTCAGGCCCGACAGCCGGAAAAACTGCCGCTGCGCCCGGCTCATCGCCCCCACGGTGCCGTCCACCGCCGAGAAGCGGGCCGACAGCAGGCCCGTCATGCCCTCGGCGGCGTAGCCCAGCTCCGCGAGGATCGCCCGGCGCTCGGCCTTCGACCCCGCCCCCTCGAGCAGCCGCTGGAAGGGCGCGAGCAACTGCCGCCCGATGGAGCCGAGGAAGTTCTGCCCCTGGTAGCGCAGCTCCATCGCGGTGGCGGGGATGTCCGTCACCGAGGACAGCACCGCCCCGCCGAGGGAGGCCATGTTGTTGATGCCGCGGGTCACGGTGCCGGAGATGCCCAGCAGGCGGTTGACCGATGCCCCGGTGCGTCCGGCGACCTCCTGGTACAGCCCATGCGCCCAGCCCTGATCGGGGTTCCCGCGCGCCTCCATCGTGCGCAGGGCCTCGACGTTGCCCGCCGCCCGCAGGCGGTCGCGCACCTGCTGGTAGATGCTGCGCAGGTTGCCCTCGGGGTTGGTGCCCAGCACCCGCATCAGGCCCGTGGCGTCGGCTGAACTCTCCAGCCCCCGCAGCACGGACTCACGCAGGTTGCCGCGGCCGAACTCGCGGTTGTAGGCCGACCAGTCATCGGCGGACTTGAAGTGCAGCACCCGCCCCTGTGACAGCTTCTTGGCGAGGTTGCCCGGCCCCTTGAACGCGGGCGCCTTGTCGCCGGGGACCGATTCGTGGATGCCGGTGACCAGCCCGCGGTAGGCCTCGTCCAGCCAGCGGTTCATGTCCTCCGGCGGGCCTTCGGGGAACATCCGCTCGAGGTCCAGGCGCGGCAGGATCGCGTCGCGCCACGCCTCGAAGCCCTGCTGCAGCATCCGGTCGGCGTCGTGGCTCTGGCGCACGATGTAGCCGTCCACCTTGCCGATCCACGCGCCCGCCCGGTTCGCGTCCACGCGGGCCTTGTCCTGCCAGCGCCGCACGATCAGGGCCAGCGCCTGCGCCTCCTTGGGCAGCTTGGCGAAGGCCTCCGGGGTATCCAGCGCCCACAGCCCGCGGGCCACCTCGTCATCCATCGCCCCGGACTTGAACAGGTCGAACAGCCCGGCGCGCTCCAGGTCGCCGATCAGCCCGCCGAGGTACTGCCCCCGCAGGGCCTGCTGGACGGCGTCGGCCGACATTCGGGTGCCCAGCCCCGTGCGGTTGGAACCGGCCAGCAGCGCGGTGATCCCCTCCCACGGCCGGTCGGGGAACTGCGTGGCGATGAAGTCCACCGCCTCCAACCGGATGCGGCGGTTGATCGCGGCGTTGCGCTTCTCGATGGCCGCCGCCCGCTTCAGGTCGTTCTCGATGCCCTGCGCAGCCTTCTGTGCAGCGTTCTGGCTCGGCATCCCGCCGGCCATGTAGTTGCGCTGCCGGCGCTTCAACTCGTCCAGCAGGTCATCCAGCTCGTCGTCCGTGAGGTCGGCGATCTCCCGGCGCAGGAGGATGGAACAGGATTCGGTCATCAGCCGTCCCTCATCAGGCAGGTGACGGCCGCCTTGGCGATCTTCCCCCAGCGGTCGGTCTGCTTGGCGAAGTCCGCCGCGGCGCGGATGGTCTCGTCCTCGGCCTCCACGCCGAAGCGGGTGGCCACGGCGGCCAGTTCCTGCTCGGCGGCGGCCAGTTCCTCGGCTATCTCGGCATCGGCACGCTCGGCCGGCGCATCGGGGTCGGGAGCGTCACGGATCTCGGCGTCGATCTCGGCGGCGGTGCGCTCAGAGGTCATCGCGGTATCAGGCGCGCGCACCTGTGGCGTCGGGGCCGCATCAGCAGCGCGCCCTGTCACGCGAAACACCGACTGCCCTTCCGGCACGTACTTCCCGGCGATGCCCCCATCCAGAGCCTTCGCTGCCGGGTTCTCCTCCACCGAGTACCCGCGTTTGCGCAGGGCTTCGTAGACCCTCACGGCCGGAGCCTCCACGACAGAGTCGCTGACGAGTGGCACGCCGCGCTCAGCGGCCAAATCCGCGAGCCGGCTGTACAGGGCCACCCCGCGCCCCTGCCCCCGCATGGATGCATCAGGGATCTCTGCCTTGACCACTCGAAGGCCGCCGTCACGGGCAACCGCAACGGCCTCGCCTGCGTCAGACGCGGCGGTCACGACGGTTTCACCGGCATCGTTCTGCCGCTCGGAAATGCGGACTCTCGGGTCAACGGGAGCAGCGAACGCATCCTCCACGTCCACCGCCCGCCCTTCGGCCACCTGCCCGACGGCGGCCCGCAAGGCCGGCTCGCGGACTTCTGGCGGGGCCGCCGCAACCCGCTCGGCCGCACCCGACGGCCGCTCGGCGCCGATCTCCAGGGCGGTGTCCATGCGGGCGGCCAGCTCCGGGTCGTTGCGCTCGATGGCCGCCTGCGTGATCTCGCGGCCACGAACATCGGCCAGCACCCGGCCGGCATCCGACAGGGGGCGCTCCCACGGCTGTTCCAGCCCGCGCGCGGCGCGCAGGGCCTCGGCCGAAGTTCCACCCACAACGTGCAGCCCACCGCCGAAGATCGTCCCGAAAGCGATGTTGGCGAGGCTGTCGGCCATGTCGTAATCGGCCTGCTCGGCCTGCTTCGCGGAGTAGATCAGCGGCTCGATCAGGGCCGCACCCGCAGCGCCCTCCACCGCACCAACCCCGGCGCGGATGCCCACCCGGCCCGCCGCGGTGGCGTTCTTCAGGAGCCGCAGGTAGCGCGCCTCGCCGAACACCGGGACGAAGGCCGAGGCGATGTTGATGGGGTCGGTCAGGCTCACGCCCAGCGCCAGCCCGAGCCGCGCGGAACTCTCGGCGAAGCCGCCGCGGGCGCGAGCCAGCGTCGTGTTGCGGCTGATCTCGTCCTTCTTGCGCTCGATCAGCAGGTCCAGCGCGCCCTCCGTGATGCCCTCATCCCCGACGGTCAGCGCACCCGTCAGCCCGGCGGCGTCGATCCGGGACACCGCCTCGTCACGCGCCATGCGCGGGCCGGTCGCCCTGGCGCTCGTGATCTCGGCGAACCGCTTGGCGGCCACGGTCGGCAGCTCCGTGACGGTGGAGGCGAACTGCGCCTCCATCACGTCGCCGAAACTCGCCGGGATTTCCTCCAGCGGGACGAAGCTGCGGCGGGCGGTGTCCTCCACGTAGAGCGGCATCAGCGGCGCTCCATCTGCCCGCGCGGCGCCGGGCCACCCGCTGGCGGAGTCGGCAACTCGACGCCCAGCCCCAGCAATTCGTCCCAGGTGAACTGCACCGGGTCGCCGCGGTTGTTGCGCGGGACCATCTGGCCGTTCACGTACAGCCGCAGCCCGGACTCATCCGGGGCGGTCATCCAGTAGCCGTTGCGCCGGACCTCGTCCTGCAACTGGCTCAGGATCACCTCCTCGGCGGTCCCCGGCACCTGCTGCACCGTCCCCGAGGCGGCGCGGAACTCGCGCAGCGCGCGGGTCGCCCCGTCATCCACCAGCCCGGCGTCGAACTGCACCGGCACCCGGTAATCCCGCCCCCGGAAACTGGCGAAGGTGTACCGCTCGTTGGCCACGTCGGTGGCCGCCTTGGCCACGGCATCCCCGAAGGAATCCCCGCGGCTCATGTAGGCCAGCGCCACCTGCTGCACGCTGTTCTTCACCGCGGTCAGCACCGGGGCGCCTTCCGGGCCGAACGTGGCAGACAGATCCTCCAACTCCGACTCGACCTCGTCGGACAGGTCGCGGCGGGTCTTGCCGGCCGGCAACAGCGCGTCCTGCTGATCCTTCGGCAGCATGGACACCTGCGCCAGCGCGTCGGCGGCGCGCTTGGGGATTCCCGAGCCGATCACCAGTGCGGCGTCGGGCAGGTGCTTGGACACCTGCTTGTAGACCTCCGGCCACGCCGGCCCCCAGCGGTCGGACTCCGACGCCATGAGGGCAGCCACCGACTCCTGGCCGGGGGTGGCCATGCGGTCGGCGAGCGCGGACACGTAGCCCTCCGGGAGCGTCTGGCTGCCGGGGATGCCCAGCCGCTCGCGCTCGGCGCGGACGGCCGACAGGTACTCGGTGGGCGAGCCGCCCTTCTGCAAGGCCTCCCACTTCTGCGCCACCAGCGGGCTGTACTGGATCAAGTAGCCGGCAGGATCCTTCTCCCGCGCCGCGATGATGCGCTGGGCGGGGCCGGCGGCGGCGCCGTACAGGGCCGCCTGGTTGGCCGCGCCCTCCACCTGCGTGGGGGCGTAGGACTCCACCTTGGCCGCCAACTCGGTGTTGGACAGCAGGTGCATCCCGGCGATGTCCCTGGACAGCCCGACCATCTGCTGGGCCTGCGCGTACCGCTGGGCGCCGTCCTGCTCGCCGAAGGCGGCCACCAGCTCCGCGCGCGACGGCGTGGCCGACACCGGCAGCCCAAGGCTGGCCGCGGTGGCGATGTCGCGCAGCCGGTCGCCCAGCACCTGCCGGTTCTCCACGGCGCGGGCCTTGGCTTCCGCTTCCCGGCGGCGGATCTCGGTCTCCGCCAGGTTGATGGCGCGCTCGCGGGACTCCACCGACAGCCCCTCCACGGCGCTGCGGCCGGACTTGCCGGGTTCCGCGCGCAGCGCCTTCAGGGCTGCCGTGGGGTCGCGCTCCACCAGTGTCTCGACGGCCGATGCCGACAGGGCTTGGCGCGCCCGCAGCTTGCGGGCCTCGGTCTCCGCCGCTCCCAGCCCCGCGATGTCGATGGTCTCCAACTGATCGGCCAGCACAGAATCGAACTGCTCGGGCTTGGCCCGCAGCAGCGTCCGGGCCGTGCCCTCGGCCTCATCCAACTGGTTCCCGCGCAACGTGCGCCGGCTGTCGGACTCGAACTTGAGCGCGTCCTGCGACAGCGAGTTGCCGAAGTCCCCGAGTCGGGCTTCCAGCCACTCGCGGGCATCCCGCGTGGGGGCGTTCTTCAGCCGCTCGGCGGCGAACTCGTCGTAGTCCTTTAGCAGCGTGGTGGTGAAGTCAGGAGCCCCAAGGGGCGCCTTCTCGCTGCGCTCGGTCAGTTGCTTCTGCCATTCCGCCTGCGTGGTGAGGTAGGCCTTGTTGGCCCACACCCGGCCCTCCCGCAGGCGCATCTCGGCGTCCGCGTTGTTCACGTCGTCCTGCGCCCGGGCGACCTGCCCCAGGGCCTGCCCGACGACCGCAGTGGAGCGGCCCACATCGGCAGGGGCCACGGGCTGGATGCCCATCGTCCCCTGCGGGGTGGCGCGGCGCTGGTAGGTCGGAATTTGCGGCATCAAATCAACTCCAGCGCCCGGCGCCGCTGGCCGTAGTAGCGGGCGTCCGCCATCCCGGCGAGCAGCGAGGCCCCCGATCCGGCGATCCCCGAGAGCATGGCGTTACGCCCCGAGGCCTTCGCCGCGGCCGACTGGTAGCGCAGGCCCCGGCTGCGAAGCTGTCCCGCATATCGGGTGGTCAGGGCCTCCAGCTCGAGGTTCGTGCCCGTGTCCTCCATCGTCTTGCGAGCGGTGTCCGTGAACCCGCCGCCGGACTCCGCGATGGCCGCGGCCTGTTCGGACAGGAACTGCCGCGCCGCCTTGCGCTGGGCGGACTCGGCCTCCCGCGCCTGCGCCCCGGCGATCTTCGCCTCCTGGTCGAGAACGGCCGCCTGCTCGGCAGCGGTGTCGCGGGCCTGCATCCCGCCGAACAACTGGCCCATGACCTGCGTGGCGGTGGCAGCACGGGAAAGGGCTACGGGGTCAGCCACGGCAGTAAATCTCCATGTCCTCGCCAGCCGGCGTGAATCGCTTCAGGAGGCCTTCACGCTGGAACCCCAGCATGGACACCCAGCGCCGGGCGACCGCCCAGCGCGGGTCCACGTAGGCCTCCAGGCGGCGGTAATTGGCCGCGTCCATCCGCGCCTTCGCCGCCCGGTGGATCGCGGCCATGTGCCGGCCGGCGTCGAAGGCGAGCAGCGCCCAAGCCATCGCCCGGCCCTCCCACAGCGGGAGGAACCCGGCGCAGACCACCGGCCGGTCGTCCACGATCCCGGTCCACGCCGGCCCCTGGATCTGGTCGGCGGCACTCAGGTCCACGCCGAACTGCATGGCCTGCAGCCGCAATCCGGCAACGTGTTCGGGCTTGAAGGGCAGGATGTTCATCAGTTGTTGGTCGTCACACGGGGGTACAGCGCCACCACCGTCATGGGCAGCGGCTGGTGCTGTTCCACGCAGATGTAGCCGTCCGTCTCGTAGCCTGAATTGAGGGTCACCGACTTGTCCCCGGTGTACAACGGGGGCGGGGAATCCATCGGCATGGACGGCGTGCGGTACTGGATTTCCTCCAGATCGTTCCACGTGGAACCCATCCGCCCGCCCAGCGAGCGGTACAGGCGCACCGAACACTTCCCCAGCCGCTTGGTCTTGGTCTGCGCAGTGCCATCGGCCGAACCTGCGTCCAGCCGCATGGGGCGAATCCGCCCGACGTATCCCAGCCCGACGTGCACCACCTCGGCCGGAGCAGCAAGCGTGATCGCCCCGCCGCTCACCGTCCGGTCGGGATGCGTCGCGCCATCGGCCAGCACCTTGACGGTCTCGCCCTCCAGGTGATCCAGCCCGCTGATCGTCGTGGCCGCGGCGCCGTCGTAGGTCAGGCCGCAGTCCACATGGAAGGCGTCCTCTTGGTCCCCATCGGCCGGCAGCAGGGCCTCCAGGAACTCGAGGTAGCGGGCCGATCCCCGGCGCACGCAGAAGAACACGTCATCCTTGGAGCCATCGGGGGAGGGGATGACGGTGGCGGACTCCACGACCCCGGACTGCGGGTGGCGGTGCCAGCCGAACACCTGCTGGTCGGGTTCGTGGGTGTAGCCGATCAATCCGCCATCGGTAAGCCCTGCCCATACCACGCTCCACGGGTGCCGCTGGTGAACCATCCACGTCACCCCCGGACTGGTGATGTGCTCGGCCAGCAGGGTGCGGTCGGAGGCGGAATACGCGGTGGCCTCGTCGAACACGATCTCGCGCACCCGGCGCTGGTTCTTCTCCACGAAGAACACGCTCTTGCCGACCTTCAAGGCCCGCACGCCGCTGCCGCCGTAGGCACTGCGGGCATCCACCGTGCTGTTGGTGGGGCCGTAGGGGTTGGAGGTCGAGGCCGGCGCGATGACGAACTCCGCATCTGCCGTGCCCACGAACAGCGCCACCCCGGCCTCCATCCAGCGGATGGCGTTGTTGTCGCGCGACTGCAGGCGGATGTTCACCGCGCTCTCGGCGACCTGCTCGTTGAACTCGTCGGGGGCGAACTTCTCGTACTCGGCGGACTTCGACAGCCACACGTCACGAAGCCCGGCAAAGACCAGCCGCTCCTTCCACAGGGACACGAACCGCGGGTACTCGTTGTGATCGCCCCACGCGCCGAACTTCCAGCGCCACGTTCCGTCGTTCTCCACGCCGAAGGGCAGCGGCGTCAGCACCTCGGCGTCCACCTCGGTGGGCGAGGTGTAGGCGGTGATCCGCGCCACCCCGTAGCCGGAGTTCTGGTACTCCCAGTAGATGCCCACGTTGGACCCGAACCCGGCGTCGGGGTAGATGCCCCGCGTGTGGGTGGGCCGCACCGAGCCGGTCGTGGACGGATAGGTGCCGTCCACCGCCCCGGTGGACAGGTACTCGTTGCCGTCCGAGATGCGCCACACGTCATTGCTGCTCACCGTCTGGTCGGGTTCCCACACCCTCATCCCATCGGCGTCGTAGCGTTCCAGGCGGATAAGTGCCCCGACATGGGCCGCGGTGAACACGTCGGCGGAGGCCGTCAGCGTCACCGTCCCGGTCACGTCGTCGGCCTGGATCGTGAGGGTCTCGTCCTCGTTCATGTCCATGAACGGGCCGTCGTCGGGGATCAGCTCGGCAATCGTCCAGCTCGTGGCCGAGAGCCGGGAGAGCTTCTGCGGCGGCTGCCCGCCCCCGGCGATGTACACCACGTCCCCGGACTGCAGGAACGACAGCGAACACGTCCCGTCGGGGTTCTCGAGATCTGCCGCGGCATAGGGGGTCTGCACCACCAGCGGGGCCACCATCTCACCGCCCGAGGTGTACGTCCCGCCGAAAGTCGAGGACACGAGATCAATCGTCCCGGAGGACGGGCACTCGATCCGCCACGTCCCGGTGGCGTTCGGGATCCCGCCCACGTCGGCCACCGTCACCTCGAGCCCCGCCACCAGCCCGTGGCCAGCGATGGTCAGCCGGATCCGGCCCGTCCCGTCATTGGCAGCCCCCGTGATCGCGAGGGTCTGCACCACCCGGCCACGGTCGGAGATGAAGCCCAGCGCCCCGTCGTTGAACTCCAGGACGGAGGCCTGCTCGTAGTTGAACTCGAAGCGGGTCAGCCACGAGCGGGTCGCCTGCAGCAGGCACTCCCCCACGAACCGGGTGCCGGGCCGAAAGTGCGCCGGCCCCTGTACCGTGGGGATGAAGTTCTCCAGCGTGTCGCAGGCGGAGGGGTACTTCTCCAGCGAAGTCCGCCCGGCCAGCAGGGGCGAGAACTCACCCCCGTTGAATGACTCGATGGCCGGCGCGGCCCGCGGCATCAGAGCCTCCCACGCAGCCAGGTGTCGTCGTCTACCGCCTTGGCGGGGATCTCGATGGCGTTCGCCCGGGCCGCCTCCCGCAGGGCCTGCTTGTAGTCCGCCCAGGCCTCCTCCTTGCGCGGGCCACTGTCGGCCAGGGGGATGGCCAACTCGTAGGCCAGCCGTGCGCTCAGGGCCTCCACGAACGCCGGGTCGAACTGCGTGGGGTCGGTGACCTGCCGGATGTAGCGGATCTTCAGCGGGGAGTCGTAGTCGGTGAGGATCCGCCGGCCCTCGATGGTGTAGTCCTCCCGGTCGATGCTGTCCCGGTACTCGTCCAGGTTCAGCCCCGGCGAGAACTCGCCCGCGGACAGCAGCCGCAGGAAGTCGGCGGGCAGGTTGTACTGGTAGCTGAAGCCGAAGGCCGGCGCCTCGGCCAGCTTGGCGAGGCTGTCGCGGGCCTTGGCGAAGGACCACACATGACGCCGCAGCTCGGCGTCGCGGATGGTGTCGAAGCGGCGGGTCAGTTCCCGAGCGGCGGCCGTCTCGTCGTCGAAGCTGACGATCTGCCCGGCGCCGATCTTCGACAGCGCCCCGTTCGCGATGCTGACGTTGGAGACCGCCACACGGTTACACGAAGGCCGTGATGCCGGTGGCCGCGGTGCCCGTCGAGTAGACGCGCTTCACGCGGCCGGGAAAGATGCCCGCAGGGACCGTTGTCGAGACCTCCGTCCCGTCGGGCCGCTGGACGTGCAGCGTGCCACCCACCGCGATCAGCAGGCAGCGCGCCTCCACGGCGATGTCCGCCCCGTCTGCCGGGGTGACGGCGAAGTAGTCCTCGGCGGTTTCCAGGCCCCGCCGGCCTGCGGTTGCCACGTTACGTGTTCGCCGGGGGCCAGACCGGCGACTCCGACAGCTTGGCGAGGATGCCCTGCACCGCCTGGATCGTCTCCAGCCGGGTCGTGGACGCGTCCACCAGGACGCGCAGCTCCACTGCCTTGCTCGTCGTGGACGACGCCACGGTCAGTTCGACCGGGATGCTGTCGCCCACGTCGGCGCCGATGAAGGTGTCTGCCATGTGAGACTCCGAAAGAGCGGGGCCGAGGGGATCACCTCCCCCCGGCCCCTGCGGTTACACGACGTACAGGACCTCGACCTTCTGGGCCGAGTTCGCGTCGGCCATGATCTCGGTCACGGTCGCAGCCACGTCGTAGTCGATGCCCGGATCGCTCGTGAGACCCAGCGCCGACCACAGCGGCTCGTCGGACTCGTCCAGGCTGTACTGCCCGGACTCGTGCGTGACGTTCGTCGGGGCGATGGCGCCGCCGCCCGGATCCAGCGCCGAGGCGAAGAAGTCGGCATCCACCACCGCACCGCCGTTCTCGGCGGTCTGGTAGAGACCGATGTCCACCTGGCCCGTGGCGCCGGAGGCCTCGGCCGCGTAGATCACGGCCGACACCCGCGCGTTGGAGGGGACGCGGCAGAAGCGGTAGGTGGAACCCACCGAGTCCGACGCGCTGTTGTTGACCACGCCCATCGCCGACTTCAGCACCCCGCCGGAGACGTTCGCGTTGTTCACGACACGCGGCGTCGCCGTCAGGTTGGTAATGGCCGGGGACTTGAGGTGCACGACTGCCATGTGATTACTCCCTCACCCAGATGCGGGTGATCTTCTTCTCTTCGAGGCGCGTCGCACCGAGGGACTGGAAGGCGTAGACCTCCCAGGGGTTGCCCTTGTACTCCTTGGCCTCGCGGACCTCCATCTTCTGGTTCTGCCACATGCCGAGGTGCATCCCCGACTTGGCCCACAGCGGGATGGAGCGCGACGTGCCGGCCGCATCGTCCGTGCCGGTCACGAGGAGCTGGCTGTGGATGAACTCCACGCCCAGCAGCCGCTTCAGCCGGCCGTTGACGATCACCGGGTCCATCGCCGCGCGGTACTCGGCGCCGATGACCTGGATCTCGTTGAGCAGGTCGGCGTTGGCACCGGCGTTGATCGCGCAGTAGATCTGGTCGTCCTCGTCCACCTCGTGGCCCTGGAGCAGTTCCAGCGCGGCCTTGATCTTGGCCACGTTCATGCCCGAGGTCGTGCCGCCCACGCTCACGCTCACCGTGTTGCCGGCGAGGATGGACGTGGCCGTGGTGCCGGTCTTGCCGGTCTGCGCGTCCGCGGTGAAGGCCGCGATGATCGTGCGATCCTTGCGGCGGTTGATGGAGTTGACGGTGTTCTGCACGTACGCCGACTTGTGGTCGGCCACCATCTTCAGCTTGTCGAACGTGTCGATGAGCTGCTGGATGTCCCAGTCGGACGGCGACACCCACCGACGATCCACGGGGGCGTCGGTGCGGGTCTTGGGCTCGAACCGGGAATTGACCTGCGACATCTCCACCACGCCGACCTGATCGACGGGGGAAGCCTGCTCGCCGGTGTAACTGCCGGTGGTGACGGCGGCAGCGAACTTGGACTGCTTCTGCTGCAGCAGGAGCGCGACGTTGCTCGCGTACTGCTGGCTGTAGTGACTGAGCAAGTTGATGCTCATGGACTTGACCTCCGAAAGTTGGAACGCTTCCGGTCAGCCTTGTCCTCGCGGGGGCTTACCTTGCCGGTATGCGCGCCGGCCGCGCGACTGTCTTTCCAGTGCCAGCGGGGTCCGTAGACTTGTCCGCTTGAATTGAGGGTCTGGTGCTGATTCGCAGATGTCAAGCACCAAAAGAAAGGCCCCCGAAGGGGCCTAGGTGGTGGTGGCGGAAATCTACGCGGCCTGCGAGATGAGCAGGTCCAGCCGGTCCTTCTCGGCCTTCGCCGCGGCGTCGCCCTCGGCCCACTTCGCGAGCCAGGCGCCGTCCTGCATGAGCTGGTCGAGCCGGGCCTGCGCGGCCTGCTTGGACACCGGGGCCGCAGCGCCCTGCCCGCCCTCGGCGAACCGGCCCTCGCCCAGCATCTTCCCGGCGGCGGCCATGAACTTCATCATCGGCGCCGAACCCCAGGCGGATTCCAGCATCTCCAGGTTCTTCGCCGTGGCCTCGGCATCCCAGCCCAACTCCAGGGACAGGGACTGCACGAACCGCTGGCCCAGCGCGGCGTTGGTGGCGAACTGCCCACCCCACTCCTGCTGCAGGGCCGTCATCTGCTCGGCCACCTTCGCCTCGGCGGCAGCCTGTGCCGCTGCCTGTTGCTGGCCGGCGTACTCGTTCAGCGCCCCCACCAGCCCCTCGGCGGCCTTCGCCGGGATGCCCAGCTTGTGCAGGATCGGCGCCATGTGCTTGGCGAAGCCGTCGGACTGCCCCTCGGGGACGGCGAGCTTGTAGCCCTCCGGGTTCTCCGGCACGCCGAGCTTCGCGTGCAGGGCCTTCCAGCCCTCCGCGTCGTTCTCGTCCTTGGGCATCAGGAACGTCCGGCCCGCCTTCTCGGCGCCCACCAGCGTCTCCAGGTTGCGGTAGGACGCGATGGCCTTGTCGGGGCTGTCCCAGCCCTTGTTCTCGATGTAGCCCTTCACGTCGTCGGCTACGGTGCCGTACCACGGGGCGGCGGCCCCACCCTCTGCGCCAGTTGCTTCATCCATCATTGTCTGCGACCTCGCGAATGTTGATGACGAAGCGGTCGCTCAAGTGCAAATGCTCGAGGATCCGCAGCCACACCTCGCGCCGCCCTTCGGCCTGCGCGGAAGCGATGGGGTCGATGACTCCCGCCGTGCTGGAGTACACGCTGGTGGACTTGTGGGCGCGGCAGAAGCGCGCCAGGTCGTTCAGCACGATGGCCGGTTCCGGGCGGGGTTCGCCGGTCTCGCCGAGGAACGTCCGGCGGTAGGCGTCCCGGCGCTGCTTGACCGTCTCGGCGCGACTACGCGGCATTCGTCAGGCCGGCATCCTTCGCCGCCTTGGCGATCCCCGGCGCCTGCTCGGCCGCCTGCTGGGCCATGAGCGTCTGTTCGCGCTTGGCACGCAGTTCGGCCACCGCCTTGGGATCACGCAGTTGCTTCACCGGCATTCCGTTGATCTGCGCCACGTCGCGGGCGATCTGGTCGGTGTCGTAGTTGTCCAGCAGGCTCGGATCCACCGCGGCCAGCGGGCCGACGGTTTCCAGCGTGCGGGCCACCGCCAGGGATTCGCCCGACCGCTGGATGCGGGTGAGCGGGCCGTCGTACTCGATCTTGTACTCGCCGCCGGCCTCCAGCAGCACCTCAGGCATCGGGGGGAGTTCGCCGGAGCGGGCCAGCAGGTCGATCTCGCGCTCCACGAGCTGGCCCAGGAACTCCTGCTGCCGGCCGATCACCGGACCCAGCAGCATTCCCTGCTCCTGCGCCCGCTGCAGGGACTCGGTGGCGGTCATCTGGGGATGGTCCACCACGACCTGCAGCAGGGTCACGTAGAAGCTGTCGTTGATGATCCGCTGCTCGATCTCCATCAACTCCACGCCGATGTCCACCCGGGCGCCGGGGTTGAAGGGCTTCACCAGCTCCTCGCCGGAATCGTTCAGCGCACCGCCATTCAGGGCGCCGGGCCGCAGGTTGAAGCCCTGCAAGGCGCCGTCCTCGGTCAGCATCAGCGGCGGGTCCACGGCCTTCTGGCCGGCGCGCACGATGGTGCGCTTCATCTCGTTCAGGGTCTTGAGGGTGGGCAGCACCCACACCGCAGGGCCACGGGCGTACACCTCGCCAGCCAGCGTCACGTCGCGCATCGTGGGGTAGGGCCACGAGAAGTAGTGCGACTCCTCGAGGACCGACTTGAAGTCCTGGCAGATCCACGTCGAGGCGAACTTCGCCCCGGCGGGATACCGCCTGCGCTGGGCCTCATCCACCGGGAGCGTGGCGTGGATGAACCAGAACATCTGGTCGGGGTTCTTCTCCAGCGCGGTGTTGATCTGCGGGGGCAGGCTCTTGGGCCACTGACTGGCGGCCTGCCGGGCGCTGTACTGGAACCGGCGGTAGAGCGTGTCCACGATGCCGACGTGGTTCTCCGCGTAGTAGGACTCCGACAGCGGGATGGCCCGGTAGCGGATGCCCCTGCCGGGCACTTCGTCCACGAACAGCGAGGCATTGCCGAGGCTGCCGTGGCAGTAGTGGGCCGTTCCCAGCGCCCCGGTGAAGCCCGCATGGGGGGCGTACCGGCGGCGGAAGATCAGCTTGTTCAGCTCCTCGAAAAAGCCCTTGACCTCGTAGTCCTCCTCCAGCGACTCGTCGGCGGGCTTCAGGGTGTGGTACACCGCGGTGCGCGGCATCCCGAGGGATTCCAGGATGGCTGCGTACTTGCGCAGGGCCAGCGCCCCGGTGGCGTCGTAGAGCTTGTCCTGCCGGTCCTCGCCGGGCGTGCGGGGGCCGAGGAACTGCGCCTCGCCGGGCAGCACCCGCTCGGCGACCTGCTGGAAAAGCACGTCGAAGTTGGAGCGGTTGGAGGCCAGTTGCTCCAGCCGCTTGATGTGCCGGTCGGCGACGGTCTCGCTCACTGGCCCAGCAGCGCCTTCGTCGCCGTGTTGGGCTTGCCCGAGACCCCCAGCGGGCTGGTCAGGATGTTGGCCGCCCCGCCGCGCTTCTTCGCCAGACGGTCCTGCAGCTCCTGCGACTGCCGGGCCGCATCACTGGTGGGCACCTTCGGGGCCGCAGGGATCTTCGGCGTCTTGGACAGCAACGGGGTGAAGCCGGACAGGACGCCCGCCCCGGTCAGCGCCTTGGAGGCGAGACTGGTCCCGGCCACCTCCCCCACCGTGGGGGCGGCGGTAGTGGCGGCGAGGTTGGTCAGGGCGGCGGTGGCCGACTGCACGCCTTGGGTCGCAAGGGCCGCTTCGGCCGCCGACATGGCGCCCGTGGCTGCCGCCGCACCCGTGGACGCCGCAGCGCCTGTGGCAGCACCGCCGGCCGCAGCCGCCGTCGTGCCGGTGACGGCGCTCTGGAGCGCCGCGAACATCGCAGGAACGAATGCCATGCACCCGAGGGTCTGGCACCGATTCGCAGATTGCAAGGGCTACATGGTGGCGTAGCCCCGCCGTCCGCCACGGTTGGCGGCCACGGTCTTGGGCTTGATCTTCACCCCGAATGTCAGGGCCAGCGAATCCGCCCGGTCGGGGCTGAACCCCAGCTCGTCCTTCATCACATCCTTGGGCACCATCAGCAGCCGGTCGGACTTGTCGTGCTTGTACTCCAGCGCGGTCAACTCGCGCTCCAGGACGGGGTCCGCTGGCAGCGCCAGCCCGGAGCGCAGGGCCTCCCGCAGCCGCCAGTACATGGTCATCCGCATATTGGCGTGCTGCGCGTCGGTGGACTTGGCGGCGAAGTTCACCCCGTAGACCGCCGCTCGATCGCCGAGCATCTGCCGCAAGCGGTCTTTGATCGGGCCGCCGACTCCGGTCTCGTCCACGACGATGGCGTCGGGGGCCAGGTGCGGCCGGCTGTCCGTCGCCAGGTCAACGATCCGGGTCACCACCGCCATTGAGTCGCGGGTTTCCGATCCGGGGATGACGATCCAGGGCACGGTGCGAGCGTCCATGCCGCGGCGGTAGGAGATGACGAACTCGTCCGCCCCGCCGCGGGCCACGTCGATGCCCATGATGAGCGGATCGTCGCGGAAGCTGGTCGGCGGCCGGCGCATGGCCTCGCCGGTCTCCTTGGTCGAGACGAACCCCATCTCTGAGGCGGACGGCGCCAGCCCCCGGACGCGCACCCGGAAGAAGTCCGAGTCCTCGCCGTAGTCGCGCTCCCATTCGGCGATCTGCTCCAGGTTGGTGCCCGGCACGGTGCGCGAGTCGATGTTGCGGGTCGCCCACCGCGCCCGGAAGCGCCCCCAGCAGTCGTTGAACCGCCCCACGTTGCGCGTCGGATTGCCCAGCGCCACCCACAGGATCTCGGTGTCCTTGTCCGTCAGGGCGCCCTCCGTGACCTCCCAGACGGAGTCGGATATGGCGCTGGCCTCGTCGTACAGCACCAGCAGCCGGCGGCGGGCGTTGTGCAGGCCGGCGAAGGCCTCCGTGTTGGTCTCGCTCCACGGCACCGCATCCATGCGCCAGGTCTTTTCGCAGTTGGCCTGCGTGGAGATCAGCGCGGTGGCCGTAACCGTGAACATCGCCCGCACCTCGGGCATCAGCAGCGAGTGCCACTTGGTGACCTCCGGCCAGGTCTTGGTGCGGAGCTGGGTGTCCGTGTTGGCCGTGACGACCCCGCGGGCCTCGGGGAATGTCGCCGCCGCCCAGATGACCAGCCACGAGGCGAAGGCGCTCTTGCCCACGCCGTGCCCGGATGCCACTGCCCGCCGGATCACCCGCAGGCCCTGCTCGCGGCCCTCGCGCAGCGCGGCACCGATGGCCGACAGCTCCTCGCGCTGCCACTGGTACGGGCCGTCCTTGTCGCTCAGGATCGAGCCGGGCCGGCGCCACGGGAACGCCTCCAGGACGAAGCGCAGCGGATCCTCCGACCAGTCGCGCAGCATCGCGATCCGGGCGGCGCGGTCGTCAGTTCTGGGTGCCGCCAAGGCGGGGCGCCAGGGCTTCGCGCAGCAGGGCGGACAGGCCCTCGTCGGCCGTGTGTTCGTGCCGGTCGCGCCAGTCGGCCTTGCGGCGGTTCTTGAGCCAGAAGATGCACGCCGTCACGTCGGGCGGGACGTGGGCGTCGTACTCCTCCACCACCGGCACGCCCTCGTGCTGCATGATCTTCACCGCCCGGTGGGTGTAGCCGGTGGCGCGGCGGTACAGCGAGTCCTCCACGCGGGTGTCGGCGACCTCCTTCCCGATCTTTAGGGCGTCGCGAAATTCGTCGTGCTTCAGCTTCCAGCGGTGGACGGTTGCGACATCGACCTCGAAGAAGTCGGCCACCTCCAAGTCCGTGGCGCCAAGTTCGGCCAGCTTGCGCGCCTGCGCGGCGAACTCCGGCTCGTACAGGCTAGGGCGTCCTGCGGGCATCAGACTGCCGCCTTGCGCCGCTTGCGCCCAGCCCACGCATGGGCTTCCTTCTCGGGCTTGCCGCAGTGCGCTTCGAGGTGTGACTGAATGGCGTTGTAGATCAGCGACGCGCAGACCTGCGCCCGTGGGCCGGTGAGGGCGTCGATGATCGCCGTGTCGTTGTAGCAGCGCGCCCGCATCGACCCGATGGCTTGGGCGGCGGTGGAGCGCATGGCGGTTTCCAGCAGGTCGGGTTTCATCATGGGCAGGCCTCGCGAATTATTGTAGACGGATCACGGGAAAAGGCTTCGTCAATCTTCGCTTTCGCCATCCGCAGATCCAATTCGCGGCGGCGGTCATCGTCGCGGAGCTGTCGATCTTCCTTGGCGGTCTTGCGCTTCGGGACGGGCTTGCGCTTCATCTCGTTGCCTCCGAGGCGTGAAAGCCTCGCCATGCCACGCCCAGCCGCGCCCGACCTGGCCCTGCCGCGCCATGCCACGCCCTGCCACGCCACGCCGCGCCCTGCCGCGCCCAGCCCTGCCAGCGCCTCAATCGAACCGAACGACCGAGAACCGCCCGAACGTCGGCCGGAAGTCGCCGACGCCGATCAGTCTACCGGCGGTTGCGATCACATCCTGCAAGTCCTGCCGCGAAATGTACTCGGGCGTCAGAACCATCAACTGGAACTCGGCGCGCCAGCCGACACGAAAGGCAGGACGCACGCGGTTGACGCCGGACCGCTGCACCAGCACGCGGCGCTTGTCTTCGTAGTCCCATACGGTCTTGCCGAGGGATGCGATGTTCGTCAGCGAGACGAGCCCGGCCTTGTACAGGTCCATCGCGGACTTCCGCGGGCTGCGCGGATCCTGCCGGAACTTGGCGGCATGAACGCACGCCATCCGCAGATACTCGCCGGGTAGGCCGATCTGGCCGGCGTCGTTGCGGTAGACGTAGCTCTCAACGTTATCGGACTTCTTCGCCTTGCTGTTCTTCGCGGCCTTGCTCTTGGCCTCCACGGCCTCGTTGTTCCAGCGATGCAGCAGCAGGTCGCTGGATCCTTCGATGGTCACGGCCACAGAGTACGGCGCGGATGCCGCGATGTCGTCTTCGGCTGCGTTCGTCGGCTCTGCCAGTCTCACAACAGCATTCATGTCGTTCTCCATGTTACGGATTGCACGCCGCGTGAATTTCCGCAGCGCGAGCGGTGACGGTGACCTCCGTGGCGTTATCGGGCAGGACGACGGACCACGACAGGCCGGAGCCGGTGGCGTCCAGCGTGTCGGCCCGGACGGCCACGGCGATGATCGTCAGCAGGAGAATCGAGAGCAGGGCGGACCACAGGATGCCGCCGATGATGCTGTCGTGTTTCATGTCACTTACTCCACAGGTCGGTTGATCCCCACAAACGAGGGCCGGCCAGCGCGCCGTGCTGGGTGTCGAACACGCGGTCAAGCTGGCGGGTCATGAAGCGGGAGAAGGGGTGGGTCGGCACAAAGAACCACTGGTCAAACTCTTGTCCCCGCACCGAACGGACAAACTCGCTCCGATCCGCCCACCAGCGGCTCAGGCTCACGACCCCGCAGCCGAACAGTGTGCCGGCCAGGTAGGTTGTCAGGTAGATGGGCAGGAACTTCCACGGGCCGAAATTGGGCTTATACAAAATCGTCGCCCCGGCAATCTGTGACCGTAGCGGGTCTGTAGGATCGATCCGCTGCGTCCACAGCCAGCGGAGGCCGCGCAGGTACAGGCCCCAGTTGCGCAGATATTCGATCATCCCATCACCTCGCCACGATCTATCAACGATTTATCAATTTGTGACGAATTGATAATCGCATTGGAGGCCGCCGCCGACCCGTTCCGCTTGCCGCAGTCGGTCATGCCTTCACCTCGATTTTCGCAGCTTCCAGCTTCTGGCGGATCAGCCGCAGGTCGTAGCGCGTCGTGGGCAGGGCGGCGAACGCCATCGAGCGCATGGCGATCTCCAGGCAGTCGAGCAGCACCTGCTCGCGACGGAACTCGGCGCGCTGCTTCGGGGTCAGCAGCGACAGGGCGTGCGCGTCCACGAGGCCCGGAATCACCGCGTGCCCTCCCCGCCGTAGCACTTGGGCCACTGGTTGCGGGCGATGCGCGCGATGGTGTTCTCCGACATGCCGTAGTCGGCGGCTACCGCGGCGCGCTTCTCCCCGGCCAGCAGGCGGCTGAAGGCCTCGCGGATCACGCTCTCGGCGAACTTCGGTGGGCGGCCTTGTGGGCGTTTCACAGTTTCACCACTCCCTCGACCGCGTACTGCTCGATCTGCCGGCCCATTGCGGTCAGCATGGCCCGGTGATCCCCACGGCCCTCGCCGTGCACGTAGCCGCAGCACGGTAGTCCCGTCGTTCGCCCCGCACATCACGCAGGGCTTGTCGCGGGCCGCGTCACGCAGGTTCATGCGACCAGCTCCGCCACGCTCACGCCCACGCTGCCGCCCTCGGTCGGCGCCCGGCGCTCGATCACGAGGTAGTCGATCTGGCTGTCGTCCAGGTACACCTGCGCGTAGCGCAGCGCGTCCAGGATGCCCTTGGGCAGGTTGTCCAGGTCGCGGCGGCGACGATCCGGCGGGGATACCGTCAGCGTCACCGACAGCCGACCGGCGAAGCGGCGGCGCACGCTGTGGGGCGTGGCCGTCACCACCGACTTGCGGTACTCCCGGCCCTCCTGGGAGAGCAGCACCCGAGACTGCCCGCGGACCACCACCGAGCGCCAGTAGGTGTTCAGGCTCGGGGGCCACGGCAGGGTGAAGGCGACGGCTACGTGGGCGGTCATGCGAACAGCCGCCCCTGAGCATAAGCGGCGCTGATCCGCTCGCAGGCGATGTCGAAATACTTGCGTTCTCGCTCGACACCCATGAACGGCTTTCCGGCCCGCGCACATGCCACGCCAACCGATCCGCTGCCCATGTAGGTGTCCATAACGCTGCCCTTGAATGGAAGGTAATTCAGGCACCAGGAATACAACTCGACGGGACGCTCGCAGGGATGGTCTGTTTCGGCCTTGTTGGCGACGGTGAAGTTAGTCCAGCGAATCTCGACAAGTTCTGTTTTGCGGTAGTGGGTGCAGGAGGCAATATCAGCCTTGCTGAAGTTCGGCATCCGCTGGCCCTTGAGCCACACGATTGCACCGCCATTTGGCTCGAAGCAGTTAAAGAAATTGGCGCCCCAAATGATTCGCTGGTCGGCAATCCGCCTTACGATCTCAAACCACTCTGCCGGCGGGCCTGATTCGTTCCACTCCACGGGCTGGCCGGCATTCTGTCCGCGCCCCGATTTGCGGCCGGATGTCTGCACGAAATTCCCGATGCCAAACGGCGGATCGGTCAGCAGCAGCCCGACTCGAAAGCACTCGGGGAGAGACCGCAGAACGTCCATGCAGTCGCCGTGGTAAAGGGGGGCGTCGCCTATGTGGACAACTTCGGTCACGCCGGCTCCCCTTCCGGGGCTTCCAGAACACCGCCGACCGGCGACCGGAACGTGCCGGCGATCCGCTGGCGACGCGGCCCTTCAAGCATCGGCAGGGCCTCGCGGTCCTCTTCGACCTCCGCCAGCTCCCGGTACAGCTCCAGGAACTTGTTGCGCGTGAAGTGCTGCGTGTCCAGCGGCTCCATCGCCAGCCGCTCGTAGCCGCCGACCATGCGGACCACGCGGTCAGTGAGCGGGTCCACCGTGGCGCAACCGCTGCGCCAGTTGCAGCACGTCCGAATGGCCGCCTCCCACGCTTCGCCGGCCGTCTGCGTCGTGGCGGACTTGCGCAGCGCGGTGAACGCGGCCGGGCGCGGCATGAACTCCTCCGTCGCCATCAGGCGCGCCGCGGCGGCCTCGAACTCGGCCAGCGGCCAGTCGCGCAGCGCCAGCCAGTAGGCGTCCAGCAGCGTGTTCGACAGCTCCCGCTGGTACAGCTCGGCCATGCCGGCCATCACCGCCTGGAATCGCTGGAAGTCAGCCGACCGCATTGCGCACCTCCGGGGGTCGCCAGTCGGACACCGCGGCGACGTTCTTGCGGGTGAGGTTCGACAGGTCCGTGCGCGGCGGCTGCTCGGCGAACCGCAGGCCGGCGTCGATGTGGGCGGCGTCGCGCAGGAACAGCCCGAGGTCGTCGTACACCGTGGCCCGGTCGTTCTCGCCGCGGTGGTGCGGGCTGTTGCGGTAGCCGCTGATGGCGCGGCAGAGGTCGGCCACGGAGTACCCGGCCAAGGCTGCGCGGATGACCTTGCGGCGCTTCGGGTCGAGGTGAGCGCGCTCGTGTCCCCAGGTCTGGCGCCAGTGGTCGAACACCTCCGCCACGCCGCCCTGCTCGACCTCGTCTCCCCCCTTGGGGGGTAGGGGGGGTATATCTGCGTCTGTGTTTGTGTTTGTGTTTGTGTTTGAGAGGCGGTCGGCGGCGGTGAGCGGCGGTGAGCGGCGGTGAGCGGCGGTGGATGCCTGCCGCTCGCGGTTCTGGCCGCTGGCCACCTCGCGGGCGTTCTTCGCCATGAGGCGCGCTTTTTCCCGGTAACTCATGAAGTTAACCATCTGCCAACCCCACGGCTGCTCGGGGTCCAACAGCACCAGCCGGCGGCCCTCGGCCTCCTTCGACCGGCTCTCGGGGTCCGGCGCCATGAGCTGCTCGATGCCCTGAAGCAGGAGGTTGAGCGGCCACCCGGTCATCGCCGCGATGGCGCGCGGGTGGATGTCGATCCGGCCGGACGCATCGCACAGGGGCAGAAGACTCGCCATGACGGCCGCGGCCGGCCACTGGCCATGCAGGGAGCCGGAGTAGATCGATCTGAAAACGGGGGTGTAGCCGCTCATGCCCGCCCCCACAGCACCTTCAGGAACTCAGAAAACCTCGGCCCCGAGGGCGGATGGGGATGGGTGGGGAGGCCCGCCCCCGGGGCTTCGGTTGCACCCTTCTCGGTGGTGCGCGCACACGGACTCGCGACCGTGTTTAGGGCGACGCCGGGGGCGGGTCTGACGACCCCGGCGCGCTCGATGAGTTTCGGGCCGGACTCGGGCCGCGGGATCAACCGCAGGGCCAGCCGGGCGTTCTTGATGCGTTTCCCCATTTTCGTCCCCTGCGCTACTGAGTATCGTCGGCCGGGTAGATGTCGGGCCGGATAACCGCCCTGGGAACGCCTGTAGCGGCCTCCACGGCGAGAACGCGGGTCGGGGGTATGACCCCCCTGCGCTTCCACGCGGATGCCACCTGACGGCTTACGTTGACCCTGCGGGCCAACTCGCTGACCCCCACCCTGCTGAAGATTTGCTGAATTGCGTTCATGGCCGGAATAGTAGGCACGAAGCCGCCCGCGTGTCAACAGCGCGAATCTTGCAAAAAAGTCTTGACAGGCAGGAAACGCCGGGTTTACAGTTCGCACATCGGGCAAGCCGATGTTAACCGACAACCGACAGGAGCATTAGCCATGATCTACACCGTCTCATACGAACGTGACTCGGCAGGCATCATCACCCGCCAGCCGCTTGGGACGCCTGCGGCGGCTTGGGGCCGCTACGGAAACACGGCGGAGCTGCTGGCCGAGCACCCGCACGCCGAAAGGCTGCTTGGATGGCCGGAGGGCGTCGTTTATTGGAGTGCCGCGACTGGCCCGGCGCACGGCGTGGCTATTGTCGCCACGTCCGAAGGCAACTAATCCTCCACCGACCCACCACGGAGTACGCGGCGGCTGGCCCGGCCGATGGTGGGAGGGCTTAGGGAGAGAGCAATGACCAAGATGCCTGACCACATCACCGACGAGAAGGGACCCCACATCGTGAACCCCTACGAGTCCGACGCGCCCGACTGGCTCATCGAGCAGGAGCGCGAGCAGGAGCGGGAACGCAAGCTGGCGCGGATCTTCGCGGAATCCTCGATGGAGGATTTCCTGGAGTACGTCTCCGAAGGCGTGGCCGACCAGTGCCTCCCATACGAACACAAGCCCCTCATGCTCAACGGTGAGGCCGTGCGGCTGGACGTTGACATGGCCCTTTGGGAGCAGGAGCGCAAGCACGCCTGTCTGCGTCGCGCCCTCTGGGGCCGTGAGTTCCGCAAGGCCGTGTACTTCGGTGACGAGGCCGAAGTCGGGCGGATGCTCTGCCGTGCCGTTCGGGCGTACATGGAGAAGTGCGTGGAGGTGCGGTCGTGAGTGCCATGCGTGACTTCCACCGCGCCGCCGCCGAGCGCGAGGAGCTGGAGCAGTGGACCGTCCCCAGCCCGTTCTGGCAGGGGGTCGTGATCTGCATCGTCATCGAGGCCATCTGCGGCGTGGTGCTGTGGTGGCTCGTGTCTTTCGCCGACAGCCTCTAGGAGCAGAACATGGAAACCGCAGTCATCCGCCGGGAAGAACCGGCACAAGAGTCCGCCGCGCTGATCCAGGTGATCGAGCGGGCGGCGTCCAATCCGCAGGTGGATCTGGACAAGATGGAGCGCCTGCTGGCGATGCAGGAGCGAATTCTGGAGCGCAACGCCCGCGCGGCCTACGCCGATGCGATGGCGGCCATGCAGGCGGAACTGCCGATCATCGCCGAGCGCGGCGGGATCAAGGACCGGGGCGGCAACGTGCAGAGCCGCTATGCCCTGTGGGAGGACGTGGTGGGCGTCATCACGCCGATCCTGTCCCGCCACGGGTTCTCGCTGTCGTTCCGCACCGGCAACGACGCGGCGGGCGTGACGGTGACGGGCGTCCTGACGCACCGCGAGGGCCACAGCGAGCAGACTTCCATGACGCTGCCCATCGACACCAGCGGCAGCAAGAACGCCGTGCAGTCGGTCGGCTCCAGCACCAGCTACGGCAAGCGGTACACCGCCGCCGCGCTGCTGAACCTGCGCACGGGCGAGGCCGACGACGACGGCCAGACCGGCCCCGGCGGGTTCATCACGGAGGAGCAGGCCGCCGACCTGGAGGCGCTGATGGAGGAGGTCGGCGCAGATCGGCCGAAGTTCCTCAAGTACATGCGGTGCGCCAGCGTGGCCGACATTCCGGCCGCCGCTTACGCCAACGCGGTCAAGGCGCTGGAAGCCAAGAGGGCCAAGTCATGATCCAGGGCAGCGCAGAGTGGTACGCCGCCCGGTGCGGCAAGGTCACGGCCTCGCGGATCGCTGACCTGATGGCCCGCACCAAGACGGGTTACGGCGCCTCGCGGGCGAACTACATGGCCGAACTGATCGCCGAACGCCTGACCGGCACCCCGGCGCAGGGGTACGTCAACGCAGCCATGCAGCACGGGATCGACACCGAGCCGCAGGCCCGCGACGCCTACGAGTTCTTCACCGACAGCGACGTGGAGCAGGTCGGGCTGATCGACCACCCCACGATTCCGATGGCCGGGGCGTCCCCGGACGGTCTGGTGGGCGCGGACGGGATGGTGGAAATCAAGTGCCCCAACACGGCCACGCACATCGAGACGCTGCTGGGCGGGTCGGTGCCGGCGAAGTACGTTGACCAGATGCAGTGGCAGATGGCCTGCACGGGCCGCAAGTGGTGCGACTTCGTGAGCTTCGACCCCAGGATGCCGGAGCATCTTCGGCTGTTCGTCCGCCGGGTGCCGCGCGACGTGCGCCGCATCGAGGAAATCACCGAGGGCGTTCTGGTGTTCCTGGCCGAACTGAGGGACAAGACCGCCCGGCTGGAATCGCTGGGCGCGAAGGCCGCCGCATGACCGCGTGGGCCGAACGCGACGACCGCTTCCGCCGGCAGTACGGGATCAGCCGGAGCAGCTACTACACCCGGCGTCGTGAGGGGCTGTCCCACGACGAGGCGGTGCGCGAGGCGCAGTCGGTGGCCCGGCTTCGCCCGCACCGCAGCGTGGTGCCGATCCGCGGCTGGGGCGGGCGATGACCGCCGTCCTGATGCGCCGGACGATCAGCGGGCTGGCGGCCGATGACGAGGCGGCCACCGATGTTTTGCGTCGCATTCCGGTTGGCAATGTCGTTCGCGTTGATGTGCGCCGGCCCCGCAACCTGTCGGCGCACAGGAGATACTGGGCGCTCGTGAATCTCGTGTACTCCAACAGCGACGTTTACGCCTCCACCGATGCCGCCCACGGGCACATCAAGCTCCTGGCCGGCGAGGCGGACACGGTGATGAACCGAGACACGGGCGAAACGTTCCTGATCCCGAAGTCCATCAGCTTTTCCGCGATGGACGAGGACGCCTTTCAAGACTTCTGGAAACGAGCGGTCAAGGCAGTTGTGGAGCACATCCTGCCCGGCGTGACCGCCCCGGAGGTGGAGATGGAAGTGCTGCAACTGATCGGACACGCGGGAGGGATGCGGTGAGCGATGGCGACGACACGACAACAGGAGATGTTCGCATGACGACCCCCAGGAAACCGAAGCGGGTGGCGGCATGGGAGGATTTGCACGGGCGGAAATTCTGGGACGCCTCCAAATGGGACCGCGTCGAAGGCGATAAGCCCGTCTGGCTGACCATCACCCCTCGCCGGGTGCGGAGGAAGAAGCCGTGATTACCGTGACCCTGAACCAGATCCGCAGGCATAGCCCCTGCGAGGACGGCTGGCGCAAGCTGCTGGTGTCCAAGGGTAAGACCCAAGCGGACGACGAACCGTTTCCGCTGGAAGACGTGCTGGACTCCAACGGGCTGTATGACTGCATGTGGTGCCTGCGGGCACTTGGCCCGGAGCATCACGGCTGGATGCGTCACTTTGCCGTGGACTGCGCGGAGGACGTGCGCCACCTGTTGATAGATGAACGGTCATTGGAGGCGTTGGCCGTGGCGCGGCGGTTTGCTGACGGCAAGGCGACAGACGATGAGTTGGCTGCCGCGTGGGCTGCCGCGAGGGCTGCCTCGAGTGCTGCCGCGTGGGCTGCCGAGAGCGCTGCCGCGTGGGCTGCCGTGAGGGCTGCCGAGAGCGCTGCCGCGTGGGCTGCCGTGAGGGCTGCCGCGAGGGCTGCCTCGAACGCTGCCGCGTGGGCTGCCTCGAACGCTGCCGCGAGGGCTGCCCAGTCACCCCGCCTGCGGGAATAC
>Ga0172373_10001722_pt1 | contig 34977 bp, 27 predicted proteins | sample Lak10m_2_FD_114546 | JGI IMG/M metagenome (GOLD analysis project Ga0172373, IMG submission 114546) | Freshwater microbial communities from Kabuno Bay, South-Kivu, Congo - kab_092012_10m | ecosystem: Environmental > Aquatic > Freshwater > Lake | place: Democratic Republic of the Congo...
CCGTTGATTGCCTCGCCTGACCCTCCGCTATGTTTGAGGGAATCGACACTGCCGCCCTGCGAATCTGACTCGTCAGACCGTACAGTTCCTCCTTGGGAAAGTTTTTGGTCACTTGATAAATCAACTCCACCAAATCCATCGCCTTCTGCCAAACGATCAGTTCCCGGTAATTTTTCACGCTCATTTGAACGATATCCTTCTATTTTTCTTTGATAATCTTCGAATGTTTCTCCCTGATTTGCCAAGACAAGACCAGGCATGTCTAAAGAATATCTTCCAAACATACACCCCACTGCATAACTCACCAGCTCTTTCATGGTATCTTGCAGAAGTCTGGCCTCCATTTCTTCCCACTTCTCACTTCCCACTTCACACTCTTCCACGCCGTAGCGATAGTGCGGGTTGCAGGTCAGGGTGATCTCGTTGAGCGGCACTTCGGGCGTCAGCTCATCCTGCAGGCCGTAAGCGTCGATGAAGATACTGTTGTTCTCTTCCTCCAGCCGCTGCATCTCCAGCGCCATCTCCCGCCAGTGGGCGCGCAGTTTCTGGTAGGTGGCTTTCAGGGTTGGCTGGAAGCAGTCTAGGCTCAACAGGGGAAAATTGGTGAAGTCCCAGGATGTTTCGTAGAAGTTCCAATCGTCACCCGAAAGATCCACCAAGGATTTAACGATGCTATCTACTGTGTTTTTATCAACGTCGACTAAAGGGATGCTTTGAATCTCACCGACGTTCATGTTGATCGTCGGATTCATCAATTTTGTAATGTATTCCGTTATTGGGGTATTTACCAACCCAAGCAATAAAAATAGGTCTGCCTCGTTTTTAGGAAACAAAGTGGGAGCCGCGAGATTAAATATCTCGTCGTTACTAACAATCCTAAATGACTGTTTTCCTGTGGTTATAAGCGTCCAGCAAAAGCCTTTTTTCCACCATAAATATTCTGGCAATATCCTTGCAACGCGGTCACTTCGATAATGCTTTCTCGCTGTTTCAGACCAATCAATTAGATTATCAACATTTCCATACCAACGGCGAAAACCGCCGCCCTTCGGATGCTTAACCCATTTATTATCTACCCCTATTGATGAAGCGTTAACTTCCCATAGACATCTTAGGTATTTGTCGTTGTCACCTGTTTTTGTTTGCCCATCTGAAATTGTAAGAGACTCGATCTTTGGTCTATTAAAAGCATCTTTGATCCGCTCACTCGCCCAATAGGCGAATGGACTTCCTGGTATTTTTTTGAAGTCGGTAGCAGAAGCGAGATGGCAAATTTCTGGCATTTCGCCTTTTATCGCTTTGGCAAAAAGACGCATCTTTTCTTGTTCATTTCGTCCTTCAACTAGGCGAACACTTGAGGACTTGTAAGCCTTGTCAGAGGCGTTCTTCAGCACAAACGCAACCGTAGAAACAACTTCGCCTCCTATGCTGTCGAATGCACGCGGCCCCAAATGAGCTAATGAAATGAGAGTTTTTTGATTTAACAGCTTGGTTCGTAAACTTTCAAATGAAATCAAGAACATCCAGCTTTGCATGGTTATCATTGCAACAAAAGAACTTGCAGTCCCAAGATCAAGATTGCGCTCAATAAACATCGCAAACAGATCCGTGATCTTGCCTTGTAATTGTCTTGAGCAAAAACCTTCAATCGGCCATTCATACCGCCCCCGCCCATATACGGCGGATTGGCGACCACCACATGGTATTTCGGGCTCAGGTAATCGGCGTGCCGCAGGGCTTGCAGAACCTTCTGATGGGTTTGGCTGAGGAACAGATGCCCGGAGACGTTCTTGGATTCCAGCATCCCGAGTACGCTGTCCACCTCGGTAAGGTCGGGACGGATCAATGAACCGAAGTTGTCAGCTTCCTCGAATTGCTTGAGGGTGCGTTGCAGTGGAAGCGTGAACAGATCGCGCCCGACGAAATCCATGTATTCATCGATTTCCTGTGCGTCGAAATGAATGTTCTGCAGCACGCAAATGTTGGGTTTGACTGCCTTGCTGAAAAAACGCCGATGCTTGGCGCGGGCCTTCATCGTCAGGGCGAAGGCCGCCAGTTCCCCGGCGCGTTCATCGATCTCTATCCCAAAAAGATTGTGGGTGAGAATCTTCTCCGGGATCTCGGCGGGCTCGTAGCCTTCCTCCTCGTAGATGGCGTAGAGCAGGTCAAAAGCATAGGTCAGCATGTGACCACTGCCGCACGCGGGATCGCAAATCTTGATCTCTTCCGGGCGGTTGATCTTCAGGAAATCCGTCTCGGGTTGCTCAGGCTTGATGTAGTACGCCATCTGCTCGGCCAGCTTCGAACCGGGACGGTTGAGCAGCCACAGGCGACCGAGCGAGTTTTCTACCAGGTAGCGGACAATCCAGTGCGGGGTGAAAAGCTGGGTGGCGGCGGGGATATTCTCGGGCGTGATCTTCTTGTTCTTCTTCAGCCCGTCGAAAACCTCGTCCTTCTTCTCGGAGATGTAGAACTGGTAGAGCCAGCCGATCACCTCAACGCCTCCGGCGTTGGAGTGGCTAGTGGCTAGTGACTGGTGATTAGTAGTTATTTTGCTGGCCACTGGCCACTGGTCACTGGCCACTCCACAAACATCCGGCGTCATCGCCTCGCGGGTGTAGGCGAGGATAGAGTTGCCCGAGAGCAGGTCGTCGGGCATCAGCAGTTCGGTATAGTCGTCGATGCGCTGGAACAGGAACGGCATGGCGGTGTTCCAGAAGTTGCAGGCGGCTACCACCAGCAGGCGGTAAGCCTCGCCCTGCGGGTCGCGGCTGGGTGCTTTGCCGTCGAGCAGGGCGAAGATCTGCTGCCGGACCTTGTCGTAAACCATCTCGTCGTCAATGTGCCCCATCTTGGCCTCGGCCAAAATCTCGGGCTGGAACTGTCCGGGGTCGGCTGGAGAGACAATATTGACTCAGTTATAGCGGTTCACATCCATGAAACGCAAGGCGCAGAAACGGTTGAACCAGATATAGGCCACCCGCTCGATGACCTGTTCTTTGCCGTGCCCCTTTATCGTCTCTTCGAGTTTCTTGGTGGCCTCGGCACGTTCACGCCGGGCGGCGCTGTTTTCAGCGAGCACCAGTTTCAGTTTGGCGGAGACCTGCTCCAGCAGACTGCGCCGGGCGAACTGGGCGAATTTTTTTAGTTTTGCGGTTTCCATCTATTCAGGCTCCTCCGGCTGCAGCAGCGGCCAGGCGGGTGACCGGCCACTTGGGGAAGTTTTCATTCCATTTGTCCAGGTTGACGACATGACAGCTTGTAGCCAGGGCCTGGACCCAGCGGCGTGATGCTTTGCCCACCGGCAGCTCCTGTTTCAGGGATTTCTGCATCCGGCTGTTCAAGGCGTTGTCAAAGGTGATCAGGCAGACGTAGTGAACCGGCTTATCCACCTTCTGCTCGGCATGCCGGTAGAGGTAAGAATCCCGGAACTTGTATTTCAGGTAGTTCTTCAACCACTTGAAGCTGGCTTGCCGCGAGTTTGTCTCGTCTTCGGTGGACGCGCCGAGGACGTCATAAATCGACGGGTCGTCGTAGTCCTTCAGTTCCACGTAGACATAGGCCTCAGCGAACTCGGCGACGATGTCGACACCTTTCATGGGCGCACCGTGGAATGTAGGTTTGGTGCTGTCCGTCTCGTCGAAGACGAATGCGTCCAGGGCATCCTCAAAACGGAATTCGAAACCGTCAGCCTCAACGATCTTCATTTACCGAGGCCTCCCATGTCGTTTTCGATCTCCTGGTTGATGAGAAAGCCAAAGGCCTCGTCAATCGGGTTCGGCGTGATTTTCAGGTAGTCCTCGGTGGAGGCGACTTTGATCTCAGAGGTGGCCGCGCCACGGTACAGGCTATGGAAGCGCACGTGGTCATCTTTGCCCTTGTCCATGAGCAGATCGAACCACTTGAGCAGCACATAGTCGTGGGTCGCCAGAATGATCTGCTGGCCGTTGCGCGACAGCTCCAGCAGGATCTGCACGAGCAGCTTCATCAGCTTGGGGTTCAGGTTGGATTCGGGCTCGTCCCAGAACAGCGGGCCACTGACACCGGGCTGGATCGCGCCGGTCTCCAGCAGGCGTGAGAGTATCCCCGCCTTGCGGAAACCCTCGGCCATCGAGTTGGCGGAGTATTCGGCAGTCTCGGTCTTGAAGGTGACCTTGCCGCCGCCATAGAAAACGAAACGGCCGCCGCAGATGCCTTCGATTTCCGCCATGGCCCATTTGGATTTTTCGTGCAGGGTTTCCGGACGGACCTCGGGGAGATCCAGCAGCAGGCAGATATCCTGATAGGTTTGGTCAAAGGAGAGGCCGTATTTCTCGTACAGGCTGTTGAAGCCCTTCATGAACGAGAGGACTTCCTTGGTCGGGATGAATACCGCCTCGGCCTGATACTGCTCGTAGTTGGCGCGATCCTGAACGGCCAGCGCCTTCGAGTTGTTGAAGAAGGTTGCGGCGATCTTCTGCCCCCCGGCGAAACGGGCCGACAGATAGGCCTGGTCGGTCGCGCCCTGGCGATGCATCTTGCCGAGCTTGTCGTCCAGGGGCATGAAGAGGCGCAGCAGTTTGGCGGTCAGCGCCGCTTCGAGCTCATCATCGCCGGTATCGGGCTTGTTCTTAAACAGGGGCGCTCCGGCGCAAAGCCCATAGGCCGCCTTGAGCAGATGGGTTTTGCCGGTGCCGTTCTCACCGATGATTACGTTGATCTTGGGCGAGAGCTCCAGTGGCAGGCAGGTGAAGGCCGTGAAGTTTCTGAGGTCAAGACGTTCGATCATAGTAGGATTTTCTTTCCATTTTGAATTGCCAGCATTAACCCTTCACGCAAGGCTGCGAGATATTCCTCTACCTCAGTCTCCTGTGAGATCAATGCCCTCGGGTAGTTGACGTGCAACGAGCGCAGGGGAATGGGGGGAGTCGAAGGGGGTGTCTGCCCTTCATATCCCGTTTCCGGGTGCTCGATACCGACGGCGCTGACCTTGGCCAGATATTCCGTGTAGTGGACTTCCTCAAATCGACGTGCCGTTTCCCGGATGACGGCAATCAGAGTCTGGGTACTCAAGGTCTCGTTAATCAGCTCAAAACCCTCGTTGATGCAATTTCGATCTGCGGCTGCCAACTGCGCAAACTCGCGGATACTGGTCAGGCGGTCATGCAATTGGGCGACCTTGTCGCGCGCCGCTTGCCTTTCAGCATTCAGCAAAGTCTCCATTCGGGCTTGTAGACTCTCCAGCATGGTTTTCATCGCCTGCATGCGATTGCCCTTGAAGCATTCCGGGTCGAGCAGGGCTGACCTGAGCGGTTTGACCGCGTCTGCTTCGAGATAGGCGAAGTTGGAGTCGTTCTCGATGATGAACTGACGGGCCTGGTCAAAAATACCCTTGTGCGGTCCGGCCATGAACTTGCGTATGGGATCGATCACGGCTTCCTTCAGATCGAGCAATGCATCCCCCTGGCGTGGCAGTTCGGAGAGATGCCAGCCATAGGGCTGGCCTTTCAGTTCCTTGAGCCGTTCAGCAATGGGAGTCAGGGCCTGAAGAAACCCGTACCGGTCGGCTTGTGACGTCAGCGTCAGCAGTTGCTCGTGTAACTGACCGATCGCCGTGGCCGTTTCCTTGCCCAGCGCCCGGGGCTCCGTGGCTTGCGGCGGGGTATCGAAGAAGTCTTCGAAGAAAGATTTGAGATTACGCACCTGGGAGGCGGTGTATTCGATCTGCGGGTCCAGCACGACGTTGCCGTGCCCGTGGGTGTTGCGCAAGGCCCGCTCGACTTCATCTTCTTCCAGCAGGTTGCCGTCGGCGCGCAGTTCCAGTTTGCCGCGGCCATGGAGACTGGCGAGGATGCACAGATTGGCGGCGTAGTACCAGCCGTAGGGCTTGCGCTCAAACTTTTCGAGGAGACTTTTCAGGGTGGTGCGGATGCCGCCCCGGCTGTTGCTCTGGATGAAGGCAAGCATTTCCTGTTCCGACTCGGCCAGTTGCGCGGTATCGCCCTCGAAGACGCCGCCCTTGGCCTGGGTGAGGTATTTGTGGATATCGTTTTCGCTGTAGGCAATGCCACGCAACATGCGAAGGTTGGGGTAGGCATGGGTAATCAGTTCATGAAAGCCCGCCACCATGCGTGATTTGCCATCCTCGCTGGCCATTTCCTTGACGAGACCCGCCACGAACAGGCGGGACTGGCCAAGCAAGGATTTCACCCGCTGCTGGATGGCGTTATAGCGCTCGTTGTTCTGGAAGCCTTTGTCGGTGAGGATGCGTTTGACGTTCTCCTGCTGGGTGGTGGTCATGTTTTGGCGGATGTACTTTTCCGTGCGTTTGTACATCAGCAACTCGCGCATCAGACGTTCATCCGGCGGCATGAGCACGCGCAATTCATCGCGATAGACGGTCTCGGTCCGGTGCAATTCGTCCTTGTCGGCATGCTCATGGAAAGGGGTGATGACGTGAATCGTCAGCTCGTGTTCCCGGCCATAAAGCCGTTCATCCACCTTTCGGGAATAGGCATAATCCTGACCGTTGCCGTCGTAGCGAATCTTGCGGTCCTTGATCACGACGTCGAAGATGAGTTTTTCCAGTTCGCCCATGACATCGGCGGTTTCAACGTCGGTGTTCTTGATGTCCTGTTCGACATCCTTTTCCTCGTCGGTCAGGTACTCGTACAGGTCACCGTTGCGCTGGATATAGGTCTGCTGCTCCAGCAGATTCAGGGCCTCCTCGACCTGCTCGCGGAGTTGCGGCAAATCGCGGCTGAAGCCGTCCAGCATCAGAATGCAGAGATTGCGCAGGGTGGCCTTGAACGCGCGGACATACTTGGTGAGCAGCAGGGCCTTGAGCAGCCGGATGGCCAGGGCGTTGTCGAGCTGGTTTTCCGCCAGCAGGACCGCTCTTTGCACATGCGCCTTGAGCGCCGTGCGGATGCCCTCGAACATGAGATCGAAGGTCGCCAACTGGCCCACCTGATGGTCGCCGATCTGGATCGCGACTTGCTGGAAAACACCGAGCATGGACCGCTCGCCGACGGAACTGTGTTTCCCTTCGAAGGCGTTATGGGCGGACAGGTTCTGAATGGCCGATTGGAACAGCGCAAACTGGTAGGGAATGAAGGGATAGCCGTGTATGAAATGGTCGCGATCCTGAAAGTTCTTGTAGGTCACCGAACCATCGGCGAAATCGAACAGGGTTTTGAAGTTATTGGCCTGCGTGTGATAAACGGCGTTGAGCTGGCTGATGCCTGCGTCGTTTTTCAGCAACAGCCGTTTCTGGATCACCTCGGCGACATCGGCGCTGGTGAGTTTCATGCGGTTGGCAAAGCGGGCCTGAATCTTGGAGAAGTCGTTGCCCTGCTGCTTGCTCATTTCGCCAACGACGGAATTTATGTCTTCCTGAGCGGTGACGATGACCCAGGCGCGCCCTCGGCACTTGGTGGCCAGGCTTTCGGCAATGGTCTGCAGGTTGGTCATCAGCTTCACGTTGTCGGCGATGTACTGGCCGACCTCATCGACAAAGAAATTGAGTCGGAAGCCTGTTTCCTGCCCTTCGATGTAGGCATGGACCTGCTCGGCAAAATCCTCGATCGAAACCTTGTACTGGTTGCGGTACTTATCGAGGATGCCAAGAGCCAGACTGGCGTCTTCCCCGGTGACTTCGGCATAGGCCTGTGCAATGTTTCTGGATTCCAGCAGCGCTTGCTCCCGGCCCTGCCGCCAAGGGCGTCCGGTCAGGGTGTGATAGGCCTTCTGGAAGGGTTCATAGCGTCCACGGCTGTCGAGATCACGCTCGAACTGGGCGATATGCCCATGCTTGCCGTAATAGCCGCACATCTCGTCGAATACCTTGACGAACACCGCCAGCAGCGCATCGCTCTGCGCCTTGCTGATGACATCGGCTTTCTGGTCGATATTGAACAGGATGCTTCTGGACGGAATGGCCACGGCGCGTTTCAGATCGCCGCGCAGAATCTCGTTATCCCCGCACTTGGGCAGCAGCAGGTCGATGACAGGAACGCCGTCGATCCGACGGTTTTCGAGTAAAAGCGCGAGCATTTTGAGCAGATGCGACTTACCCGACCCGAAGAAGCCCGAAATCCAGACGCCGTTGGCTCCTTCATAGTTGTTGTAGGCATCGAGGAAGGACTCCAGCCGCTTTTCGATTTCGTTGGTGAGGACATACTCCTCGATCTCGCTGCGCAGGCTGGCTTCGTCGTCCGCCTTGATCACACCCTCGATGGGACGGTCGACGGGTTTGTTGAATAAGGTTTTGAGGTTCATCGCGTGGTGTAGCATCAGGCTTCGCAATGGAAGATATTAAAGGCCCGATAATATTTGTCATCACGCAGACGGCCAAATAAATCGAGCGAGGCTCCGGCTTCCAGGGAGTGGGTGTAGGCGCCGGGGAAGAACAGCAGGGTGGGCTTTTCCTTGGCGGTGCTCTGCAAATTGTTGAGCACGTTGTGGGAGCGTATGTAGGGAAATACCTCGCCCACACCGGATAAGAACAGGACGTCGAATTCCTCGGCCGACATGGCGGCGGCCATCGCGGGGACCAGGTGGTGTTCCGGATCGAGCACGCCCTGCAGCAACTCCTTCAGTTCCTCCTTGCCAACCGTGGGTTCCATTTCAAGGATCTGCTCCCAGATACCACGGTCTTTCAGGATTTCGATGGAGAGGTCATAGAGGTCGATTTCCAGTACACGCACCCCTTGCTGACCCAGCTTGTTGGTCAACTGGCGTCGCAGTCTGTCCATTTCCAGGGATTCTTCAGGCTTGAATGGACAGATGAAGAATGGGACTTCGTTTCCCAGACCTTGCTTCCGGAGAAAGCGCTGACCGGAAACGACCGCGAGCAGGTGTTGGAAGCGCTCCTGCATGGGTAAGTGGCCGATGTCCAGTTTCATCTCGCTATCCTGATATCCGTCTCAAAAACGGGAAAGAACTGTAAATCCTGAAGCCTTTTCTCCGGGACGAGGGTCGCCAGTAGTCGGTCACTTAACAAGGGTGGGTTGATGCGGTCGCCTTCAACCAGCAGGTGGGCATCCCTCATCATCATAAATAGCACTTGTCGGAGCTTCTTGCGTGTGGACTGCCTAAGCCGTTCTAGTTCCGGGTGCCAATCGGATTTGCGGTTGTAAAAAGCAATGAAGTCGTCAATCTGCAAGTCTGGCTGTAGGCTCAGGTAACGTTCTCGCAGAACTTCGCAAGCGAACTCACCGATGAAGTGATAGTGGCGGCAAACGGCAATCCAGAGTATTGCGGATTGCTCCTGCGAGTCGCCATGAAGCAAAAGGGTCAACTCTTCTGGCGACAACTCTTTGAGCCGTGAAATCACTTCCCTCACCACGCGCTTCCCGGTGCTTAATGCACGGACTTGCAGCAAGTTGATCGCCAGCACATGTTCTCTGACCCTGGGCCAGTCGGCCAGGCGCATGAAGCATTCGACCACCTTGATGGACTCGGTCAGAAACAGCCCGCCGGTTGAGAATGACATCAGGTAATGGTGGTTCAAATTCAAGAGGCTCCGCTACACGCAATGAGTGGACGTGAAGTCTAAAAGTGCAAAGCTTACATGCTCGCCCACCCGTGCTGTTTGTTGGGGTATTTTCGTTGAATCAGCTCAATCTGGCACTTTAGCACGTCCCCCAAGCACCGACAGATTGCGCATTCGTGGCTGGGCCAAAGAGTAGCCTGGAGGGTGTCCGCTCTTGATGAGCTTAGGCTGGAGAGTTGGACCATTTGAGATCGTCCGAATACGATGATGCGACTGTAAGGCTTCACGTTTCTCGATGCGCCTGGGTAGCAACACATGCGAGTGATCAGGGTTATCATCCAGGTTGGAACCTGGAACATCATGGTTGGCGGTCAATTCGTCGACTTCCTCACTCTCGGGAACACGATGTAGCACATTTCGACCTAATCATGACGACAACTATTACCCCCCCGCAGGCTGTTTTGCCCGGCCAGCTTTCCGATTACGAGCTTCGGCAGGTTCATGCGATTGCGGCGTGGAAGGGGGAAGTACCCGGTGTGATGTCCAGTGTCATCAATCGGGTTGCGGCCTCCGTGGGCAAGCTGGCCGATGGCGTGTTGCCAAATGCGCCCATCCAGCAGGCGCTTGAAATCATCAACAAGGCGGCGGCCCAGATCAGCCAGGACGACTCTGTCCTGAAAGACAAAACGCTGCAGGCGTGTGGAATCACCCGTATCGAGGAGATTGCCGCTCAACCACTCGAATTCGTTGATCCGTTGGCGGATCGTTGCATTGCGGAGGCAGGACAGATTGCGGCCGGAGTGGGCGCCGCGACGGGTGCGGGCGGGCCGCTTTCGGTTGCGGTGGGCATCCCGGCGATGCTGTTCGGCGCGTTGCGAGTCATTCACCGCGTCTCTCATTGTTATGGTTACAGCTTTACCCCCGAGCAGGAACCGGGCGTGATGATGGGGGTATTGTCGCTTTCCACGGCCACTTCGCCTGAACAGCGGGCCCATGCCATGGAGGAGTATCGCCGCCGCATCGAAACCTCCTTCATTCATGCGGCCTTGGAAGAGTCGGCCAACAAAGCCATACAGCGTGCCGTGCTGGGGCGGGAACTCGGCGCGATGATCCCGGGCTTCAACATCGCCTTGAATGCCTATCTCAACCGGCAGTTCATCGTTCGCGCCGGTACTTCCGCCAAGCGGGTCTTCCAGGAGCAGTGGTTGCGGGATCGCGCCAAGGTCATCTGGATCGCACCTTCAACCCGAATGAGGAAAGTCCGTGATTGATAATCGCAACGGGAAGCCAGGTCGACGATTTCGCGCCCGCCATTCAGGAGGCGGATACCCGGACCCTGCGGGGTCTCAACAAACATGGGTCACTGGATCAACAGTTCGCCTTGGGTCATCCGGCCGTCCCGGATGGGCTCGCTCGCGTCATCCGCCGTTGCCTGGCAGCCGCCCATGACGGCATTGATCCGCTTTGATCAGGTGACGGTCGCGCTTCGCAACAAGACTCTGATCAGCCACGTCAGTTTCAGTCTGCAGGCCGGGGAGAAAGCCGCTTTGCAGGGCCGGTCCGGGGCAGGGAAGAGCACGGTACTCAAAGCCTTGCTGGGATTCCTGCCTTTGGCTCAGGGTGACATTTTCTTTGAGGACGAACCTCTGACACCAAGTATTGCGCGGAAACTCCGGGCTGCCGCCGCCTATATCGCCCAGGAACCCATCCTGGGGGCGGAGACGGTTCGTGAGGCGTTGGTCTTGCCCTACCAGTTCAGGGCACATCATGAGTGTCAGCCCAGCGAAGGGGAACTCATCCAGGTGTTGGATGACTTTCAGTTGCCAGCCGATCTACTGAAGCGGCCCTGTGCCCGGATTTCCGTGGGTGAAAAGCAGCGTGTCGTCCTGGCGCGGGCCAAGCTGCTGGGGAAACGTCTGTATCTGCTGGACGAGGTCACCAGCGCCTTGGACCCGGAAAGCAAGAAGCCGGTATTCAGAATGCTGGCAGACCCGGACCTTACGGTGCTGTCCGTGGCGCATGATCCCGACTGGATCTCAAGGTGTCCGACCGCTCTGGTCATGGATGCAGGGCGATTGTCCCGGGAGCGCTGTGGTGCGGACGCTTGATCTCCAATGGCCGCAGATGCTGTTGCTGTTGGTGATGGTGTTGGTCCCATGGCTCGCGCTGGGCTTGCTTGGAATACGATTGACCCGTGATATCGGCGTAGGCATTGTGCGGATGGTCGTTCAGTTGGGTCTGATCGGCGTTTACCTGAAGTTCCTCTTCGACCTCAATAACCCATGGCTGAATGGGATCTGGATTTTCATCATGCTGATCGCCGCCGACTTGACCATCCTGCGCCGAGCGGGATTACGGCGGCAGGTGTTTTTTGTCTCGACTTTCGTGGCCATATTCTTGAGCGTGCTTTTTTCAACGGCCTTCCTGATCGTGCTGGTGATCCAGCCACCCCATTTTTACGATGCGCAGTATCTGGTGCCCCTGGCTGGCATGATTCTGGGCAATTGCCTGCATAGCAACATCATTGGCCTGGAACGCTTTTTTTCCGCTTTACGCCATCGCGAAAATGAATACCTGACTTATCTGATGCTGGGAGCCTCCCGTGGGGAAGCGGTTCAGCCCTTCTTGCGGGAAGCCGTGAAAGCGGCGATCAATCCGACGGTGGCGGGTATGGCGACGATGGGTTTGGTCTCGCTGCCGGGCATGATGACGGGCCAAATCCTCGGCGGGGCCGATCCGTGGGTCGCGGTCAAGTATCAGATCGCCATCATGCTCTGTATTTTCACGAGCACGGCCCTGGCTGCCCTGTTGAATCTCCGGTTGAGCATCCACTTGGCATTCAATGCGTATGATGGCTTACGGGAGGACCTGCTGGATGACCACTGAAGCCATCCCCCTGCCGCTCTAGGACGGGCGTTCGACAGCGCAGTGGCTCGCAGGATTACGCGGTGATCTCCACAGCATCGAGGAGGTCAGTCTTCTTATTTCGCGATGGCAGGGTTGCGGCATCCAGGGCACCTCATGACTATCCATGCTTGTTTTGGATCCTTTTTGCTAGAGCCCTGAGTTACCAATGTTTGCGGGCGCATGCGGATGATCGTTAAAATTGCGCAATTCAGTGACAGGCCAGCGATTCGGCGCTAGGCGTCCAACAGTTCTAAACAGACAACAGCGGCTGGCTTAGGCAGCCTTGAGCATCTTTTTTCCATGATCCAAAGGAGTTAACACCATGTTTGGCGAGATACATGACTTGGCCCATGAATTGCCCGAGTTCCAGGAGCGCATTCAGGAGTTGAAAAGCACGAATAGCCATTTTGCGGCACTCATGGAGGAGCACGACGAGGTTGATCGGCATATCCTCCGCTGCGAAACAGAGGAGGAAGTGCATGCGGATGATTATGTGAATGAGCTCAAGAAAAAGCGCCTGGCGCTGAAGGATGAGTTGTTCCAGATCCTGCGGCAAAGCCAATGAAGGACTGAACATCTGACGTCAGCTAAACCCCCCGGCTTTGCCGGGGGATACGCAGAACACTCTCTCCAAGGGATTCGGGACCTGCTAAGCGTGCCCCTTATAGTGCCGCCCGGTAGATGAAGCCACTGGGGAGGTGCGGATATTTGATATCCGTACTCCAAATTCGGTCCGGGCGCTCGCTCTCATCTTCCCTCCGGATCGATCCTTTCCCGGCCCCTCACTGGGCGGCTGATCCCGGACGTTTGGTGAACCGATTCAAAACGCCACAGCGAATCCCGTGAAGGTAATCAGGGAGGGGGTATATTGGTTGAGGCCCGCGCTGCTCTGTCCATAAAAGGCCAGGCGGGAATTGACTGTCCAGATAAAGCCGCCGCCGACGGCGCTTTGTTGCAGGCTATTGAGGGATCCAAACGGCGCTCTTCTGGCAGTGGTGGTGGGTAGGCGGGGGAGATTCATGGCATTGACGTAGCCATGTACGAACAAGGCAAAATCCTCATTAAAGATGTCGCGTTGCAGGGCCCATTGAAAACTGAAATCCCATTCATTTTCGCGCATGTAATCCTGCTCCCTGAGAACGCCAAAGTTGTATTCCAGGTCGATATCCCAGGGCAGGGATTGGTCGAAGTTGAATGAAAAGCCGGGTTGGGTACCAATGTTGGTGGCCGAGTTTCCCAGCCATTGGGTTTGAAGATAGGCTTCGAACCCCATTGCGGGTACCAGGATGTCGGGTTTTTCCGTCCAGAACTGGATCTTGGTGTCGAAGGCGATAGGGGAAAAAGACCAAGATGAGTAGGGGCTACCGGTCCAGGCAGGACCGTTCCCAAACAGTCGCAATTCGATGTTGTCCGTCAGCCCGTAACGGATCAGGAATTCCATGTTGTATTGTTCAGGGCTACCCACGGCCAGACCGTAGTAGGCGAAAGGAGAAAATTCCAGATAAGCGCGTCCCTCGGGCAGGGTGAAGGCGCTGTTCGGAAAATTGGCGAGGTCGGCGCCCGGGTTGGCAATGTCGGGAAAGCGCCGCCAAGTTTCGATGTTTTCCGGTAGCCTGGCGCGGGAACGATTGTAGCGCCCCTTCAGGAAGACATCGGTATCCTGATTGGCATATCGCGCCGTATAAGTCTTGAATCGGTCGTATTCCTCGAACAGGGGTTTGTCCGGGGGAGGCGTCGTGTCCATCCGCATGCCCTTGTCCCACAGTGTCCGGCCCTGTTCCCGCCCGTAGGCGCGAAAGACTTGGAATTCCCTGTCGCGATGCGGAGCGATGATCAGCGGTTCCGGCTTGGGTTTGGCGCTGGCTTCGGAGCTATCAGTGAGGAAGGGCTCCGGTTCGAACGGCGCGGATTCGGGCGCCTGGCTGGTCAGGAACAGACAAACCGCCAGGATGGGCAGTATGAAACTGGCGAAATGGCGGTAAAAGGCTCCTGACACCCTGCCGAGGATGCCTGGAATCACTGGATGAGCGGGATTTCTTCCTCGATCCCGGCTTCGATGAAGGCTCTGATTTTGGCTTCGATCTGGACGAAACGGGCGAGTTCGCGTGGCGTCAGCACCTTGCCCAACTCCAGTATTGCCCGCCTGTTGATGCGGGCGCGGCTTTCTTCCAGGTCCAGTTTGGCCCTCACAAATTCCGCGGCATCGGCATCGCTCATATTGTCGAAGTTTTCGCCCAGCTTGATGAGGATGGCATGGCGTTTGTCCCGGACCAGTTCGAGTTCTTTCTGATATTTCTCGTAGATGGGCCAGAATCTGACGGCTGTTTCGGGTTTCAACTGGAGCTTGTCACTGACCAGTTTCCGCCGGTAGGCCATCATGGATGTATCGGATAAGGGATCCGCGGGATATGCCGGTGTTGAGCTCGCGGGTGGATGGGTAGCATTCCTCGGGGGATGGCCGCCCATACCGGGTGGCTTAAGGCTCCTCCCCTCGTTGCGAGGGGAGGGCTGGGTGACTTCCGGCTGCGGTGAGCTTTTCTGCATAGAGTCAGAATCGCTCGCGGCCTGGACGGTCAGCACCGGTACCAGGGCCAGCCAGTAAGGTAGCCGGTGCCGCACACCGCTTACTCTTTGGGCGGTTTATCGACGTAGTTGGCGAATCGACGGACGTTGCTGGTAAATTTTTTCCAGCCGGAAAGATTCTCGGACTTGGCTTCCGGTTTGGGCTCTTTCGCCTTGGGCGCCGGTTGTGGCGGCGTTGCGGCCGGTTTGACCGGTGCGGCTGGCGCCGGTGCAACGGCGGCCACGGGTTCTGGCGCCGGCGCCGGTGGGGGCTCCTCCACTACGGGTTCCGGAACGTCATACGTCACTGGCGCCGGAGCAGGTTGGGAGCCCATGGCATCGATGTAAGACTGGACCTTGCTGGAGGCCATGGAAGGAGCCGGCGGCGGCATTTCAGCAGGTGCCGGCGTGGGCGGAGGCTGGACGATGGGAGCGGTTTGCGGCACGGGCGCTTCGCTCCTGGCCGGCGCTGGCTCCATCCTCGGTATCAGGGGCGCTATCGAGGGCGGAGGTGCCGCGACCGCCGCGGGTTGGCTCGGTGGCATCATGACCAGGCCCGATTTGGGTGCGGGCGCTTCGGTCTTTAGTCCGCGCGCCTGGATCATGGCCTGTGCCGCCGATAGCCGAGCGACCGGAACCCGGTGTGGCGAACAGGACACGTAATTGATGCCAATTTCATGGCAAAAGCGAATGGAACCCGGATCGCCGCCTTGTTCACCACAGATGCCGACCTTCAGGTTCGGATTGGTGGACCGGCCCGAGGTGACGCTCATCTGCATCAATACGCCCACGCCCTTGACGTCCAGCGTCTCGAACGGGTTGTCATGCAGGATGCCGGTGTCCGTGTAGAGCGGCAGGAACTTGTTCTCGGCATCCTCACGGGAGAAGGAATAGGTCGCCTGCGTCAGGTCGTTGGTGCCAAAGGAAAAGAATTCCGCCAGATTGGCCAGATCGGCCGCGCGGGTACAGGCGCGCACGGTCTCGATCATGGTGCCGAACTTGAAGGTCAGGTTGATGCCATACTGGTTCTCGACCTCGGCACGGACCTTGTCGACGCTGGCCCGGACCCGTTTCAGTTCCTGTACGGTGATGACTTGCGGGACCATGATTTCCGGGCATACCGGGAGGCCGGCCTTCAGGCAGGTCGCTTCCGCCTCCAGGATGGCGCGGATCTGCATCTCGTAGATTTCCGGGTAGGTGATCCCGAGACGAACGCCGCGATGGCCCAGCATGGGGTTAACCTCGTGCAGGTCGCGGACTTTCTTCAGCATCAGCTCTTTCTTGGCGATGATGCTGTTGACATGATCTTCATTGATGCCGCCGTCGGCGCCATGCGCCTGGCTGATCGCATTCATCGCCGCCAGCGCGGTGGTGCGGCCCTTGACGGCCAGCCGGTATTCCTTGAGTGCCTCGATTTCATCCAGCAGTTGTGCCTCGCTGGGCAGGAATTCATGCATCGGCGGATCGAGCAGGCGCACGGTCACCGGATTGGGCGATACGATCCGGAACATTTCCTCGAAATCCTGACGCTGCATGGGCATGAGCTTGTCCAGCGCGGTCTGACGCTCCTCCAGAGTGCGCGCCATGATCATTTCGACGACCACGGGCAGCCGTTCCACGGCGTTGAACATGCGTTCGGTGCGACACAGACCGATACCCTTGGCGCCGTATTTCACCGCCACCTTGGCCATATCAGGCGTATCGCCATTGGCCATGACCTTGAGGCGAGCTTTTTCATCGGCCCAACCGAGCAGGGTGTTCAATTCATCGGAGAATTCAGGTGGCAGGGTAGGGATTTCGCCCAGGTACACGTAGCCGTTGGAACCATCGATGGTGATGATGTCCCCCTCGCGCAGGATGATGTCGCCGATCTTGGCGAGACGAGCGCGGCTGTCGACCTCGATCCCCTCGGCGCCCGCCACACAGGCCTTGCCCATGCCGCGCGCGACGACGGCCGCGTGCGAGGTCTTGCCGCCGCGGCTGGTCAGAATGCCTTGGGAGGCGAAGAAACCATGAATGTCCTCGGGTTTGGTCTCCTCGCGTACCAGGATGACCTTTTCACCCGCCCGGCCCAGCATTTCGGCCTGGTCGGCGTCAAACACGCAGCGGCCGCTGGCGGCGCCGGGAGACGCGGGCAGGCCTTGCGCCAGGGAAACCTGATTGTGGTGCGGGTCCAGTCGGGGATGCAGCAATTGCTCCAGGTCCGACGGGTTGACCCTGAGCAGCGCCTGATCCTTGCTGATGAGTCCCTCGGCGTACATCTCGACCGAAGTACGCACCATCGCCGCGGCGTTCATTTTGCCGTTGCGGGTCTGCAGGCAGTAGAGAATGCCCTTCTCGATCGTGTATTCGTAGTCTTGTACTTCCCGGTAATGCCCTTCCAGCTTGTTCCGCAGCTCGACGAGCTGGCGGTAGAGTTCAGGCATCTCATGTGCCATCTCGGATACGGGCTTGGGGGTACGGATGCCGGCGACGACGTCTTCGCCCTGGGCGTTGACCAGGTATTCGCCATACATTTCGTTTTCACCGGTGCCCGGGTTGCGGGTGAAGCCAACGCCGGTAGCGCAGTCGTTGCCCATGTTGCCGAATACCATGGTGACGACGTTGACGGCGGTGCCGTTGGCCATGTCCGGGGTGATGTTGAACTCACGGCGGTAGTCGACGGCTCGCTTGCCCATCCAGGAGTTGAACACGGCGCGGATGCTGATTTCGAGCTGCTCCAGCACATTCTCGGGGAAGGCCTTGCCGGTTTCGCGCAGGACGACGCCGAGGAAGCGCTCGCAGGCATCCCGCAGGTGCTCGGCATCCAGGGCGATGTCCGCCTTCACACCGGCGGCGCGCTTGACGGCCTCGAATTCCGCGTCGAAGTGTTCTTCCTTGACCCCCAGGGCGACCTTGCCGAAGAGTTGGATGAAGCGCCGGTAGGCGTCATAACCGAAACGGGTATTGCCGGTCTGCTGGATCAATCCATGCAGGGTTGATTGGTTGAGCCCCAGATTGAGGATCGTGTCCATCATGCCCGGCATGGACATGGCGGAGCCGGAACGGACCGAGACGAGCAGCGGATTGGACTCACCGCCGAATTTCTTGCCAGTCTGCAGTTCCAGAGCCTGGATGTTGCGCAGTACCTGCTCCATCAGTTCATGCGGCATGACGCCCTTGTCCAGGTACTCAAGGCAGGCTTCGGTGGTGATGACGAAGCCGGGAGGAACATTCAGGCCGATCTGGGTCATTTCGCAGAGGTTGGCCCCCTTACCGCCCAGCAGGCGTTTGTCCTTACCGTCTCCCTCTTTGAATGAGTAGACATATCTCTTGTGCATGATGATTCCTATGGGTGCTTAGAGTGAGTGATAGCTTGGCAAGCGATACCGCTATTTTATCGTGGGTCCCTTTTCAAACGATGAATTTCTGCATGTTGCAAAACGCGCAGTTGCGCGGCGGCCCTGATCAGATTCAGTTTGGCGATGTCACGATCCTCGAGCAGATGCGTTTCGCGGAGAACCTGCTCGGCTTCGCGGCGTGCCTCCATGGCGCGTTCCTGGTCGATTTCGCTGCTGCGCAGCACCTGATCGGCAAGAATGGTCACATGGCTGTCCTTGACCTCCATGAACCCGCCGGAGACATAGTAAAACTGGTCCTCCCCCGTGGATGGCTGCACCAGGATAGAGCCCGGTCGCAGAGAAGTCAGCAACGGGGCATGGCGCGGCAGGATGCAGACCTCGCCGAAGGCGGCGGGGGCCGTGACTTTCAGGCAGGCGCCGGAAAAAATCAGGCGAGCGACGTCGGTGATGTCGACCTGGATCTGGGGCGTGGGTGTTTGCATCAACTCTGGGATTTCGCTTGTTTCAAGTCAAAACCAGCCTGGCGGATGGCGAGCAGGACGATGGGTACGCTGTTTTCGGCGGTAATCCGATCGGTGTTGATGGTCAGGTCGAAGTTTTTGGCGTAATTCAGTGAACAATGTTCGTAGCTGTCCTTGAACAGATTTTCTATCGACTTGTGCCGTTTGTTGTTGATTTCGTAAACCTTGCGTTCCGCAAGGTCCAGGCTGAGCCCGAATTCCTGGGCGATGCGCTTCGCACAGATCATGCGCGAACCCACGACGCGGACCCGGAAGGTCCTCTTACCGGAAAGGATCAGATGGGCTCCCCTCCCCAGCAGTACACAATCTTTTTGTGACAGCTCCATGACGGATTCGAACAAGGACCGCCGGTAGGTTTCGAGGTTGCCACCGCTTCCAGTCAGCAGACTGGAAATGAAATTGGAGACACTGGAAGCGCGCAGATCGTCCATCTCGCTGAAGCGGGCAGGGTCCACGCCGGCCTTGCTGGCGGCAAGTTCCAGAATCTGCCGATCATATAGGGGCACGCCGAGTTCCTCGGCCAGTTTGCTGGCGATGATATCCCCGCCTGCTCCATAGTCACGGGATACGGTTACTACAAGGGGTTGATGGGGCCTTTTCTGGCTTTTTCGGGACAGCGCTTCATCCTTGGCAATCATTTTGCTCAGGAACGTATAGGGATCGGTTTCGGACATGCCATTTTCTCCATTGTCTTTATTGCCGACATTATGTCACCCACTCGAAACATTATCGGGCTTTGACAAGCCTGCTTGCGTGGAGCCTACAGAATTCGACAAGAGTGTCAGCACGCTGCGCACGTGCGTCTCGCCTCTGAATAGGGCGAAGCGCTCCAGCCCTTAGCGGTATGCATTAAATTTGGTATCAGACGGTTACGATCACCCGAACCGAGTCCAGCCGATGCCGGCCAGCCTGGATGCATTCATGCATTTTAAGAGCACTGGCCTTCATCTGATCCAGTTCCTCCTGACGGACGTTGGGATTGACCTTACGCAGGGCCGCCAAGCGCTTGAGTTCCAGCGTCATGGCGTCGAGCATCCGCTTGCAGCTGGCTTCGATGATGGCAGGCACCTGATTTCGGGCGCGGCCTTCGGCGAGTTGGATGGCGCGTTCGATCGGCCTGCGTTGGGCGCGCAGCAGTTCCAGTGCGTGTTCGCGGTCGAACTGCCGGTGCACGGGTTCGAAGCTGTCGCCCGTCAGACGGCTCAGTTCCTTGCCCTGGTGATCGAACAGTGTGCGAATGAGGGTGGGAGGAAAAAAACGAGCGATATGCAGACTTTTGGGAGCGGTACAGTCAACCACATGAAAGCATTCGATCAGCAACTGTCCCGGCTCCAGGTCCTCATGTCGCATCACGCTCAACGTGGCATTGCCATGTTCATGATTGAGGATGATGTCCATCGCTCCCCTTACCATGGGATGCTCCCAGGTCAGGAACAGTAAATCCTCACGGGCAAGCGCTTGATGACGATCCAGCGTGACGGTGGCGCCTTCGTCGGGAAGTTCCGGAAATTGCAGGCGCATGTGTTCGCCGGGACGCAGCACATGACACAGGGCCGAGTGTTCCTCGATACTGATTCCATAGGCATCGAAAACCCGTTCCAGCCAGGGCCAGAGGGTGGGATCGGCATCCTGCTCCAACAACCGTTCGACCAGGGCCAGCGCCTCGTCCTCACGGCAGGAATTCAGTTCGAGGAGACGATCGCGGCCTTCGTGCAACATGGCCTGGGTCATCCGTGACAGTTCGCCGGCTTCCCGAATCAGCGCGTCTTCCCCTGCCGGGTCGGGTTCTGCCAGCAACCCACATAGCCGGTCACCCAACTGGGCAAAGACGGTGGGTGCGGCCGGGTTCAATTGCTCGAAAGCATTCAGACCTTCGTGGTACCAGCGATACAGGGTATGTTGTGGACTGTTCTCGAAGTAGCCCAGGTGAATCTGGATGATTTCGGTCTGCCCTATGCGGTCCAGGCGACCGATACGCTGCTCCAACAGATCGGGGTTGAGCGGCAGATCGAACAGCAGCAGATGATGGGCAAACTGGAAGTTGCGGCCCTCGCTGCCGATTTCCGAGCAGACGAGCACCTGGGCGCCATCCTCGTTATCCGCGAACCAGGCGGCCGCCCGATCGCGGGAAACGATGCTGAGTCCCTCGTGGAAGACTGCCGCCCGTATACCCGCCACCCGTAGCGCATCCTCAAGATCCATGGCCGTGTCGCCTCGCGCGCAAATCACCAGCGCCTTGGCCGGCCTGATTTGCTTCAGCGTTGTTGTCATCCATGCGATCCGAGGATCGTTTCGCCACCACTCCGACCCCGGTTTGTCCACCGGGGCAAGCAGGCTTTCCGGTTGCAGCCGCTGTGTGAGGGTGGCTTCGGACTGTTTGGCAGCCGTGAGGTACTGGGCGGGCCATGGCAGCGCCGTCGGTTTCAATGAGCGGCCAGGGAAACCCTTGACGGTGGTACGGGTGTTCCGGAACAGGATGCGTCCAGTGCCGTGACGATCCAGTAGCAGGCGGGTGAGTCCACGACGGGCGGATGCGCTGTGTGCCGGGTCTTCCAGGCGGCCTAGCAAATCGTCGGCGAGATCCTGTGCCAGCCACGCCTGCAATCGCAGCAGGTGGTCCTTGCCCAGTTCGGGATCATCCAGCAGATGCTGGATGACATCCGCCAAGGCGGTGTATTCCGACTCCTGAGACAGGAACTGTTCGTAATCGTGGAAGCGGTCCGGATCGAGCAGGCGCAAACGTGCGAAATGGCTTTCCTTGCCCAGTTGCTCCGGTGTCGCCGTCAATAGCAGCAGACCCGGCGACTGGCCGCCCAATGTTTCGACAAAGGCATACTCGGGGCTGACGGCATGCTGTGACCACCCCAGATGATGCGCCTCATCGACCACACAAAGATCCCATCCGGCCATGGCCGCCGATGCCTGCCGCGTGGGATCCGCCATCAGGAAATCCAGACTGCACAGAATGAGTTGCTCGCTTTGAAACGGATTGCCGTCGGTGACCTCCAGATAGCGTTCGGCATCGAAGAGGCTGAAGCGCAGATTGAAGCGCCTGCGCATTTCCACCAGCCATTGATGCAGCAAAGGCTCCGGAACCACGATCAGTATTCGTTGGGCGCGACCGGTCAGGAGTTGGTGATGAATGATCAGCCCCGCTTCGATGGTCTTGCCCAGTCCCACCTCGTCCGCGAGCAGGACACGCGGTGCTTCCCGTCGGGCGACCTCGTGGGCGATATAGAGCTGATGGGGGATCGGGCTGGTGCGGCCGCCGCACAGGCCGCGCACCGGAGATGCCTCCAGGCGGGCGATCAGGCTCAAGGTTTCATGGCGCAGATTGAATAGTCCGGCGCTATCGAGTTGGCCGGTAAAGAGCCTGTCCTGTGGCTTGTTGAATTGAAGAAAAGGGTTCAGGCCCATCTCTTCCAGACTGATGGGATCACCCTCTTCATCGGTGCCGATATAGGTCAGCAGGCCTGCTTCGTCCCTGACGCTGTTGACAGTCATTGACCAACCATCCTGACTTTGAATGTGATCACCCGGGGCGAATCGAACCCTTGCCAATGGTGCGTTCTGGATGGCATAGGTACGCCTGTCGCCGGCGGCCAGGAATAATAGCGTGACACGATTGCCAGTCACCGAGATAACGATGCCGAGACCTAGCTCAGGCTCGGTTTCGCTGATCCAGCGCTGCCCCGGTAAGAACTCAGGCAAGATGATTCGCTCCCATGTTGAATGTATGAACTGAATTATAGCGGAGGCGCCATAGGTAAGGCCTCGCTGGCCGCCTCAGCATCGCCAGTCGATAGGCTCTCCCGCCTCGGTGGGTTTTGGTCGGTGGAAAAAAAACCCGCCACAGGGGCGGGTTCAGTTTCCATTATGGTTTGGTTCGGAATTAGCGAAATAAGCAAGTGGCGTCTTTTCTCGTTAGTGCCAATTTCGTTAATTCAGGGGGTGTGTTTCCGTACCCATTCCACATTTTTACACATCATGCCCGGAAGGGCCTCGGGTTCGATGAAAGCCTAGTCAAGGGCCGTAATTTCCACCTTGCCCACACCGCGAATGCCGATCGCGCGGGCTGCCGCCTGGGAAAGATCGATCAGGCGTCCACGATGGAAGGGGCCGCGGTCGTTGATTTCGACAACAACGGACTCGTTGTTGGCAAGGTTGGTGACCAGTGCTCTGGTGTGCAGAGGCAGAGTTTTGTGGGCGGCGGTCAGTGCGTGCTTGTTGAAACGCTCACCGGAGGCTGTGCGGTGTCCATGGAAGCCGGGGCCATACCAGGAAGCATGTCCTGTGGCTTGATAGGCCAGGGCTTGTCCACTGACGCCAAATGTAAGAGCTAGAGCAAGATTTTTGATCATGATTACCTCGATCATGGTTTACGCTATCCAGTTGTGAGTCTGTATAGCCTGGGTGGATGCAAGGCCGCACTCGCCGAACCCCACCGAAACAGTGAGATCATGAGTTGGCATTGCTTTTTTCAGCGCGAGGCTGAAGACCTTTTTAGAGTCAACCTGTACCGGGATTGAATGGATTCGGAGGAGGTTGACGTTTTGCCAGTCAGCGATTGGTAAACCAATCGTAACTGATTGAAAGCATTAGATGCTTGTTGATGGAAGCTCGATTCTAATTCCAAAGCTCCGGGATTGCAACCCTAACTTGACACCGATAAACGAGCAGGTAAGGAACCATCAATGCCTCTCCTACCCCGCGGGCAAGTTTATCTAAATGCTAGCAAGCTATTGATTTTATTGGTCTCTCCGGGGGGAAGAGGGTTGGGGGGAGGAGGAGGTTTCAAATGAACCTTTACTCGCTCATCCATCCATATAGGCAGGGAAAATCAGGGGCAGACCAAGTTGGAGGCTCTCCGGCGGTACCCCGGAATCTCTCACTTCACCCAAGTCCTGGGCCGTGGGTCTTCCCAAGCCATGGGTTTCGTTACAAATCTCACCGAAAAGCTGGAGAGAGTTGGGATGAGGGCAAGATGATCTCCAAAATGATTCTCCCAGTAGATCAGCGAAACGCATCCACCACCCAACTGGTTCCGAAGATCGGTGGGTGCCGCGCGCCTAGACCGGCGGGAAACGCATGCTGCCGCGCCGGTGGCGGTGCAGGACTTTCCTGAGCGTACCGAGATCCGGCTGACTGTCGGGCGGGTTCAGGCTGAGCGAACAGAATTCCACCCAGAGGACGGCCAGGACCAGCGGCCATAGCGGCACGGCCAGGATCAGGAAGGGAGCGGCCAGCAGTCGCCACGCCGGGCGTGAGAAGTACATGAGGCAATTGTCGAGTACGCCCCCCAGGGAGACGTCTCTGCGGATCGGCGGCCATGCGGGTTCCTTGCCCGTCTTGATATCGGTGAGACTCGATTGAAGGGGTTCGACTGATATCGGGAATCGCATGATCATAGTGTCGTCGAGAGTGTAAACATCATGAGCGATGGACAAATATGGAAAAGTGAGCCGGTAAAGATCAACACCCTCTCCGCCTCCTGGGAGAGGGCTGGGGTGAGGGGATTTCAAATGAACCTTTACCTGCTCATCCATCCATACCCTGCTGAAAGCCGGCCTCCCGCCTACTCATTGGCGACCCTGTTCCAGGCGGGAACTTCTGTCTTCGCCTCAAGCGGACGGTTGCGCTTGATCCGGCCAATAATCCATATTCAGCGCGTGGCTCAAACCCATTTCCGGCATCTCCGGGAAAGTGTGCAGAGGCAGTCCGGTTTCCTTCATGGCGCCAAAGCGGGCGTCGTCATACGCATCGAGAAAACAGGCATCGAGCTCGGCTTGCAGGCTGGGATTGGCCGCCAGCAGTTTGGCGATGCGGCGCCGCTGTTCTAGGAGGGTGAGTTGCCCGCTACGCCCGCGAAAATCCGGCTGGTAGCGCCATTTCAACAAGTGGGTAAGGAGGATTTCAAGACGCTGGGTGAGTTGCTGTCGTTCGCTACGCCCCATGGCTTCGAGTTCCTCGATCAAATGTTCGGTGTCCACCTCCGTTAACCGGCCGGCTTTGAGTAATTCACTCTGCTTCTGCGTCCAGCCGTAGAAATCGGTGTCGTAGAGCTTGGCGCTCATGCAGTTTTTCGTAGAAAAGCGGATGGTCGACACTGTTGGATAGCCCACTGATAGAAAGGCTCCAAGCTGGCTTTCCCCTGGGTAAGAAAACTCTCCCAGTCGCGAAAAGGGCCAAGGTATTGAAGTGACAAATGGGGCGAGACGGGGCCTTTTTTCCGATGACCGGTGGACAACAAAGTGACTTCCTGTGTTGCCCGGCCGCGATAGTCCCTGGCTGGATCCAAGCAAGCCAGCGCCCCGTGCAAGGCTTCGCGCCACTGTTCTTCGGTAAGTAGTCCACTGAAGGCGACTGGGGTCGGCGAAATATAGTGTTCAACAATAGGAGGCCGGGCCGTCACCTGCCAATAATCCCTTTGCCAAACAATCTCGCCGTTAATGTCGCGGCCAAATTGACTGACTAAACTTGGCAATAATGGCCGGTCCAACTCGTTCAGAATTAGATTGGTAATCGGCCAGTTGTCGTACTGGATACCTTCAAGGTTGATGGCAAACCAACGCCTGCCATTATCCGGGTCAAAACCGGCACTCCACTGTACGCCATCATTGCCATCGCTGAGGCCGCCAAATCCCATTGCCCGACTGCCAAACTGGCGCGGCGGGTCGTGGATAATCTTGCGGAAGGCGCTTTCCAGCTCCCTACCCTCATCTAGCCAATCCAGCATACGCCACTCCCAAAATCATTACAGATCATTATCGGTTCAATACACGACTGAAAGCGGGGCGCATCCATCGCGATGGATGCGCCCCATTGGCAGCCTGCTAGCCCTGCAAGCCCTTCAACACCTCTTCCAGCATCTTCTTGGCGTCGCCGAACAGCATCCGGTTGTTCTCCTTGTAGAACAGCGGGTTGTCGACGCCGGCGTAGCCGGAGGCCATGGAGCGCTTCATGACGATCGAGGTCTTGGCCTTCCAGACCTCCAGCACCGGCATGCCGGCGATGGGGCTGTTGGGGTCTTCCTGCGCGGCCGGGTTGACGATGTCGTTGGCGCCAATGACCATGGCGACATCGGTTTCCGGAAAGTCCTCGTTGATTTCGTCCATTTCCAGCACGATGTCGTAGGGTACCCGGGCCTCGGCCAGCAGCACGTTCATGTGGCCGGGCATGCGGCCCGCAACGGGGTGGATGCCGAAGCGGACGTTCACACCCTTGTCGCGCAGCAACTGCGTGATCTGCTGGACGGTATGCTGGGCCTGGGCCACCGCCATGCCGTAGCCGGGCACGATGATGACATTGTGCGCCGCACGCAGCAATTCCGCAGTGTCCTCGGCGCTGATCGGCGTGACTTCGCCTTCCGGCGCCGCGCCGGCGGCCGGTGACGCGCCGCCGCCGGTGCCGAAACCGCCGGCGATGACCGACAAGAAATGACGGTTCATGGCGCGGCACATGATGTAGGACAGGATGGCGCCCGAGGAGCCGACCAGTGCGCCGGTGACGATCAGCAGGTCATTGCTGAGCATGAACCCGGTGGCCGACGCCGCCCAGCCCGAGTAGCTGTTGAGCATGGAGACGACGACAGGCATGTCGGCGCCGCCGATGGCCATGACCATGTGGATGCCGAACACCAGGGCGATGGCGGTCATGACATAGAGCGGCAACAGGCCCTCATGGCCTTCGACGTTCAGGAACCATTTGCCGACGACGATGGCGCCAATCAGCAAACCCAGGTTGAACAGATGCCGGCCGGGCAGGGTGATCGGCTTGCCGGTGATCTTGCCGGACAGCTTGCCGAAGGCGATGACCGAACCGGAGAAGGTCACGGCGCCAATGAGGATGCCGATGTAGATTTCCACCTCGTGGATGGTCTTCTCGACGCCGGTCAGGCTGGCGGAAGGGTCCAGATAGTTGGCGAAACCGACCAGCACGGCGGCGAGACCCACCAGGCTGTGCATCAGCGCGACCAGTTCCGGCATTTCGGTCATCTTGACCTTACGGGCCGCGTAAATGCCGATGTTGCCGCCAATCAGTATGGCGACGATCAGCGGCACGAAGCCGCCGCTGGTGACCTTGGGTCCAGCCACGGTCGCCAGAATGGCGATGGTCATGCCGAGGATGCCGTAGAAATTGCCCTTGCGGGCCGTTTCCGGGTTGGACAGGCCGCCCAGACTCAGGATGAAAAGAATGGTGGCGGCGATATAGGAAACGGTGACGAGTCCTTGGGAAAACATGATGGGGAACTCCTCGGCTTATTTACGGAACATGCCGAGCATGCGCTGGGTGACCCAGAAACCGCCGGCCATGTTGATGGAGGTGAGAACCAGGGCGATGCCGGCCAGGATGACGATTTCCGGCGAGGAAATCTGCACCAGGGCGCCGATCGCGATGATGCTGGAGATGGCGTTGGTGACGCTCATCAGCGGCGTATGCAGGGCCGGGGTGACATTCCAGATCACCATGTAGCCGACGAAGCAGGCCAGCACGAACACGGTGAAGTGTTCCATGAAAGCGGCCGGGGCGTTGGCGCCCACCCACCAGAACAGCAAGCCGGCGACGCCGATTTTCAGCGCCGCGGAGGCCCAGGCGGGCAGCAGCGGGGGCTTTTCCTCCTTCACGACCGGGACGGCGGGCGCGGCGGCCGTTGGCTTGGGCGCGGCGGAGACGGAGATGGGGGGAGGCGGCCAGGTGATGTTGCCATCCTTGACGACGGTCGCGCCGCGAATCATCTCGTCATCCATGTTGACGGTGATGTTGCCGTCCTTCTCCTTGCAGAGTTCTTCCAGCAGGCGCAGCAGGTTGGTGGCGTACAGGGTCGAGGCCTGACGGGCCAGGCGGCTGGGCAGGTCGGTGTAGCCGACGATGGTCACGCCATGCCGGACGACGACCTGGCCGGGCTCGGTCAGTTCGCAGTTGCCCCCTTGTTCGGCGGCCAGATCGACGATGACGCTGCCGGGCTTCATGGACTCGACCATCTCGGCGGTGATCAGCCGCGGCGCGGGTTTGCCGGGAATCAGCGCCGTGGTGATGATGATGTCCACGTCCTTGGCCTGCTGGGCGTAGAGCGCCATCTGGGCTTTCTGATACCCCTCGCTCATCACCTTGGCGTAACCGCCGGCGGTCGAGCCTTCCTCCTGATAGTCAACTTCGACGAACTCGGCGCCCATGGACTTGACCTGGTCCTTCACCTCGGGTCGGGTATCGGAGGCGCGGACGATAGCGCCCAGGCCATTGGCCGCGCCGATGGCGGCGAGACCAGCGACGCCGACGCCGATGATGAAGACCTTGGCCGGCGGCACCTTGCCAGCGGCGGTGACCTGACCGGTGAAGAAGCGGCCAAACTCATGCGCGGCCTCGATGACGGCGCGATAGCCGGCGATATTGGCCATGGAACTGAGCGCGTCGAGTTTTTGCGCGCGCGAGATGCGCGGTACGCAATCCATGGCGAGCACCGTGGCCTTCTTGTCCGCCAGCTTTTCCATCAGGTCCGGGTTCTGCGCCGGCCAGATGAAGCTGACCAGGTTGCCGCCCACGCGGAGGCTCCCGGTCTCGTCGATGCCTTGATCGGGATGGGTTTCCGGGCCGCGCACCTTGAGGATGATGTCCGACTCCGCCCAGACGCTGGCCCGGTCGGCGATTTCACAACCGACCGCCTGGTAGGCCTCGTCGGAAAAGTTGGCGCTTGCTCCCGCGCCGGTTTCCACCGTGACGGAAAAACCCAGCTTGATGAGTTTTTCAGCCACCTCCGGAACGGTGGCAACCCGTTTTTCCCCGGCGTGGACTTCTTTAGGGACACCAATTCGCATACTTGAGACTCCTCGCTATAATTCGCGGCGCGTCGGCCCTCTCGGGTTTGACGCAATGAAAGGGTTAATCGAAGTTCAGTGGTGAGATTACTGGGTAACGACATCATGGTCCGGCTCGAGGGGGTTGCCCCAAGCGTTTCATCATGTCCGCGAATCGGTCTTGCGGCCGACCCGCTCGCCGCTTCCCTGCGGGTTACCGGTCTATGTAAAGTAATTGGTCATACCGGTCAACTCCCAATGTCCATGCCATCCGGCTCAACTCTGCCCTTGCGGGCGGAATATCCTGTCTTTCCAACGTCATGAATGAACTGATACAGGTCGATCAACTCACCCGTTTTTACGGCGATCATTGCGCCGTCGACAACGTCTCCTTTGCCTTGCGCAAGGGCGAAATCCTGGGCTTTCTCGGGCCTAACGGCGCGGGCAAGTCTTCCACCATGCAGATGATCTGCGGCAATCTGGCGCCGACCTCCGGGCAGATTCGCGTCAACGGCATCGACATCCTGGATAACCCCAAGGATGCCAAGCGTGAACTGGGCTATTTACCGGAAATTCCTCCCGTCTACCGGGAACTGACGGTCGACGAGTACCTGGGTTACTGCGCGCGGTTGCACGGCATCCCCCGCGATCGCCAGAAGGCGGCGCTGGAGCAGGCCAAGGACCGCTGCGGCCTGACCGACGTCGGCGAGCGGCTCATCGGCAACCTGTCCAAGGGTTACCAGCAGCGCGTCGGCATCGCCCAGGCCATCCTGCACATGCCGGCCGTCATCATCCTCGACGAGCCCACGGTGGGCCTCGATCCCTTGCAGATTCGCGAAATTCGCGAACTGATCCGCGAGCTGGGCAAGGAGCACGGCGTCATCCTCTCCACCCATATCCTCTCGGAGGTGCAGGAATCCTGCACCCAGGTGCAGATCATCAACCGCGGCAAACTGGTGCTAAACGACAGCATCGAGGGCCTGGAGCAGCAGATGCGCGCGTCCAGCCTCGTGGTCACCCTCCAGGGGACGCCAGACCTGAACCGGCTGGCCAGCGTCGAATCGGTGCAGAAGATCGACGATCTCGGGGAGAACCGCTACCGCATCTTCCACGACAATGAGCGCAATCCCGCCGGCCCACTGGCCGAGCTCATCGTCACCGCCGGTTGGGGGCTGCTGGAACTCACCCCCGAACGGCGCAGCATGGAGCAGATTTTCATCGACATCACCCGGCAAACCCCGACCACCCAGGAGGCAGCGGCATGATGGCTTTCGTCATAGCGGGACGCGAATTCCGCACCCTATTCCTTTCCCCCCTGGCCTGGACGATTCTGGGCGTCATCCAGATCATCCTGGCCTACATGTTCCTGGCGCAGCTCGACTACTACCTGATGGTGCAGGCGCGCATCGCCGGCATGGAAGAGGCGCCCGGCATCACCGACCTGATCGTCGCGCCCCTCTTCGGCAATGCCGGCATCATCCTGCTGCTGGTGACGCCGCTGCTGACCATGCGCCTGATCAGCGAGGAGCGCCGCAACCGCACGCTCAGCCTGCTCTTCACCGCGCCGGTGTCCATGACTGAAATCGTGCTGGGCAAATACCTGGGCGTCATGGGCTTTCTGCTGGTCATGGTCGGCATGATCCTGCTCATGCCCCTCTCGCTGCTCTTCGGTGGCGGGCTGGACGTTGGCAAGCTGATCGCCTGCGTGATGGCCCTGACACTGTTGCTGGCGGGCTTCGCCGCCGTGGGGCTCTACATGTCCGCCCTGGCGGTGCAACCCACCGTCGCGGCCATCAGCACCTTCGGCGCGCTGTTGCTGTTGTGGATCATCGACTGGTCCTCCCACGCCAGCGGCAAGAGCGGCGGGGCGCTGGAATACCTCTCGCTGCTACGCCACTACGAAGGGCTGCTGAAAGGCCTGATCACCACCACCGATCTGGTGTATTTCGTGCTGTTCATCACCACTTTCCTGGTGTTGAGCGTTCATCGTCTGGATAACGACCGCCTGCAAAAATGAAGATCAACCGCAAGACGCATATTGAAATCCGCCTGCAGAACCTGCTCTTCAGTCTGCTATTCCTGGTAGCCGTCGGCCTGGTGGCCTGGCTGAGCACCCAATACTCGACCCAGTTCGACTGGACGGCCAGCCATCGGCATACCCTGTCCGACGCCAGCCGCAAGGTGCTGGACCTGTTGAAAGACCCGGTCACCATCACGGCCTATGCCCGCGAAAACCAGCAGGTGCGCGATCCCATTCGCGACCTGGTGGACCGCTACAGCCGGCAAAAGAAGGACCTGACCCTGGTCTTCGTCAACCCGGACACCCAGCCGGAGAAAGTGCGCCAGCTCGGCATCCAGGTGGATGGCGAACTGGTCGTCGCCTATCAGGGCCGCACCGAGAAAGTCCAGGAAGCCGGCGAGACCAGCTTGACCAACGCCCTGCAACGGCTGGCCACGGCCCAGGAACGCCATGTCGTGTTCATCGAAGGACATGGCGACCGCTCGCCCCAGGGACGCGCCAATCATGACCTGCAACAGTTCGCCGACGAACTGAAGCGCAAGGGCATCACCGTCTCCATGGCCAATCTGGCGGTCACCCCGATCATTCCCGACAACACCGACGTGCTGGTCATTGCCGGGCCGCGCACCAACCTGCTGCCGGGCGAGGTCAAGCTGATCCAGGACTACGTCACCAAGGGCGGCAATCTCTGGTGGCTGGGCGATCCCGGCGACCTGCACGGGCTGGCGCCGCTGGCCGAACAACTCGGCGTGCGCTTCCTGCCCGGCACCGTGGTGGACGCCTCGACCCAGTTGCTGGGCATCGACGATCCCACCTTCGCCCTGGTGGCCGACTATCCGCCGCATCCCATCACCCAGGGCTTCCAGCAGATGACGATGTTCCCCACGGCGGCGGCGCTGGAACAGACCGAGAAGAGCGAATTCGAGAAGGACCCGCTGCTGTCGACCCTGGCGCGCTCCTGGACAGAGTCTGGCCCCATCGAGGGCAAGATCGGCTTCGATGCGGACAAGGGCGAGAAGCAGGGGCCGCTCGACCTGGCCTATGCGCTGACCCGGCCGATCCATCCGCCGGAACCGCCCAAGAAGCCGGAAGACAAGGACAAGCCTGCGCCCAAGCCCGAGGAAGCCAAGACCCCGGACGAGCAGCGCATCGTCGTGGTCGGTGACGGCGATTTTCTCTCCAACAGCTTTCTCGGCAATGGCGGCAACCTGGAACTGGGCGTCAATATGATCCAGTGGCTCAGCCGCGGCGACGCACTGATCAACATCCCGGCCCGCGTCGCGCCCGATCGCAAGCTGCAACTCTCGCCCGTCGCCTCCGGCGCCATCGCCGTCGGTTTCCTGTTCCTGCTGCCCGCCGTGCTGATCGGCATCGGCGCCTGGGTCTGGTTCAAACGCAGGAGCCGCTGACATGAAGTCCCGTCTTGTATTGAATCTGGTCATGCTGGCGATCATCGCCGCGCTGGGTCTGGTGGTCTGGCTGAAACCCGGCAAGCAGGAACCCGAGAAAATCCCGCTGGCGAAAATCGACATCCAGGCGCTCGGCCGCGTCACCCTGCAGAACAAGGACACCGTGGTGTTCGAAAAGCAGGGTGGCGGCTGGCGGCTGACGGCGCCGTTCGCGGCGCCGGCCAACGCCATCCGGGTCGGTCAGTTGCTCGACATCCCCAAGACGACCAGCGAGGCGAGCTATCCGGTCAAGCCGGAAGACCTCGCCCAGTTCGGACTGAACCCGCCGCAGGCGACCCTGACGTTGGGCGATACTGCCATGCAGTTCGGGATGACCGACCCCATCAACCAGCGCCGGTACGTGAAACTGGGCGACACCCTGCACCTGGTCGAGGACAATTTCTATCACCACCTGACCGCGCCCGCGGTCGATTACGTGGAGAAGAAACTTCTGCCCGAGGGCGCCCGGCTGAAGTCGATCCAGTGGCCCGGCTTGAAGGCGATCAAGGGCGATGACGGCAAATGGACCGCCGAGCCCGCCGGCGACGGCAAGAGCGATCTCGGCGAGCTGGCCTCTACCTGGACCACCGCGCGGGCCATCGAGGTCAAGCGCAACACCGACCCGGTCACCGGCGAAACCATTCGCATCGGTTTGGCCGAGGGCGAGCCCATCGAGTTCGTCATCCTCAAGAAGACGCCGGAACTCGTCCTGGTGCGCAAGGACTGGGGCCTCCAGTACGAAATGACCAGCGATACCTCCAAGGACCTGCTCAACCAGCGCCCGCCGCCCCCGCCCCCGCCCCCGGCCAAGCTGGACGCCGCCAAGGGCGAAGCCGCCAAGCCGCCTCCGGCGGAAGACGACAAGGACGATGATGAGGAAGGCCCCGACGGCATGGATGACGACCACGAGGAAGAATCCATGGAATCGGAATCCGAAGAGGATGAGCACGGGCATTGAGCCCGGAGTGCGGTACTGGCATAGGGCGGCGGGCGGAGACCGGCCGCATCGCCAGTCCACCATTTGCAGGCAAGCCGGCCTGTAATGGTCGTGCTCCTTGTTATGACCGCGCTCCTCCGCGGCTGTGGGATCGAGTAAACTGGTGACTTGCCGATCATTACAGCAAGTGTGTTTAAACAGCCCAGGATTACCCTGCCAAATTTAGCATGGCTTGATTCATCTAGGACTTGGCCAGTGCCGATCGTCTTATTCACCCAAAGGGGGTTAATATAAGACAAGTTTTAGGGTGTCCATACAACAAACTGCGGATGAAATTAGTGTCACGCTAGGTAATGTTACTATAGAGTTGGCAATTTCAAGGCGATAGATGGATTAGGCAATGCTACAAATGTTGCGAGGTTGTCTCAGGAAGTTTATAAAAAATATTCAAGTCTTACCGAGGCTGAACTTAAAAAACTGGCATTAAATCTGTAAGGCGCGACATGATAGTGTTCCCGCTGGATGACATTTTTACGACAGGAAATTGCCTTGCCTACGATATCCATGTTTTATGGAATCATAATTCGCATGTATTTTGCCCCTGGCGAACATCCGCCGCCGCACTTTCATGTCTACTATGCCGAATATACGGCCACGGTAGATATACGCACTTGCGAGTTGATCGAGGGTGATTTACCGAAGAAACAACTAAAACTTACCTTGGCATGGGCTGAATTACATCAAGAAGAACTTATGCATGACTGGGACTTGGTTATGAGTGGAAAGGAACCCTTCAATATTCAACCATTGCAGTGAGGGAAAATAACGTGTACCCATCAGTAAAGTCTGTTACACCAACAGGTGACTATGTCCTTGATATCACTTTTAGTAATGGTGAAAGCGGTAAATTGGATATGAAACCATACTTGGATTTCGGAATTTTTAATCGGCTTAAAGATTACAGAGCTTTTGAAAAAGTTAATGTTTCCTTTGACACCCTTGAATGGGAGGCAGGAGTCGATCTTGATCCTGAGTTTGTTTACGATAAATGCAAAAAAGCCGTAGGGTTTGATGAAGAACAAAATTCAAAAGCAACGAGCCTATATTCAGCCAGCTTAGCTCGGATATAGCGAAGCGGAATCCGGGGAGGACAGGGCAATCGCACGAAGAAATTTTTAACTCATTGATTGTTATCAAGTTTACTAAAAATTGGCTAGATATTTGGCTAATTATTTCATTTGCAAAATCAATTGCTTAGTGCTTCATGCGATTGCTCTGCCGGGGAGGATGAGCACGGCCATTGACACTGAGCCTGCGGGGCGCCGGGATAATCCGGCGCCTTGGCGCCGCTAGCCGGTTTGCTTGCTTGAAGCGAGCGACCAGGACGGAACAGTGTGAGCCAAGCCAGGCTATTGGCCCAAGGAACAGTCCAAGCTAATCTCAGCCTTGATGGGCGGGACAACTCCCTGACCGTGGAAATGGATGTGATCCACCCTACATAAGGCATCCTGCCCGGCATATCCTGTCATGGGTATGGATATGGATATGGATAAACCTAAAAACGGCCGTTGAGCGATTCAAAATCCCGTTCGCCCTGAGCGATATAAGCCCCGCGCACGGGGCAAGGCGTTACCATGAAACAGGCGCTCTTTTGAGCTGTTTGAACGATTTTTCATGTCGGCTAAGTCCATGATTTACATCGATAAAAAAGCTGTTTCTTGAGAGCCCGTCGAAGGGTGAGCGGGATTTTGAATCGCACCCAAAGGGTGAGGGGATTTCAAGTTAAACTTTACCTGCCCATCCATCGATAGCAAGATGTCAACTTCTTTAGCGAGGTACAACAATGAACACCATTAGAGTTGTTCCCAGAGCAAAGCCCAATGATTTCAATGACTTCTAAGCTATTTTGAGGTTCCAAAGCCCTGCCGGAAGCCAAAACAAGTATTCAATGAGGCTCGTCAGGTGGTTTCTGATC
>Ga0172373_10001723_pt1 | contig 34954 bp, 35 predicted proteins | sample Lak10m_2_FD_114546 | JGI IMG/M metagenome (GOLD analysis project Ga0172373, IMG submission 114546) | Freshwater microbial communities from Kabuno Bay, South-Kivu, Congo - kab_092012_10m | ecosystem: Environmental > Aquatic > Freshwater > Lake | place: Democratic Republic of the Congo...
GGCCACGAAAGCGTCAGAGGCCGGTTGAATGACAACCCCCGCATCCAGCGCGCGCTGGCGGGCCGCAGCTTCCTTGTCATCGCCACCCGCGGCACGACGCGCCAGCGCCTCGCCTGAAACGGCGCGGATCTTTTCCTGATCTTCGGGGCTGATCGAGGCCCAGACATCGCTGCGCACATAAATGGCAAAGGCGGGCGCAAAGATATGGCCGGGCACTTCGGTTGCGGCTTTGGCGAATTGAATCACGTTGAACACCTCAAGCGATTCAAAGTTGATGCAGCAAAACGCATCGACCACCCCACCCGAGATCACCTCGTGCATCCGCACCGCCGGCCCCGGCGACACAACCGCCCCGGCCGCCGTCAGCGCCTCGGCCGGAATGCCGGGCAAGGACCACATCTTCACGCCCGAAAGCGCGGCCATGCTGTCCAGCGGCTTGGCCGCATCCATGCTGATAAGGCTGTTGGCGGGCGTCGTCACCAGACCAAGCAGTTCCACATCCTTCAGGCCGTTCTTGTCCTTGAAGAATTTCTCATAGGTGCGCCACAGCGCGACCGAGCTTTCGACATCACCGAAATAGGTCATCGGCAGCGTCGGCATCTGCAATTCCGGGTTGGTTTCGCGCGCGAAGCCCACCATCGAGAAGGCCCCATCCATCACGCCCTGCTGCACCGAGTTCAGCAATTCCGGCGGCGGCGCCAGCGACGAATCCGGCACGGTAAACTTGACGCGGCCTTCGGTGGCCGATTCGACATCGGCAATCCACGGTGCCATGACATCGGTCCAAAGCGCATCATTCGGCGCAAGGAAGTTATTGAAAACAATCGTCGTTTCCGAAATCGCCGGGCTTGCGCCCATAAAAAGGGCAACCATTGCCCCTGCCTTCAGCATCTGCATTTTCGTCTCCCAAGTTGCGCGGCAAATCCCGCTTGCTTTATAGTTATATAACAAGTTAATCTATAACACGTTATGCAGTCAAGCCGTCATCGGAACCAGAAATGACCACCCTTCCCCCGCACAGCCCACAAAGCGAAACGCCGCCCTCCACCATGCGCGGCTTTGAAAGCTCGCTTCCCATCGCGCTTTTGCGGGCAAGACAGGCGACCGCGCATAAATTCAAACCCCACACCGATGAAGCCGGCCTGACCCAGCCGCAATGGCGGGTGATCCGCGCGCTGGCGGCCGGTAGCCCGATGGATGTGGCCAGCCTTGCCGAACGCTGCGTGCTGATGCAGCCCTCGGTGTCGCGGCTGCTCAAAGGGCTTCAAGACCGCGGGCTGATCGAAACCGTCACCGGGCCTGACGCACGCCGGCGGCTTTTGTCGCTGACAGAGGCGGGCAAGGCCCTGTTCACCCGCATCGCGATCATTTCCGAAGCGGTTTATCGCGACATCGAAGAGGTCTATGGCCGCGACGAGTTGAAACAGCTTGTCGCCATGCTGACCCGCCTGCGCGAGGTGGCCGAGGCGCTGCCAGACCTTCCCCGAACCATGCCGGAACTGCCATGACCCAGCCCCAGATACCCGATCTGATCCTGACCGGCGGCCATGTGCTGACCATGAACGCGCGCCTGCCCCTGGCGCAAGACATTGCCATTGCCGGTGGCCGCATCCTTGCCGTGGGGCCAGATCTGGCTGGGCTTGCCGGCCCCGCCACCCGCCATGTCGCGCTAAAAGGCCGCGCCGTGATGCCGGGGCTGATCGACAGCCACACCCACGGGCTCTGGGGTGCCTGCCGCGACCTTTACGAAGTATTCCCCGGCCTTGGCGCACCTTTGCAGGCGGTGCTTGACGGTATCGCCGCGCGCGCCAAGGAAACGCCGCCCGGAGACTGGATCATCGCCGGGCCGTGGCGGCCCTTTGACCGGGCCTCTTTCGGCCCCCGCCCCTTTGAAATTCTGGACCGCATCGCGCCCCATCACCCGGTGGCAATCAAGGATGTCTCGCAGCACAATCTTTGGGTCAATTCCGCCGCGATGCAACGCGCCGGCATCACCGACGCCACACCCGACCCGGCCGGCGGCAAGATTGAACGCGACAGCGCCGGCAGCGCAACCGGCATCCTGATTGAATCCGCCGGTGCCACGATCCAACGGTTTCTTGACCCGACCGCAGCACAGCTTGACCGCGCCGCCGCCCATCTTTCCACCTATTTTCATAGCCTTGGCATCACCGGCTTCAAAGAGCCCATGGCCTTTGCCGCCGAACTGGCCTGCTATGCCAAGGCCGATCTTGCCGGCCAGCTTGGCCTGCATGTTGGCGCCCATCTGACGCGCTTTTCGCCGTTTTCAGAAGATTGGGTGCCAATGGAAGATCTGGCGGCCCTGCGCCAAACCTATCAAAGCCCCCATCTGCACACCGGCTTTGCCAAACTGTTCCTCGATGGCGTGCCCATCGCCAAAACCGCAGCCTTCAACGCCCCCTATCCCGGCGATGACCCCGCCCGGCATGACCCCGAAGCCATGCTTCTGGCCCCGCCCGAACGGCTGAACGCCGAACTCATCGCGCTTGATGCCGCGGGCTTCACCGTCAAGATGCACGCGGTGGGCGACCGGGCGGTGCAGGCCGGGCTTGACGCTATCGCCGCCGCCCGCGCCGCCAATGGCGCCTCTGGCCTGCGCCACGAAATCGCCCATGCCAATTTCATCGCCCCCGCCGATCTGCCCCGCTTTGCCGCCCTTGATGCCGTGGCCGAAGTTTCGCCAAAACTCTGGCTGCCAAATCCTTTTACCGCCGGTCAACGCGCGGTTCTGGGCGATGCAAGGGTCGATAGCTGCCACCCGATCCGCAGCCTCCTCGCCCATGGCGCGCAGGTGATCTACGGCTCTGACTGGCCCGCCGCGGCGCTTGATGCCAACCCCTGGAGCGGCCTTGCCGGCATGATCACCCGCCGCGACCCAAGCGGCACCTACCCCGGCAGCGTCGCCCCGAACGAGGCGATCTCGCTGGCCGAAGCCCTGCCCATCTTCACCACCAATGCCGCCCGCGCGCTTGGGCTTGCCGGCCAAACCGGCCAGATCACCCCCGGCGCCAGCGCCGATCTGATCGTGCTGGAAACCCAGCTTGACCGGCTGTCACCCGAAGACATCGCCGCAACCCGGCCCCTCGCCACCTTGTTCGAAGGCCAGATCACCCACGGCGACCTTTAAGTTTTCATCTTGGTATAAATACCCAAAAACACCAAGCCGGTTGGCCGCAGGCCAGAGGCGCGATCAAAACCGCGCCGCGCCCCTGCGCGGCTCCGTTTGATTACAGCGGCGGGAAAGACCACAGGCTGAAACGATCCGGCCCCACGGCTGCCGCCGCGCGCAAAATCAGACGCGGAGCATCGGCCAGCGCCGTCAGCCCCATGGCCCCCAGCCCCGCCCGGCCATCCGCGCCAATCAGCGCCCCGGCCTGATAGCAGGCCAGATCATCGGCCAATCTTTCGCGCACAAGGCTTGCCGCCAATTGCCCGCCGCCTTCGCACAGGATGCGCGTCAAACCGCGCCCGGCCAGCGCCTGAAGGGCCGCGCGCGGCGCCACCTGCCCCGCCGCATTGGCCGCAACCTCGATCAACTCTGCCCCGGTTGCCGCCCATGCATACCGCGCCGCCTGCGAAGCCGCCGCGGTATGCAGCATCCAGACCGGCACCGCGCGCGCGCTGCGGCCAAGGCGGCTGTCGGGGTCATGAGACAGGCGGCTGTCCAACACCACCCGCACCGGCTGGCGCGGCGCACCCATATCACGCACGGTCAGGTCCGGGTCATCGGCCCTTGCCGTTCCCGCCCCCACCATCACCGCATCATGGGTCATCCGCATGAGATGCACATGCCGCCGCGCCTCGGGCCCGGTAATCCAGCGGCTTTCGCCCGCAGCCGTCGCAATCCGGCCATCCAGCGTGGTGGCTAGTTTCAGCGTGACAAAGGGCAACCCCTGCGTCACGCGCTTCAAAAACCCGGTATTCAGCCGCGCGGCCTGATCTGCCAGCACATTTTCAACCACCTCAACCCCGGCCGCGCGCAACATCGCATGGCCCTTGCCCGAAACGCGCGGGTCAGGATCGGTCAAAGCAGAAACCACCCGCACAACCCCCGCCGCAACCAGCCCTTCGGCGCAAGGCGGGGTATGGCCGTGATGAGCGCAGGGCTCCAGCGTGACATAGGCCGTCGCGCCGCGCGCCGCCGCCCCCGCCTGATCCAGCGCGCGCCGTTCGGCATGGGGCCGCCCGCCCGGCTGCGTCCAGCCGCGCCCGACGATCTGGCCATCTTTCAGCAAAACGCAGCCCACGGCCGGGTTCGGCCAGACAGACCCAAGGCCCCGCGCCGCAAGGCGCAGGGCATGGGTCATGTGGACAATATCGCCGCTCACTCGTCGCTGGCCGGGGCCGGCCGCAGCTCGCTTACAAAGCGGTCAAAGTCGTCTGCCGCCTGGAAGTTCTTGTAAACGCTGGCAAAGCGCACATAAGCAACCGTGTCGATCCGCGCCAGGCTTTCCATCACAATCTCACCGATGGTCTTTGACGGAATGTCGGTATCGCCAAGGCTTTCCAGCCGCCGCACGATGCCCGAAATCATCTGGTCAATCCGCTCGGGATCAATCGGGCGTTTTTGCATGGCGATACGGATCGAGCGTTCCAGCTTGGCGCGATCGAAATCTTCGCGCTTGCCGGATGATTTCACGACCACCAGATCACGCAATTGCACACGTTCATATGTGGTAAAGCGCCCACCGCAAGCCGGGCAAAACCTGCGACGGCGGATCGAAACATGATCCTCCGCCGGACGGCTGTCCTTCACTTGCGTATCGACGTTCCCGCAGAATGGGCAGCGCATCGGCTCCCTCCTTGCTTGTTCTTTGTTGTCCTGCCTCAAGCCCGGGGGTTTGCCCCCGTGATCTTGCGCTGACTATAGGGGGAAGGCCGCTATCTCGGGTAGCGGAAAATTGCCGACACAGCATCTGGGGCCACACCTGTTGCGGCCAAGACTCAGGTGGCGACACAAAAAAGGCCCGGAGTTTCGCAAAACTCCGGGCCTTTCATCGCTATTTCAGGGGCTTAGAAGAAAGCCTGCAAACCGGTGATCGCCCGGCCCAGGATCAGGGCGTGAACGTCATGGGTGCCTTCATAGGTGTTCACGGTTTCCAGGTTCACCATATGGCGGATCACCTGGAAATCTTCCTGAATGCCGTTGCCGCCATGCATGTCACGCGCCCAGCGCGCCGCATCCAGCGCCTTGCCGCAATTGTTGCGCTTGATGATAGAGATCATCTCCGGCGCGGCATTCGCCTCGTCCATCAGGCGGCCAACGCGCAAAGACGCCTGCAAGCCCAGCGAAATTTCGGTCATCATATTGGCCAGTTTCAACTGATAAAGCTGGGTCTGGGCAATCGGGCGGCCAAACTGCTTGCGGTCAAGGCCGTATTGGCGCGCGGCGGAAAGGCAGAATTCGGCCGCCCCCAGAACGCCCCAGGAAATGCCGTAACGCGCGCGGTTCAAACAGCCGAACGGGCCTTTCAACCCTTCGACATGCGGCAAGAGCGCATCTTCGCCCACCTCGACATTGTCCATGACAATCTCGCCCGTGATCGAGGCGCGCAGCGAAATCTTGCCGCCAACCTTCGGCGCCGACAGGCCCTTCATGCCCTTTTCCAGCACAAAGCCCTTGATCTTGCCGCCATGGGCCTCAGATTTCGCCCAGACCACGAAGACATCCGCGATGGGGGCGTTGGAAATCCACATCTTCGCGCCGTTCAGCACATAGCCATTCGCGGTTTTCTTGGCCGTGGTTTTCATGCCCGCGGGGTCCGACCCGGCATCGGGTTCGGTCAGGCCAAAGCAGCCGATCCATTCGCCGCTTGCCAGTTTCGGCAGGAATTTCTGGCGCTGCGCTTCGGTTCCATAGGCATAGATCGGATACATTACCAAAGATGACTGCACCGACATCATCGAGCGGTAGCCCGAATCCACCCGCTCCACCTCGCGCGCGATCAGGCCGTAGGCGACGTAAGAGGCACCAAGCCCGCCGTATTCTTCCGGCACGGTAACGCCCAGAAGGCCCATCTCGCCCATCTCACGGAAAATTGCCGGATCGGTGGATTCTTCGCGAAACGCTTTGATGACGCGGGGTTGCAGTTTGTCTTGGGCATAGGCGCGGGCGGCTTCGGCCAGGGCGCGCTCCTCATCGGTAAGCTGATCGTTCAGGCGGAAGGGGTCTTCCCAATCGAACCGGCCCAGATCGGGGGCATCTTTGGCTTTCAACTTGGGCTTGTCAGACATGGAAAACTCCTGCGAGGGGATGAGATTTACGCAAGGGTATTGCACGAATCCCCGCACAGGAATAGCGAAACAGGGGCAATTCATCATGAGGAAAGCTCATATGCTGGTGTCGCGCCGCTATCTGCCTTCGATGCCCTCGCTTCTGGCGCTGGAGGCGGTTGACCGCCTTGGCAGCGCCTCTGCGGCCGCCGAGGAACTGAACCTCACCCAAGGCGCGGTCAGCCGGCAATTGCAGGTGTTGGAGGGCCAGTTGGGCGTGGCGCTGTTCACCCGCGAAAAGCACCGGCTGCGGCTGACCCAAGGCGCGCGGGATTACTGTCGCGAAGTGCGGCGGCTGTTGACGGGGCTGGGCCAGGCCACGCTGACCTTGCGCGCCAATCCCGGCGGCGGGGCGCTGAACCTTGCCATTTTGCCCGCCTTTGGCATGAATTGGCTGGCGCCGCGGCTGGCACGCTTTGCCGCGCAACATCCTGAAGTCACGGTCAACCTTTCCACCCGGCTCAAGCCCTTTGACTTTGAGGCAAGCCAGTTTGACGCCGCCATCCATTATGGCCGTCAAGACTGGCCGGGGGTGGAATATCTGCCCCTGATGCAAGAAGACATGCTGGCCGTCGCCGCGCCTTCGCTGCTGCCTGCGCCCCTTGCCCGCGCCGAAGACGCGCTGAGCCTGCCGCTTTTGCAACTGGAAAGCCGCACCGGCGACTGGGGCCGCTGGCTGGCGCATCACGGCACCCCCGGCCTGCGCCCGCCCGCCATGCTGTTTGACCAGTTCGCCACCATGATGCAGGGCGCCATTCACGGGCTTGGTGCGGCCTTGATGCCCACCTTCCTGATCGGGCGCGAGATTGAGGCCGGGCGCTTGGTGCCGGTCTTCGGGCAGGCGATCCCTTCGACCGGCAGCTATCACCTTGTCTGGCCCAAAGACCGCGCCGAACGCGCGCCGCTTTTGTCCTTTCGCACTTGGTTGAAGGGGGAAATCGGGTTGAAGGGCGAAATTGGCTGATCGCGCTTGCTTTTGATCATATGCAGCGCCAGCATGGCCCAAAATCCGGGGGGTGCGAATTATGAAGATCGGTGACGTTTCATTCTGGTATGCCGATCTGGGCCTGCCCGAAACCCGGCGCCCTGCCCTTGCGGGCGATGAAACGGCCGATGTGGCGATTATTGGCGCGGGCTTCACCGGGCTTTGGACTGCCTGGTATCTGTTGAAGGCACGGCCAGAGCTGAAGGTTCTGGTCATTGAAAAGGAATTCGCGGGCTTTGGGGCCTCAGGCCGCAATGGCGGCTGGTGTATGGGCACCTTCGCCTGGAACCATGAACGCTATGCGGCGGCCACCTCGCGCAGCGACGTGCTGGCCATGGTCAAGGATCTGGAAGGCACGGTGGCCGAAATCACCGCCGTGTGCGCCGCCGAAGGCATTGACGCCGATATTATCCCCTCTGAGGAAATGATGATCGCCACGAACCCCGCGCAATTGCAGCGGATGCGCGAGGAGATTGCCCATCGCCAGCATTGGGGCGATGGGGCGCGGATCCGGGAACTGACACCGCAAGAAGTGGCGCAGCGCATCAGCCTGCCGGGCGCCTTGGGGGCGATGGTGGTATCCGGCATGGCCCGCGTGCAGCCGGCCAAACTGGTGCGCGGGCTGGCCGAAGCGGTTGAACGCAAGGGCGCGCGGATTGTCGAAGGCACGACAGTGGTTTCCTATGACAAGGGCCGGGTTGTGACCGACAAGGGCGTGGTGACGGCCCCCATCATCCTGCGCTGCACCGAAGGGTTCACCGCCGGCATCAAGGACCATAAGCGCGATTGGGTGCCCTTGAATTCGGCGCAGATCGCCACGGTGCCCCTGCCGCCCGAAGCCTGGGCCAAAATCGGCTGGGACGGGCACGAACTGATTGGCGACATGAAAAACGCCTATTGCTATTGCCAGCGCACCCGCGAAGGCCGCATCACCGTGGGCGCGCGCGGCGTGCCCTACAAATTCGGCTCAAAGATGGATCGCAACGGCGAACCGGACGCCGACACCATCGCGCGGCTGACGGCCATCTTGCACGAACATTTCCCCGAAGCGGCGAAATACCCGATCGACCATGCCTGGTGCGGCGTGATCGGCGTGCCGCGTGACTGGTGCGCCACCGTCGGGCTTGACCGCAAGACCGGGCTGGGCTGGGCGGGGGGCTATGTGGGGGTGGGGGTTTCCACCTCAAACCTTGCCGGGCGCACGCTGGCCGATCTGGCCCTTGGCCGCGACACCGCGATTACCCGCCACCCCTGGGTCAACCGCCGCGTCCGGCAATGGGAGCCTGAGCCCTTCCGCTGGCTGGGCATCCATATGATGTATAAGCTTTTCCACATCGCTGACCGCCGCGAAGCCCGGCTACGCGGCAAACCTTCGCGGCTGGCAGCCTTTGGCAACTGGATCACCGGGCGGCATTAGGGGCACACGCGTTTTCGACACATGTATGCCCCGACACCCTTGCCTTAGAAGATGCCTTGGTTATTTTTGTGCAAAAATCATCCGACCTTTAGCATCAAGCGTGTAACAACTATTTGCCCCAACATTGATCTTTTGGGAAGCAGTCAGCGGACCAACCCCTGTGTCTTTCGCGGTCTTGGCATTGGTGCAAGCCGGTAGTTCAACCCTTTGATACCCCTTCGAGATCATGCAGGAGTTATAGTTGGCGGCCCGCGCTGACGCATTTGCGTCTTGGACTGCATAAGAGCCAGTAAGCAGGGCAACCGCCAGTTCTGCCCCCGGACTCCGGTTTACTGCGACTTCCTGCGTTGATTTGGTCTGACAATATGCAACGTCTTGTTCGTATTTCGAATATGTAATGTTGTTCTTTACAAATGCCTCTTGGCTCACGCAGCCGGCCAGTAATACCGTGAATGCGGACAGCGTCACAACCGTTCTCATATCAATATCCTATGGGTTGAAATTTGCATCAAAGTGCGACCTCAACAAAGCACACGAAATTCATTAAGTCCATGCGATTCTTGAGATAGTTTTCGTATTGATTTTTTGCATTAAGATTTACCTTGGCTCTCAATAACGCATATAAACGCCCCAGGTTGTGGAGGTATCGAACAACTCGGCGCGAGCTCCTCACCAGAACCCAAGACAATAAAATGGATGAGGCAAGCTGAACAGGTCCGAGGGGGGCTCAATGTTGCCCGTGAAAACGCGATAAGATGATCTTTCATCGAAAAATCAAAAGGCCCGCGGGGACGCGGGCCTTGTCTGTCAGATCGCTTCTTCCAGCGCCTCGGCCCTTCGGGCTTCGGCCTCGCGCGCGGCCTCGATCCGGGCATTGCGGCGGCGTTTCAGCTCATAAAGGATGGCCAGAACCAGCGTCACCAGAATAAGCAGGAAGGCCAGCGCATTGATGGTGGGCGTGATGCCGGAACGCACCTTGGAGAAAACATAGACCGTCAGCGTATCGGCCCCGCCCCGCGTGAACTGCGTGACGTTGAAGTTTTCAATCGACTGGAAAAAGGCCACCGCCGCCCCCGCGCCAAGGGCGGGGTAAAGATGGGGCAGCAGGATGCGGCGCATCACCTGCCCGTGGCTGGCGCCAAGATCAAGCGCGGCTTCCTCCAGCCCGGCGTCAAAGCTTTGCAACCGCGCCAGCACCAGAAGCATCACCATGGCCGCAATATAGCTGACCTGACCCAGCACGCTTAAATGCAGGCCGGGGATAAAGGGCCATGGCTTGTCGGCGCCAAAGACAAAACCGCCAAGCTTGGTCCACATGATCATGGTGGAAATGCCGATCACCACGCCGGGAATGAGGATGGTCGAAATCATCATGCCATAAAGCACGGTGCGCAGCTTGCCCGAGACCGAGTTGATAAGGATCGCGGCCGCCGTGCCGATGACAACGGCAATCACCGCCACCGCCACCGCCACCCACAGCGTATTGGCAAAGGCCAGCATCATACGTTCATCCGCGATCATTTCCGCGAACCATTTGCCGGTCCAGCCCTTCCACGGCACGATAGAGGGCAGTTTGTTATCGTTGAACGCCGCCCCGGACATCACGACCAAAGGCGCGATCATGTAAAACAGGAACAGCCCCATATAGACGTGCAGGAGGTTCAGTCGAAGCTTGTGCATGGGTCTGCCTCCTTACTTCGCAATGTCGGAAAGTTTGACCTTGAACACCTTCATCGCCACCGAGACGAAGACCGTGCAAAGGATCAACAACAAGAAGGCGTAGGCGCTGGCGGTATTCCAGTCCAACGCGTCCTTGAACCACTGGTCGATGGTCTGGGTAAACCATTGCGAGGTGGTGGAGCCAAGGATCGAGGGCACCAGAAGCGAGCCTGCCGACAGCATGAACACCATGACCGAACCCGAGGCGATGCCGGGCTTGGCATGGGGCATCACGATGCGCCAATGAATACGCCACCACGGCGCGCCCAGATCATCGGCGGCCTCGATCTGGTTGGTGTCCAGCGAGGAAATCGCGTTATAGACCGGGAACAGCATGAACAGCACATAGGTATAGACCAAACCCACCATGACGCCGGTATAGCCCATATTGGTCCAGCGGATCGGCGCATCAACCAGACCCAGCCCCAGCAAAAGCGCGTTCAGCGGCCCCTTGAAGGCAAGGATAATCCACCAGGCAAAGGCGCGCAGCACCTCTGACACCCAAAGCGGCACGAACAACAGCAGCAAAAGCGTCGGCACCGTGCGCGGCGCAACCACCTTGGCCATGTAATAGGCCAGCGGGTAGGCCAGCGCAAAGCACAGCATCGTCACCACCATCGAATACCAGATGGTCTGGAAGAAGGTCTTGATATGCACCGGAATCGAGAAACTGATCCCGAAAAGGCTGGTTTCGGCCGTTCCATTCATCACTTTAAGGTAGTTGTCGAAGGAATAGACATCCTTCGGCCCGCCAATTTCCAGAACCGGCAGATAGGGGCGGAAGCTTTGTTCAAAAAGCGTGATGTTGGGCATGATGACCAACATCACCAGCCAAAAGGCGACAAGCAGGCAGATCAGCCCCGTCAACCCCGGCCCATAGCGGCGCAAAAGGTCTTGCATCGGCCTTATCCCCTTACGTTGGCATCAGGCAAAAGCGCGGCGCGGGTGGCGTCAAAGCTGGCGTGCAGCTTGGCGCCCACCTCGGGCACCGTGGCCGAACCATCATTGCGGATTTCCGCAACAACGGTCTTGCCGCTGTCGCTTTTGGCATGAACCGCGATGAAGGCGCCTTCGAAAGACACTTCCGACACCGTCACCGGAACCGAGTTTTCCGCCCCCGCCTTGGCCGACAAGACCGTGTGTTCGGGGCGGACATAAAGCTTGACCTGCTTGCCCATTGCATCGGCGGCCAAACGGGCGCGGAAAGTGCCATGGGCGGTTTCAAAGCTGGCCATGCCCGCGGCCACATTGGCAGCATTGCCTTCGAAGATATTGTTTTCGCCCACAAAACTGGCAACAAAGCCATTGACCGGGTTATTGTAGATGTCGCGCGGATCGGCCACTTGCTGGATGCGGCCCTGCGACATGACCCCCACGCGGTCTGACATGGCCAAGGCTTCGCCCTGATCATGGGTGATATAGATGAAGGTCACACCGGTGCGCTTTTGAATGGCGCGCAGTTCGGCGCGCATGTGCTGGCGCAGCTTCAGATCCAAAGCCGACAGCGGCTCATCCAAGAGCATCACCGCCGGTTCCACCGCCAAGGCACGGGCAATGGCCACGCGCTGTTTTTGGCCGCCCGAAAGCTGGCTGACCATCTTGTCGGCCGCATCGGGCAAGTCCACCAGACGCAACAGTTCTTCGGCCTTGGCGCGGCGGGTGGCCTTGTCAACGCCGCGCACTTCAAGCCCGAACGAGATGTTTTCCCAGATCGGCATCAGCGGAAACAGCGCCAGATTCTGAAAGATCAGCGCCGTGGGGCGCTGGTTGGGCCGTTGGCCCTGCATATCCTTGCCACCGATGCGGATCTGACCTTCGGTCGGGTTTATGAACCCCGAGATCATCCGCAAGATGGTGGTCTTGCCACAGCCCGACGGCCCAAGGAAAGAAAAGAACTCTCCCGGCTTAATCGAGACATTGGCATTGTCTACCGCGCGAAAGCTGCCGAAATCGCAGCAGACGTTTTCAAGATCAATCCCGGCACTCATCGGATCGTCTTTCCCCCTGTTGTATTATTTTATTGAAGCCTAGCAGGCCCCGCCCCCCGCGCAATGGGTATAGCCAGTTTTCAAGGCGCGATTGATCCAGTTTTAACCGGGCAATCGCCAAAAAATACACGCCGGGCCGTGATTGGCCCGGCGTGCAATTCTGACAGCCCGGAAATCAGGCGGCCTTGTATTTGTCGGCGTATTCCGCGCGCTTGGCGAGGAAGTCGGCCGACTGGTCGGGCCACCACCACAGCTTCGACAGGGCTTCATCATTGAAGGTGCCGTTATAGTATTTCGCCACTTCCGGGTTCAGAAGGTCAGCCGCGCCTTTGCCCACCGGGTTCGACGAGAAGGCCGATGCCCAAAGTGCCGCACCTTCGGCAGTGGAAACCCACTTGGCGAATTCATGGGCCTGTTCCACGTTGGCGGCGTTCTTCATCACCACAAGGCCCTGGTGCCATGCAATCGCACCTTCGACCGGGGCAACATAGGAATAACCGTCGTTGCGCAGGTTGTAGCCGGTCGAATCCCAGCACAGGCCGACGGTCGCGCCATTGGCGGTAAAGCCGGCGTTGGCTTCGTTTTCACCCGACCACCACTGCACGATATTGCCCTTGGCCTTGATCGCTTCGGCCAGCGCGATGTCCCACAGCTCAACCATGGCGCCCATATCGGTGTAGCCATCCATCCACGGGCGCGGCAGCTTGCCGGTGGCATCCAGCCAGCGGCCCATCGCGGCCAGGGCCGAGTGCGGGCGCAGCGTCACCTGATTGTCGGGCGAGAACAGATCGCCCAGCGAGGGCGGCGAAGACAGCTTGGCTTCGGCGTTGTTCACCACCAGCGCCTCGGTGCCCCAGTTCGACGGCACATATTTCAGCACGCCACCGGGACGCGAACGCTCGCCCGCGGCACCATCGGCCAGACCCGGCAGGTAGTTGTCCATCGCCAGTTTGGATTCATCCCAGGCGCCCAAAAGCCCGTTGGCATCCCAAGCGCCCACGCGGTCGATCGTCGGTTCGATCACGTCGATACCGCCGGCTTCCAGCGCAACCTTGGCTTCTCCGAACATGGTTTCCTGATCGGGAAGTTCTTTGAAGTTCACCTTGATGCCGGTCGCGGCTTCAAAGGTTGCGAAAATCTTTTCGCTGAACAGCGGATAGCCGGCCCAGCCGACAAAGTTCAGCTCGCCCGACGAGGCCAGCGCCTTGGACGAGATCAGCGCCGGAGCGGCCAAAGCGCCCGCGCCAGCGGCGGTGCGCTTGAGGAAGCTGCGGCGGTTAAGGGTAGATGCGGTTTTCGTCACGGAAGTCTCCCTGGGTTGTTCCGGTGTTCCGGAAGGTTTTGCGAAACGGTTTTTCCGTTTCATCATTATTGCGTCATTAGAGGCTGAAGCCGGCAAACTTGTGACAGTGCCAGCCCCTGACCAGTTATGAGTCCAGCTTACTCCTGTGCCCGGTGGGGCTGTCAACAGAATGTAACGGGGGCGGGATCACAAGTGATGTGATCGCCCCGCCCCCCGACGAAACCGCAGCGAAATTTGCACAACATCCCGCTGTAACCCGCTGTTATTTAGTCAAAATCAGCTTTCCGGCCTTTGTGATGCGCAGCGCATAAAGTTGCCCGTTCAGCGCGATGCGCGCAAGGTTGCCGCCCGCAGTCAACTGCGTTGCGTCATGCAGCGGGGTGGCATCGGTGAAAAAGCTGGCGGTGGAAAGCGGTGCGGTCATGGCAACGGCCCTTCATTACAGGAGAATCAGCGGGTTGGCTGGCCTGTCGGGCTGGCTGTCATTTATATGTTTACTAAAATAGTCAGACTTGTAAAGCCGCTTCTTTCAGCCAATATCCACCGCCCGGCGATAGGCGCGCTGGCCATAAAGCAGCGCGTCGGGCTGGTCGGAAAGCGTGACGCCTGTCACCTGCCCGATCATCACATAATGGGTTTCCCACAGCATCGCGGTTTTCAGCGTGCATTCGAAACTGGCCGCAGCCTCGGCCAAAACCGGCTGACCAGCCTGCCCCGCCGCCCATTCCACCCGATCAAAGCGGCCAATCTCGGCCTTGTCGCGGCCCGAGAAAATATCGGAATGGCCCTGCTGGGCGGCGTTCAGCAAATTGGCGCAAAAGGCGCGGTTTTGCAAAATGGCCGCCGCCGCCGGGCTTTTGTGATGGATGCAGACCAGCAAAGAAGGCGCCTCGCCATCGGCCGAAACCGAGGTCATCGACGAAACCGTAACCCCTTGCTGGCCGCCCGGCCCATCGGTGGTGATAACCGAAACGAAGGTGGCCGCGCGGGCCATGCCTTCGACAAATTCCTGGCGCAGATCCATCGGCTTACCCCAGATCAAAGAAGCGTTGCAGTTCGACGTCGGGCACTTTCTTGGCAAACTGGTCATGCTGGCTTTGCCGCGTGGCGCTGAACGCATCGACAAAGCGGTCGCCCAGCCAATCGCGCGCGAAATCTGACCCGCGCAACCGGGCAATCGCCTCGGGCATAGAGCGGGCATAATCGGCCCCCTCTTGCGGGTTGGCATGGCCGTTGCCCTTCACCTCGGGCTGGGGTTCAATCTTTTCAACGATGCCGGCCACGCCCGCCGCAATGGTGGCAGCAGCGGTCAGATAGGGGTTGGTATCAGCGCCGGGCAGGCGGTTTTCCACCCGCAGCGCCCCGGCATCATGGCCCACCACACGAAAACAGGTGGTGCGGTTTTCATAGCCCCAGGTCAGGCCGGGCGGTGCAAAAGTGCCGGGCGCAAAGCGGCGATAGCTGTTCACCGTGGGCAGGAAAACAAGGCTCATATCCCCGATATATTTCTGCAAACCGCCGATAAAATGGCGGAAGGTTTCGCTCATGCAATTGTCGCCCTTCGGGTCGTGGAACAGGGGCGTTCCGGCGGCATCCTTCATAGAGACATGCAGATGGATCGACTGGCTGTCGGCGGTTTCAATCCAGCGCGGCATGAAGGTGACAGAACGGCCCTGCCGCAACGCAAGCGCCCGGATGAAGTTTTTCAAAAGCACCAGTTGGTCGGCCGGCTCCAGCCCCTGCCCCGCGCCGATGCAGGCTTCAAGAAAGCCGCCGCCGATTTCTTCGTGCATCTTGGCCAGATCAATCTTCAAAGGCCCGCACATTTCCGAAAGCGCCTCATACCATTCGCTTTGCACGGTCTGATACAGGATCAGGTCATGGCTGGGGTGCATGGTGGCAGTTTTCAGGTTACGATAGCCCTTTTCGCGCGCCGATTCCGGGGTTTCATCGAACAAGGTATATTCAAGCTCCATCCCGTATTTCGGGTGCAGCCCATGGCCTGCCGCCCGTTCCAACACCTTTTTCAGGATGGAACGCGGGCAAAGCCCCGCCGTTTCGCCTGAATAATTCGTCAAGACCAGCATATCATGGCCGGGCTTGGCCCAGGGAATGCGCCGCGCGCTGGTCGGGTCAACCACCAGCGGGTCATCGTGGAAATCGCCGGTGCCATCCGTCACGCCGGGCATTTCCAGCATCTCATCCGTCGGGTCCAGCGCCAGTTGCGCCGGCGCCATGCCCATGCCGTTTTTCAAGATGCCCTTCAGGCTGCCGACAGAAACCATCTGCCCGCGCAAAAGCCCGTTGGTATCCACAAGCGCCACCGTGGCGAAGCGGCTGTTTTCGTCGTCCATATAGGATTGCAAAGTCATGGCGTTTCCCGTGTTGGGCCCTGTTCGGCAAGGGCATTCAGTTGGGCCAGATCACTGGCCGGATCGGTGGAATAGGCTTTCAGGAAAACCCGCAGCCCATTGGTGATAAAGCGGTGCAGATCGGCGCGGCTGGGCAGGTTTGCCGCGTCATGCAGCGCGCGGTTACGCGGCGCTGAAAGGATCAGGCCCCAAAGATCTTCGGCGGCAAGTTCGGCATCGTCGAATTGCAGCAAGCCTTCGGCCAGCTTGGTGTTCAGATAATCCATCATGCCGCGCAAAACCCGCTCTGGCCCTGCCGCCTGATAGGCGCGGCCGATTTCGGGGAAACGCTGCGCCTCGCCAATGGTCAGCCGGGCAAGCGACAGGAAATCGGGGTCAAGAACGGTATCGGCATAATGCCAGGCAAAGGACCACAGTTCCGGCACAAGACCCAGACCATCGGGTTCCTCAAAGGCGCCCAGCATGGAATCGCGCTGTTCCACCATGATGGCGCCGAACAATTGTTCCTTCGCGCCAAAGTATTGATAAAGCGTTGGTTTCGACACGCCGGCCAGCGCCGCGATCGCATCCATCGAGGCCCCGGAATAGCCCTGATCGGCAAAAACCTTCAGCGCAGAATCAAGAATTCGGCGTTCCTTTGCCATCCGGTTCAAGGCGCGGGGGGGAAGGGTTGTCATGGCGCGATACGGGTCAGAAAGGGGATCAGCGCGGCGTTATAGGCGGCCGCCGCTTCAACGTTGCAGACATGGCCAACCCCGGCAATGGTTTCATAACGCAGATCGGGCTGCGGGGCGGCATCCAGAATGCGCCCGGCAACAGCGCGAATTTCGGCCGGAGGGGCAAGACGATCATGCTCGCCGGTCATCAGCAAAACCGGCATGGTCAGACGCGAAAAGTCAAACCGCTCCAACGGGTTGGTGAAGCAAATTAAAGCATCGCGATAGGTCTCTGCCGGGATTGCCGACATTGAGGCCAGAAGTTCAGAGCGCAGCGCATCGGATGCCTGCGGCCCGGCAATGACCTTGACCACGGCAGGGGCAAAATCGGCCGGCACCTGACCAGCATTCAGCGGCACCTCGCGGCTGACCCGGAAGGCTTCGCGCTCCTCTGGGCCCGCCTCGGACATACCGGTGCAGCCGCCCGACAAGACCAGCCCTGCCAGCATTTCGGGGTGGCGCATAGCAAAGGACGTGGCAATCCACGAGCCGTAAGACAGCCCCACCAGAACCAGCTTTTTCGCGCCGAAATGCGCCATCACGCGCAGGATGTCGTCGCAATAATCATCCACCGTGGACTGCTGAAAACCCAAGCTCGACGCGCCATAGCCGCGCAAATCCATGGCGCAAGCGGTCATCAGATGCCCCGCCTGGCCAAGTTGCCGCGCCCAATTCTGGCGCGCGCCCCCGATGCCGTGCAGGAACAACACCAGACTGTCGCCCTTGCGAGCCGTATGGGTCAGCCCAAGGCGCGGCGTGCCTTCAAGCACGCTGTCCATCAGGGGGCAACGATTTTCGTCGAAAATCGGATCTGGCTGATTTTCTTCGAAAATCGGGTCTGCGGCACGGGCAAGGATCGCCTCGATCCCGGCCTCAAACACCGGGGCGGTGCCTTTGGCGATTTCGGCGGCACGGGGACCGGGGGCTTCGATTTCCGCCGTCCAGGTAATGACCGAACCGCCTGCCTCACGCGGAGAGATGGTCAGCCGGGCGTTATAGCGGGTCGCGCCGCGGATGCCCTCAAGATGGGTATAGGCCAGCGTGTAATCGCTGTCAGACAGATAGGTGAGCTGTTCGCGATAGACGGTATCTTCGCCATGGGCGGTAAAGCGGCGGATCACCGCGCCCTTGTCGCCACGCTCCGCGCGGATGGCGGCAAGGAACGGGTGCCACAACCCGCAAAAATCGCGGGCCGTGGACCAAAGGGCAGCGGGCGGCTGGTCGGCCCGCGCCATGACATGAACCGTCTCGCGCCCCATCAGCGCAGCATCCGAAGCGTGCCGTTATCCCCGCGCCAAAGCGAGTTACGCGCCCCGCCTTCATCGCCGGGGGCATTGTCCAGCTCGTCCATTTCATAAAGCGCCAGAACGCCGATGTAATCTTCCATAATCTCGCTGGTATAGGGCAGCATCAGGGCACCGCAGCGGCTGTCACGATACATCCGCTCCAGCGGCAGCGATTTCAGCATCGACTGGCCGCCACAGGTGCGAATGGCCATGGCGGCGATTTCCTGCACGCCCTCCATCACGTTATACTGGGCGGCATACATCCGCATGACCTCGGCCTTTGACGGGAAGCCCTTGCATTCCGAAAACGCCTGCCACCACAGCGCGCGCATATTGGCAAGGCGGGCATACATTTTCGACACCGCGACGCGTTTCGTCGCATACATGCGCCGGTCAATCGGCGGCTGGCCGGGGATGCGGCCTTGCAGATAGGCCAGCGTGAAATCATAGGCCCCCTGCGCCACGCCCATATAGGTGGGCGAAAGCGTGGCCATCATATGCGGCCAGTTTGGCAAGGTCTTGCCGAAGATACCGCGCGGCATCAGCAGATCATCCTTGGTGACGAAGACATCTTTCAAGATCAGATCGCGGCTGTTGGTGCCGCGCATCCCCAAAGGATCCCAGTCACCTTTGACCGTCAGGCCGGGGGCGTCTTTATGCATCACGAAAAGCATGGTGTCTTCGTGGCGCGGCTCTACGCCCTCAAAGACCTCGGTGCAGACGATGGTGTAATAATCGCAATAGCCGGCAAGCGAAGCGAATTTCTTGAACCCGCTGATCTTCCAGCCGCCTTCGACCGCGCGGGCCTGCGTCTGGTTGGGCTTTGATGTCCAGTTCTGCCCGCCTTCGGAAATCGGCTGCGAATAGATCGCGCGTTCTTTCATGGCGCGGGTGAACTGGCGGGCACGCAGGGGGGCGAACTCGGCCTTTTCCGCGTCCGTCAGGTTCGGCATGTCATACATGAAGCGCGACCAGGCCATGGACGAGTTGTGCATGTTGAAGGTCAGCGCGGTTGCGCCGCAGTATTTGGCGATCTCGGCCCCAACCATGGCATATTCGCCCATGGAAAAGCCCCAGCCGCCGAATTCAACCGGGATCGACAGGCCAAGGAAACCGGCATCGGCCAGATCCTTGTAGTTTTCGGTCGGGAAGGACGCTTCGTCATCGACGCCCTTGGCGCGGGCGGCAAAGGCCGGGCCCATTTCGTTGATTTTATCAAGCGCCGCAAGGACTTCGGGGCGGATGCGGGAAAGGTCGTAGTAATCGGCGGGGGTGCTCATGGGGGGCTCCGAAAGATTAAAGGGCAAGGTCGCCTTGCAGGACGCCTTCTTTGACGACGACATGGCCGTCGAGCGAAATGGTGCAGTTGCGCATCGGCAGGTCAAAATGGCCCAGCGTATAGCGCCCGGCATATTGATTGGCGCCGGTGGACCACAGGAAAGAGCCCGGCAGCGCGCGGAACTCGACCGCCTGCATGTCGCGCTTGTCATACATCGCAGCAGAAACCCATTTCGCGCCGGGATGCACACCCCAGCCAACATGGGAAATGCCATAGGCGTTCTTGTCTTCCCAAGCCTCCATATATTCGCGGAAATGCAGGGCATCTATGCCGTCACCCTTGATCGCGGTGACAAAGTCATTTTCCACAGTGCAATCAATGCGCGAGGTAAGGAAGGTTTTGAACGTCAGGTTCATATCGCCCACATCCATCACGATGCGGCCGTTGACGGTGTTCTTGCCGGGGAAGGCCAGGCAAAGCCCGCCCGGCCAGTGGGCAACGGCGCCCGGCGTGGTGCCGAAACCGGGCGTGCCGCCGCAAGGCGCATCGCGCAGGTCGATGGTGAGGTCGGTTCCGGCCTTGGACGTGACACGCATTTCGCGGGCCTCGCGCAGCATCTGAATGCCAAGCGTGACACGGGCGGCATGTTCGGCCTTCGGCTCGGTGCGCTCCAAAATCTCGGGGTGTTCATTGGTGATGACCAGAAGGCGGGCGCGGCCGGCATCTTCGATTTCCGGCCATTCGGGGGCGTGGATCAGCCCCTCAACGGTGCAATCGACGATGATGTCCTGCATTTTCAGGGCCTCAATCACGGCGCGATTGCCTTGCAGCGCCCAGCTTGTGCCGGTGGATTTCACCGGAACCGGGGCGACCTGCACAGGCGTCGGCATCTGGATCATGCAAAACTCGGCGCCCAGATCATAGGCGGCCAGTTCCGCAAGCTGCACCAGAACCGGGCGCGACTGGGTTTCCGACACAATGGCCAGCTTGGTGCCCTGCCCGATCCCGTTCAGCGCAAAAACCCGGCGAAAGGCCGCCAGCCATTTGCCCTCGATCCGCTCCTGAAGCATGTCCAGCCCTTTCGAATTTCTTACTGACCGGTTTAGTAATTAACAGATACAGGATTCTGTCAACAGGATTTTCGAAAATTTTTTGAATTGCAGAAACACCACCGTTCCCCCGATTTTCATGCGAAAATCGCTGCCGGAGTTCGCTGAACTCCGGAGGACGCGTTTCGAACGAAACGCGGGGCGGAAATCGTTTGATTTCCGTTGCTTTGGGGTCAGTCTTTGCCCTTGCCTGTCCAGTTTTCCCAGGCCGGGCGGGCCAGTTCGAACGTGTCTTTGGTCCGCACATAGGTGGAACCGAAACTGCGCGCCACGAGGTTCAGCTTCGGCGTGTCGATATGGGCGCGCTCAGGGTTCAGCACGCATTCATCGGCCACATGAACCCCATGGATACGCCCGATCATCACCGTCTGATGCGGACCAGTCACCACCGAGGCCAGCATCTTGCATTCAAAGGCCACCGGGCTGCCTTTGATCCGGGGCGGCTTCACCATGACCGAAGGCAGGGTTTCCAGCCCGGCAATTGCCAGTTCATCCATGCCCTGCGGCGCATCCAGCGCGGTGATGTTCATCGCCTGCACCATATCTTCGGGCACGAGGTTCACCACGAATTCGCCTGTGGCATGGATATTGGCCGCCGTATCCTTAAAGCCGCGGCCCGGGTCGGATTGAATGCCAATCGCAATGGTCGGCGGTTCTGACCCCATGGCGTTGAAAAAGCTGTAAGGGGCCGCGTTCAGACGGCCTTCGCGATCTTGCGTCACAACCCAGGCGATGGGGCGGGGCATGATCGTGGCGGCCATCAGCTTGTAGGCGATGGGTTCAGCGACCTTGTCAGTATCCCAAAACATCAGATTTCCTTTACCGGGGTTTTCGCGCGGGTATCGACGGTAAGCTCAAAGACATCGGGGCGGGCGTAATGGCCGGTGACGTCGAAATCATATTTGGCGCGCGCGATTTCCGCGGGGTCAATCTCGGCATAAAGGATGGTTTCCCCGCTGAAATCGGGGCCAGCCAGAACTTTGCCCAAGGGGCCGATGATGGCCGAGCCGCCACGCATCATCACGGTGGTGGGATCATCGCCGAGCGCAGATTCGTGGTCGGGGCCGTAAGCCGCGCGGGTGATGTGCTGGCAAGCGGTCAGCACAAAGGTGCGACCTTCAAGCGCGATATGCTGCATGGTGGCAAGCCATGTGTCGCGATCATCCGCCGTGGGCGCGCAATAAAGGCTAACCCCTTGATGATACATATGCATTCTGAGCGCGGGCATATAGTTTTCCCAGCAGATCACCGCGCCCACCGTGCCGAATTCGGTCTTGAAAACCGGCATGGTAGAACCATCGCCAAAGCCCCAGACCAGCCGTTCGCCCGCCGTGGGCATCAGCTTGCGGTGCTTGCCGACAAGGCCCTTTTCGCCATCAAAATAAAGCACGGTGCAGTAAAGCGTGGCGCCATCGCGCTCAATCACGCCGACCACCGCAAAAGCGCCGGTACCCTGCGCGGCATCCGTCAGGCAGGCGACTTCCGGCCCATCCAGATCAATCGCGGCGCCGTGGTAGCGGGCAAAAGCGGCGCGGCCTTCGGGTTTGCGCATCCCGATGGGCGCGCCGAAGCTTTCGCCTTTCGGATAGCCGCCGATCAGGGCTTCGGGAAAGACCACAAGCCTGGCCCCTTTCGCGGCCGCCTCACGCAAGGTGGCGGCGGCCTTTTCGGCCGTGGCCATGGAATCGGTTGGGATCGAAGCGATTTGCGCGACGGCGACGGTATAGGTCATGCGGGCGTTCCTTCAGGTGGAAGGGACCGGGGGCCAGCCCCCGGACCCCCGGGATATTTGAGCACAGAGGATGAGCCGAGGGTGTCAGTCGGGCGTGGCGTTGACAACTGGGTGGCGGAGCGTGCCGATGCCTTCGACACATGCCACCACCGTATCGCCGGGCCACATGAATTCTTGCGGGTCACGGCCGGCACCTACCCCTTCGGGCGTGCCCGAGGCGATGATGTCACCGGGTTCCAGGGTGATGCCCTGAGAGATGTCCGCGATCAGCTCATTCACCTTGAACAGCATCTTGGCGGTGTTGGAACGCTGCTTTTCCACGCCATTGACCGTAAGCCAAAGGTCAAGCCTTTGCGGATCAGGAATTTCATCGGCGGTAACGATGACCGGGCCGAAGGGGGCGTAGCTGTCCATGCCCTTGGAGACGATCCATTGGCCCGCACGGCGGTTGTCGCGGGCGGAAACGTCGATCATCACCGAATAGCCGAAGACATGGTTCAACGCCTTTTCACGGGCCACGCGGGTGGCACGGGTGCCGATGATGACCGCCAGTTCGACCTCCCAATCAAGCTGTTTGGTGATCTGGGCATTGTGCAGGATCGGCTCATCCGGGCCGATCACCGCGGTTGGCGGCTTGGAGAAAATAACCGGCTGTTTTGGCAAAGCATCGTTTGTATCCAAAGCCTTGGCGGATTCGATGACATGATCGAGATAGTTCAGCCCGATGCCGAAGATGTTTTTCCGCGGCCGCGGGATGGGCGCCAGAAGCCGCACATTGGCAAGCGCGGTGGCGGTATGGATCGGGAAATCGCCCTCGGCCTCGTCAAGGCAGGCTTGCAGGGTGGCAAGACCGGGACGGCCGGCGTCGATCAGGCCCAGCATCGTATCGGGCAGGTCTTCGCCGTAAGCCTCGCCCAAGGCGGCGACATCCACCACCAGATCGTCCACGATCACACCAAGGCGGGCGGCATCTTCAACGGATGCCCGGTAAGTCACAAGTTTCATAGCGTTTCCTTAAAGAATAGGCTGGTGGCCGTTGTTATCGGCAAAGGCCTCTTCGCGGTAAAGGCCAAGCGCGCGCATCACCGGGATGTCTGACAGGCAGAACAGGCAGGCGTCGTTTCGATCGTCTAGGTTGACATGTTCGTGCCAAGCCCATGACGGCACGCAGAAAATATCGCGTTCCTGCCAGTCGAACCGCTTGCCGTTGATGATGGAATAGCCGCGCCCCTTGGCGACGTGGTAAAGATAGCTGCCGGTGTGGCGGTGGGCGCGGGTATGCTCGCCCGCGCGCAACATCTGCATCGAGGCCCCCATGGTGCGCATCACCGGGCCATTGGTGGTGGGGTTGACGTATTCCATCATTACCCCGTCAAACGGGCTGCCTTCGGTGCATTGGGCATATTTCGACAGCGCGACATAGGTCGGCTCCCATTCGTATTTGAACATGGGCGAATAGCCGTTTGACCATTTGCCGGTTGAGGGCGTCAGCCCCGGATTGCCCCAGGTTTTGGTCATGTCATCAACAGCATAGCCGACGGCTTGGTTAAGGTCGGGGTGAACTTCGTAGAAGTTCGCTTCCATCGCGTTGACGAAGGGAATATCCAGCCCGTCCTGCCACAGGCAGGTGGTGCCATCGGATGAGACCCCGTGTTCATGCCATGTGCCGTTCGGCGTCAGCACAAAGTCATTGCCGCCCAGCGTCATCTTATGGCCATCGACCACGGTATAGGCGCCGCGGCCCTCCATGATGAAACGAATGGCCGATGCCGAATGGCGGTGGGCGCTGGCGACCTCGCCGGGGTTCATCACCTGAAGGCCGGCGTAGATCCAGCCGACGGCGGCGGCAACATCGCTGCGGCCGGGGTTGTTCAAATAGATCACCCGCCGCCCCGCCTTTTCCGGTGTTACCAGATCGACCGAGCGGATCACATGGTCGCGCAGATCCTTATAGCGCCAGACCACCGGCACCGATTGTGACTTCGGCTCCCAAGGTTCAATCTTGTTGGCCACCGTCCACAGCGCACCGGTGTGGAATTTCTCAAGATCGTCGTAATATGACAGCAGTTCCGGCGTGTCTTCGACATTGGCGCGGCCAATGACATCTTCCCGGTGATTTTCGCGCGCTTTGGCCATAAGGGCATCTCCCATGTGAAGGGTGCGTTTCCTGGGGGCAAGGTGACTCAAACGATTTTCGAAAGCAAGCAGGATTTTCGAAAATCCACGAATTGCCAAAACCTGCCAACTCGGCCATAGTGGCGCGGAAAAGCGGCAAAGGCCATGCAAAGACCATGACACTTTCGGAAAAAGCCTATGACAGTTTGCGCCGCGACATCGTCAGCGGGGCGCTGAAACCCGGCGCGCCCCTGCGCATGGCGCAGCTTTCCGAACGCTATGCCATGGGATTTTCGCCTCTGCGCGAGGCTTTGAACCGTTTGCAGGCCGAAAGGCTGGTGACATCGGTCGCGCTGAAGGGATTTTCGGTGGCCCCCCTGTCGATGGATGAGATGTGGGATGCCACCAACGCCCGCATCCTGATTGAAACCCGCGCGCTGCGCCTTTCCATAGAACAGGGCGGCGATGAATGGGAAGCCGGGATTGTCGCGGCCCTTCACGCGCTCTTGTTGCAGGCTGGGCGCGGCACCGCATCTGCGGAAGACGCCCGCGCGCTGGAAACCCGGCACCATGCCTTTCACAAGGCGCTTTTGGCCGCCTGCGGCTCGGGCTGGCTGATGGAGTTTTTCCAGCGGCTTTATGTGGAAAGCGAACGCTATCGGCACCCGATGCTGGCCCCGCGCGCGGGGGAACCGGCGCGTGATGTGCAGGCAGAACATGAGGCGCTGGCCAAGGCCACGCTGGCGCGCAATGGCGATCTGGCCGCGGCGCTTTTGGCTGACCATTACCGCCGCACCGCCGAACGCTTGCAAAGCCTGATGGATGCGGGCATCGCAGCGCAATAGGCTGATTGATTCCGGGCAGGCAGGGGCATAGGCTGCGGTCATGATTACGCAGAAGATGAAATACGCTTTGAAGGCGCTTTTGGTATTGGCCGATGAAGCCGCCAAACCCCAGCCCGAGGCGCTGACCATCGAGGAAGTGGCGCGCCGCGCCGCCACGCCCAAGCGGTTTTTGGAACATATCTTGCTGGAAATCCGCAATGCCGGGGTGATCCGCTCCACCCGCGGGCGCACGGGCGGCTATAGTCTGCTGAAAAAGCCGGCCGATATTTCCATCCCGGAACTTTTGCGCACCATTGACGGGCCAATCGCCCCCCTGCCCTGCCTGTCGCGTTCGGCCTATCAGCGCTGCGAGGATTGCACCGATGAGGCCACCTGCCGCATCCGCCGCGTCTTTGCCGAGGTGTTCTGGTCTTACCTTGTCATCATTGAATCGCTGACGCTGGAAGACATGCTGCGCGCTGATGGTGCGCTGCCCGGAATGGCCGATCTGGCAAGCTAAGGTTGGGCGCGCGCGCCCTGCCCCTTTCTCCCTCAGCCGGCTTTGCGTGATCGGGCCAAGGCGGGGCCATAGGCCAAGGCAAAGCCCGCAAAGGCCATGATCCACGCCGCCCCCGCCAAGGGCAAAAGCCAATCCGCAGCGGCAGGCCAGATCCCGGCGGCAAAGCGCGCCAGCGTGGCCGCAATATGCGCGGCATAGATCACAACGGTTGCCGGCCCCGCCACAAGCGCCTGCCCGGTATGGCCAAGGCTGGCGCGTGTCATCACCGCAAGCGTCATAAGCCCGATCGCCCCCGCCATCCACAAATGCTGTGCCACCGCGGCATCCAGTAAGGCGGGCCACAGAATTGCCGTTCCCATCGCCAGCGCGCCCAGCGGCACGAAGAGATAGGCCAGATGCAGCACCAGCACCAAAGGTTCGGCCAAGGTTCGGTGGCCACACCAACGCCCAAGCCGCAAGAGATGCGCGGCCCCCGCCAGCAAAAGCAACGCCCCCGTCAGGCCGGCATCAGGCAAGACCACCCAAATGAGATTGGCCAGCAACATGAGCGCAAGCGCCGCTTTGTCCAGCCGTTGCATCGGCGCCACCGGCAGCGCCCCGGTCGCGCGCCGCACCAGCCAGTTGCGGGTGAAAGACGGCACGATGCGCCCGCCGATCACCGCAATCAGCATGATCGCCGTGCCCAGACCCAGCCGCAGACCATAGCCTTGGGCCGCAAATTCGCCCGCGGCCGCCTGCCAATGAAACAGCGCATTGCCCAGCGCAAGCACTGAAAGCATGGCCAGCACGATCAGGTTGCGCCAGTTCTTGCCGGCGATGATCTCACGCCCGATGGCAGCGGCAAAGGTTAGGGGGAAGCTCAGGTCAAGCGCGGCCACCACCCCGGCGGGCAGGCTTTGCGAAAAGGTCACGGCAAGCCGCCCTGCCAGCCAAAGGCCCACCAGAGCGCCCAGCCGCCAGCCGACAATTGGCAAGCGCCCGGTCCAGTTTGGCACCGCAGTCAGCAAAAAGCCTGCCGCCACGGCCCCAAGATAGCCGAACAGAAATTCATGGGCGTGCCAGCTTATCGGATCAAAGCGGCTGGGCAGGCCCAGATGGCCCATCAGCATCGGCACCCACAAAAGCATGGCCACAGCCGCCCAAACCGCGCCGCCCAGAAAGAAGGGGCGGAAACCATAGGTCAGGATCGCCGGGCCTTTCCACGCGCGCATCTGTTCGGCGGTTGATCGCGACATGATCTTCCCCCCTCAGGCCGATGCGGCATTGGCGATCCGGCGATAGCCGGCCTGACCATAATAAAAACCGTTGCTCAGACTGGTGCCCGCACAAAGCGCGCCAAGCTGTTCATCGGCCTGCCCGATTTCGGCGCGCCCTTCAAGAACCGCCCGGAACAGTTCGGAAACCGCCACCATATCAACGGCTTGCGGCATCAGACGCAGATGCGAAACCCCATCGGCCACCAGCCGCGGCAGTTCGGGCAAAAGCGTGACATAGCTTTCCGATTGGGTCTGAATGCCGTTCACCCGCAGGATTGGCCGGTCATCGCGGGTGCGCAGCGGCATTCCATCAGCATCGTCTTCACAGACGAACAGGCAGTTGTCCTTGGTGCGCCCATGCGCCCGCGCGTGATAGCAGCGCGCCGATGTGGCCAGCGAGGCCCGGCCGAAAACCTGCACCTCGACCCCAAGGCCCAGCTTTCGCGCGCTGTCGGTCGCGGCGGCAATGGCGGCGGCGGGCATTTCGCCGGGAAGCGTGACATGGGTTGCACCCTGCCCCGCCATCCAGGCAATCGTCGCCTCGTTATAGGCGTTCATGAACGGCCCGATCCGATGCGGCCGCTTGCCGCGCGCAAAAAGCCCCGCGGCATTGTTGATCTCGATCTCGGGCGTGGCCATCTCGGCCAGATCGGCAGTGGCCTTGCGTTCACGCGGCAACATCACTTCGGCCAGCGATGACAGGATCACCACCTTGCCGCCGCGTTGCAGACGCTCCATCGTGGCCGGAATTTCGGCCTCGTAAAACGGGGCGCGTTTGGAACAGATCACCTCGCCAAGGTAGACTTCGTCCACCGGGGCTTCGTCGGCAATCCGCGCATAGAAATCACGCCGGGTTTCGGCCGACCAGTGATAGGCGATAGGGCCAAGGGTAAGTTTCGTCATGCCTGTTACCGCCATTTCTTCGTTTCAAACGCGCCTTGCGTCTGTTTCTGGCCTTCGGTCAGGGCCACCAGATTGGCCAGATCGGCGCTGCGCCCGGCGCGGATGTCATCCACCGCGGCGCGGAAGGCCGAAACCACCGAACGGACATAGCTTTTCGAACGCTGCCGCCCCTCGATCTTGAAGGCATGAACCCCGGCGTCGATCAATTCCGGCAACAGCCGTGACAGGTTCAGGCTGATCGGTTCTTCAAAGGCGTAATAGCCATCAGGCCGGTGCGGCGCAGTGTAGCGCCCTTTGCAGATGGTGGGATAGCCCGCCATTTCCTGTGCGCCGAAACTGTCAATGGTAAAGCCCGCCAGTTGCGACGACATCGACCCGTCGGGCTGGCGTTTGTATTCCACATCCGAGGCGGGCGAACAGACCCCGTCCATATTGGTGGATTGCCCGGTCAGGTAATTGGTCAGGCTGCACCGGCCTTCGACCATCAGTCCATGGTTGCCAAAGATGAAGGTTTCAATCTCGCAAGGGATTTCTTTGCGGATCTGGCGGATTTCAGGGATCGTCAGGATGCGGGGCAGAACCACGCGCTTGACCCCGAAGTTCTGGCAGTAATAGCGGATCGCCTCGGGGCTGGAGGCGGCGGCCTGAACCGACAGGTGCAGCCGCAGGCCGGGATGGGTGCGGGCGATGTAATCGGCCACCCCCATATCGGCCACGATGAAGGCATCCACCCCAAGCCGCGCCCCGGTATCGGCGGCCTGCCGCCAAAGATCCACCTTGCCCGCCGGCGGATAGGTGTTCAGCGCCAAAAGCACCTTGGTGCCGCGCGCATGGGCATAGGCGATGGCTTCGGCCAGTTCCTCGGGTGTGAAATTCAGCCCCGGAAAATTGCGGGCATTGGTGGCATCTTGAAAGCCGCAGTAAACGGCGTCGGCCCCGGCATCGACAGCGGTGCGCAGGGCGGCCGGAGTTCCGGCCGGGCAGATCAGTTCGGCAAGGCTCATCTCGGCATGGCTCATCTCAGATCATTTCCTTCAAGCGGGGGAATAGGCGCGGCGCAACCGGGCAAGGATCGCCCGACCGGGCCGGCCAAACATGCCAGCGGTTTCCTCAGCGATAGAGCCATCGACATCATCCAGCGCGTTGCGCAACCGGACCACGGCTTCGGTATCGCCCGAAACCTCAAGATCGCGCGAGAAAAAGGCCGCATCGCCATCTTCCTCGGAATCAATCAGCTCCAATAGCAGCAGGAAGCGGCCGCGAATAACCGCCCCCGCCTGCGGGGCCGCATCGCGCCGCACCGCCCGCAAAATCAACGCCTTCGGATCGGGGCGCAGATGCAGGGCAAAGGGCAGCTCCACCGGGTCGATCAGAAAATCGGTGGTCTGATGCGGCCCAAGCCGGGCAAAAAGCGTTGGGTGCCGGTCTGCAACCCGGCGCACCACGCGCGACAAGATCGGCTGCACCGCCGCGCAGGCAAGGCGCGCGACAAGCGCCTCGCCGGGCTTGCGGCCACGCGACGGGGTTTCAACACTTACGGTCATTGCGGCGCTCCGGTTAAAGGGCGGGATCGTCTGGCGGGCGATGAAACAGCAAACAGCATCGCGGGCCTCAGATCCGTTCAAAACGCTGAAACAGCACATCGTTTTCCAGCGCGATATGGGCCGCCAGATCCTCAAGCAATTTCCGCGTTCCGGCATAAAGCGCCCGCCATGACCCGCAGGCGTGATCAGGGGGCGTCAGATTGCCGGTGATGTGGCGGATCAGGGCGATGTTGCGGGCATGGTCTTCATGTTCGGCCCGCATCACCGCGATCGGATGTTCGATGCCACGCATCCCCCCCGCCCGCATCGCCGGGAACAGCACCATTTCCTCTTTGGCCATATGATCTTCCATTTCGCCGGCAAGCCCGCTCAACGCCTGCGCCAGACCTTTGGGCGCATCGGGATCATCGGCATGAACCCTTTCCACCTTTTCGGCCAAAGGCCCAAGGGCGGCCAGATCGGCGCGGTGCGTTTCGTGATAACGCGCAAGGATATGGTCAATCAGATCATCGGTTTCCAAGACGGCGGCGGCATCGGGGGCGTTTGTCATGCTGGGCTTTCGCGGATTTTAGCAGATAGGTTGAATTGGTATTTGACTTACCGATTACACACACCCTAATTGGTATTGCAAATGCCAAATCAAGATTGAGACAATGCGCCTCACCTCCTTCACCGATTACGGGCTGCGCGTCTTGATGCGCATGTCAAGCGAACCGACGCGCGGCTTCACCACGGCCGAGCTGGCCGATGAATTCCGTATCTCGCGCAACCATCTGGCCAAGGTGATCGCCGCACTTGCCGCTGGCGGCTATCTGGAAACCCGGCGGGGCGGCGGCGGCGGGGCGGTGCTGGCCCGGCCCCCCGAAGATATTCGTCTGGGCGATGTGGTCGCACTTCTTGAGGCCGATCACGCCTTGGTGGAATGTTTCATTCCGGGCGGCGCGGCCTGCACCCTGACCCCGCATTGCCGCCTGAAATCCCGGCTTTCCCAAGCCGAAGCCGCCTTTATCGCGGATCTCAACCACAGCACGCTGGCTGATTGCGTCTACCGGCCGGGGTTCTAGACGCAGACTGGCAACAGGCCTGCGGGCTTTACCGCGCCCTTGTTTTTCGGCATTGGCATTTGCAAACCAGATGGCAAAGCCGCCCGCGCGCAGGGGAATAAGACCATGAGCAAATACCGCCGCGATATTGATGGCCTTAGGGCCTTTGCCGTTATGGCGGTTATCTTGCATCACGCCGGCGTAAAACTGGTTGGCGCGGGCTATGCGGGTGTTGATATTTTCTTTGTTATTTCGGGCTTCCTGATTGGCGGCATCGTCACCGGCGAAATGGCCGAGGGCCGGTTTTCCTGGCGCCGTTTCTATGCGCGGCGCACCCGCCGCATTCTGCCCGCGCTTTTCGTGATGATCCTGTCGGCCCTGGCCTTTGGCTGGTTCACCATGACGCCGGACCAGTTGCGCTATTTCGGCGGTGGGGCGCTTTCAACCCTGATCTTCCTGTCGAATTTCTGGTTTTATGACCGGATTGATTATTTCAACCCCAGCGCCGCGGAAGACCCGCTGATCCACACCTGGAGCTTGGCGGTTGAGGAACAGTTCTACATCGCCTTGCCGCTGCTTTTGCTGGCGATCTGGCGCTTTGGGCCAAGGTTGCGGGTGGGGGTTTTGCTGGCGCTGGCCGCCACCAGCTTTGCCGCGGCCTTGCTAACCGGGCCAGACAATCCGATGGCGGTTTTCTACCTGATCCACGCCCGCGCATGGGAGCTTTTGGCCGGGGTTTTGGCAGCACTGGCCTTTGCGCGCGCACAAAACCTTGGCCGCATGGGCGCAATACTGGCCGATCTTGGGCTTTTGCTTGTTGGCGCGGGGCTGGTTTTCGTGCCTGAGACCGCGCTTTGGCCCGGCCCATGGACAGTTTTGCCGGTGACGGGGGCGCTGTTGCTTATGCTTTACGGCCACCGGCCTTCGCTGGCGCGCTGGGTCTTGTGCCTGCCGCCGGTCGTGGGCGTGGGGCTTATCAGCTATTCTGCCTATCTGTGGCACCAACCGATCTTGGGCTTTCTGGCGATCCTTGATGACAAGCCCACCGATTGGGCCGGGATCGGCGCCGTCATCGCGGCAACGCTGGTTTTGGCAACCCTAAGCTGGCGGTTTGTCGAACAGCCCTTCCGCCACGGCCTTGCCGCGCGCCGCGCAGGCCGGCTTGCCCTTTGGGGCGGCGGGCTGGCCATCGCCCTTATCGCCATTGGCGGCCATGTGACCAAGGGCTACCCCGCCCGCGTTTCGCCACAGGTGCGCGAGATGCTGGCCTGGTCGTCCTCGGTGCCCGAAACCTATCGCCGCTGTCTTGGGGGCCGCAAAGAAGGCCAGCGCCTTGATCCGGCCAACGCCTGTATTCATGGTGCCGAAGGCGTGGCGCCGCAGGTGGCGATCTGGGGGGACAGCCATTCCGCGGTCTTGGCCAACCCTCTCGGCCAGGCCCTTGGCCCCGATGGCATCAGCCTGCGCGAACTGTCGGGATCGTCCTGTATCCCGATCAGCGGTATGCGCAGCACGGCGCTGAAACGGCCGGAATACTGCGCCATTCACAACGCCCTGATGCTCAACCACATGATCGCAGACCCCGATCTGCGGGTGGTGGTGATCTTTGCCTATTGGAACAGCTGTGTGGAAAAGCGCGATTTTGACAACCGCGCCGGGGCGATCGTGCGCGACCGGCTGTTTGCCCTGCCGCTGAACCAACCCGAAGATATGCCCGACGGCGAACGCATCGCCGCCATGACCAGCCTGATGCGCGGCGATCTTGAGCGGCTTGTGGCGGCGGGCAAGCGCGTGGTGGTGCTTTGGCCCCTCCCGGAACCCGGCTTTGATCTGCCCGACCGGCTTGGCCGTGACCTCTGGCTTGGCCTCGATCCCGCACCGCATACCGAATACCCCGAAGCGGCCTTTGCCGATTATGCCGCGCTGGCGCGTCAGGTGATCACCACCGCCACAAACGACCTGCCCGGCGTGACAATCTTTGACCCGGCCCCGCTCTTTTGCACCCCCGGTGCCAAGTGCCGCGTCACCCAAGCGGGAAAGCCGCTGTTTTTCGACGGCAACCACCTTTCGCTGGCGGGTTCTGCGCTGGTCGTTCCGCCGCTTGCCGAAGCGGTCCGCACCGCCCTTGGCCGCACCGATTGACAAGCCAACCGGGCCATTGCATCACCAAAGCCAAGCAAGGAGAGTTGCATGAAAATCGCCCACCGCGAGATCGGCCCCGGCCATCCCCCGCTTGTCATTGCAGAGATCGGCATCAACCACGGGGGCGATCTGGAGGTCGCCAAGACCATGGTGCGCCTTGCGGCCGCGGCGGGGTGCGAGATGATCAAGCACCAGACCCATATCATCGAAGATGAGATGACCGATGAGGCGAAAGAGATTTTCCCGCCCAATGCCGATGTCTCCATCTGGCATGTGATGGAACGCTGCGCACTGTCGCTCAAGGACGAGGCAGAGCTGAAGCGTTACACGGAAAGTCTGGGCATGATCTGGATTTCCACGCCGTTTTCGCGGGCCGCTGCCGACTTTCTGGAAACGCTTGACGTGCCGGCCTATAAGATCGGCTCGGGTGAGGCCGACAATCTGCCGCTGATCCGCCATATCGCGCGCAAGGGAAAGCCGGTGATCCTGTCAACCGGGATGCAGACCATCGACACGATCCGCGCCAGCGTGGAGATTCTTGATCAGGCGGGGGTTGAATATGCGCTGTTGGAATGCACCAACCTTTACCCCAGCCCGCCCGAAATCGTGTCGCTGCGCGGCGTGACCGAGCTGCGCCAGGCGTTTCCCCAAGCGGTCGTCGGGTTTTCCGACCATTCCATCGGGCCGGAAATGGCGCTGGCCTCGGTGGCGCTGGGGGCCTCCATTCTGGAACGCCACTATACCGACACGCGCTATCGCAAGGGGCCGGACATCATCAACTCGATGGACCCTGCGGAACTGCGCCACCTGATCGACCGTTCCCGCGAAATCTGGATCGCCGCCAACAACCCCAAAGAACGCACCGCCCCCGAAGAAGACGTCTACCGCTTTGCCCGCGGCTCGGTCGTGGCCGACCGCGACCTGCCCGAAGGCCATGTGATCACCGAAGCCGACATCTGGGCCCGCCGCCCCGGCTCAGGCGAGATCGCGGCCTATGATTTCGACAAGGTGGTCGGCAAACGGCTGAACCGGGCCGTGACGCGGAACACCCAGTTGAAATGGGGGGATTTGGGGTGATCCGTCAGGATATGCCGCCCGGCCTGTAAGGTTTCGGGCGGCGGGTTGAGACGTGCACAGCGTGATGGGGGGCAGATCGTTCCGAATTTCGCGACCGCTATAATGCCGCAATGCCGAAAAGCCCTGTGAGCAAGGTTACTGTTCCTGCACGGTCAGCAGATCGGCAATGCGCCACAACCCCAACATCTTGTCACTTTTCTGGCCTTTCAAATGCGCCTGCCCTTCGGCAAACAACCGCTCTGGCTGTGGCAAGTGGAACGGCGCCTTTACCAAATTGATAGCCCGCCATTCCCCAGTTGCAATATCGGTATTCTCGCCCGTTTCCGGGAAAGTCGTCGTCAACAACCAAGTTCCGCCCGACCGCGCGATATTGGCCAGTGCGGATTTCACATGTTCATGCGACAGATGCACAAGACAGTCGCGCACAAAGATGACATCAGCCTTGGGAACAGGACCACGGATCAGGTCAACCACCGCAAAATCTATGCCCGGCCGTGCATAGTGGCGGCGATTGGCCTCTATCAAGTCAGGAACAATATCGCCCCCAAGATATTTGATCCCGGCCAGATCAACATGCTGCATCCAGAAAAAATCACCACACGGCACATCCAGCAGCGAAGCCGCCCCAACCTCTCGCAGCACGGAAGGCCGGAGGTCGCGCACATGCTTGGTCGCCTCCAGATTAGAGCCTTTGCCCGACAGGCTGTCTTTGTCACCCCATTTGTTGCTTCGGGCGTAATGCGTGAAAATCTCGACTGGCTCTTGGCGCGCCAGACGCTTTTTCCGAAGAATGGATTTCACTTTGGACAGTAGCTTCATTGCCCTTCCCTTCCAATTTCAAATGGAAATCTGCCGCCATAGGCTTTCCAATACGCCACAAACCACCTGACAGGCCCGCGCCCCAGATGCGGAAAGCGCCCCCAGAGGCCGCGGCGCAAGAGGTCTACCGGCCGCGGGTCGCCGTGAAAGGCAAGGATAGATGGCCCGGCGGGTGGCTTTTCAGGCGGCACCAACAGGTCGCGACAAAAGCGGCGGACAAGGTGGCGTTTGAAACTAATCACCGCACCAGAGGGCCAGAGGCCCTGCCCTGTTCCATGTGCGGCCACGAAATCCTGCTCATTATGAAAACTGGCCATGGCATGAACCGGATCAGCTTGAAACGCGCGCAGGATTTGGAGCTGCTCACCCAGCGTGAAGGCGAATATGCCTGGGTAGCGTCCACGGACGTGGTGTAAATTCAGCGCCGTCTTCGGTGTGATCTCAGGTGGCCATCGAGATGTATGGTCGAGGTGGAGTTTGGCGACTTCAACCACGAACCACACGGAGACCC